>Ga0209648_10006428_pt1 | contig 10112 bp, 6 predicted proteins | sample GraSoi2013_115cm_FD_185830 | JGI IMG/M metagenome (GOLD analysis project Ga0209648, IMG submission 185830) | Grasslands soil microbial communities from the Angelo Coastal Reserve, California, USA - Sample 9_17_2013_115cm (SPAdes) (version 2) | ecosystem: Environmental > Terrestrial > Soil >...
GAAGCATCGCAGCAATCTCGGCGCGTCCGCGTGCCGGTGTTACGCGAATTAGCAAAGCCAGAAATTGCCTTCGCTTCTTACGTTGACGGCTTGCGCGTGATGCTTTCCGAGCGAACAACCGCTTCGGGTCTGCGAAAAGTTCTGCAAGGCCAGCAGGCGACAAAGGCAATCTTGGCGATCGGTCCGGAGGGCGGCTGGACCAATTCGGAATTCGCAGCAGCTCGGGGCTGTGGTTTTCTGGAAGCTTCGCTCGGTCGATTGATCCTGCGCACGGAGACAGCCGTCATCGCGGCGTTGGCATCGCTGAACTACGCCCTGGACGCTGAATAATTAAAAGCGGGTCCGGTTCTCAAATTCCACCTCCGTTTTACAAAACTCCGTTAATGGCGTGCAACGGCCGCGCTATCCGGTGAATCTCAATGAGTGTAAGAAGGCACGGCAGCCCTTGCCCTCCGCGAGGCACAGCGATGAATCGCATCTGGCGCGGGCCGCGATTGCCATGCTATAAATACTAGGCAGCAAAAAATGGTAAGACCGAACAAGAAACAACCCGCGGCTTCGACCTCACCGGAAACTCAAGCTCCGGCGTTAACTTCTGTTTCAACCGGTAACCAATTGACAGCGAATGCGAGAAGTGAGCTGTCCGGTTCAAGTGCGGCCGCTGAACGATCCGCGCCGCTGCACTCCATGCGCACGGAGATTCGCATCTGGACCCGCGACCTGTTGATCGCCATCGGTCTTGCGCTGGTGATCATCGTCTTCTTGTACCAGCCGGTAAAAGTCGAAGGCACCAGCATGGCTCCGCTGCTCTCCGACCAGGAACGCATCTTCATCAACAAATTTGTTTACCGCTTCGAGCCCATTCAACGTGGGGACGTGGTCGTGTTCTGGTATCCACTCGATCACTCGAAATCGTTCATCAAGCGGGTGGTCGGCTTGCCGGGCGAAACGGTGGAAATCCGGCAGGGTGCCGTATACGTGGACGGAAAATTTGTGCCCGAGCCTTACGTCCCGCGGCAGTACGAGGATCTGAGTGATTTTGGGCCTAAGAGCGTACCACCCGACAGCTATTTCGTCATGGGGGATCACCGCATCAGTTCGAACGATTCGCGCGTTTTCGGTCCGGTCGGCAGCGGCTACATCTACGGGCGCGCCGTTTTTGCGTACTGGCCCGTCGAACATTTCGGCTCGCTCTCAGCCACGGAAGCCAACACCAAGTGAATGGCGCCGTTCGATGAGGACTATGGGAGGATCCCCTGACCGAAGTTCAGCACCGACCCGCGATACTCGCGCTGGAGGACGGGCGCGTCTTTAACGGCCGCGCGGCGGGAGCGATCACGCGCCGCGGCGGCGAAGTCGTTTTCAATACCAGCCTCACCGGTTATCAGGAAGTCTTCACCGACCCCAGCTATGCCGGACAAATCGTCTGCTTGACCTATCCGCACATCGGAAATGTTGGCGCCAACCTGGAAGATGAGGAATCCCCGCGGCCCTGCATCGAATCGCTCATCGTTCGGGAATTCTCACAGGTCTCTTCCAATTGGAGATCGGCGGAGACGGCGCAGCTCTACTTGAACCGGCACAAGATTCCCGTGATCTGGGACATCGATACGCGTGCGCTGGTGCGGCACATTCGCAACGTCGGCGCGCTGCGCGGCATCGTTTCGACGGATGGAACGCCCGCTGATCAATTGGTTTTCGAAGCCAAGCAATTGCCAAGTATGTCCGGACTGGAACTCGCCAGTCGTGTCACCTGTGGGAAACCTTACGGGTGGGATAAGGGCTCCGTGGAGGTCGCCATCTCGCCCTGGTCCGAGCAAATGGGCGAATCGGGTGCGCAGGAAGAAACTCGTAATCATCGCGTGGTCGCCTACGATTACGGGATCAAGCAGAACATTTTGCGGCTGCTCGTGGATCACCATTGCGAAGTCTACGTCGTGCCGGCGCAAACTTCCGCCGAGGATGTTCTGGAAATGAAGCCGGACGGAATCTTCCTTTCGAACGGCCCGGGCGATCCGGAGCCGATGGGATATGCCGTCGAAAACGTTCGCAAAATGATCGGGCACGTCCCGATTTTCGGGATTTGCCTTGGGCATCAAGTTTGCGGGCTGGCGCTGGGCGGGAAGACCTTTAAGCTCAAGTTCGGCCATCACGGCGCGAATCATCCGGTGAAAAATCTTCTGACTGAGCAGGTGGAGATCACCGCGCAGAATCACGGTTTCTGCGTTGATCCCGATTCGTTGCCCTCAAGCAAGGTCGAAATCACGCACATCAATTTGAACGACAACACCAACGAAGGCATGCGCCACAAGTCGTTGCCGCTCTTCAGCGTGCAATATCACCCGGAGGCGTCTCCGGGTCCGCACGATTCGCATTATTTGTTCACCCAGTTCACCGATTTGATGAAGGAATTCGCACAGCCGGGGAGTTCGCGTCGCTGAAAAAAGGTCTCACTGGAGAACATGCCGAAGCGCAAAGACATCAAGAAGATTCTGATCATCGGCTCCGGCCCGATCATTATCGGCCAGGCTTGTGAGTTCGATTACTCTGGCGCCCAGGCTTGCAAGGCGCTGCGCGCGGAGGGGTACGAGGTCGTGCTGGTTAATTCGAATCCAGCGACCATCATGACCGACCCGGAACTGGCGCATCGCACCTACATCGAGCCGCTGACCAAGGAATATCTCGAGGAAATTATTGCGCGAGAAAAACCGCACGCGCTGCTGCCGACGGTCGGCGGGCAGACAGCGTTGAATCTGGCCGTCGAGCTTTCCGAAAGCGGCGTGCTCGAAAAATACAAAGTGGAAATGATCGGCGCGTCGCTGCGCGCGATTAAAGTCGCGGAAGACCGTCTGTGGTTCAAGGATGCCTGCCGCAAGATTGGTTTGGAAGTTCCAGCTTCAGCGCTGGTAAACAATGCGAAAGACGCCCTGCGGCTTTGCGATCAACTGGGATTCCCGCTGGTGATTCGGCCGTCGTTCACGCTGGGGGGGACGGGCGGCTCCATCGCCTACAACAAGGAAGAGTTTGGCGAAGCCATCGCCCACGCGCTGGATCTGAGCCCGGTCCATGAAGCGCTGGTGGAAGAGTCCGTGCTCGGCTGGAAAGAGTACGAGCTCGAAGTGATGCGCGATTTTCGCGACAATTTCGTGGTGATCTGCTCCATCGAAAACTTCGATCCCATGGGCGTGCACACCGGCGATTCGATTACCGTGGCTCCCTCACAGACACTGACGGACAAGGAATATCAGCGCATGCGCGACGCTTCCGCAGCGATTATCCGTGAAGTTGGGGTGGAAACCGGCGGTTCGAACGTGCAATTCGCCGTGAACCCCGAAAATGGACGCATGGTCGTTATTGAAATGAATCCGCGCGTTTCGCGCAGCTCCGCGCTTGCCAGCAAAGCGACCGGCTTTCCCATCGCGAAAATCGCGGCCCGTTTGGCTGTAGGAATGTCGCTGGACGAAATCCCCAACGACATCACGAAAAAAACCCCCGCATGCTTCGAACCCACGATCGACTACGTTGTGGTGAAAATTCCCAAATGGCAGTTCGAGAAATTTCCCGGCGCGGACAGCACTCTCGGAACGCAGATGAAATCGGTCGGCGAAGTCATGGCCATTGGCCGGACCTTCAAGGAGGCGCTGCAGAAGGGAATTCGCTCGCTGGAGCCGAGCACCCCGTGGCGCGCGCCGTCGGAAACGCCGGATTCGCTGCTGCGTGAAAAATTAGCAACACCCCGGCCGGATCGCATCCACTGGCTACTGACCGCGATGGAACGCGGGCTGCCGGCGCAGGAGATTTGCGAGCTGACGAAGATCGATCCCTGGTTCATCCATCAGATTGCAGAGTTGACAGCGATGAACCGGCGTGCGGCTGCCGTGACCGTCGAGACCGCCTCGAAGGAATTGTTGCGCGAAGTGAAGCGCCACGGAACCAGCGACGAGCAATTGGCGCAAATCTGGAGAACGACATCGGCCTCCGTGCGCTTGCAGCGCGCCCGTTACGGCGTGACCCCGGTGTTCAAGCGTGTCGATACCTGCGCCGCTGAATTCGAATCGTTCACGCCGTACCTCTATTCCACGTACGAAGACGAGGACGAATCGAACGCACAAGCGCGGCCCAAAGTCATGATTCTGGGCAGCGGGCCGAACCGCATTGGGCAGGGCATTGAGTTCGATTATTGCTGCTGCCACGCCGCCTACGCGCTGCGCGAAGACGGTTTCGAAACGATCATGGTGAATTGCAATCCGGAGACGGTCTCGACGGATTACGACACTTCCGACCGCCTCTATTTCGAACCGCTCACGCTGGAAGATGTGCTGGCCATCGTGGAGCGCGAGAAACCGCAGGGAGTAATCGTTCAGTTTGGCGGTCAAACGCCTCTGAATCTTGCGCTGGAACTAAAGCGCAACGGCGTGCCGATCATCGGCACCGCTCCGGAATCGATCGATTTGGCGGAGGACCGTCGGCGCTTCGGGCGTTTGCTCGATGAGTTGAGAATCCCTCAGCCGCGCAACGCCACTGCGCTGGTGCCGGAGGAAGCGGCTCGCGTAGCCGGAGAAATTGGATTGCCCGTGTTGGTCCGCCCGAGCTATGTGCTTGGCGGCCGCGCCATGGTGATCGCGTATGACGTGAACACGGTGCAGGATTACGTCGCCCAGGCGGCCCTGATGGGGCCGGCGCGGCCGGTGCTGATCGATCAATTCCTGGAGGAAGCGACAGAAATCGATGTCGATGCCCTGGCCGATGGAACCGACGTGGTGATCGGCGGAATTATGGAGCACATCGAAGAAGCCGGAGTACATTCCGGCGATTCCTCCTGCGTGTTGCCGCCGGTGAGTTTGTCACCCGCGGTCCTCGACACTATGCGCGAATATACCAAACGGCTCGCGCTGGCATTGAAAGTGGTCGGGTTGATGAACGTGCAGTACGCGATTCAGCGGGACACGGTCTACGTGCTGGAAGTAAATCCGCGCGCCTCGCGCACGGTCCCGTTCGTGAGCAAAGCGACCGGGGTGGCGCTCGCGAAAGTCGCGGCGCGGCTGATGACCGGAAAAAAATTGGCAACCATGAATCTGCCGACTGTGCGGCACAACGGCGTCGCGGAAATTGCAATCCACGAATTCTATTCCGTGAAATCGCCAGTGTTTCCCTTCAACAAGTTCCGCGGAGTCGATACCATCCTCGGACCCGAGATGCGCTCAACCGGTGAAGTCATGGGGATTTCGACATCGTACGGACAAGCGTTCGCGAAGGCCCAGCTTGCGGCGGGACAGCGCCTGCCGCGCAAAGGTACGGTTTTCCTCAGCGTAAACGACCGCGACAAAAAGCATCTGGGAGTTCTTGGAAAAGAGCTGTCGTCGTTGGGTTTTCGTTTGCTTGCCACGCGTGGAACTGCCACCGCCCTGGAATCCGCCGGCATCGAAGCCGAAGCGGTATTTAAAGTGAACGAAGGCCGGCCAAACATTGTGGACCTGGTGAAAACCGGCAAGATCGATCTGGTGATCAACACACCATTGGGACGCGAATCGTTCTACGACGAAAAATCGATCCGGCGCGCCGCGATCCGCTACAACATACCGTGTATCACCACGCTTGCCGCGGCGCACGCCGCCGCGCGCGGAATTCGCGCGCTTCTCGAGCAGGGTACGGAAGTTGCCGCCTTGCAGGATTTACACCGCGGACAGGCCGCGGCTTCCGGCGCGCCTGCCTCAGGAGACTAAGCCGTGATCGTTTCTGGGGTTTTGGCCGCCTTAACCACGCCGTACGCGCATGACGGGTCGGTTTCTCTTCCTGACCTGAAGCACAACGTTCACCGGTACAACCAGACGGATCTCGCGGGTTACGTCGCGCTGGGTTCGACGGGAGAATCCGTGCTGCTCACGCGCGCGGAGACGGACGGGATTCTGATCACGGTGAAGGAAGCGGCGGCGAAAGACAAAAAGTTGCTTGCCGGCGCCGGTGCGGAGTCCACAGCGGAAACTATTGAACGCGCAAAGCGCGCGGCAGAGCTGGGGTATGACGCCGCGCTGGTAAAGACGCCGTTTTACTACAAACCAGCGTACAAACCCGAAGTGCTGATCGCGCATTACCGGCGCGTGGCGGATGAATCACCTATTCCAGTCATGCTCTATTCGATTCCGCAATTCACGGGCGTGACGCTGGGAGCGGCGGAAGTCGCCGCGCTCGCCGAGCATCCCAACATCATCGGCATTAAAGACAGTTCAGGGAATGTGCAGGCCGTTGGAGAAATCATGGCGGCAACTCCTCCTGCGTTTCAGGTCGTGGTCGGCTCGGCGGCCACTGTGTATCCTTCGCTGGCGATTGGCGCGCGAGGAGCGATTCTGGCGCTGGCGTGTGCGCTGCCGGAAAAGTGCGTGGCGCTGTTCGAATTGTTCCGCCAAGGCCACCACGAAAAGGCGCGCGAGCTGCAATTCATTTTGGCCCGGGCCTCAAAGCTGATCGTCTCCGAACTGGGCATTGCAGGCGTAAAGCAGGCCATGGATCAGCGGGGCTACTGCGGAGGTCTTCCCCGCTTGCCCCTGCTCCCCCTGCACCCTGAACAAAAGAAACGCCTTAACGACCTACTCGTGACTCTTGAACCGGCTGCGGTGCGGGCGTGATTTCGAACAATCCGGCTCAATTGATGAGACGTTTTCTCTCGAGGATCATCTAACGGGTCATGGATTGTCGCGTCCTCTCCTTCCGCCAGCTTCCTCATCAACCAAAGCTCTTTCTTGAATATATGGAACACTTTGAGAAGGTGAAAACTTTCTACTTTCATCCACCGGCCATGCCCGAGGTGACGCGAGCGGCTCGGAAGCTGGACTATCCAGCGGATCGAAGGGCGGAAGTAAGTTCCATTCTGCGCAAACAGAACCTCGCTTTCGGGGCGGGAGCGGAAACGCTGGCCAACCTGGACCGGCTCGAAGCGGGCGCCGTCGCGGTCGTTTCCGGGCAGCAAGTCGGGTTGTTCAGCGGGCCGGCGTATTCCGTTTATAAGGCGCTGACCGCAGTACAGATCGCCGAGGAGTTGACGCGCAGTGGAATTCCCGCAGTCCCGATTTTTTGGATGGCAACCGAGGATCATGATCTCGACGAGGTCCGCCACGCAACCTGGTTCGACCAGGGGCACCTGGTGCGCTTTGAATTGCCGCCGATTGCGGAATCGGGACGGCCGGTGGGACGGATTCCGCTCGGCGCGCAGATCGAGCCCCTCGTGCAAGAAGCCGCAGAAATGTTGGCGAACCGAGGCGGCGACGTGCTCGCGCAACATCTGATCGAAAGCTATCAGCCGCAAGAAACTTACGGCAGCGCCTTCGGCAAATTATTTGCCCGTTTGTTTGCGCAGTACGGGTTGATCCTGATGGATCCGCTCGATACCGGCCTGCACAAGGTTGCCGCTCCTCTTTATCAGCACGCGCTTGCGGAGCGCGATGCTTTGAATGAAAAGCTCCTGCAGCGCGGGAAAGATTTGGACCGCGCCGGATTTGACGCCCAGGTAAAAGTGACGTCGCGCAGCACACTATTGTTCCACCTGGCCCATGGCGTGCGGCAGGTTATCACAGCGAACGGCGGAAACTTTCAGGCTGGCGAGAAAACCTGGGCGCGGGACGAACTGGTGCACTTGACGCACACCGAGCCGGAGAGCTTCAGTCCCAATGCGCTCTTCCGGCCGGTGGTGCAGGACTGCCTGCTTCCTACCGCGGCATATATTGCTGGTCCGGCGGAGATGTCTTATCTTGCGCAATCGGAAGTGGTGTACCGGCATCTTCTCGGAAGAATGCCGGTGATGCTGCCGCGCGCGGGATTCACGCTGGTCGACGCGAAGGCCAACAAACTTCTACGCCGGTATGGCCTGGACGTGGAGGACGTTTGGGCGGGATCGCAGGGGCTGCGGCACAAAATGGAAAGTCAGTCGGTCCCCGGCGCCCTGTCGAAAAACTTTGACCGCAACCAGAAACAGATTGCGAAGATGCTGGCGCAACTGGGCAAGCAGGTCGAGAAGCTCGATCCCACGTTGAAGGGTACCGTGGAAAGAGCGCGGAAGAGAATCGAATTTCACATCGACAAACTGCGCCGGAAAACCGGCCGCGCACAGGACCACAAGGCCGGATTGATCTCCGAGCACGAACGGTACCTAGAATCGCTTCTGTATCCGCAGAAGTCTCTGCAATCGAGAGAGTTGTGCCTGCTGCCGTTTCTGGCGCGATGGGGGGCAGCCGGACTCAGCGAATTGCAAAAGCTTTCGACAGGGAAGAAAATCGGGCATCACTTCCTCATTCAATTGCCATGAGGTACGAGCCATTCTCCATACTTTCTTGCCGACGTAACGATTCTCCCGCCGCCGCGTTTCGGACGCGCAAGTGCGGCTGCCATTCATAAACGCTGATGCAGGGCTGTCGCGATTCTGGCAACCCAGATTTTACGACTTCAATGTTTACAGCCGGCGCAAGAAACCAGAGAAACTCGAGTATAGGCACGCCAATGCCGTGAACCGAGGATGGGTGCGGAATCCCGGCGCGTGGATGTGGAGCAGCTTTCTTTTTTATGAGAAAGGGGGCGCGGATTGGTGCCCATCGATCCCGTGGACTAGAGAGTCTGTAAACGACTAACCACGCAAAGCGAAGACCCGCGTGTAACACCGACACGTGGGGCACCCCAAGTTTTTCTCAAGACATAACGTCCGGGCCATCCGCCAAAGAAAGGGCCATCGGCCAACTCCAAGAATCTAAACCATTTGTGATCTGCAGAACCAGAGCGCCGTCAGAAAATGCTGATTTATCAAAAAAATGCTTCTGGTCAAGTTTTTCAAGCATCCAAGCTTGCGGTCAAAGACTGGCGGGACGTTGTCGTACCAGTGGCTGGAACGCCGTACGTGCAGGTAATCGCCAGTGCTGCAAGAAATCAACGATGTTGGGATTGCCGGCGAAGTCGTAGTGCGGGTGCGGCGCTACGACGATAAGAATGGCAAAGTTATCCAGTGGTGCGGGACAGCCACCGACATCGAAGATAGAAAGCGATCAGAATCGTTGCTCAACACGGAAAAGCGAATGCTCTCCGACCGCAAGATCGAGGAATGCGTGAAATCAGCCGGCGAGTTTGAGCAGACTTCCTTGGCGACGAAAATATCGGGGCGCCAATTACAGACCACCATCGACACGATTCCCGTGCTGGCTTGGTCGGCCGAGGCAGACGGTTCCGCCGCCCCTCATTACATTCTGTCCTGCGGTTTCAAGGAGGCGCTCGGTATGGAGCTTCTTCTTCCAATGACGTGTCTGCGCGCCCAAGAGTCGAGAACCCGCAGCACCGGCCGCAATTTTCTTCCAAAGGGCGTTAAGGAATACTCGACCCGGACTGGCATTTCGGGGAACAGCTGCCGCTTTACAAGTTCATCCCGCTCGAGTTCACGCAATTGTTGCGTCAACACCTTCTGTGAGATTCGCGGCATGTTCCTGCGAAGAGCCTTGAAGCGAAGCGGCTCGCTGGATTCGGAGAGCCACCAGAGAATCACCGGCTTCCAACGGCCGCCGATCAAGACAAGCAGGTGTTCCATAGGGCACTCGCTGGCAATTAATTTGGCGCTCATCACACCTCCGGTAACCAGGTATCCATTTGGTGCCTGGTATCTCCTCGATGGTATAAAACGAGATTATATGCCGGCGAGAATGAATAGCAAAAACGACGCGAGGAACAGGACACCTACGGCAGACCTGAAATTGCGAATGTCGCGCAGCCCACGACAGAACGAAATATTGCATCACCAGGGCCACCAGGAGCATCATCCGGGTATCGGCAGAACAAAGTTAGACAAAGCTGCCAGCGCGTCCCTCTTTGGAATTTGGGACGAGCTGTTGCGTTTCCGCCACGCCGCCTGGTGCGGAGATTTCTATACGGCACATCGGCCGGAATCGATTCCGTTGGTGCATTTACATCAAAGGAGGAAAGAAAAATGGCTCAAACTAATATTGGTCCAAAACGTAGTGAAAAGGGGTTGTTGACTCCGGACAATTGCGTTGTGGCGTTGATCGATTATGAACCACAAATGCTGTTCGGAGTCGGCAACTTCGATCGTCAAGGAATCATTAACAATGTCGTGGCACTGGCAAAAG
>Ga0209648_10006429_pt1 | contig 10111 bp, 8 predicted proteins | sample GraSoi2013_115cm_FD_185830 | JGI IMG/M metagenome (GOLD analysis project Ga0209648, IMG submission 185830) | Grasslands soil microbial communities from the Angelo Coastal Reserve, California, USA - Sample 9_17_2013_115cm (SPAdes) (version 2) | ecosystem: Environmental > Terrestrial > Soil >...
ATCAACTCGGCCTGGCCGACGCGGAAGCGATCGCCAACATTAGCCGCGTCCTCCAGCAAACCTTCCGTCGTAAAGTTTTCACCAAACATCCCGTAGGGCAGTTCCATTTCGGGCAACTCCTTTTTCCAAAACTCATAATGTTCGGACGGGTAGGCATAGACGGCCTTGCTCACACCACCATGCACGGACAAGTCAGCCTGCCGGTCTCCGTCTAGATTGAGCGTGCGCAACATGACCGGCCCCTGCACGGGCTCTTTGAAAATGCCGGTCGCCACGGGGCCGCCGCTGTATTCGACGATGCGGGGAAGCGAGACGTTTAGAGAAATTAGTTTCACAAGTATTTATCCGGGGCCCAAGTTTCAGCCAAGCCGCTCGCGCAACTTTGCCACGAACGCCTCGGCCTCCGTCGTGCGAAACCGATATTCCATTGTACCGGACCAACCGGGGTGAAAAAGGGACGGATCAAATGCAACCAGCAAAGTACTCTGCCCTTCTACAGAGAAGCGCATGCTGCGAATGCGCTCGTCCGTCAGAGGAACGTCGATGGCGGTGCTCAAAGACCGAAGTGAAACCAGCCGAACGTGCGTCAAGATAATGCTCCATGTGAACCATTGACGTCGCCACGCCGAATACTTTCCCGGCGCGCGAAAGTCGCGATACGTAATGGAACCCTTGATGCCTTCATCGAGGGCGAGTATGCCTTCGGATCTGAGTGTCGCCATAAACTGCTCGGGAATCTTTCCTATGCCGAACAGACGATATAAGAGTGTCTTTGCCATTCCGGAGTTCCACGTCCACCGTGCTATGAAATGAAATGCTCAGGCTGCGCGAGTGCTTCTTCCAGACGACTCAAGTATCGACCCACATCCGATCCGTCTACTAACGCGTGGTGAACCTCCACTGAAAAAGGCAGCAGGGCCCGGTCGTGCTCATGTGTGAATTTGCCGAAGGCGATCTTGGGCACTGAGTCTTCCTTTCCCCAATTGCGCGCGTGTGAAAAACTGGTGAAGGCCACCCAGGGCAACGTGGTGAAGTGAATCCGCGCGTCGTGCTCTCTTCTCGGTAGAAATACTGCCTCATCGCGGGCCTGGTCCACGGCGCGCCTTGCCTCAACAATGAACTTCGCAAACTCCACGTGATAGTCAAAATACGCCAGCACGAAACTGCCGCTCGGCACCAGCACCGTAGTTCCGGCATGAATGATTGGGTGAATCACGACTTTGCCATCTCGCAGACGATAGCGGAAAGGCTCAGTTTCGTTGGCCACGCGCAACGCAAAATAATGGTAAGCCAACGAGACGTTGGCCTTTGATCCCGGCAGCGTATGCTCGCGCAGGTAAGACAAGAGTTTCGTAATGTCGAGGCGTACGCAGACGTTGAAGTATGGCTTGTCAAAGTTGCGATAGAACTCAAAGACTTCGCGGCGGGGCCAGGATTCCAGATCCAGATACTGTGTCATGGCGGGATTGTACGATAAAGAGCCAAGAGCTAAGAGCGAAGAGCGCAGATCCGGTCGTTACCGTTACCTTTCCTGCAGCACTGACAAAATATTTCCAGCGGGGTCTTTGAACCATGCGATCATTGGACCTTCTTTGACTCGATGAATACCCTTTTCGTCTGTCTTGATCTCGCCTTCGTAACTCTCAAAGCGCACGCCGCGTTTCGCGAGCTCTTCCACCGCTGTTTCAATGTCGTCAACCGGAAAATTGAGAACCGTGAACGTTGCCGGAGTGTGATTAGGCTTGGGATAGATGAACACCATGCCGCCACCCGCAATCTTCAGTTGCAGCCCCTCAGGCGTTTCAGAAACTTCGAGTCCCAGTGTCTGCCCATAGAATTCTCTCGCTTTCGGTAAATCATTTACCGAGAAACTGGAAAATGCTTTTGTGTCTTTGAACATAGCTCTCTTGTCTCCTCAGATTATTGCCCTTCGTAAGTCTGCACCAGTTGGCCGTCGATGAAGATGCGATATTGCATGGGCCGAAGGCCGGCGAGAAATAATTTTCTTTTCTTTTCAATGGCGACGTGATGTTGCTCCGCTTGCCCGACAGTGAACTCGTATCGCTTGGTCAGACTGAGCGAGAGCATGCGAAAGTCCTTCACTACGGGCTGACCGTCGACCCGGATTTCCAGGTTGCCGATGAATTGATCGAAAGAGAAGTCGACCTGATGTTGCTCAGAAACGCCGACCCGAAAACTGAATTGCATTAGGCTCTCCGAACCTCCTTCTGCGCCGCTTCGCCTTCATGATTTTCCGACAACCAGGACCACAAATGTTCCTGGCTTCTGTGTGCGCTTAGGCCGTCCACCCGGCTGGGCCGGCGGGCCTTCCAGAATTTCGGCCGCGGGAAGAAAGATCTTCTTTGTCTTAGAATCGAAGGCCATCGTTTTCGCGCTGGGTTGAGTCTTGACTGCGCCGGCGTCCTCATAGACATCCGCAGACTTCTCACGATAGATGCTCAAGGTTCCATCACCGCACGAAAAGAAGATCAGATGCGTGTCCGGATCAAAGCCGGCAAAGTCCACACCCGCGCCGATGGGATAGCTGTTGATTACTTTTCCGGTCGCCGCGTCCATTACCACCATCTTCGGTTCGTTGCGGCAACCAATAAACAAGCGGTTCGTCTTCGCGTCATAGGCGAGACCGGTCGGAGTTTTCGCCACGCCGATGGGGAAGCGGTGCTTGACCTCCAGCGATTTTGGATCGAACACCACTACCTCACCGGCCTCTTCGCTGTTGACGTAGATAAGACCGTCGGCGCCGATGATCGCCTGTTCACCGTCGCCTTTCACTTGCACGGTCCCGACCACGTCGCCTGTCGCGGCGTCGATCGCGGTTATGTCATGCGTGCCGTGATTGTTGGTGAACACGCGCTTCGTCTTTGGTTCGTAGTAGATGCCGTCGGGCCCCTTGCCGACATCGATCTTCTTAATGAGTTTGAGAGTTGCCGGGTCAAACATCGAGACTTTGTTCTCGCGGCCATTACTGGTAAAGCCATGGTTGAAAGCCGGGGCAATCGCGGCCCCATGAACACCGGGTGTGTCCGGGATTGTGCCCACGATCTTTCCGCTATCCGCGTCCAGTACTTCCACCTGGGTCCCGTGCGAAACGTAAAGGCGCCGCGCCGAACTGTCCAGCGTCACGTAATCAAAACCTCCGGTGCCGCCAATAGGATAGCGGCCGATGACTTTATAGCCGGTCGGACCCTGGAATAGCATGGCCCCGAGGAAGAAAGCGGCCAGTAAGGTCTTTGTGGTTAGCATTGTTCAGTCTCCTATCGTGTTCTTAAGAATTGTTGTTGTGACGAACTACTAAGTAGAGACGGTGGCACGCGCCAACGGTTACAAGAACCGAAGGAACACTACTTCGACCGCGGATCCATCTTTACAACTAACGGTTGGATGTATGACTTTCCATCTACCGTCAACCTCATCGTGTACGTTCCGGGCAAGACGTTGGCAACGCCTCGACCGAAGCCACCACCACCGCCGCCTCCAGCCGCGGGGCGCGGAGGCGGAGTGGGGCGCAGATCCCAAATCCATCGATGCATGCCCGCTGTTGTTGCCAGCGGCTCGGGCGTGCGCACCCAGAACGCGGGGATGCTGAGCGTGTTTGGATCGACGGCCGGGTATTTGTCATCGCTTCGATAACGCCGAATCACTACGCCAGACGGATCAAGAATTTCGAGCGTGACCGGACCGGCGACGTTGGACTTAAGGTAGTAATCGATAATTGCGCCGTAGGGAGGATTTTCAGCCAACGGCTCGTCGCGCGGCATCGGCGTGCCGTTATCGCTCGATTGCGGCAGGTTGAAAGCATCGGCGGGCCGGAACAAGTACGCGGCAGCTTTGGCTATGTCGTCATCGATCTGGCGCAGCGCAGTGATGTCGTCAAGCACCCAGAACCCACGCCCGTGAGTCGCGACGATCAGATCGTCAAAATGAATATCGAGATCGCGCATCGATGCTGCCGGCAGATTGAGTTGTATTGATTGCCAGTGATCGCCATCGTCGAAAGAGACGAAGACCGCGTGCTCAGTGCCCGTGAATAGCAGGCCACGCCGTTGTGGATCTTCCTTTACGGTTTGCGCATAAATGCCTGCCGGCAGTCCCTTGGTAATCTCATCCCACGTCTTGCCGGCGTCGCGCGTGCGAAAGATGTGCGGCTCGTAATCTTCGAGTTGATGGCGTTCGACCGCCGCGTAAGCTTCGTTCACGTCAAAGTGTGAGGCCTCGATCATCACGACCTTGCTCCACGAAGTCAGCGTCGGCGGCGTCACGTTCTGCCAGGTCTTGCCGTCATCGTTCGTCAGATGAATCAAGCCGTCGTCAGTGCCAATCCAGATCATCAAAGCACGCAGAGGCGAAGGCGCGATCGTGTAGATCACGCCGCGCCGCTTTTCCGCCGGCGCGTCAGCCGCAGCGGCTTCGTTTAGATTCGCAGGCACGCCGGGATCCTCGCGCGTCATGTCCTGGCTAATTTGCGTCCAACTCTCACCGCCGTTGGTCGTCTTGTATAAAAATTGATTGGCGTAGTAGAGCGCGCGCGGATCCGCTGGCGAGAAAACCAGCGGCTGGGTCCAGGCATGACGAAACTGGTTAGGCGTAGCGCCGCGCTCAGGCGAGACGTTCTTTGTCTCTCCGGTAAGCACGTTGCAGCGCGAGACCGTGCCGCCAAACAGAATCTCCGGATGCAGGGGGTCAGGCGCGGTGTAACCGGATTCACCGCCTGAGCACAAACCTTCCCAATCGCGATTTGAAATCTCGGAATGGATGCTGTGCGACGGCGTGCCTATCGCGCCGCTGTCCTGCTGCGCGCCGGTGATCCAGTAGGGAAAACGATAGTCCGCGGCGACGTGATAAATCTGCGCCGTTGGCTGGTTGTACCACGAACTCCAGGTCACAGCGCCGTCAACGGTTACGATCGCGCCTTGATCGCTCGCCAAAATCATTCGCTTGGGATCGCTGGGATTGATCCAGAGCTGATGATAATCGTCGCCACCGGGAGCACCCTTGATCGCCGTCCAGGATTTGCCCCCATCAGTCGAACGATAAACCGACGTGTTCATCACATAGACGGTATCCGGGTTCTTTGGATCGACGGCGACCTTTTCGAAATACCAGCCGCGGTCCCAGATTCGTTTGTCGGTTGATACTCTAGTCCAGGTGGCGCCGGCGTCGTTCGAGGCGAACAGTCCGCCTTCTTTCGCATCGACGACGGCATAGACTCGATTGCGATTCGTGGGCGCGACGGCGATCCCGATGTGGCCGCGGTTCTCTGCGGGAATGCCTTCGGAAATTTCTTTCCAGGTGGTGCCGCCGTCAACGGATTTGAAAATGCCGGCGCCGGGGCCGTTTGCCGGGGTGTAGATGAACCACGGAGGACGCCGCACGTTCCACAGCGTCGCGTAAACTGTTTGCGAGTTAGTTGGATCGAAAGCGAGATCGATCGCGCCGACACTTTCGTTCTTGAACAAAACTCTCTGCCAACTGGCGCCGCCGTCGCGCGAACGATAGACACCGCGATCGGGACTCGGTCCGTAGGCATGGCCGAGCGCGGCGACGAACACAATATTCGGATTCTTAGGATCGACAATGATGCGGCCAATCTGGCGCGTGCTCTTGAGTCCGATGTGCTTCCAGGTTTTTCCCGCGTCGATTGATTTGTAGATGCCGTCGCCAAACTGGATCGAGTCGCGCATGTCCGCCTCGCCAGTACCCACATAAACAACGTTCGGGTTCGAAGACGCAACACCGATCGCTCCAATTGACGCGACGTTGTTAGCGTCGAACACGGGCGCCCAGGCGCGCCCGGAGTTCATCGATTTCCAAACGCCGCCGCCCACCGACCCGAAATAGAAAGTGTCGGGTTGGCCGGTGACGCCGCTGACGGCATTCACGCGCCCGGCGCGAAACGGGCCAACCATCCGCCAGTGCAAGCCGGAGTAGAGACTCGGATCATGTTGCGCCTCTACTATTGGCGCCAGCACGAACAAACCAACGATCGCGATAATGAAGACTGAACGAATTGGGTGAACGATGAATCGGCGAATCTCATTCATAGATAGGCACTCCAAAACAGACGCGTGTAAATAACGGGTCGAGCGAAAACGGATTTAAAATCTTTACTGTAGGTTGCGCGCCGGGCGGCGATTATGAACAACGGGAAAGCGAAAAGGAAACAGTTAAGAGTGCCTTGGCCGTTTCACTCTCTAATTACAATAAACTTCCGTCAGTTTCCGAAAATGATAGCCCAGGGCCGCGAACATCAAACCGTCATCAATCTTGTCCCGGTGCTCGGAGACAACTCGTCTCATGAAGCGCCAGAACTCTCCGCGCGACCTATCGCGCACACCCAGCGCAAAGATGATGCGCGCAAAGGCGGCGATGTCTTCTGCCTTCAATCCGCCTTCGCCAATCTGCGGCCTACCATCACGCGTTACGCGGCCAAGGCTGTCGAGCGAACGCTCGTAATACTCGCGGGGGCTGTAGATATTTCGGAGGATTGATTTGTAACCTTCAATCAAACGATTGGCGTCCATCTTTGGCACAAAGTTGAGCACGCAATCCGTGTTGCTTCCAGTGTGCTCAACTCCCATCAGCCGCCCTTCGCGCTCCAGCCGCCGCCAGAGTTGCGTGTCGGGGATTGCCGCCAGTAAGCCGACCATCGCGACCGGTATCGCGCTTTCACGAATGAAGTTTATCTGCCGCTCGAAGATGTCATCCGGATCATTATCGAAGCCGACGATGAAGCCGCCCAGCACCTCCATCCCGTAACTCTGCACATGCCTCACCGAGTCTATGAGATCGCGGCGCGTGTTCTGACCCTTCTGCGCCTCTTTCAGGCTTTCCACGACCGGTGTTTCGATGCCGATAAAAACTTGCCTGAATCCTGCGGTTCGCATCTGCTCCAGCAACTCATCATCGTCAGCGAGGTTCACGCTGGCTTCCGTGGTAAATGAGAACGGGTAGTTGTTGCGGGCAGACCATTCGGCCAGCTCCGGCATCAGCAGCCGGACGTTTTTCTTGTTGCCGATAAAATTGTCGTCAACGATGAAGACCTCACCGCGCCAGCCGATACGCACCAGCGTGTCCAGTTCGGCGAGAATTTGCTGATTGCTCTTCGTCCGTGGAACGCGGCCGTAAATCTCTATGATGTCGCAGAACTCACAATTGAATGGACAGCCGCGCGAGTACTGCACGGACATGTCGCTGTACTGCGAGAGTTCGGCCAGCCCGAAATCCGGAATCGGCGTTAAAGAGAGCGGCGGTCGCTCGGGAGCCTGGTAAACAGCTTTCGCCTCGCCATGCTCAAAATCATCCAGGAACGCGGGAAACGTCGTCTCGACTTCGCCGACGAAAACGTGATCGGCCTCAATCGCATCGTTGAGCCCCATCGAAGCATACGGGCCACCCATGACAACTGTTTTTCCCTGGGCTTTACATAAGCTGATGACTTCTTTGAGCGACTCCTTCTGAACATACATCGCGCTGGTAAAGACGACGTCCGCCCACTTTAGATCAGCGGTTGTGAGCCGACGAACGTTCATGTCAATCAGCCGCCGGTTCCACGGGCTCGGCAGCATCGACGAAATCGTCAGGAGTCCGAGCGGCGGAAAGGCAGATTTCTTGGCGATAAATCTGAGGGCGTGACGAAAGCTCCAGAAGGTGTCAGGAAATTCCGGATAGATGAGTAGTGCGTTCATAAGATCTAATCCAATCGTTCGCCTGGATCGATTTGGCTAAGTTGGCGACAAGCAGTCGTGGAGCCGACGACATATGAATAGCCCACAGCGCCGGCTGTGGATGTCAGAAGGCACGTTGCCAATTCTCCAGCAACTCACTCCGATGTTCAAGGTCCCACTCAGGTAGCGCAGGCTTTAGTCTGTGAGTTCCCAGCGCGACCTTCACAGACTAAAGCCTGCGCTACTCACTTTGGCCGGCGCTTCTTTGGATAGATCGCCTTCACCGTTGAAACCACACCGTCAGGTTTCTTTAGCGCCGGTTCGCCGAGTTTACGCGCATCTGCCAGCGCTTGTTTGCGCGCGCGACGAATATAGGCGCGAATCTCGGGGCGCGCAATGTCTGCCGGCGACTTGATTGTGAGGTGCCGGATGCGGTTACCCTTGCCCAACAGGATTCCCTTCGGATCGTCGAGCGTCGCGCCGTCATTGAAACCAAGATTGACACCTTTGGGATAGACGGCGATGTGAAATATGCCATCACTCAAACGATCGCTGGTACCGTATCCGATCGCCACCGCGCTGTAAGCATCATAGATGTTTTCATAGCACGGCCCTATCTCTTCGAGAAGAAACGCGCGAAGCTGCAGAGCAAGCTCGCGAATCTCACGATCGTAGGGCTTGAGAAACTTGATGAGCGCCGGCGGAGCTGAATATTTCGCGGTCATTACCGTTGCCCGGCTACTTCAGTTGCTGAAACAGAAACGCATAGACGTCCGCGAGCTCTTCGTTACGTTGCTTCTTTGTCGAGCCGATACCATGGCCGGCGTCAAAATCGATCCGGAGCAGAATTGGCTTGCCGCTGCTCGAAGCGGCTTGCAGTCGCGCGGCCATCTTGCCCGACATCCAGGGCTCGACACGGGGATCGTTTATGCCCGTGGTCAGCATGGCTGCCGGATATTTCACACCATCTTTGACTTTGCTGAAGGCATCCATCGCCAGCAGAGACCGGAAACCTTCTTCGGTTTGGAAAGTTCCGAACTCCGGTATGTTCGGAATGCCGTTGGAAGTCGTTTCCGCCCGCAAAGCGTTATTCAAACCAACTTCAATAATCGCGGCCCCAAACAAATCCGGACGTTCTACTATTGAGTTGCTGATCAGAATACCTCCCGCGCTGCCGCCCTCGCCGGCGAGGTGTTGCGGGCTGGTATATTTCTCCCGCACCAGATATTCGGCACAGGCAATAAAATCTTTCCAGGTGTTCGGTTTGGTTTTCTCTTTCCCGGCCAGATGCCATTCTTCCCCGTACTCGCCGCCGCCACGAACGCCCGCAAAAGCCAGCACCCCACCGCGCTCCAGCCAGGCCAAACCGCTCGGATAAAAGTACGGCTCAGTATTATTGATGCCGTATGCGCCATACCCGTTTAGCAGAGTCGGATTTGTACCGTCACGCTTTAAGCCACGCTTGAACAAGATCGCCATCGGAATCATTGTGCCGTCATAGCTTTTGACTTTAACGGTAGTTGAATCGATGCCGGAGAAATCGACCGGGATCGGGGGCACGAGTTTCGTATCCGTTACGGTCTGCGTCTTCGGATTGTAAGCGTAGTAGGCGATTGATTTGGTCCAGGAAGTCAGTCCTAACAACATCCCGTCAGTCTCCTGATCCGTCCAGCCGATAAAGGCCGTGCCGTCATAGGGAAGTTTGACGAGTTGGCGCGTGCCGCTTTTGTAATCCACCCGCCACAACCGGCCCATTCCGCCATCGAGCGTCTGCACATACAGCGCGTCTTTCGCGGCCCCGAGGCCGGTGACCACCGCCTCGCCGGCGGGGAAGACCGTCGTCGCTCTTGCCAGATCGGGATTCGTCAAACTCGTCCGGGTAATTTTGTAGCGGGGGGTGTTCTTATAGATGAGCAGATATAACTCGTCGCCGTGAATATCAATATTGGCAACCTCGTCATCCAGACCAGAGACTTTGCGCCAGGGAATCGGCGCTTTGTTGAGCGTGTCGAGCGGGGCGACGTAGAACTCCGAATTGGGCGACACACCTGAATTCACCGTTGCGATCGCAAAGTTTGAGCCGCGCGGTACGTACGCAAACGGAAGCGGCTCAGGTGCGAGCTTAATGGCGGGATTGATTTCATAGCCAAACACCGCTTTGTCCGTGTCCGAGTTGGCGCCGAGCACATGCAGGTAAACGCGGCTCTTTCGATAGAGGTCTGTGGCCGGCGCACCAGCGGGAAGTTTTTGCAGACGATTATAGAAAAACGATTTTCCGTCGGGCAGCCAATTGCCTGCATCGAATCGTGCGCGGTCGATGCGCTCACCCAGATCGCGCCCGGTCGCCGTTTCGAGGGCGCGAATCTCACCAATTTCCGAACCGCCGGCTGAAATCCTGTAAGCCACGAGTTTGCCGTCAAAGGAAG
>Ga0209648_10006431_pt1 | contig 10110 bp, 10 predicted proteins | sample GraSoi2013_115cm_FD_185830 | JGI IMG/M metagenome (GOLD analysis project Ga0209648, IMG submission 185830) | Grasslands soil microbial communities from the Angelo Coastal Reserve, California, USA - Sample 9_17_2013_115cm (SPAdes) (version 2) | ecosystem: Environmental > Terrestrial > Soil >...
CAGCGCGTGGACTTTTGAAGTGTCCGCGCGGCGTGTCCAGCAGCAATCCGGCAGCTGGGCGTAACGGGTAAGATGCCCGTACCATCGGAAGGATGGACGCCATTCGAAACATAAAGACCATGGCAGGATCGCCGGACGCTGTTCTCGCAATGCGGACAGCGTCTCGCAATCTTGCGCATGGTTTTTGCGTCTCAGGCATCCCTGCTTTCGTGAACCCATGAAAGAAGACTACTATGTTCAATATTCATTCAGTCGAGATCGACTGGGGTGGCCGTCCCCTCAGGCTTGAAACCGGAAAAATCGCCCGTCAGGCCGACGGCGCCGTGCTGGCCACCTACGGCGAGACCGTCGTGCTCGCCACCGTCGTCGCCGCCAAGACGCCCCGGGAGGGCGTCGACTTCCTGCCGCTGACCGTCGACTACCAGGAAAAGACCTATGCCGCGGGCCGCATTCCCGGCGGCTATTTCAAGCGCGAAGGCCGGCCCACCGAGAAGGAGACGCTGGTCTCCCGTCTGATCGACCGTCCGATCCGTCCCTTGTTCGTCGATGGCTGGCGCAATGAGACCCAGGTGATCGTGACGACGCTTTCGCACGACATGGAGAACGATCCCGACATCCTGGCGCTGGTGGCCGCGTCCGCGGCGCTGACGCTGTCGGGTGCGCCGTTCAAGGGTCCGATCGGTGCGGCCCGCGTCGGCTTCGTCAATGACGAGTATGTGCTCAACCCGACGCTCGACGAGGTGGTCGAAACCCAGCTCGATCTGGTCGTCGCCGGCACCGCCGACGCCGTGCTGATGGTGGAATCGGAAGCCAAGGAGCTCAACGAGGACATCATGCTCGGCGCCGTGATGTTCGGACACCGGCATTTCCAGCCGGTGATCAAGGCGATCATCGAGCTTGCCGAAAAGGCCGCGAAGGAGCCGCGCGAGGTTGCGGTCGTCGACGAAAGCGTGCTGGAGAAGGAAATCCTTGGGCTGATCGAGCAGGATCTGCGCGCGGCTTACGCGATCCCGGTCAAGCAGGACCGCTATGCGGCGGTCGGCAAGGCCAAGGAAAAAGTGATGGCGCACTACTTCCCGGAAGGGCAGGAGCCGAAATACGACAAGCTGCGCATCGCCGCCGTGTTCAAGGAACTGGAAGCCAAGATTGTTCGCTGGAACATTCTCGACACCGGCAAGCGCATCGATGGCCGCGATTCCAAGACCGTCCGCAACATCATTGCCGAAGTCGGCGTGTTGCCCCGCGCCCACGGCTCGGCGCTGTTCACCCGCGGCGAGACCCAGGCGATGGTGGTGACCACGCTCGGCACCGGCGAGGACGAGCAGTACATCGACGCGCTGTCGGGAACCTACAAAGAGACGTTCCTGCTGCACTACAACTTCCCCCCCTACTCGGTCGGTGAAACCGGACGCATGGGCGGCACCAAGCGGCGCGAAATCGGCCACGGCAAGCTGGCCTGGCGCGCAATCCACCCGGTGCTGCCGCCGCATCACGAATTCCCCTACACGGTGCGCGTGGTCTCGGAGATCACCGAGTCGAACGGGTCGTCGTCGATGGCCTCCGTCTGCGGCGCCTCGTTGGCACTGATGGATGCGGGCGTTCCCCTGAAGCGGCCGACGGCGGGCATCGCCATGGGCCTCATTCTGGAAGGCTCGCGGTTTGCGGTGCTGTCAGACATCCTCGGCGACGAGGATCATCTCGGCGACATGGACTTCAAGGTCGCCGGCACCGATCAGGGCATCACCTCGCTGCAGATGGACATCAAGATCGCCGGAATTACCGAGGAGATCATGAAGGTCGCGCTCGGCCAGGCCAAGGAAGGGCGCATCCACATCCTCGGCGAAATGTCGAAGGCCCTGACCGCTGCGCGCGCCGAACTCGGCGAATACGCGCCGCGGATCGAGACCTTCAAGATTCCGACCGACAAGATCCGCGAAGTGATCGGCACCGGCGGCAAGGTGATCCGCGAAATCGTCGAGAAGACCGGCGCCAAGGTCAACATCGACGACGACGGCACCGTGAAGGTCGCCTCCGCCGACGGCGAATCGATCAAGGCCGCGATCAAGTGGATCAAGTCGATCGCCTCCGACCCGGAGCTCGGCCAGATCTATGACGGCACCGTGGTCAAGGTGATGGAGTTCGGCGCGTTCGTGAACTTCTTCGGCGCCAAGGACGGCCTCGTCCACATCAGCCAGCTTGCGGCCAACCGCGTGCAGAAGACCTCCGACGTCGTCAAGGAAGGCGACAAGGTCAAGGTCAAGCTGCTCGGCTTCGACGATCGCGGCAAGACGCGGCTGTCGATGAAGGCGGTCGACCAGGTGACCGGCGAGGACCTCGAGGCCAAGCAGAAGACCGAGGCTCCGCCGCGCGAAGCCGCCGGCGAGTAATTGCTGACTGTTGCAGATTGCGAAAAGGACGGCTTTTCAGCCGCCCTTTTTGTTGCAATGCGACCGGCGCGTAGGCCGCAGCGCCGGGAACCGGAGATAGGCTGGCCACGCGAATTTGAATTCGAATTTGAGTTCAATCGCCGGACCTGCTCGCTACCTTAATCCGCATCGGGCACCGCAGGCTCCCCAATCCAAGGAGGGTTTCATGTCCTCATTATCGCGATTATCGCGTCGTCATCTCTTCAGTGCGGCCGCGGGCTTCGCGGCCGCCGCATCTGCCCCGCGCGCGGGGTTCGCTCAAGCGCCCGCCGCCGCACCGGCGGCGGCACCCGCTGCAAGCGGTCCATTCGTGGTTCCGCCCCTTACCTATCCAACCAATGCGTTCGAGCCGCACATCGACGCCAGGACCATGGAAATCCACCACGACAAGCACCATGGCGCCTATGTCGCCAACCTCAACACGCTCGCCAAGACCAATCCGCAGCTTGGCGCGGGGGCCGTCGTCGACATCCTCGGCAATTTGAACGCGCTGAATAACGACATCAAATTCGCGGTGCGCAACAATCTCGGCGGCCACGCCAACCACACCATGTTCTGGGAGATCATGGGACCGAACGGCGGCAAGCCCGAAGGCGAGGTATTGGCCGCGATCGATCGCGATCTCGGCGGCCTGGAGAAATTCCAGACCGATTTCAACGCCGCGGGCGGACGCCAGTTCGGTTCGGGCTGGGTGTTCGTGACCGTCACAAAGGAAGGCAAGCTCGCGATCGAGAACCGCCCGAACCAGGATACTCCGATCATGGACGGCAAGCGCGTATTAATGGGCAACGACGTCTGGGAGCACGCCTATTATCTCAATTACCAGAACCGCCGTCCCGATTACCTCAAGGCGTGGTGGAATACAGTGAACTGGAACAAGATCGCCGAGCGCTATGCCGCCGCCAAGGCCGGCACGCTGGGTGTGTGAGTATGTGTGCGGACGCGCCCCCGCCGCGCTGTTCCGGCCCCGCTAACCAACGTCATCACCCGCTTTCGCCGAAAGCGGGTGATCCGGTCTTCCAGAGCATCGGTAGCGAAATCGCAAATTCACTCTTCGTAAAATGCCTTGCCGATCAGGCCGCCGATGATGCCGCCGACGATCGGCGCGAGCCAGAACAGCCACAGCGACTGCATCGCCTCCGCGCCGCCGAAAATCGCGGTCGCGGTCGAGCGCGCCGGATTGACCGAGGCATTCGAAACCGGGATGGCGACAAGGTGAATCGTCACCAGCGTCAGTCCGATCGCAAGCGGTGCAAAGCCGGGCGATGCTTTCGCCGAGGTCACGCCCGTAATCACCACCAGAAACAGCGCGGTCATGACGACTTCTATCAGGCCGACGCTCAATAGCGGAAAGCCGGCGCCGCCATAGGTGTTGGATATCGCGAGAAACGTATTCCATTTCCCCGATGCGGGCGCACCCTGCAGGATGATGTAGAATATCACCGCCGCTGCCACGCCGCCGATCACTTGCGCGATGATGTAGGGGATCGCCTTGCCCGCGCTGAAGCGGCCCGCCGCCACCAGCCCGCACGTCACGGCAGGATTGAAATGGCCGCCCGAAATCGGGCCCAGCGCGTAGGCCATCGCCAGCACCGCGGGCTGGTGGGAAAGGGCAATGGCGATAAGACCGACATTGGGGGCGGAAAAAAGCGCCGCTCCGCAAACCGACGACACCAGCATGAATGTCCCGACGAACTCTGCTCCCAGCTCTTTCATCATATCGAAATCCTCCCCCTTCACCCGGCCCGTGCTTCGGGCGGCGCATCATGACATCAAGCTGTCGCCAATGACAGCGTTGCTCACGCGAATTCCACATGTCGCGTGAGCGGCGGAATGTTGCGCCGCATTGCCCTTGGAGGCGCGATGACGTCCTCCTGGATTCCATATTCGCTGGCCAATTGATATCCTGCCGGTTTGCCGTATCGTCATAGACCATTTTCAGGCGACGTGGCAGGCATGTTGGTCGTGCGAGGACTCCTGGATGATGCCAACGATCCGTCCGGCCCGTACGGACGAATATGACGAGATCGCCCGGGTCTGGATGAACAGCTGGGCCTCGACCGGGATCGAACAGCCAAGCAATTTCCTGCTGGCGAAGTTGCGCGCGCGCATCCCGCTCGAGGTCGAGAAGGGCTGGAGCCTGTTTGTCGCCGACGACGGGGATGCGCTGGCGGCCATGCTGGCGCTGCACCTGCCCAATCTCTATCTTGACCAATTATTCGTTGCGCCGGAATACCAGGGTCGGAACCTCGGGCGGCGGCTGCTGGCTTTCACGCGACAGCATCTGCCGGACGAAATCTACCTGCGTTGCGTGCGCGAAAATGAAAAGGCGTGGCGCTGGTATGAGCGCGAGGGTTTTGCCTTTGAAAGGGAGCAGGTCGAGCCGATGACGGGGTTTGTCATGAAATACTATCGATGGAAGAGAGAGGGAGCCACCCGATGATGAAGCTCTATTGGTCGCCACGCTCGCGCTCGTTCTCCTCGCTGTGGCTGATGGAAGAAACCGGCCAGCCGTACGAGCGCGTGCTGACCGACATTTCCACCGGCGCGCAGAAGTCGCCTGAATTTCTCGCGATCAACCCGATGGGCAAGGTGCCGGCGCTAAGCGACGGCGATGCGACGCTCGCGGAAGCCGCCGCGATCTGCGCCTATGTCACCGAGCGCTATCCGCAAGCCAACCTTGCCCCGCCGCCCGGCGATCCCCTGCGCGCGAAATATCTTTACTGGCTGTTTTTCGCGCCGGGCTGCATCGAGCCCGCGATGGTGCAGGTCGCAACTAAGATCGAGATGAACCCGGTAGCCGCCGGCTGGGGCAATGCCCAGCTTGTGTTCGACGTGCTCGACGCCGCGCTGGCGAAAGGGCCGTGGATCCTCGGCGAGTCCTTCTCTGCCGCTGACATCGCCGTTGGTTCGGGGCTGAATTTCGCGGTGCGGCTGTTCAAGATGGTGCCGTCGCGCCCGTCATTCGACCGCTACATCGATCGCTGCGCGGCGCGGCCGGCCTTCCAGCGCGCCAGCGCCATCGCGGCGGGCACACCGTCATCCTGAGGAGCGCGCTTGCGCGCGTCTCGCATGACGTAAATCAATCCGCCCCGTTCTTCAAATCCTCCGGCCGGGGCATCGAAATGATGTTGTAGCCGGAATCGACATAATGAATTTCCCCGGTCACGCCGGTCGACAGGTCGGACAGCAGATACAGCGCCGAGCCGCCGAGTTCGTCGAGGGAAACACCGCGTCCCAACGGCGAATGCTTCTGCTGAAACGCGAACATGGCGCGGGAATCGCCGATCACCGCGCCTGCGAGGGTGCGGACCGGTCCCGCCGAAATCGCGTTGATCCGGATTTTCTTTCGTCCGAAATCGAACGCGAGATAGCGTACGGAAGCTTCCAGCGCCGCCTTCGCAACCCCCATGACATTATAGTTTGGCATCACGCGGGTCGAACCGCTGAATGTCAAAGTGATGATAGAGCCGCCGCTCTCGGGCATCAATTCTGCGGCCCGTTTGGCGACTTCGGTGAAGGAAAAGCATGAAATCACCATGGTGCGCGAAAAGTTTTCGCGCGTGGTGTCGGCATAGCGGCCCCGAAGCTCATTTTTATCCGTGAAGCCGATGGCGTGAACCAGAAAATCGAGATGCCCCCATTTGGTGCGCATCGCGTCGAACACTTGATCGACGCTGGCGATGTCTTCGACGTCGCAGGGCAGGACCAGGGGAACGCCAAGCGATTGCGCCAGCGGCCTGACGCGCTTGCCCAGCGCCTCGCCCTGATAGGTGAAGGCAAGCTCGGCGCCCTGCGCCGCGAGCGCCTTGGCAATGCCCCAGGCAATCGAATGATCATTGGCGACACCCATGATCAACCCGCGTTTGCCCTTCATCAGGTCCTGCATATTCGCCGTGCTCCAGTCATCCCTGACGTTGTCATCACCCGCGAAAGCGGGTGATCCAGTAATCCGAAGCGTTGCGATGAACGATCAGAGCTGCCGAATACTGGATGCCCCCGCTTTCGCGGGGCATGACGAAACTAAAATCTCACGCATCCATCCGCTTGAACACCAGCGTGGCGTTGGTGCCGCCGAACCCGAAGGAATTCGAAAGCACGGTGCCGAGCCTGGCGTTATCGATGCGCTTGCGTACGATCGGCATGTCGGCGAAAACAGGGTCGAGTTCGGTGATATTGGCGCTTTCGCAGATGAAACCGTTGTTCATCATCAACAGCGAATAGATCGCTTCCTGCACGCCGGTGGCGCCGAGCGAGTGTCCGGTGAGCGCCTTGGTCGCGGAAATCGGCGGGCACTTGTCGCCGGTTCCGAACACCTTGCGGATCGCCTCGATTTCCGGCGGATCGCCCGCGGGCGTCGAGGTCGCGTGCGGATTGATGTAGTCGATTTTGGTATCGACCGTCGCCATTGCCATTCTCATGCAGCGCTCCGCGCCCTCGCCCGACGGCGCGACCATGTCGTAGCCGTCAGAGGTGGCACCATAGCCGACGATTTCGCCGTAGATACGCGCGCCGCGCGCTTTCGCATGTTCGAGATCTTCCAGCACCACCACGCCGGCGCCGCCGGCAATGACAAAACCGTCGCGGCTGACGTCATAGGGCCGCGACGCGGTCGCGGGCGTGTCGTTGTATTTCGACGACATCGCGCCCATCGCATCGAACAGAACCGACAGCGACCAGTCGAGTTCTTCGCAGCCACCTGCGAAAATAATATCCTGCTTGCCGATCTGGATGGTCTCGTAAGCGTTGCCGATGCAATGGTTCGAGGTGGCGCAGGCCGAGGAGATCGAATAGTTCACGCCCTTGATCTTGAACCAGGTGGCGAGTGTCGCCGACGCCGTCGACGACATCGCTTTCGGCACCGCGAAGGGTCCGACCCGCTTCGGCCCCTTGGTGCGGGTGGTATCGGCGGCTTCCACGATGGTGCGCGCCGACGGACCGCCGGAGCCCATGATGATGCCGGTGCGAACGTTGGAAACCTCCGTGGGCTCAAGACCGGAATCCTGGATCGCCTGCTCCATCGCGATGTGATTCCACGCCGCGCCCTCGCCGAGGAAGCGCATCGCGCGCCGGTCGATCACATCGGCCGGATTAAGCGTCGGCGCGCCCTGTACCTGGGAGCGGAAACCAAGTTCGGCATATTTTTCCGCGCGGGTGATTCCGGATTTCGCCTCATGGAGGCTCGCAAGCACTTCCTGGGTGTTGTTTCCGATGGATGAGACAATGCCCATCCCCGTGATGACAACCCGCCTCATGATCGCCTCGCCCTGTCGTTGCGTTTTTGTGTGATAACCGTCGTGAACCCGAAAGCCACCTCGCCGGCCGGAGCCAGTATCTTACGTTCCGGGCTGCAATGCGGCACCCTGCTTCAAGAGCCCCACCCGCAAATCCTTCGCGCGATAGATAATCTCGCCATCGGCCGAAAGCCAGCCGTCAGCGATGCCCAGCCAGAGCTTTAGGCGCATCACGCGTTTGATGTCGACGTTGTACACGATCTTGCGAACGTTCGGCATCACCTGTCCGGCAAGCTTCAGCTCGCCGAGACCCAGCGCCCGGCCGCGACCCTCGCCGCCGCTCCAGCCCAGAAAGAAACCGACCATCTGCCAGAGCGCGTCGAGGCCCAGGCATCCCGGCATGACCGGATCGCCCTTGAAGTGGCAACCGAAGAACCAAAGGTCCGGCTTCACGTCGAGTTCAGCACGAATGAGGCCCTTGCCGTATTCGCCCCCGGCGTCGGAAATTTCGCTGATACGGTCGAACATCAGCATCGGGGGCAGCGGCAATTGTGCATTGCCCGGGCCAAACATCTCGCCGCGGCCGCAGGCCAGCAAATCCTCATATTCGTAACCGCCACGCCGATCCAGCATAGTGCCAGCCTCTTTCAAAATCCCGATGGAGCGTTCTTGAGCGAAATGGACCCTTTCGCGCGGGAAGTGCGCCAATTATCTTGGATTGGCGCGAATACCGCAGGTCAGGATGCCCTGCGGCAACCGGCGCTCACCTTCACCGAAATCGCAAAGCCTAAGTCCGCGCGCTCTCTATCATAGGCCCCGCGGGCGGCAAAGCACCACCACAGGGTAAATTTGCCGCGTCCCGCCTCCGGTTCCCTTTAACCTTCGGTCTAGTTGCGAAAAACTTGCATCTAACAAAATTCCTTCTTATATACCGCCGCTATAGCTCTGAGTTAGCGAGTGCGGTGCCGGAAGTGGAAAACAGCGACAACGCTTCGATTTCGAATGATAACAGCGTCAATCCGACGGCCCGCAATTCGGGACGGCAACCGGCTTTGACCGGTTGTCCCTGGCACGATGTCAATGAATTGCTGCAGGCCGCGGGCCTTCGTCCGACCCGTCAACGCATGGCGCTGGGCTGGCTGCTGTTCGGGAAGGGCGCGCGCCACCTCACCGCGGAAATGCTTTACGAGGAAGCCACGCTGGCCAAGGTTCCAGTGTCGCTCGCGACCGTCTACAACACGCTCAATCAGCTGACCGATGCCGGCTTGCTGCGTCAGGTCAGCGTCGACGGCACCAAGACCTATTTCGACACCAACGTGACCGCCCATCACCACTTCTACCTCGAAAACAATCACGAACTGGTCGACATTCCGGACCCGCATCTGGTGCTGCAGAAGATGCCGGAAGTGCCCGAAGGCTACGAGATCGCCCGGGTCGACATGGTCGTGCGGCTGCGCAAGAAGAGCTGAGTTTTATCCATTAGGTTGAGGTCGTCACCCTGAGGTGCGAGCCGGCTTCGGCGAGCCTCGAAGGGTGACAGCGCCGTGCGCCTAGCTCATCCTTCGAGGCGCGCAAGAGCGCGCACCTCAGGATGACGACCGAACTTCACTCCACCTTTTCATCGGCGTAGACGCCCCACAGCCGTTGCTGTTCGATCCAGCCATCGAAGCCGTTGCCGACGACGTGGCACCACCCTGCCGCGCACTTCTTGACCTGGGCCACGCGATCATAGAGCGGCGCAAGTTCGTCCTTGGTCTTCATGGTGATAACGGCGGTGCGGCGACCCGACAGCAGCGAGTGATAGACCCAGCCCTCGGCGCCTTCCGAATCCCGCACCCGGCGCCAGTTCTCGAATTCGGCGGTAATTTCAACCGGCAGGCCCGAACGGGTGTAGACCCAGGCAACATCGTTGTCCTTGGTCGGGCCGGCTCTGACGTTCACATGATCGGATTTGAGACTGACATAGCGCGGCAACGGCAACCCGCTGGTGGTCTGGGCCGAATCCTTTGCCGAAAGTCCGGAACCTGTCGACACGCCCAGCATACAACCTGCGAGCACCACTACAGAACAAAAACGCCCCAACACCATCAACTCGTCCCCTGCCGAGATCCCAACTCAAATTCTTCGAGCTGAATCATCAATCAACGCCCCCAGTCCCCTGCACCCCGCCCCGCTCGCCCCTCGGTTTGTGATTCCGGGGTTCATGCCGGGGTTCTTGTCTTGGCCCGGCCTTCTGCTAGAGAGGACGGAACGCCAAAGAAACCAAGACGAGCCCGAACGTCTCCCGCGGAAGCCTTTGCGGGAAATATCGGGGGGAACCCACGGAAACGCCGGGATCACGCGGCAGCCGCAGTGTCGAACAACCGGGTTAATGAGGTCTGAATGATCTCATGAGAGCAGGACATGTCGGTTAAGAAAAAACCTCTCGTTGTCGTCACGCGCAAGCTGCC
>Ga0209648_10006433_pt1 | contig 10109 bp, 7 predicted proteins | sample GraSoi2013_115cm_FD_185830 | JGI IMG/M metagenome (GOLD analysis project Ga0209648, IMG submission 185830) | Grasslands soil microbial communities from the Angelo Coastal Reserve, California, USA - Sample 9_17_2013_115cm (SPAdes) (version 2) | ecosystem: Environmental > Terrestrial > Soil >...
GCGGCGCCCGGCCCAAAATCGCCACGGTGGAGCGCCGAGAGGCGAGCGTCCCGCGTTATGGGACGCAAGGCGCCTCACAAGCGCCTGGCGTGCCGCGTCAAGGCACGCCCCACGGGTGCTTAGCACAAGCACCCGTACGTCTCTCGGTGCTCCGCCCACCCCTCATCCGGGTGCGCGAAGCGAAAAAAGCAAAACCCGGGCGCAAAAACGCGCCGCGGGAACGAAAAAGGCTGTTTGAAAGGATGAAGTGGAATGAACAAAGCGTGCTGGGCCACACTCGTGCCGCGCCCTCGGTCGGCTCCCTCGCCCCGTGAGCGAAGCGAACGGGGAGAGGGGTGGGGTGAGGGGCGCCTTCGCGGCGCGTCCCCCTCACCCGAATTGAGATTGTCCGTCGAGTCTTGCGCCCTCTCCCCGCAAGCGGGGCGAGGGCATGTGCCGCGCCGTCTCAGATTAGAGTGCGCGTTGTACTCACCTTCGCGGCGGATTGGCCGCGAACTGCGAGCCGCGCACGCACATGCGCCCGCGCGAATCCTGCCACAGCTTCTCGCTCGCGTGCAGATGGCCGAGCGCGCGCGCCACGGTGCGGAAGTCATAGGCGCTAAAGCGCTCCGCAATGTCGGTATAGTAGAGCGGCTCCTTGGCGATCGTTTGCAAAATTTTTTCCGCCAAGGCGGCGATCTCCGCCTCGTCGGCGGCACGTCCCGCCGCATCCGACTTGCCGTTGACGTAGTCCTTTATCTTCGCGCGATCGGCATAGGCATAGGTGATGCGCTCGTAATATTCGCGCGGAATGCCTTCCGGAATCGTGGCGTCGATGCCGACCTTGGCGCCGGTCGGAACCACGCCGTAACCCTGGGGCAGGCTGGGGTCGAGCGGCTTGGCGCGCGCGTTGCTCACGACCATCACGTCCTTGTCGCCCTGCACGCGCGTGGCGATCGCCCACTCGACCTCGGTCGGATCGAACACGTCGATGTCGTCATCGACCACCACCACGTGCTTGAGGTCCATGACCGAGAGCGCGGCGAGCAGCGCGTTCTTGCCTTCGCCCGGCTGCTTCTTGATCGATATCACCGCGTGCCAGAAGGCGCAGCCGCCGAGCGTGACGTTGATCTCCTTGACCTGCACGCCGGCGGTCTTGAGCGCCTGGCGGATCGCCGCGTAGCGCGTGGGCGCCGCGAGCCAGGTGTTCTCCCACGGCATATGCAGGTTGTAATAGATCGCGTCCTTGCGCATCGCGATCGCCTTGATGCGCACGAGCGGGTTCCAGTGCAGGCCGCCCATCAGGCGCGTGAACTCGCCGAAGCGTCCCTCCGGCCAGGTCCATCCGGTGGGCAGGATTTCCGCCTCCAGCACGATCTCGGCGTCGGCGACATACGGCAGGTCGATCGTCTCGCACGGCGCGAGCTCCACGGGCGCGCCGCGCAGTCCGCCGGCGATCGCCATTTCGTCGACGCCGAGCGGCGCGCGATATCCCGAGCCGGTGATCTCGATCGGATGGGTGCCGATACTGATCGAGATCGGCAAGGCACGGCCGTTCTCGTAAGCGCGCTGCGCGAACAGTCGCATATTGTTGGGTGTGACGATGTCGATGCCCGTGAGGCTCTTTTCCTTCACGATGAAACGATAGATGCCGCTATTGATGCCGAGCTCCGGATCGCGCGCGATCACGACGCCGGCGGTGATCATCGGGCCGCCGTCGAAGATCGAGGACATTGGGATCGGCAGCTTGTAGAGATCGACCTCATCGCCGCCAACGACAACCTCGCGCGTCGGCGAGGTGTTGACGTATTTCGGAGGGATCGGATGATTGATCGCGTGTGTGAGCTTGTCCTCGATCTCGCGGTAGGTCTCGCAGCCAAGCGCCGTCATCGAGCGCTCGCGCGTGCGAATGAGGCCGGAGACCACCGGCATGTCGTAGCCGATCACGTCGTGGAAATAGAGCGCGGTATCGGCCTGATCGACCAGCGTCGCGATGTGACGGATGTCGACGGGCTGATGCAGCTCGACGAGCTCGCCGCTCTGCCGCAGCCGGTCGAGGAACTGACGGAAATTCTCCTGCATCGAAGCGCTCCGACACGCGCGAGAGGTTGTTGGCGGCTGTTGCCTAAGCTACTTAGACCGGCGGCTGGCGACAATCCAGGCGGCAAGGACGAACGGTGAGCGGTAAGAACACCATGAAGGCGCTCGTTCTGCGCAACCACGGCGCGCTCGACGACCTCGCCGTCGTCAGCGACTACTCTATTCCCACGGCCGCTGCGGGCCACGCGGTGATCCGGGTGCGGGCATCTTCGTTCAACTATCACGACGTGTTCACGGTGCGCGGCATGCCGGGGATCAAGGTGCCGCTGCCGGTGGTGATCGGGCTCGATATGGCGGGCGAGATCGCCGAGATCGGAGACGGGGTGAGCGGCTGGAACGTGGGCGACCGGGTCCTCGTCAACCCGCTCAACAAGGCCAAAGGCCTCATGGGCGAGATGCTCGACGGCGGCATGGCGGAATATTGCCGCGTGGCCGCCGACCAGCTCATCGCCATGCCGGCCGGCGTGAGTTTCGAGGCGGCGGCCGCGCTGCCGGTCGCCTACGGCACCGCGCACCGCATGCTGATCACCCACGGCACCGTCAAAGCGGGCGATCGCGTGCTCATTCTCGGCGCCAGCGGCGGCGTCGGCACCGGCTGCATCATTCTCGCCAAGCACATTGGCGCCCATGTGATCGCGTGCACCTCGAGCGCGGACAAGATACGCAAGCTCGAGCAGCTCGGCGCCGAGGAGGTAATCGACGTGAGGGAAGTCGATTTCTCGAAGTGGGCGATCGAGAAATACGGCAAACCGCAGCGGCGCAGCTACGACGGCGGCGTCGACGTGGTGATCAATTTCACCGGCGGCGACACCTGGCAGCCTTCGCTGCGCTGCCTCAAGCGCGGCGGCAAGCTTTTGGTGTGCGGCGCCACCGCCGGCTACGACCCCAAGGAGGATTTGCGCTACATCTGGACCTTCGAGCTCAAGATCATCGGCTCGAACAGTTTTTATGACGATGATCTGCGCGCGCTGATGAAGCTCATCGCCGAGGGCAAGATGCGGCCGGTGATCGACAAGGTGCTGCCGCTCGAACAGGCGCGCGAAGGGCTGCGCCTGATCCAGGACCGGGAGGTCATCGGCAAGGTCGTGGTGACGCCATGAGTGAGGAGCTCACCTTGGAGCGCGTGCAGGCGCTCGTCACCCGCGCTCCCTACCATCAATGGCTGGGTCTCAAAGTCGTTGCGCTGCACGAGGACGGCATCGAATTGAAGGCGACCTGGCGGGAAGAGTGGGTCGTCAATCCGGACCGGCGCTACACCCACGGCGGCATTCTCGCCACGCTGGTCGACCTGGGCGCCGATTGGGCCATGGTCAAGAAAAACGGTCGCGGCGTGCCGACGATCAATCTGCACGTCGACTATCATGCCGTGGCGATGCCGGGGGATCTCACCATCCGCGGCAAAGTGGTGCGCATGGGCGGTCAATTCTCGACCGCGGAGGCGCACGTGTTCGACGCCCAAGGGAAGCTCATCGCCAGCGGCCGCGGCACCTATCTCACCGCGCCGCCGAAGGGGGCATGAGACCCATGCCTCGCTTCACCAATCTCGGCGACCTCATCCCTCGCGACCAAGATCTCGACAAAGTGGCGATCATCGATCTTCGCGGCGCGCTCGCGCGCGAGATCAGCTACGCGCGCCTCGACGCCATGGCGAACGGCGTCGCCCGCGCGCTCTGCGGGCGTGGGCTCGCGCGCGGAGATCGGGTCGCTATCCTCTCCGCCAATTCCGCCGAATATATCGCGGCCTATTATGGCATCATGCGCGCCGGCCTGGTCGCGGTGCCGATCAGCTTCAAGTTTCCCCGCGACACGATTCATTTCATCCTGCGCGACGCCGGCGCCAAGCTCGTCTTCTGCGATCAACCGCGTGCGCAAGACTGCCCGGCGGATATTCCGGCCGTGCGTTTCGATGAGGCCGGCTCTGGCGGTTTCGATCGCTTCCTCGATCCCGGCGATTTCGACGCGGTATTGCCGCGTGCGCGCGAGCCTGGGATGTTTCTCTACACGTCGGGCTCGACGGGAACGCCGAAGGGCGTCGTCCTTTCGCACCAGAGTCACATCTGGGTGGTGGAGACGCGGCTCCCGGGCGAGCTCGTGCGCCACCGCTATCTCATCGCCGCGCCGCTCTATCACATGAACGCGCTGGCGCTTGCCAAGCTCGCCTGCGCGGCGCACGCGACCATCGTGTTGCTGCCGCAGTTCACGGCCGCCGCCTATATCGAGGCGATCGGCCGGCATCGCTGCACCTGGCTCACCGCGGTGCCGCCGATGATCGCCATGATGCTGCGCGAGAAGGAGCTGCTCGCGCGCACCGATCTTAAGAGCGTCGAGTACATCCGCATGGGCTCGGCGCCGGTCAGTCACGTGCTGATGGAAGCGCTCCGCCGTGCTTTGCCGCACGTCTCGGTCACCAACGCCTATGGCACGACCGAGGCGGGTCCCGTCGTCTTCGGGGCCCATCCCGCGGGTCTGCCACAGCCGGAAGCCTCGGTCGGCTATGCGCATCCCGAGGTCGAGCTCCGGCTCGTCGACGGCGGCAATTGCAACGCCGATCAGGGCGTGCTGGAAATGAAGTGCCCGGCGCTGATGAACGGCTATCACAACCGGCCGGATGTGCCGCCGCCCTTCACGGCGGACGGATTCTATATCACTGGCGACGTCTTCCGGCGCGATGCCGATGGCTTCCATTATTTCATCGGCCGCGCCGACGACATGTTTGTCTCGGGCGGCGAGAACATCTATCCGAGCGACGTCGAGCGCATGCTGGAGCGCCATCCCGACGTGGCGCAGGCGGCGGTGGTGCCGATCGAGGACGAGATCAAGGGACAAAAGCCGGTGGCCTTCGTGGTCTCGAAGCCCGGACGTAGCCCAAGCGCGGAGGAGATCAAACGCTTCGCGCTCGCCAATGCGGCCGCCTATGCGCATCCGCGCTTCGTCTGGTTCATCGACGAATTGCCGCTGGCATCGACCAACAAGGTCGACCGCGCGCTCCTGCACGCGCTGGCGCAGGAGCGCCTCGCCGGAGGTGAAAGTTCCCGCAATCATTCGACTTCGGTGGCCGGGATGGGGGCTAGACGCGCACCATGACAAAGCGGTTCCAGCCGGCTCGCCATTCTTGCCTCGGGCGCGGAGCATCGCTATTCGCGGAATGAAACAAATCGCGGCCGAATGCGCACGGTCTCCCGATATTGTTCCGGGGACGGCTGCCCTACGGGCGCTATAATTTCGGTCGAGGGGAAGGGGAGCAAAACGAAATTGAGTCGACAACTGCGATCATATTCGATGCTAGCGCCGCCGCCCTTGGTTGAAGACGCCCTGCAGCGCCGGGCCTACAACGCCGTCGCCGATTTCGTCGACGAAAATGTCGCGCGCGGTCTCGGCGACAAAGTGGCGCTCATGGATTCCACGCGCTCGCTGACCTATGCACAGCTGCAGGAACTCTCTTATCGCTTCGCCGCCGGCTTGGCGGTGCTGGGTCTGCGCGCGGAAAACCGGCTCATGCTGGTGGCGCACGATACCGTCGACTATCCGGTCGCGTTCTGGGGCGCGATCCGCGCCGGCATCGTGCCGGTCCCGGTCAATACGCTGCTGACCGCCGAGCAATATGCCTATCTCTTGGCCGACAGCCGCGCGGCGGGGATAGTCGTCGCCGCCTCGCTCGCCCCTGTCGTGCGCAAGCTGCGCGATCGGTTGCCGCACTTGCGCGCGGTCATCGTCGTCGGCGCGAGCGCGCGCGAACGTTCGCAATTTCCGGATGCGCATTTTTTCGACGAGCTGCTGGCGAAGGCCGAGCCGAGCCCGTTCACCGCCCCGACAATGTCGGACGAAGTCGCGCTCTGGATGTACACCTCGGGCTCCACCGGAGAACCCAAAGCGGTCCGGCACGTCCACGCCAGCCTCATGGCGACCGCGCGCCTCATGGGGCAAGGCGTCATCGGCATCCGCGAGGACGACGTCGCGTTCTCGGCGGCAAAACTCTCCTTCTCCTATGGTCTTGGCAATGCCGTCTCGTTTCCCATGTCGGTCGGCGCGAGCACCGTCTTGCTGCCGGATCGGCCCACGCCGGAGGCGGTGCTCGCAACGCTTCGCCGCCATCACCCGACCATCTTCTACGCTGTGCCGTCGCTTTACGCGGCACTGCTGGCGCATCCCGAGATCGGCCGCGGCGCGGGGTCAGACCGGCTACGGCTCTGCGTTTCCGCCGGCGAAGCGCTGCCCGCCCATCTCGGCGAGCGCTGGCGGGAGGTCGTGGGGATCGACGTTCTCGACGGGCTCGGCTCGACCGAGATGTTGCAGACCTTCCTGAGCAACCGGCCGGGCGATGTGCGCTACGGATCGACCGGAAAGCCGGTCCCTGGGTACGAGGTGAAAATTGTTGACGAGAGCGGGCGCGAGCTTCCCGCGGGCGAAATCGGCGAGCTCGTGGTGCGTGGGCCCTCTGCCGGCGAAAGCTACTGGAACGATCGCGCGAAGAGCCGCCGCACGTTCGTCGGCGAATGGACCTATACCGGCGACAAGTACATGCGCGACAGCGATGGTTATTATTACTACTGCGGGCGTACCGACGACATGTTCAAGGTCAATGGGATGTGGGTGTCCCCGTTCGAGGTCGAGACGGCGCTCGCCTCGCACGAGGCCGTACTCGAGGCCGCTGTGGTCGGCAAGGAGGACGGGCAGGGGCTCACCAAACCGAAGGCGTTCGTCGTGCTCAAGAACAGCTATGCTGCCGACGAGCGGCTCTTCGATGCGTTGCGGGCGCACGTGAAGGAGCGCGCGGGGCTATGGAAATATCCGCGCTGGATCGAAGTGCGTTCCGACTTGCCGCGCACGCCGACTGGCAAGATCCAGCGCTTCAAGCTGAGGGATTGATGACGGTCTTGCGCGCCGCGCGTGGAGAACTCTGCGATGACCTATGACCTCATCCTGCGCGGCGGCCGCGTGGTCGATCCGTCGCAGAAGCTCGACGCGGTGACCGACGTCGCGTTCGCACAGGGCAAGGTGGCGCGCATCGGCACCGCGTTGCGTCCCGATGCCACAACCGATGTCCGCGATGTATCCGGCCTTATCGTCACCCCGGGACTCATCGACCTGCACACCCACGTTTACTGGGGCGGGACCTCGCTCGGGATCGACGCCGAAGATTTCTGCCGCCGCTCGGGCGTGACCACCGCGATCGATACCGGGAGCGCCGGACCCGGCAATTTCGCGGGATTCCGCAAGCATGTGATCGAGCGCAGCGAGGTGCGCATCCTCGCTTATCTCCATGTCTCCTTCGCCGGCATTTTCGCCTTCTCACCACGCGTAATGGTGGGCGAGAGCGAGGAACTCCGTCTGATGGCGCCGCTCGATGCGGTCGAGGTCGCCAATGCCAATCGCGACATCATTGTCGGCATCAAGGTGCGCGTGGGCGCCCGCGCCTCCGGCCGTTCCGGGACCGTGCCCCTCGACATTGCGCTTGAGGTCGCGGAGGAAGTCGGCGTGCCGGTGATGGCGCATATCGACGATCCGCCGCCGACCTATGAAGACGTCATCGCACGCCTGCGGCCTGGCGACGTCCTCACCCACGCGTTTCGTCCCTTTCCGAACGCGCCGGTCACCGCGCAAGGCACGGTGAAGCGCGCAGTCATCGAAGCGCGCCAACGCGGCGTGCTCTTCGACATCGGCCACGGCAAGGGATCGTTCGCCTTCAAGACGGCGCGCGCCATGCTGGCCAACGGCTTCTTGCCCGACACGATCTCTTCCGACGTGCACGCGCTCTGCATAAACGGGCCGGCGTTCGACCAGGTCACCACCATGTCGAAATTCCTCTGTCTGGGCATGCCGCTGACCGATGTGATCGCAGCTTCGACCGTCAACGCCGCATTCGCTTTGAAGCGGCCGGAGCTCGGCAGCCTCAAGCCAGGCAGCGTTGGCGACGCAACAATCTTGTCCGTCAATGACGGACGCTTTGATTACGTCGATGTCGTCGGCGAGCACTTAGCCGGCGACCGCAAGGTCGCTTCGGAAGGTGTTGTGATCGCCGGACGCTGGTGGCATCCGAAACAATTAAGCCTGTCCAAAACCGCCTGATGAACCCGCTTCCCCTTCTCCGCCAGCTTCCTGGCATGCCGCTTGCTCCGATGATCACGGCCGCCGCGCCGTTGGCAGCAAAACTCCGCTCATCCTCGCGACAAGCGAGAATCCAGGGTTGTGACCTACGGAGCAAACTAAGAGCTCACCTCATTGAATCACGACTCAACCTTCGCGAAAACATCAAATAAAATGGGCAGCGTGGCGCAAATCTGGGCGGTGAACTGGCGCAAGTAGGAGATCAAGTCATGAATCGCAGGACCCTCCTGAAGGCCGCTGCGGCTGCAGGCACGCTGGCCGCAACCGGAAGACTCTCGGCCCCGGCACTTGCGCAAGGGGCTGCGGCGCGCGCGCTTCGCTTCGTGCCGCAAGCCAATCTCGCCAACTTCGATCCAATCTGGGGCACGCAATACGTGGTGCGCAATGCCTCCGCCATGGTGTGGGACACGCTGTATGGGGTCGACGAAGAGCTGCAGCCACAGCGGCAGATGGTGGAAGCGGAAGAGGTCTCATCCGACGGACTGACCTGGACGTTTCGCCTGCGGCCGGGATTGAAGTTTCACGACGGCGAGCCGGTGCTGGCAAAGGACGTCGCGGCGAGCCTCAACCGCTGGGCAGCGCGCGACCAGATGGGCTTGTTGATCAAGACCATCCAGCAAGACCTCGCCCCCGTGGACGACCGCACCGTGAAATGGGTGCTCAAGCAGCCATTCCCGAAGATGTTGCTCGCGCTTGGCAAGATCAGTACGCCGATCGCCTTCATCATGCCGGAGCGCATCGCAAAGACGGACCCGTTCAAGCAGATCTCCGAATATATCGGCAGCGGCCCCATGCGCTTCGTGAAGAATGAGTGGGTGCCGGGCGCTAAGGCGGTGTTCGAAAAATTCCCCGATTACGTGCCGCGTTCGGAGCCGGCCTCCTGGCTCGCCGGCGGCAAGCGGATGCTGGCTGACCGGATCGAATGGGTGGTGATGCCGGACCCGGCGACAGCCGCAGCCGCGCTGCAGAGCGGCGAGATCGACTGGTGGGAGAATCCGATTTCCGACCTCGTGCCGCTGTTGCGCAAGAACCGCAATGTCGCGGTCGACATCGCCGACCCGCTCGGCAATATCGGCGCTTTCCGCATGAATCACCTCTATCCGCCGTTCAATGACGTGCGGGCGCGTCGCGCGGTTTTGATGGCGATGAGCCAGGAAGACTACATGCGCGCCATCGTCGGCGACGACGACAATCTCTGGAAGCCGCTGCCCGGCTTCTTTACCCCGGGCACGCCGCTCTACACCGAGGAAGGCGGCGAGATCCTCAAGGGCCCGCGCGACCTTGATGGCGCCAAGAAATTGCTGGCGCAAAGCGGATATGCGGGTGAGCCGGTCACCTGCCTCGTCGCCCAAGACCAGCCGATCACCAAAGCCCAAGGCGACATCACCGCCGATCTGCTCAAGCGCCTCGGCATGAATGTGGATTTCGCCGCCATCGACTGGGGCACGGTCGGCGCGCGCCGCGCTATGAAAACGCCGCCCGGCCAGGGCGGCTGGCAGATGTTCCACACCTGGCACGCGGGCGCGGACTGCGTCAATCCGGCGGTCTCCATCGGGGTGCGCGCCAGCGGCGACAAGGCGTGGTTCGGCTGGCCAGACGCGCCCGAGGTCGAAGCGCAGGTCGCAGCTTGGTACGAGGCCAAGACTTTGGACGAGGAGAAAGCCGCGATCCGGCGTCTCAACAAGGCAGCGCTTGAGGCGGTTGTTTTCGCGCCGACCGGTTTCTTCTTAACGTACCAAGCGTGGCGCAAGAACGTGAGCGGTGTGGTTAAGGGGCCGCTGCCGTTCTTCTGGGGTGTGGGCAAGGCGGCCTGACGCTGCGCCAATGAGCGGCGTTGACCCACAGGGCACACACTTCATGAATCGAAGAGCACTCCTGAAGTCTGCAGCCGGCGCCGGTGCACTCGCCACAGCGAGCGGCTTGGC
>Ga0209648_10006434_pt1 | contig 10108 bp, 12 predicted proteins | sample GraSoi2013_115cm_FD_185830 | JGI IMG/M metagenome (GOLD analysis project Ga0209648, IMG submission 185830) | Grasslands soil microbial communities from the Angelo Coastal Reserve, California, USA - Sample 9_17_2013_115cm (SPAdes) (version 2) | ecosystem: Environmental > Terrestrial > Soil >...
AACCAATCGGTTTGTGGCGCGCGCAATGCTTGTAACACCAAATTGGTTTGCGGCCCTTCCAGCGCCAGCACCGCCGTCCGGTCGGTAACGTCTTCGAGAACCACGTCATCCATGATGATGTATTTGTCCAGGGTCGCGACCAGCCGTTCCCGAATCATCGCATAGGAGGCGGCTAAATGGCGGTCCGCCAGCGCGTACGTTTCGATCTCCGCCAGGATGTGGCCTTGCGCATTGAGCAGAAGCGAAACGCAACCCTGGCCCGGCGCGAGGTCCTGAATATTGTTCGTAAGCACTGCGTTGAGATAGCGAGCGCGGTCCGGCCCCGTGAAGGCAATGTGCGCGCGGTAGTTTTTGTCCACCAGCGCCACGGACTCGCGCGCAAAGCGGTATTCCTCGGCCGGCGTGGTAAAGCGGGAGGGCAGGGAACACCCGAACCAGGTTGCCATCTGCGCGCCGGCCTGGAGGTGCTGTGATTCGAGTGGAGTTGGAATCATCAGGGCTACGCCTCACGCTCAGGTTGCAAAACGGCGGCAGAATATGTGCAAGGCCTTCCGCGCGGCGTTCACTCCGGGTTGCCAGTATAGCTCATGCTACACTTGATTTGATGAAGGAAGCAAAACGCGAAACGTCTGTTTCCGCCGGAAAGATCATCCACGAAATTCTTCCCGTGGGGATGTTGCAATGCAATTGCTCGATTGTCGGCGATACGCAGACGCGGGAAGCATTAGTCATTGATCCGGGAGATGAGGTCAGCCGGATTCTCGAACTGCTGCGAAAACACCAGTTCACGGTGAAGGCTATTGTCAGCACTCACGCACACATTGACCACGTCGGCGGTCTCCGCAAACTGCGCGAGGCGACCGGCGCCCCTGTGTTCATGCACGCTGACGATCTGGAGCTCTACAACGCCCTCGAGAGGCAGGCCGGGTGGCTGGGAATGCCTACGCCGGGGATCACCGAGGTGGATACGTTCCTGAAAGAGGGCGACTTTCTTCGCTGGGGACCGTTCGAGGCGCGCGTCTTGCACACTCCGGGACACACGCGGGGCAGCCTCTGCCTGTATCTTCCTCAAAATGCCGACCGAGTGACTCTTGCCACGCCGCAGCTTTTTGCCAGCGACACGCTGTTTGCCGGCAGCATCGGGCGCACCGACTTGTGGGGAGGGTCGTTCGATGACATCATGCGTTCCATCCGGCTCAAGTTGCTCGAGCTCCCCGACGAAACCGTGGTGTTTCCGGGCCATGGCCAGACGACGACCATCGGTCAGGAGCGCGAAACCAACCCGTTCTTGAAATAGGAAAACAGGTTTGTCCTGACAAATAGTTTGCCCAGTCAAGAACAGCTCACGCCCTCCCAACTTCCCCGGCGGAGATTGCTCTAGCTTTTCTCGCGCTCTTGCCGGAGCCTTTCCATGACGCTCTGGATCAGCCGTTTGGCCTGAGCCAGCTCATCCGTGATTAATTGAATGTCCATGGTGGGCTTGGCAGGGTCGCGATGGCTGTGGCAATAGACGCCATGCTGGCCCGCGAGGACCAGAGCATTAGTCAGGTGGTCGAGTGCCACGGCCAACCTTCCGCGGTGCGGCCCCATCATCTGTTCGTGGTGCGCGAGCTCTTCCTGGGGATCATCAAACGCCGGCATGGCCGCTCCTTGTGATCGCAGTTTTCCGAGAAGCCCACGTTACCCGTTCCCCGGCCAGGCTGCAAATGGGGGCGGGGATGCCGCGCCGGCAGGCTGTTGCACGCCAGGAACACCGCGCGGCGCACAAACTTTACTCACTCCCCGTCCGGCGAACATAATGCACTGTGGCACACGAACCTGTCTTCGAGCAATTGCTAGCGGAAGGGCCGATGGCCCTCGGCACAATGTGGAGTTCAGCGATGAGACGTTCTGACCTGGTGCAACACAAGGAAAAAGCGGCTCAAGTGCGTACGACGCAAATTGTATTTGGAGAGCGCCAGCACCTGCTGCGCGTACTGGATTCCCTGGAAAGCACGAATGTGCCACCGGGGCGCCAGGAGCAGGAAAGGCACGCCCTCGAAGGATTGATTCAGGCGCGGACGCACGAGCTGAATCACATCAATACGGCGTGGGACGAGAAGGTCGGGCTGGTGCTAAGCGCCGATGCGCGGCCCGACATCCTGGAGAAACTGTCCCGGCAGGCTCCGGAATCGGATTACTACTTGCTGCGGCTCATCAGCGAACATCCGAAAGTGTCTGCGAAGACGCTGAGCCGGCTGGCCAAGCACCCCTATGCGGCCATTCGTGAAAACGTGGCGCGGCATCCCAGCGCCGACGCGGCGACGCTGGGCTTGCTGAGCAAAGACCGCAGCCAGCCGCTGTGGTATCTCGTGGCGTTCAATCCCAACACCCCGTCGAACCTCCGGCAGAAACTTCAGGAGCGGCTGAGAAAACTAGGCCAATCCCAAGCTTCTAAGTAAAATGGCGGGCATGGTGCCCGCAACACCAACCGCTTTCCCCGAACCTTTCAATATTGCCGAGTATTTTCTGGACCGTCCCGCGCGGCAGCATCCGCGCAGAACCGCGATTGCGGGAGTGGCGCGCGCGCTGACCTATGAAGAACTCGCGGAGCTTGCCAATCGCGCGGGCAATGCGCTGCTTGCGGCGGGCGTCGAGCGCGGCGACCGCGTCTTGATTGTCCTGCCGGACTCTCCGGAGTTCATCGCAGCGTTTTTCGGCGCGGCTAAGATCGGCGCGGTGGCCGTGCCGGTGAACTCCATGGCGCGGGCATCGGACTACTCGCACTACCTGACCGATTGCGGCGCGCGGATGGCCATCGTCCATTCGCGCATTTTGCCCGAGTTCCTTCCGGCCTCGGGGGAGACTCCGCAAACGCAGATTGTGATCGTGGGGGAGGAACGCGCGGACACGGGCGGAGTCCGCTGCCTGAAGTGGACGGAACGAGTGGAAGCGTCTTCGAGCACTCTTGCGGCGACGCCGACCTCTCCGTACGACACAGCGTTCTTCCTGTACACGTCGGGAAGCGGCGGCCAGCCGAAGGGCGCGGTCCATCGCCACAAGGACATGCTGGCCACTTCGCGCGGATTCGCGCACGGCGTGCTTGGGCTGCGCGCGGACGATGTGACCTTTTCTGTTTCGAAATTGTTTTTTGCGTACGGCTTGGGCAATGGGATGTACTTTCCGTTTTCCGTCGGGGCAACCACGCTGCTCAATCCGGGACGCACGAAAGTGGAGGAGGTCGCCGAGATCGTCGCGCGCCGCAAGCCGACCGTGTTTTTTTCCGTTCCGACGTTTTATGCGGCGCTGTTGCGCGAAGCGGAGTCCGGGCGGAAGATGGACTTTTCGTCGGTGCGGCTGGCCGTTTCGGCGGGGGAAGCGTTGCCGGCGGAGATCTTCGAGAGGTTCCTCGCAAGATTCGGCCTCGAGATTCTGGACGGGATCGGTTCGACGGAAATGCTGCACATGTTCTTGTCGAGCCGGCCAGGCCAGGCCCGCCCGGGGAGCTGCGGGTTTCCCGTTCCGGGATATGAGGCCAAAATTGTGGACGACTCCGGGGAGCCTGTGATAACTGGGGACATCGGGAATTTGTGGGTGAAGGGAGAAAGCGCATTCTCGGGTTACTGGCAAAAAGACGAGCTGACCGCGCGGACAAAGCGTGCCGGCAATTGGGTCGTAACAGGCGATAAGTTCACCTGCGACGCGGAGGGATACTTTCATTATTGCGGACGCGCAGACGATATGATGAAGGTCGCCGGGATGTGGGTCTCCCCCGGTGAAGTGGAGAATACCTTGCTCAGCCACCCGCATGTGGCCGAAGGAGCAGTCGTGGGTGTGACGACACGCGAGGGGCTGACACATGCGGTAGCTTATGTGGTGGTTCGCGCTGGAGGAAACGAGTCGCCGGAGTTGGCGCAAGACATTCAAGAGCACGTCAAGGCTCGATTGGTCGGCTATAAGTGTCCCCGCGAAGTTCGTTTTTGCGCGGAGCTGCCGAAGACAGCGACGGGAAAGATTCAAAGATTCAAGCTCCGGGACTCGTCCTGAGAGTGGCGTCGCCAGGAATACGTAGCGCTAAGCTTGAATATGGCGGGGACTTCGTAGCGAAAGGGAAAAGGGGGCAATGCCCAAGCCGGGAAAAGAGAAGAAGGCCGCGAAGCCTAGGCACTCCGGCGGAAAACCGCGGCAGCCGGAGAGCAAGACGACATTGGACGTTGTCGAGGAGGCGTCGCTCGAGTCGTTTCCGGCGAGCGATCCTCCTTCGTGGATTTCGCGACGGGAGAAAGAGGACGAATGACAGTGACCTTCCACAAGAACTAAGCGTCCGGGCTCCAGGGTTCCACCCAGTAATCGAGGGAAAGCCAGAGGCTGTAGCTGGGGCGCATCAACAAAAGAGAAAGAGCGAGCGCGAAGAGCATCCACAACGCCAGCCGAAAATTCACAGATACTCCGGGAAGATCGGGAACAGACAGGGAAATCAGGTACACGGCGATCACCAGGGCGATGGTGAGGCCGTAGTTGAGAATCATCGCTCCGACGTAGTAGCCGGACTCGCGAAAATACGGGAGGCCGCACACCGCGCACTCGCGCCGCATGCGGAACCATCCGGCGAACAGTTTTCCCATCCGGCAATGCGGACAGCGCATCGAAAAGCCGCTGCGCAGAGCCGAACGAAGCGGGGGTCTCATTTCACTCGATCATCTGGATGCGCCGGAGGTGACGTCCGCCGGCAAAAGGCGTGGCCAGCCAGACCTTGACGATTTCGAGGGCCAGATCTTCGGCGAGCATGCGTTCGCCGAGAGAGAGAACGTTGCTGTCGTTGTGCTCGCGGGCCAGACGCGCGCTCTCGAGGCTCCAGCAGAGAGCGCAGCGGATGCCGCGGACTTTGTTGGCGACCATGGCTTCGCCATTGCCCGAGCCGCCGAGAACGATACCGCGGTCGAACTCCCCGCGCGCGACAGCTTCCGCCGCCGGGCGAATGAACAGGGGATAATCCACCGGCTCCGCGCTGAACGTGCCGAAGTCGCGGACCTCGTGGCCGAGGCTATGCAAGAGGAGTTTGATTTTTTCCTTGTAGGCGAAGCCGGCGTGGTCGGAGGCGATGGCAATCTTCACGGCGGGCAGAGTATGGCGCGCGGGTTGGGCTGTCAAGGGCGCGCAGGAAGTGATCTACTTTTTCTTGGGTTTATAGGTGCTTTCGACCTTAACTCCAAGGGCCTCTAGCATCGCTTTGACATCAGCGAAATGGGCGCCGTCAGGAGCGAGTTCGAGATACTTGTTCAGAGCTTCGACTGTTCCGGGAGGTACGACGTAATTATTCGCAGCATCCAGCTTCCCGTTCCCGTATAGAGAGGAACCTTTGATGAAGTAGGCATCCGCCTTGTTGGGATCTGCCGCGATGGCTTTGTCGCAAGCGGCCAGCGCGCCGTCGAAATTTCCCACGTTGTACTGCGTAGCGCAAAGATTGAAATAAGCGGTCGCCGGATTAGGGTCCATAGCGGCCGCTTTGGAGTACAAAGCAACAGCTTCGTTGGTCTTATGCAGCTTAAGATACGCATTTCCCTCGTTGGTGAGCATCTTGGCCACTCCGGCCTTTTTCTTCGCGGGATCGGTGCTGGGGTCCCTTGCATCCACCGCGGTGTTTCTCTCCGCCGCGTGGATGCCCTTTTCGTAGGATTCCACAGCCCGATCATACTGGCCAAGATAGAGTTGCGCATCGCCCAGCGCCGAGTAGAACTGCCACTGCGTGGGATCAAGGACGAGCAACTCTTGCAAGGGGCTTATAGCGCCCTGCCAGTCCTTGGCATTCATGGCGTTCTGGGCCTGCTGGATCAGCGCATTCATGGCCGCGGCCTTGTCGTTTTGCTTCTTGATGGCTTCAATCTGCTCTGGGGTGAGCTTTGGCTGGCTGGAGGCTTGCGGTTTCGAAAGATCGACCAGCAGACGATGGCTGTCCGGGTCACCAGTTATAGATTTCTTTTCTCTGTACAGACTTTGCCCGTCAGGGGCAAAGACCTCAATCTGGTAATCGCCAAATGTGATGCCGACCTGCGAGAATTCGCCGTTCTTATCCGTCCTGAGTTTGTAGGTGCGGCCACTGGCCACGTTGGTGAAAACCACGACTGCCCCGGCAAGCGGCGCGCCGGCCTTGTCAAGGATCTTTCCCGTGACTTGCGTGGTCGCCTGGCACCACGCCGGCGGGGAAATCAGCGTGGCCAGCAGAATCGGGAGCGCGGCAAAAACTAAATGCTTTGTCATTCCTGAAAATCTCATGCGGAGCCTTTCGGTTTCCTGTTCGACCCGCGCGCAATTTGACCATACGTGAGGCAAGCGGATGGGTCAACACGAGGTCGCGTGTTTGACAATGCGAGGATGTTCCCGCGCCGACTCTAAAACTTGCCTTCGTCGGCGGAGGGCCCGTACAGCGCGGGCACAGGAATGTTGTTCAGCCGCAAATAGACCGTGAGTTGTGCGCGGTGATGGATCAAATGGTTCATGACGAAGCTCCGCAGCACCGCGATGCGGGGCATCGTGAACACCTTTTGGCCGCCGGCAAGCAGCGTCCACGGCCCGAGGAGTTGCTGGTCGCTGGCCTTGGCGAGGGTGGCGCGTCCGTCGGCGGCGTTCTTGTCAAACGCCTCCAGCAGGGCTTTCCGCGTCGTGGGTGGGGAAGCCTGCGGTGCCGGCCCACCCTTCGGTGCGACGTCCAGCGAATCCTGGCTGATGGTCATGACCGGCCAGTTCGGAATGTTGGCGACGTGTCCGGCGAGCCACCCCATCGTGCCGGATTTCTCGTGGGGTTTCCAGCCAAGCTTTTCATCGGGGACGCGCTCAAGAGTCTTGCGCGTATTGGCCATTTCGAGGTCAAACTTGGGGAGCAGTGCTTCATTGAGTGCCATGTGACATCCTCCGTAGAATTTGGATGGTGCAGACGCAAGGAAGCGTAGGCGAACAAAAAGCGAATGTCAAGGAGAATCTGGCATCATCTGGCGGCAGGCTCATCCTTCTATTTCGCCGGGCGTTGGCGCGGTTTTGTAACCTGGAAGGAATCGAAATAGTTGACATTCTTCTCGGCAGAGATCGCGGCCTCAGAGGACTTGGAGACGATCAGCTGGATCACGTAGATCCTCACTCCCACTCGAAAGAGCCTCACTATCATAATCAATTCGTCGGCATCGGAGATTTTGGCGAGAACCTTTAACTCACGTCCTGGGTTTCCGTCGAGGCTGATGGTCTTCTCGGCGAGCAGCGTTCCTTTCACGGCGGCGACGAAGCCGTCTCTGGCCTTGTCGAACGAAAATGTCATGTTCGAGGCAGAGTCGAAGTATCCCACCATGTACACGGCGTCCGAATCCGAGCTCATCGCGAGGTACTGCAGCATCTTTTCCCCCGTTGCGGCCGTTGTGTCCTGGGTGCTGAGCTTCGGCTCACCGGGAAAGAGGACACTATAGCGGCCCTCGGGTGAGTTGTACTTGATCCAGCCAGATTGGCCTTGCAGCGCGAACGGAAGCGCGGCACTAAGCAACACGAGCAAAAGGATCGATGCTTTTTTCATAAGGCTCCTGTCACAACTTCAGTGCGGCGACTCTGCCCCCGAAAACCGCGTCGGGACTGCCAGTTATTTTCCTGCGGTGTACAAGGGAAGGGAAGGCGATACCCTAGCCGTGTTGCTTGGACGGAACTAGCGCCAGCTTAGGCGCTGGAGGCCCGCGCGGCCGCCTTGAAGATGGCGAATGTGGCGCCTTGCGGATCGGCGATGACGGATATTCGTCCGACATCTTCGAAATCGGTGGGAGGCATGTAGAGCTTTGCGCCAAGCTGCTTGGCCTTGGCGGCGGTGGCATCACAATCGGAAACGGTAAAATAGGCCGTCCAATGCGGAGGAGTTCCCGGCTGGTGATAGGAGCCAGGCGGAATGCCCCCGATGAATTCCTCGCCATTCTTGATATGCCAGTAGTTGTGAGCGGGGTCCTCATCTTCCTTCATCATCTTCCAGCCGAACAGATCGGAATAAAACTGGCCGGCGCGTGCCTGGTCCGGTGTACTCAGGTCAGCCCAGCAGAGTGTGCCGTCCACGCCCGTGATTCCAGCTCCCGCATGTTTCTTGGGTTGCCAGACTGCGAAAACCGCCCCTGTGGGATCCTGGAGATTCGCCATGCGACCGGCATCGAAAACGTCGAACGCGGGAGCTAACACCTTGCCGCCGAGTTGGCTGGCACGGTTGGCGGCGTCATCGGCGCTCTCGACGCAGATGTACAGGTTCCAATGAGGCGGAACGCCCCAGGAGCGCTGTTTCGCGTCAAGGGCATACGCTGCGCCGGTGTTGCGCCCCTCGAGCTGGAACATGGTGTAAAAACTGTCGGGGCCGGTGGGGGAGTCCGTGGAAGCCCAGCCGAACACTTGGCTGTAGAAAGTTTTTGCGGCGGCCTGGTCGATGGTGGCGAGTTCGGCCCAGCAGAATGATCCCGGGGCGTGCTTTTCGATGTGTGGCATGTCCAGGAGTGTACAGCAACTCGGACTGGCAGGGAAGGGAACGGAACGGAACGGAACGGGACATCGTCTTGTCTTCTACGGGGAGTGGTGGGGAACTGCCCGCATGAAGATTTTGCTTGACAACGCCACCGCGCGAGCATATATTATATATCGCTCAGCTCTGCTGAGATCATTTTAGATTCCTATATATGGAGAAGGACATGAACATAAAAGACGTAGAGCCCAGGGTTGCACAAAAGCTGATTGGCCCGCTACGAGAGGCTCTCAAGGAACTCAGCTATCCGCTCCCTGACGGGTATCAAGTTCGACTGTCCTTGCTGGACTTGAATGGGAGGAAAAAACGCAGTAACGCAGCGGCGAGCAACTGGTCGCCGGAGTCTGGACGAATCGAAATTCGATTTGAACCGGCACGGCTAGAAGAAAAACAATTGACCTCAGAAATCCCCCGGGGAACTGATGACGAACCCCATGCCCAGCCGCAGAGACCCTCTGCAAGCGTGTCTGGTTCGAACAGTTATGTGCATCCAGCGGAGGGTGACCTGTTGAAGGCGCTGGATCGCGCAGAGTGCAAGCCGGGTTGGAATTTTGTGGCATTGAAGAAATTCCGAGACGAGATTCTACCGCTCGAGCACTTTGTGTCCATGCGCACCGAGGTCGAGCAGCACACCGTACTTCGTTCGGTGATCGAAAAGAAATTCGTCCTGATCGGTAAAGTGCCGAATCCCAAGTCCCCGCAATTCCCAGTGACTACAATTCGATTGAACAGACTACTGCCCGAGGTCAAGGCGGTTCTGGGACATAGCGCCAATCCGGACTTGGACTTTCACCCAGTCGATATTCGAGGCGAGCCTCTCTCCGCAACAATTCTCCGTGATAGGCGCTGATCATTGGCCTTCTACTATCTAGAGACCAGCGCTCTGGTCAAGTTGTATGTCCGCGAGCCAGGCACCGACCGTGTCTTGGCTCTGGCGGCCCGTTCAAGTGAAAACCGCTTAGCTATGCTCGCATTGACCAGAGTGGAGCTCCGATCGGCGATACGGAGACGGGAAAGGTCTGGAGACATTCCAGCGGTTGCTGCAACTCAATTGCTGGAGGCTTTTAAGCGCCACTTCGAAGTGAGGTTTGTCACACAGATGGTTACAGACTTTGTATTGGATATCGCGTCTGCGCTCGTGGACCGCTATGCCCTCCGCGCGTTCGATGCAATTCAACTCGCTGGATACACGGCATTCCAGAGTTCGGCGGGAGCTGACATACCCGTTTTTGTGTGTTCCGACAAAGAACTTCTGATGGCCGCTGAGCAGGAAGGGATACCGATTCTAGATCCCTGTTCATGAATGCGGAAGTGATCTTTCATGCCGTAGACAAACAGGGAGCCCGAAATCGGTCGCGATCGTCTCTGATGGTTGCTGGCTATTGAGACTGACAGAGACGGCGCTCCCTAAACTGGAGCCACTCTGGAGGGCAAGAATTTCCGCTGCTGACGCCTCGGCCCCAGGGAAACAGGGGTTCATTTTGCCGGGAGACAAATTGGCTCTTTACACAGGCCAATCTCGTGAGAAAATGGCCTGTAGGAAGAAGCCAAATGCTGCCACTGCAATTGCAACCCAAAAGTCACGTTCCTCTTTACGTTCAA
>Ga0209648_10006436_pt1 | contig 10105 bp, 4 predicted proteins | sample GraSoi2013_115cm_FD_185830 | JGI IMG/M metagenome (GOLD analysis project Ga0209648, IMG submission 185830) | Grasslands soil microbial communities from the Angelo Coastal Reserve, California, USA - Sample 9_17_2013_115cm (SPAdes) (version 2) | ecosystem: Environmental > Terrestrial > Soil >...
GATATGGCCCGAACAGTATGCAAAAGCTATCCTCCCCTTTTCTTTATTCGACCAGGCGCTTCTCACCGGTGATATTGCCAGGAAAAACAACAGAAGAATGATCGGATTGCTTGATTTGAACCCGCCTCCACAGTTCGACCTCGTCATTGTAGATGAAGCACATCACCTGCGTAACACTAGCACGGCGACCCATCAAGGAGTAAGCTACTTTTGTGAACAGGCTGAGGCCGTCATCTTTCTCAGCGCCACCCCTATTCAAATGGGGACGAATGATTTATTTGTTCTTCTCCATCTACTCCGACCGGATCTCATTCTTGACAGAAGTAGTTTCGATCATATGACTGAACCCAATCCCTTCATCAACTGGGCAATTGAAGCCACAAGAGCCAACGCATCAGATTGGCCTCGACAAGCGCTAGAGGACCTGCAGGCGGCATCCCAGACTCCCTGGGGACAGGCGCTTTTACGCAATAACCCAACATTTCAACGACTAGCTACAGAGTTGGAGACCGGACAGTTCAATGACCAAAAGAGGATTGCATGCATCCACGATATGGAGCAATTACATACCTTTTCTCATCTTATCAATCGTACGAGAAGACGAGATATCGGCGATTTTACAACACGCAAACCAGAAACAGTGACCGTCCACTTTACTCCTCAGCAGCAGCAACTCCATGATATGGTGCTCACGACGCAACAGAACATCTTGCGACGTACCCATGGAGATATCAATGTCAAATTTCTGATGACCACTATCCGTCGGCAGGCAGCGAGCTGTCTGTATGGTCTTGCGCCACTCCTACGGCACATTCTCACTCGTCATATCGACTCGATGATACTGACAGAGGCCGATGAGGAGGGAGAATACTTCGCGGATACGTTGTTCGCATCCCTGGAGCCGATTGAAGAGCAGATCCGTTCAGTTTTGGCAGTGGCTGATCGTTTAGATGGGTATGATCCTAAATGGGAGGCGCTGCTCACCATCGTTCGTGATAAACAGCAGTTGCCCAACAACAAATTGCTCTTGTTCAGCAGTTTCCTTCACACGCTTTTCTATCTACTCGACCGTCTAAAGCAAGAAAACATTCGAGTAGCTTTAATTCACGGAGGCACCTCTGACGAGGATCGACGTACGCTCCGTGATCGCTTTAGCCGTTCCCGGGAAGATGATGAAGCACTCGATGTGTTGCTTTCCTCCGAGGTAGGATGTGAAGGTCTTGATTACCAGTTTTGTGATTGCCTGGTAAACTATGACTTGCCCTGGAATCCTATGCGCATCGAGCAGCGGATTGGGCGCCTCGACCGCTATGGGCAAAAAAGCGAAACGGTTGCCATCTACAACTTGATTACACCCGGCACCGTAGATGCCGAGATCTACGAGCGCTGTCTTTTTCGAATCGGTATATTCCACCAGGCTGTAGGAGGAAGCGAAGAGATCCTCGGGCATATAACGCATGAGCTGCGTGAAGTCGCGGAAAACCTGACTCTCACACGAGCAGAGATGCAAACAAAACTGCAACAGATCGCAGATAACGAGATCCGCCTTATGCGGGAGCAAGCCACACTAGAGGAACGCCAGAGGGACTTATTCGGCATCAGATTACCGGCACAACAACTTGAAAGAGAGATTCAGAATGTGACAAGCTTCTGGCTCTCTCCCTGGGCGTTACAAAACATAATCCAGTATTATTTAGAGCAGAACTGTGGGGCTGAACAAAGCTATATTGTAGGCGAAAAAGCACAGAAGCGCCTCCGCTTAAACCAGGAAGCACGTAATGTTGTCCTGCGCAACTTCCAACAACTCCCTCATCAGCATTCACCTGTTTTCCGTGAATGGGAAAAATGGCTAAAAGGTTCTTCTCCATTTCTTCCCGTCACCTTTGATGCTGCTTATGCTGTCGAAAAGCGGGACATTACGTTTTTCACTGCCATTCATCCCCTGGCTCAGCAGGCGGCTCAGACTTTCAAGAAAAATGAAGTTCTCTATACAGCTTTCTCCGTGGAGGATCCTTCCCTTACGCCCGGAACATATCACTTTGGCATCTGGCTCTGGCAAAAGGTTGGTATTCGTGATGAGGTCACGCTCCAGCCTATTTGCAATGATCAAGCACTCACAGATCGTTTTCTTGCTGTGCTTGAGAAGGCATTGCCTGTCCAACCAGGAGAGATCCAGTCACCAGATCAAGTGGCTTTTGATCAGTTGGAAGCGTACCATCACAATGTATGGAAGAGCGCTCAAGTAGCCTACAAAACATACAACGTACAGCTTGCCCAGTATCGTAAAGAGAGCCTCCAAAAAAGTCACCAGGGCCATCTCGCTCAATTGCAGATACAACTTGCGCAAGCCAATGAAGAAAATATCAGACGTATGCGGCAGGCACAAATAGCCCGTGCAGAAGCAGATTTTAATCGACGGATGAGTGAACTCGATAGAGCAGCTCAGCGCACTGATATCAGTGCTCAACCCGTCGCTTTTGGCATCATTGTGGTAAAAGGGGAATGAGATATGAGTAATTGGTTTGAAGAGCTTTCTTCCATGCGTAAAGAATTAGTTGAAATAACACGAAAAAACGACGTTTATGAGGGAATTATCCGTTCAGCCGTTGAAAAATATCCTGATTCCGTTGTTCATTTCGTCTATGAATTACTGCAAAATGCCGAAGACCAATGCGCAACAGAAGCTCAGTTTCAATTATTCGCTGATTACCTAGTTTTTAACCATAACGGCAACCCTTTTACCAGAGCTGACGTGAAGAACATTACAGGTATTGGTAACAGCGATAAACCACAAGATGACAATAAGATTGGCCGCTTTGGTATTGGCTTCAAATCAGTCTTCGCTATTACAAAGCGACCAGAAATTTATACTGTTTTAGAGGACAAGCCATTTGCCTTTGCTATCGAACATTTACTAGTGCCGGTCGCCATCCCTGGGAACCATGAGAAAACCCATCAATATAATACCCAATTTATATTTCCTTTCAACAAAGGGCAAGAAATTACGCTCTATGGAAAAATTAGGGAACGATTATCCACGTTAGGTTTTGAAACCATGCTATTTTTGCAAAACCTGACATCCATAGAGTGGCGAACAGAAACAGACGACGGAGTATATCTGTGTGGGGTCAAAGGCTCGCACCGCGAATTATTTGGCGAAAGTAGAGAAAATGGACGAACTCGGCAAAGTAGCGCAAATTATCTCATATTTACCAGAAATGTAAACTTGGGTGATAACGACAGGGAGTTAGACGTCCGCATAGCATTTAGACTCGACGAGAAGGGTAAGATAATATCAGAACCAGGTCAAAAATTGATCGTCTACTTCCCTACAGAGCAGGTAACCGGGTTGAATTTTCGCTTACATGGCCCCTTCTTACTAACTGATAACAGAGCAAACATCAAAAAGAATGATGAGACAAATAACAGGTTAATACAAGAGTGCGCTGTTTTGCTAGGTGAGAGCGTACAACAGATAAAAGAAGCAGGCTTACTTACTGCTGATTTTTTATCCCTGCTGCCCATACGAAAGGATAACATAGAAATACCATTCCGGCCATTATATGACCAGATGCTCAAGGTACTGAAAGAGTGCCCTTTATTGCCTACTTCAGATGGAACATTTACAAGCGCCAGGCAGGCGAAACTGGCACGCAGTGCAGATCTCCGTGAGTTGATGAATGGGCGTCAATTATCTGCACTCTATGGCGAAGCATCTGCTTTGTATTGGTTATCATCAGATGTTACACGTGATAGAACACCCGAGCTTTATGAATACATAATTAGAGATCTAGGAGTAGAAGTTGTACGTCCAGAAACTTTCATACAGCGATTAGAAAGGTCGTTTGTAGAAAGGCAAACGGATGAGTGGCTCATACAGCTCTATACCTTTCTTGGCAAACAGCCTGACCTCAAGTCCATGATTAAGCAAAGATTCATTCTCCGTCTTGAGGACAACAACCATGTTCCTCCTTTTGATCCGCATGGAAAACCAAATGCTTTTCTCCTTCGTGAAGGAAAAAGCGAGTTGCCTCTTGTAAAAAGGTCGTTACTAGCGGATGAAGCAGTATATTCCTTTCTCGAAGGAATCGGCTTATCCGAACCAGACATTGTTGATGAGGTATTAAACTTCATTCTTCCACCATATCAGGCAGGAAAAATTTCACTAGACGATGAGAAACGTAACCAGCAAGATCTAGATCAAATTCAGGTTGCGCTGCAACGTACAGGTCATCGCGCTTGGCAAGAGATTATTTTTACGCTCAACCAGACTTCTTTTATTCGGGCATACAATGCAAAAACAGAGGAAAAAGCATGGAAAGCACCAGGTGAAGTCTATAGCAAAACAGAAGAACTGTCGACCTGGTTTGAAGGGAATGAACATGCCTGGTTTATAGCAGGCTCGCTCCCAGGGTCCCTATTGAATGACTTAAACATTCGCACCCATCTGCAGCCCGAAGCAAGAGTGACAACAGGAAGCACAGGATATGTAGCAATTTGGCGTGGGCACGGCGATCATCGACGGGGTCTTCACGGCTTCGATCCAAGTGCGAGGTTAGATGGGCTTCAACACGCAATCGATCATATGACTCCCGATAAAGCCTCGATGCTCTGGAATATCTTGCTTGAACATCGCCATCTCATCAAGGGAGTTGTGGAAACTTCAACTCAACGGAATTTTAGCAACCCTCGAAGAGGAGAAAAATGCTCTTCAATGGGACGCCTTTGTAGCCAGAAAGCCTGGTTACCTGATAAGAACGGAGATTTCCACTCTCCAGAAGATCTGTTCTTAACGGATTTGCCAGAAGGATTTGAAAAGAGTACAGATGAGGCACGCCAACTTGCTATAAAATTAGGGATGCAAAAAGAAGAAGTGCTACAACTGGCCGATAAACTGCATATATCGCACGAGATTATTTCCTTTATTCAGCGCGACCCTGAAGCATTTTCAGCACGGTATGAGGCATATCTGGCGTGGTATCAAGAACATCAACAAAAGAAGGCTCTTTTACCTTCAAGTATCACTAACGAACCGGACAGGAGAAAAGAAAAGGCAGCTGAGGCGGCTTACAACGCTGAGGAGAAAACCTATAAAGCAATCACGATGAATAGACGTATTTCAGCGGGAAATAACGACCCAAAGGCATACCTCCGCAGTCACAACACAAAAGAGGATGGTCAGCTTATCTGCCAATTATGCAATCAGGCGATGCCGTTCAGGCTTCCAAATGGAGAAGAATACTTCGAGGCTTATCAGTATTCTGAAATCTTAGAGAAGGAGTATGAAGCTAACCACCTGGCGCTTTGTCCAAACTGTGCAGCCGAGTTCAAACACGCCTGCCAAACTGACGGGAATAAAAGGGCGGAGCTTATTCAGGATCTTGATCCGGCGGTCGATGAAGCAAATCTCGTCGTGCACATTGATATGCCCGTTCATCGGCGCTTACGTTTCACACAAAGGCATCTCATTGATCTGCAAGCAGCTATCTCGGATTGGCGTAAAGCAGATCCAGAGGCTGCAGAGCAAGAGTAGACCACATTCTCACAATGGGAACCATGCAGGGATACGTGTCTCTGAATCTGTTGTAAAGGGGAAAACAAGTGAGCGGCCTATACTTCATTCAAGAAGATGGGCAACTGGTGGAGATGAAAGAGGAGCTTTATGACTCTGAGGATCTCCTCCAACGACTGCTGGCTCGATATCCTAACCTCCTAGCGGGAGATCGCTTGGAGGGTGATACGCCCCAGAGATTGTTACTTGTCTCGCGGGAGGTGGGTCTACCATCCGAAGTGGGCGGAGTCAACCGCTGGTCGGTTGATCACCTCTTTCTTGACCAGGATGCTATTCCTACACTTGTCGAAGTCAAGCGCAGCAGCGATACTCGCATTCGGCGTGAAGTGGTGGGCCAGATGCTGGATTATGCTGCTAATGCCATCGTATACTGGCCTGTAGAAACGATTCGTGCCTCGTTCGAAGAAAGATGCAGAGTGGATGGCGTCGAGATAGAGCTGGCGCTTGAGGATTTTTTGCATGGCGGGGATCAGGACGAATTCTGGGAGAAGGTTAAGACCAATCTGCAGGCGGGTAAGATACGCCTGGTGTTTGTTGCGGACGTCATTCCCATCGAACTGCAGCGAATTGTAGAGTTTCTTAACACCCAGATGGATCCGGCCACTGTGCTGGCAGTAGAAATCCGGCAATATACCGGGCGAGGATTAAAAACGCTCGTACCCCGAGTCATAGGCCAGACAGCGGAGGCACAGCGGAAGAAGCATGGCAGCACAGGTAAGGGCAGGCAGTTAGATGAAACGAGCTTCCTTCAACTGCTCGAGGCTGCACAGGGTAGCAAGCAAGTCGAAGTCGTCCGCAAGATTCAACAATGGGCACGGGATAAACTGCCACGCTTCGTGCGCGAATTAAGAGGTCGCTATGGAATATTCTGGCCCTGCCTGGATCATAAGAAAATACCTTATTTCCCTATTGGCATCAGGACCGATGGCAAAGTCGAGGTCACTTTTCAGTATCTTCGAATGAAGCCCCCGTTTGATGACGAAGCGAAACTGCGCGATTTGCTAGGCCGCTTTAACGAGATAAAGGGCGTTCATATCCCGCCTCATTCTATCAATGGCCGTCCGACCTTTTCTTTAGCTGTGCTCGAGGATGAGGATGCCTTGGAACAGTTCTTTGCGGCGCTCGTGTGGCTGGTACAGGAGATCAAGGCCACATAAGGACTGCATCAATGTTCCAGGTAAAGCGGGAAGAGATGTATGAAGTTCCGGTATGCAGCTTCAAGGGAAGGGAGTTACATATGGCAAGGCATCCCAACATTTTTCTTACCAAGAGACAATTTGAGCAGGCACTCATTGATGTTGGCTGTCATACGAGATATGCCGATGCCGCCGCCAGCGATTTTTCTATACTCATGCCCTTGCTTATTCATGCTCTGGGTTTAAAGAACGGTGTTTTGAGATCGTAGATGCGGCACGTCCAGAAGTATACCTTCAGCCCGCGCACGAAGCATGGCGAGCATCAATCGGCCCACGGCTCGTCCCACCATGCGATGGGTCTTTCAGTGTTTTGAGGGCATTGAGCTTCTGCATATTCGCTCAGCATCGGGCACGCAGTCGCTCGTCTTACGCTTGCAGCCCATGCATCGTCTGGTTCTGGCTTTGCTCGGACCTCCCTATGAAAAAATCTACAAAATCTCTTCTCGCAAATCCTTTTCCATGGTTTCATCTGCCAGCTTTTCAGATTTTCTTGCCTGCTGCAAGGAGAAGACGACGATTATCTCAGGCACGACACCGGCCAAAGCCACGATTAGGCCGGGAACGGTATGACCGGCAAAGATAGCGATCACCCCACCAACGACCAGTAGAAAACCGAAAATCGCGAGGCCCGCACCGGTACGCGACCACTGCCTGGCCTGGGCAAAAGCGCTTCCAGAAAGCTGTTCCAGCCACGTCTTTGCGCCCTGAAATTCTTCCGTATCAGATGCCATCGCCTCTGTACTTTGTAAAAGAGCTACATATCTGCTGCTCCGCCGGAGCAGAGTGTTTGCAAATATATTGGGAAGCAAGCCAAAAACAGCAGCGGCAAGGACGTTTAGCGCACTGGTGGCATCGTATACGCTCACTAGCCTTAAGGGTGAGCGCAGGAGAGAAAGACTCATTGCGACGACCAGAACTCCGGCTATGGCGGACAGACCCGACATGAGCGGCGTGAGAACAATGCGCGCCATCGAAACACCGTAGTCATCGCCTAAACGATTTGCCCTTGATTCGGTGGACAACCGGCTAAAAAACCCAGAGGCCGCCCCAAGAAAGTAGAAAATAGTGATGGACATCATTGCCACTGTAGGGACACCCGAAAGGACGGCAAAGCAGAGCAAGACGTAGGTGAACAGTGCGATAATGAATGTCACGCTCAGAAGTTGATTGCGCATACGGACGAGCGCCTCCCACAAATCATGACGATATGAATTCAGCACCTGCTTTACTGATCTCAGACCCAACCTAGGCCCCTCTTGAGGGGGGGCAACTGAGAGTGGCAGATTGAGCTCCTGGACAGCTGTGCGTAATATATTCAGCAACTTCTCACGCTGGCCGATAGCAGACCCCTCGAGATAAAGTTCAACAAGGTTCGCCTGAGCGATGACTTCACTTACAGGTGCAAATTCAATCATCGTTTCTTCAGCCCGATCGAGGAGTTGACCTATCTCAAGGTATCCCGTACCCAGCACCCACATCGATCTACCGGTTTTGAAGATATCCTCAATGCTTTCAAGATATGCTTGTACTTGCTCGAAGTACGTTAGATTTTGAGGACTGTCTTTGATATACATCTCCCATGATTTAAATTGCGCCGAAAGCGAGAGTAACCGGCTCCTGAGACGACTGCTAATCAAAGCATTAGCGCGATCAAAGGTCGTCCAACCTCTAGCGAAAAAGGACAACAATAACCAGAGCACGAGAGTGATGGACAAGCCAAGCAGTACAGCTATCCACGGTGCTGGCAGCACAGCGTCCAATACGTTCACAGAGGCAAAGTAAACTACAGCAGTGATGATCGAAGCAACCAGAAAGAGCGGGACAGTACTTCCGGTGCGAATAAGCGCTGCCCCGTAAGAAGCACGCTGAGGCGGACGACCAACCGGGCTCGATGTCACTGACACTCCCACGACCATGTCGGCAACTCCTATCAGAATTCCGAAAACCTCTCGCTGTATGCGTTCGTTACTTTATTCGAGTGTGGCCACACGTCTGGTGATAGAATCGATTCATACGTACATTTTACGCTAGCTTTGTCTTACTCATCTGTTGAAGTGTTTATCATTATAACATGAATCACCTTGAAACCCAAACTTAATCTGCCTGCGCCACAGAAAAGATCGAGAGGTTTCGGTAGCAGTGGGACAATTTCCAACATTAGGGACGTAAGTCAGCTTGTAGAGATAGGAGAGATGCCTGCCTTTTCCCGCGGCGCAATCGCTGATACTGGTCATTAGCAATGCCTCTTTCACGTGTCTCCTGCTGATCATCCGCTTTTTCAGGCGTGAATAGCAAGCAATCGGACCGCTGAACGCCGCGGCCTGTCCTTCACGTTGGTTTTTGGCCGCACACTACCGGAACCCCTTTGAGTGTACTATTGACCATTGGGTATTGCACTTAACGCTAGATGCAATATATCACATATCGTAGTTTACAGGCATTTAGTTTCCGAAATAGGGAATAGCTGGTTAACGACACTCAAAATTGAATGGCCTTCTCCAAGGCCAGAGACCTACTCGCCTGCCAGCTCCCAAAGGGAAGGAGTCTTCAAGTGTTCAAGCTTGTTCAGTTCGTGAGAGGACACCAGATGGGACAAGGCAACTCCCAGCAGGCGCACTGGCCAGTTCTCCATGAGCAGCTGATCAAGCAGGGGGCGGAGAGAGCGCATCATGGTCTGGGCATCCTGAATCGGTGAAGCAATGGATATACTGCGGGTCACCAGCTGGAAATCATGCCAGCGCAGTTTCAGCGTGATCGTTTTGCCTGCCATCTCCAATTCGACCAGGCGGCTCTCTACTTGTTGCGCTAGTTGCTCCAGGACAAGGAGCATTTCTGCGCGTTCAGTGATGTCGCGCTCAAACGTCGTCTCTTTGCCGACCGATTTTCTTTCACGCTCGGGCTCAACCGGTCGGTCATCTTCGCCACGAGCAAAGTAATAGAGGACTGTTCCGCGCTTGCCGAACAACTCCTGCAACCGCTCCAGGCTGAGTTGCTTCAGTGCTTTGCCGGTGGTAATTCCCAGGTCCTTGAACCTGGCTGCGGTCACATCGCCGACCCCGAAGATCTTGCCGACGGGGAGCGCTTCGAGAAAGGCAGGAGCCGCTTCTGGTGTGATGACCGTGAGCCCGTCTGGTTTTTGGTGTGCACTGGTTGAGGATCTTCCACTGGGTGTATGAGGCGAGGCTTGAGGAGGTCGGGTGCAGCTCCTCAAACCGCCTCTAGCTCTGGGTCTGATATTGCCACAGAGCCTTTTCTCCCGCCAACCAGAGTGTTGTGCCATGGTGATCGAAAGCCAATGCCTGGACAGGCTCGTCGCATCCTGATTGCAGCCGCTGTA
>Ga0209648_10006438_pt1 | contig 10104 bp, 10 predicted proteins | sample GraSoi2013_115cm_FD_185830 | JGI IMG/M metagenome (GOLD analysis project Ga0209648, IMG submission 185830) | Grasslands soil microbial communities from the Angelo Coastal Reserve, California, USA - Sample 9_17_2013_115cm (SPAdes) (version 2) | ecosystem: Environmental > Terrestrial > Soil >...
GTACAACTGTCCCGAAAGCCACGCATCCAACCTCGAACCTAGCCAGTATTCTAAAAACTAAACAAGGGGATGTTCATGCGCATTTTCGTGTCACTCTTCAGTCTCGTTTTCGCCGCACTCCTGTTCGCCACGCCTTCCCGCGCACAGAAGATCGAGCTCTACGGCGGCTATTCGTTTACGCATGCTCCGGTCACCTTTTTGCAAACTGCCGCGCTCTGCCCTTTCCAGGGCTGCCCCACGGCCGCGAACACCCAGCACCTCAATCTCAACGGCTGGGAAGTTTCCGCGGCCTCAAAAGTTTTGGGCCCACTCGCTTTCGCCGCTGAGTACAGCGACACTTCCGGAACGCACCAGGGCTCTAACACGCACTTGAAAACGTATCTCTTCGGCCCGCAGCTTCGCTTTCCCGGACCTATTTCTCCCTTCGCGCATGTTCTGGTCGGCGGCGCACACGAATCCGTCGGTTCCAGCACCAATCCGGTGTTCACTGCCGCCACCACGCAAAACGGCTTCGCCGCCACGCTCGGCGCCGGCCTGGACCTGAAACTGTTGCCCCTTCTCTCTTTGCGCCCCATCGAGATCGATTACCTGCTTACCCATTTCAATTCCACGACGCAGAACCAACCGCGCTTTTCCGCGGGCGTAGTACTGCGTTTCTAGCGATCGCAGATCGTAACGCAGCGATTGTGAGGGGAATTAACTTTCAGGCGAAAATCTGAAAGGAAACAAAAAAGCCCGGCGATTACATCGCCGGGCTTGCAATTTACGCCGAAGGATTCGATCGAAAGTAGCGGCGAGAGAGAACGAGGGCCCTCGCTAGCTCGCACACTCGCGCAGTATTTCGGTTGCTTCAGACTGGCTCAGCACGCCTTTGCGCACCAGTATCTGCACCAGTCGCACCGCGCAATCGGCGTTGGATGAAGACGACTCAGCCGCTCGCCGAGACGGGTTCTCGGCAAACACCGTGCGCGGCAAACCCAGGTCGCCAAGCCAATTTTCCAAGACGCTCCTTTGCACAGCCGTTAGCTCCCCGAACACCAGCCCCATCCCTGAACCGATGTGACGTGAACTGACGGTCGCGAGCACGTCAAGGATCAAACCTGTCCGGTGGATCTGCAGCCGCACCGCGGCACCCACCGGAAGCGGGTTCAGCGTATCTACGTAGCAACCTTGCGCGCTCAAGTCCGATGTGCGCGCCTGAATACGCGAGCCAGTGCGCATCTCCAGCATCTCGACCGGCGCGATAAACGGCGACCGTGTCGCACAGCGGCGCTCACTCGGCGCACCGGTCGCCGCCGCACTTCCTTGCACACTCGCAGATGACGCAACAGGCTTCGGCCCATCGGGCTGTGTGCTGGCCGGGTGCGCATGAGACAGGAGCGCTATAGCCACTCCGTACCCGCCTTCGCGCCGGTGTACCCGCGCCACTTCTCCGACTTGCTCGAGATTCGCGGCGCAAGCTTCCGGCTCGTAGGGGGACGTCACCCGAACGCGCATCCCCCTGTAGTAGCGGTCCAGCTTGGTGAAGAAATAGATCGCTTTCCGCGAAGCGTTTTGTGTTACCCGCACCTCGTCGAAGTTTCCGTCGTTGAAATCTGCGCTGCGAATCCGTACCTGCAGCGAAACACCGGCTCTTCGCATCTGCCGGCGTTCCGCCGGCGTTTGAGGGAGCGACGTGGATTGCGTTGGCGTCACGGCACTGACACGTTCGGACATAAGTTTGAGTGAGCCTCTGAGCGAGACCACGTGGTCTCGACTTTCTGCGAGCATTGTCGCAGCCGGCTCGCGCGCTTCACCATAGAGCGGGGGTACCGAGTTTGGGGTACTAGGGGAGGGGGCGGTCACGAGGCCGAAAGGTTCGGGGCGATTTAACTAAGATGGTATATCGCTGCTGTGGAGCTGGGACTCCGCGGGCCGTGTAGTTTCTTCGACACCGGAATATTGCGCCTGCGCTTCCGCTCGGCTCGGGAGCGCCGGCGCTGTTGCCAGCACTGGCCTGGCAGTCGATGTTTCCGGAGGCACGCTTTCGCCCTTTCGCTCTACTTTCGACTCGGATTTCGAAAATATCTTCGCGGTCAGCAGCATCCCCGCTAAAGTCGCCGCCAGCAACGCGACCTGCTGCCACGCGCTCAGCATCGCGGCGTTTCCCAGCAGCGTCAGTCCTGCGAAAGTGAAAAGTAGATGCACGCAGAAAACTTGCAGTGAAGCCTGACCCAGCAAAACCAGCGGGCGTACGGCGAGCGGTTTCAGTATCTGCTGAAACCGAATGAGCAGCATCCCCGCAGCCGCAAAATTAATCAGGCGGACGGCGCCGAAATGCCACTTATCAAACAACGGCTCGAACGCGCCCAGCTCGATTCCGCGCCCCACCGCATAGCGAAACGGCAAAAGCACCGCGACCACAATCGCGGCCGGAATCACCGCCCGCCGCGCCCAGTTTTCCACCGGCAGATTGCCCTGCGCCCAGCGCACGCCAAACCACAGACCTAGAATCCACAGAAATTGCCAGGCCCATAAATCAAAGGAGCCCATTTCATTTATCGGGATATGGATGCGTAGCACGTTATTCACAAAATTGTGTTGCGCTTCGCGCAAGCCAAGATGCGCCAGGAACCAGAGCGTGGCGCCGCCCGCCAGAATGGGACTCCAGCCGGTGCGGCGAGAAATTGTCAGTGCCAGCGGCGTGAATAGCAGAAACAGAATGTACATCGGCAGGATGTCCAGAAGCGGCGGCTGGTAAATCAATAGAAAGGCTTCGGCGATCGCTTGCTTCGGACCTGCGGCGAAATAGAAATCGAGCAGATTGTGAAGCTGCGGGCGATTGCCGCGCGCCGCAATGGGCACGGCGACCAGGAACGCGAAGGCGAGAAGGAGCGCGTGATAGCCATAGAGGCGTAGGGTGCGCAGCAGTAGTTTGCTGCGCATCGCTGGGTAGCCTTCGCGCTGAGCCAGCCGGAAGTAGATCCGGCCGGTGAACACCGCGGACAAGAAAATGAAACCTTCCGACGCCGAAACAAAGCCGAAGGGCTGATTCGTGTACGTCGGCAAGAACGTGGGGAGGTGGGTGAGCGCCATCCACACCAGCATCAGCCCGCGAACTGCATCGATTTCCAGGCGACGATCCATAGCCCTAAATGTTTAGATTCGCCGCAGCGCCGCTCGGTTGGAGGAAAAGCGTTTAATGCTGCGTGGCACAACCCTGTATTCATCCCGCGTCCGACGCTCGTGACAACACAATGACACTTGTGTTCTCACACTGGCGGGCATTTCGCCTTGTTTTGCCGTTGCCGCCGCTCCATTCGGAACACCAGTTTCGTTTTCGCCCTTTATCTTCTGCTGCGCAGATACATGGCGCCGCACCTATACAGCTTCTGCTCCGGCAACTCTTGGACGTATACGATTTGCGCGGACACAAAGATGGCCTGGTCTCCGGGAGAATACGGCACGGCCACGTCGATCGCCGTTTTCTCGAAGTATTCCCGGCTGCTTTTGAAGCGCAGCCCCCCTCGCGACATGTCTTCGCAGGCCACAATATCATCGGCCGAGCCGGCGCGGCGCACGCAGGCTTTGAAGTTCACGCGCGTGCGCGCATGCTTTCGCCGATTCTCCCGATCTTTTACGGCGACACGCGCACCTGACTCTTTTACAGCTATACGGGCGTCCGACTCGGCGGCACTGGATGATGCAGCTGTTGGTGTATCCGCGGGTTCGGTCAATGGCAAGATGCCGGCGCTCCGATCCACCAAAGCACTCGGGGCGAGCGGCTCGATCATGGCCTCAGGCGCTATCGGCTCCAGCGCTTCCGCGTGCATCCAGGCAGGACCCGCGAACGCGGACGGCCGCTGCGTCAAGCCAGCCGAGCCGTCTGGCCTTCCGGTTGCGTTTGAGAACCGTGCTGTAGTGGACTCCAAGGAATCGTCTTCCGTCGACTGGCCGCCCGTGGCCTTTTTCCACAATGTCGACAACCCGCACTTCTGGCAGTAGCGCATGATGCTTTCGTTCACGGCCATTACATCGGAAGCCAGATCGCTGTGGTCGGCCATTTCGCGCGAGTGACAACCGCCGCATTCCAGAAGCGTATGGGTGGCCTGTTTTTCCGTCTCCGACAAATCCGGAAAATCGAGGCCCCAGAAATTGATCTGCGGGTCCAAGAACGCGATGCCATAGATGTAGGTGTCGCCGTCCGAGCCGATCTGGCCGACGACGCGCGCTTCGATCTCTTTGTTGGATTCCTCGTTGCGAATGACCACTTCCTGCTCGGCGGAAAGTTTGTACGAGGAGACGATGCCGGCGCCGTGCCGGCTGAGCACCACGGTCTGGGTTAGCTCGGAAAAAATGCGTCCTTCGATGTCGCTTCCGATGAGAGCGATAGCAATCTGTTTGGAAATGCGTCCACTGCGACGTGTGCCGTCGGGCATAAGTGTGTCTGCCGCTGGTGGAAGGGGGCGAACTTTTGGCCGATTGGGACCGAACTTGGGCGATAGTAGCACAGTCAAGTCTGAAGGTTGGAATGTTGCCTGTGCCGATGTTGAGACGGTACCGGTATCGGGGGGGAGTGGCGAGTGACCAGAGGTACCCCCACCCCGGGTGTTTCCGGAAAAGAGGCTGGATTTGATTGATTGTAAAGGAGTTGACTTTTTTGGAGAGGGAAGAGAGGCCGCAAGCTGAGGAAAACACGTGACTTGGTGAAGAAAGTGGGTAGTGGGTAGTGAGTAGCGGGTAGGGAGGGGAGAAAAGTGGGTAGTGAATAGCGGGTTGGGAGGGGCGACAATACGGTCCTTTTGGATACACATCGCGTTGCGGGGGGAGGAGGGACTAAACGGGGACACTGTCAGCAGAACCTTGACTGATAGATTACCGCATCAGTTACTATTTGTCACGTGATAAATAAAGGCTGTCGATTGAAGGGTTTGCCGCTCGCGTGTGGAGCCTGCTAAGAAGGTCGTACCTGTTTGGTACTTTGGCAGCGAGGGGTACTGGCACCGAAGATACTTTCCTATAGATCAGGAAAGGCGAAGACCAAATGTGGACATACATAGTCGGGCCGTTCCTATCCATTTTGCCGAAGCGTTGGCGTTTGGGGCTGCCATTTTCGGATTCCATCAACTGGACGCACGCCGTGGCGCTCAGCGGGTTGGCGGAATTTGCGGTTGCGCTGGCGGCGCTGCTGAAGTCGTATTCGGTTTCGATGACGACATGGGTGAATCGCGGGCTGGAAGTGGCGCTGAACGGACCAGCAGGGAGCGGGATCACGGACCAGGCGATTGGCGCGATGGCATGGTTCATGTGGGTGAATCATCCGCTGACGTGGGTTCTGGGGTATTTCAGCGCCGAAGGCGCGGTGCGAATGTGCGGGGCGGCGTTTTCGGATAGCCTGCTAGGGACGCTTCCGCTTTTTCTAGTCGATAAGGCATTTGCGGTGCTTTCTGGGCGATCGAAAACAACTCAAGAGGCGCCGGGCGTGGCCTCTTCATTCGTGAATGCTGTGAGTGAAAAGATACTGGAATCGAGTGTGCCCGTATGCGCCGACGAGATTTCGTTTCAAAAGAGCGGAACAGACGAGATTATGGAAATTCGAGCCAGCCGGAGAAAGCCGGACTGGGATCCTCCGCGGATAGTTCGGTTTGGCGAAAACTATTATCGGCTGGAAGATTGCGGGAAGTGCGCGGGGCCGCGGCCGTTCCGCTACGCGCTGCGCCGATTATCGGCGGGCGTCCCCGGGCGCAAGGTGCTGTTGTACGAACCGTCGAATGCGGTGGCCACGGGGAAGCGTTAGGGCAATCCGCCTTCAACAGACGGGTTCGGTTATAGGCACAATTAATTGGGATTAGCAGCGGACGTGGGCCTAAGAGACTTCAAGCGGTGCTCGACCTGGTCACCTTCTTCGGGGCGTCCGAGAGCGCGCTATTTTTTGCGCCTGGGCATTTGCTCGGCAAAACTTAAGAGCAACTCTCGATCGCTCTCTTTCATTTGCGCCAGGAATCGGCAAAGCTTGCTCAGAAAACGAGCATCCTTCCCGGCGCTACCCCATTCGTCAGACCGCTTGTCGCCGCCATTGAGTGGCGAGGCAGGCGGCTCCTGGCCGTCATACACAAGTTGATAGAGGGGCATGTCCATCGCCCGCGCCAGCTTTTCGAGCGTCTCGATGGCCGGAACTGTATGGCCATTCTCAACGCGAGAGATATAGCAACGCAGAAGCCCAGTACGTTTTTCAATTTCGCCTTGAGAGATTTTCTTCTCCTCTCGCAGCGTACGTAGCCGATATCCAATATCCATGTAGAAGCTCCTTCACGCGTGAACTGGCCGCGTTCCTCTTGCGAAATGCGGGCAATTTGCCGACCGACTATGAAACCACATATGGTCTTTTTTTGTCCATTCAATGTGAGACAGAGAGACGTGAAGTTTGCAGTTAATGCGTGGGAACCTTGCCTTGCGGGGCGCGGCCGGTGCGTTGTTTTTGCTGGAAGGAGCCGACAGTCCGTTTAGCGATGCGCTGGGTGCGCCAAACGGCGCTTACGGACAAGCAGGACGATGATTACGACGGCGATCCCGATTCCAAGCGCGACGAAAATAGTGGCGTATGCGTGGTGGGAGAACAGCGAGAGAATGTGGCGTCCGTAGGTGGCGCCCAGGAAGGCGAGGAGCGTGTAACGGATCAGGCGGCCGATGGTCAAAGCGATCAGGAATTTGGTTCGCGAATACTGCATAGCGCCTGCGGCGATCACGAAAGGCACGAACGGAAATGGCGGCGGGAGCAGCGCGGGAACAACGATGGCAGCGAAGCCCCAGTGTTCGAAAGTGTTGACAACTTTTTCGACTCTTTTCTTCGAGAAGCGCTTTGTGAGCGCCTGCTCACCACCTCTTCGGGCGATGCGATAGGTGAGGAAGCCGCCGAGGACGGAACCGAGAGTGGCCATGGTGGCGTAGTAGAACCAGAGATGCTTGGCGCGGGCGGAGAGGAGGATGGTGGCGACATCCATGCTGCCGGGGAGAGGGACCACGGAGCTGTCGAGCAAGCCCAGGGGAATCAAGCCGATTCCGCCGAGATGTAAAAGTTGTCTGGTTATGTCTTTAGGTGCGGGTGAGAAAAGCGCGGCGAGGTGGCGCATGGGCGTTGGATGAACGTCGGCGTAGGTTTGATGCAGGGGTGGAGCAGGCGGGGAAGACGATTTCGCTGCGTCGCGCGGTGTTAGGGCGCAGCGTTCGCTGCGTATGCTCGCGATGACGCTGCGCCCCAGCAACTTAGCTTTTTATTTTTTCGCCGTCCCACGTGGTAGCTGATTTGCGGAAATAAGATTCGTTCGCCAAGTGGCAGGCTAGCGCCGCGTTGTGGCCGAAGACCACGTCTTCGACGTTCGGCTTGCGCGTGCGCACGGCTTCGAAATAGGTCCACAGGTGCGGTTTTTCTTCGTCCCACGAGACGCTGCGGAAAGTGAAGCCTTGCAGGCTGGGCTCTTTGCCGGGCGCGGGATCATGTTCCTGGTGCCATTTGTTTACGTATTCTTCGCGCATGGCATGCGGGAAGCCGGAAGAATAGTAGCTGGGGCCTTCGTCGTTGCCGGTTTGCGGGTAATAGGTGAGCGCGGTTTCGGTGACTTCGAGAATGCCCTTGGAGCCGCTGAAGCGATAGATTTCGGGCGATTCGGTGCCGAGGTTCAGCCGGAAGTAGACAGGGATGTCGCCATACTCGAAGAGCGTGGCGTGAACGTCGGGCATGTTCCGGCCGTCTTTCCAGCGACGGATGCCGCCGGTGGACATGACGCGCTTGGGCGGCTCGTTGATGCCGAGCATGAACATCATGCCGCTGACGAGGTGGACGAGCAGGTCGCCGGCGACTCCCGTGCCGTATTCCTTCCAGCAGCGCCAACGCGCGAAATATTTGGGAGACATGTCGGGATCCCAAGCGCGATGTGGGGCGGCGCCTTGCCACGTTTCCCAATCGAGAGTTTTCGGAGAGAGATCGAAGGGCGGCGGATATTCCCATGCGCCGTTAGGATCATTGCGGCCGAGGGAGCCCTCGACCATGGTGAGGTCGCCGATGGTGCCTTGCGCGATCAGCTCCTTGGCTTTCGCGCAGAGGACGGAGCTGACGCGCTGCGAGCCGATCTGGATCACGCGGCCGGTGGCTTTGCCGGCCTTGACCATTTCCAGGCCGTCGGAGGGAGTGTGCGACATGGGTTTTTCGCAGTAGATGTCTTTTCCCGCGCGAACCGCGTCGACAACGACCTGCTTGTGCCAGTGGTCGGGAACGGCAGCAATCAGGCAATCGATTTCTTTATTGTCGAGAAGATCTTTGTAGCGGCGCGTGACGGGCAGATTGGGATTTCCGACGATTTCGCGGGCCAAGGTATGGCGGCCGTCGTAAAGATCGGCGGCGGCCACGCATTCGACGCCGGGGAGCTGGACCGCGTTGGTGAGCAGGCCGGAGCCTTGCATACCGATCCCGATCATACCGAAGCGGATGGTATCGCTGGGCGCAACGGCGCGATAGCTGGCGGCTTCGAGCCGGGTGTCTGGGATGAATAGCGTTTTGGCAGCCGCGAGGGCGCTGGCGGCGCCGGCGGTCTGTTTCAGGAAGTTACGCCGTGAGAGATCCTTTTTCATTAGGGCTCCTGGTAGAAAGATTGCAACGAAAGATTCGAACCTCGAAAAGCGAAGAGCGAAAAGCGAAAAGCGAAAAGCGAAAAGCGAAAAGCGTGTGCCTCCCCAGTTGAGGCAGGCAACCGCAACTAGCGCAGCGGCTGTAGAGCTACTTCCTTGAAAAAGACGATGTCGTTGTCGCTGTGATTTTGCAGGCCCATGTAGCCTTCATTGGGGCGCGTGCCGCGCTCTGGTTCGAATTCGAATTTCTTCGGCGGCACGGGTTGGCCTTCCGTGTAATCGGTGACCTTGACGTCGTTGAGCACCACTACGGTGTGCGGCCCGTCCAAAGTGATGACCATGGTATTCCACTCCGGGCCGGGCTTGCCGGGGCGGGCGAGTGGCTTGGTGAGGGAATAGAGCGCGCCGGTTACGTGGTACTCGTCTTCCTTGGAATCTTCGGGCTGATTATCGATCTGAACTTCGTAGCCGTAGTGGACCGGCATCCAGGGCTCGCGCGGCTCAACGGGAATGCGGATGAAGACGCCGGAATTGTCGTTGTGGTCGCGCATTTTGTAGACGACGCGAATGCGGCAGTTGCTGACCTTGCCGCCAGTCCAATACAGCAGGCCCATGCCGCCGTGCGTATGGATCAGACCGTCCTCGACGGTCATGTTGCCAGGGCCGACGTGCTTCCAGCCGGTGAGATCTTTTCCGTTGAAGAGTTGCTGCCAGGATGGTTCGCTTTGTGAGTAACCCGGAATCGCGAGCACCGCCGCTGCGGCGAAAAGCACGAAAAACAAATTGCGCATAGGCCCCCTTTTTTGCCGGGGACATACTACAGGATTCGCGACAGCCGGAGCAAAAATTCTTGGAGTGCGGCGGTCTTGCCGCCGCTTTTGAGGTGTCTGAGGTAACTCCCGCATAGCCAATCTGTGCGATTTGAAGCGTTCACGCTCGCTTTCCCTCTATACATTCCGCCCCCAAAAGCTGGAGCAAGGCTCCCGCACTCCAAATCCCACCTTACGTTTGTCTTCATGCACCTTTTCGAGTTGCTGCTGCGCTGCGTTTCTTCATCTGAACCTTGGTGCCGGTGACCGGCTCTTTCCGGTTTAAGCCGGCCGCCTGTTCCAAGAGACTCCGCACACCCGGTTGCCGTACATCCGCTACGCTTCGCAGCTTTACGTGCCGCAGGTACTTTCCCGTGCCCTCCAGCAACTTCTCCGGATCGCGCAACATCGCCCCCCGCATGAATCCAAAAACCACGTGTTCTTTCGCCACCATGTAAAAGCACAACGGCCCGTTCAGATCGAATGTGGGGATCTTCCACGGATTGACGTACTCCTCGCAACCGGCCACGGTCTTCTTTACAAGTGCTCGGACCGCCTTAGCAACTCCTGGCACCTTTCCGCCTTTGTTTACATATTCATCGATCCAGACGCGCGCTTCCTTGCCTTCGACCGTTGGCATTGCAGTCTCCCTCCGTTGGCGTGCAGCGTATCACAGCAAACGCGAGCTCCAGCA
>Ga0209648_10006441_pt1 | contig 10104 bp, 8 predicted proteins | sample GraSoi2013_115cm_FD_185830 | JGI IMG/M metagenome (GOLD analysis project Ga0209648, IMG submission 185830) | Grasslands soil microbial communities from the Angelo Coastal Reserve, California, USA - Sample 9_17_2013_115cm (SPAdes) (version 2) | ecosystem: Environmental > Terrestrial > Soil >...
TCGGCCCTCAGGGCACAGAGCGGGGAGCGTTCTTGTGGAAGGAACCAGAGGAGGTTGCCCCAGCGTGCGTCACGTCGTTCCGTGAAATATTCGATCGCGGGCAGGAAGATCGCCTCGATCAGGCCCTCCGGGGCATCGCCATTCAGCGTCGTCTGGACCTGCACCTCGCACCACAGGTCGCCGAAGCGCGCGTATTCGGGCAGGGCCGCGCGATCGGCCTTCAACTTCACCACGTAATTGTTCGATATGAAGAGAGTGTCCGGCTCCGTCTGTCCCGGCACCGGGTGATGAATCTTGGTCCGGTCCCAGTCGACATCGAAGTTATCCTGAATGATGCCGCTTTGCAGGAATCGCGCTACGTCGGAGTTGGTGTAGAAAATCAGCCGGCAGCCGGCCAAATCCTTGATCTGGTCTTCGAGTGCCGTGGTCGCGAGGATGTCGCGGTCTTCCAGTTTCTTGCGAAGGGATTCCGGGTCTTTCGGCCGCTGCTGAACCTGCTGGAGCCGGAAGGTCTCCGGATAGGCGACGATCGCCGCCCGCAGAATCGCCGCAACCGTCTCTGCCAAGGCGGCGTAGTCGGCAAATTTCGATCGCGCGTAGGTTTCGAAGTCCATGTTTTCACGCTGTCTTGTACTCCGCCAGTTCGGCGGTTCCATGCAAGGCCGTGTGGACGAACACCCGACCCCCTTAGTCGATAAGGAATTTGGCGTAACACAGCACTCTTTTTGCGGAACACCCAAACGCATCTTCGGTCCATCTCCAGACACGAAAGGAGGTGCGCCATGGGGCCCCCGCGAAGACCAACGAACTCGATCCCCTGCTGCACCCGGTGCAGGTCGCCAAGCTCCTCGGCGTGTCGTTGTCGTGGTTGGCCAAGTCCCGGATGAACGGCACCGGACCCCGCTTCGTGAAAATAGGTCGGGCGGTGCGATATGCGATGTCGGCGGTGCAGGAATACATCAAGAGCCACCAGCGCGTGTCGACGAGCGAGCAGTAGTTCGCCGTAGCTCGACCACGCCAAAGATGTGCGGAGAGGGGACCGCTAGCTTTAGTTAGTTCAACAGCGTTAGTGCCGTAATAATTATCCATCACCATACATCAGTATACATCAATATCAATCAAGTAGAGCTGAGATTAGGAACGAATGTAGAAGTACATGCGGGCAGTATTACGTTGACATATTCCCAAATTGAACCAACATATACTTAGGGAAATCCCCATCCATCCCGGGTGCAGGAGTGATGATCCCAATGACCGAGACCCCCATCCTGATCGAGACGTCGTTCGCCGGCGGCATCGCGATCATCGCCACGGCGGAGGAGCTTCCCGAGCAGATCAAGCGACACTGGGCGACATCGCTCCGGCAGATCGCCAAGGCGCTGGACAAGCCGCTTGAGGTGATCCCCGCCCGATACAGCGCCGTCCGAGCCGATCTCGCCCAGCTGCATCAGGTCCCCGCTGGCCTGACCAAGAAGACGCTGCAGAACCACAAAAGCAACGTGAAGGGCGCATTGTTGTGGCTGGCGCGGGAAAAGGGCATTCCCGAGCATGGGGCGCCGCTCACGCCGGTGTGGGAGGAGCTGCGGAGCAAGATCAGGGATGGCCTCGTCCGGTCGAGGCTATCGTCCTTGATGCGGTTCTGCTCGGCGAACAACGTCGCGCCGGTCGAGGTCGACGAGGTGATCGTCGATCGTTTTGCGGACTATCGTTCTCGAGCCGGCAGGCCGTTTGATCGTGCCGCCCGGCGTCTGCTGGCGCGGGCGTGGAATGCAAACGTCGGGACCGTCCCGGGGTGGCCGGCGCGCGCGCTCGTGGAGGCGCCGGTCAAGGCTGCCGTCGAGGTGGCGTGGCAGGACTTCCCCGAAGGTCACCGCCCAGCTCGCGGTCGCCATCGCGATCTTGAGCTTTGCGCCGGTCCGCCTCGCCAACCTGACCGCGATCAAGCTCGGGTTCAACTTGATCAAGCCGGGTGGCCCCAACTCGAACTACTGGCTCGTCTTCCCGAATTACGACGTCAAGAACCGGGTCAAGTTGGAATTTCCGCTCGAGCAACACATCACGCGACTGATCGACGATTACGTCCACGACTTCCGGCCCGCCTTGCTGCGGGGCAGGAACGAGGACTGGTTGTTTCCGGGACAACGTAGCGGGTCCAAAGGCAAAATCTCGTTCAGCGGCCAGATCACCGAGCGCATCTTTAAGGCGACGGGGCTGCGGATGACGGTGCACCAGTTCCGGCACGCCGGCGGCGCCATCATGCTCAAGCGGCGTCCCGGCGAATATGAGCTGGTCCAGCAACTCCTCGGTCACCGCAACGTGCAAACCACGATCAATTTCTACATCGGCCTGGCGAACATCCAGGCGAGCGAGATCTTCAGCGAGATGGTGATGGAGCACATGGAGGACGAGCTGGAGGCGGCGGAATAAATGAGCGGGTCCAACTCCTCGGCGGGCAAGTCCGCTTGCGACCATCCGCGGTCGCTGCCGGTCAATGAATGGCCCGATGCCGATCGGCGGGCCTGGGAAGATGCCTGCCGGCCGGGCGCGCGGCTCAAGCCGGGCGGCGCCGCAAGCTACCTCGCCGAGGTGAGCCGGGACGATTTTGCCAGGCGGTACGGAGCATTCCTCGGCTTCTTGCAGCGGACCGGCCGCCTCGACCGAAGCGCGGCTGCGGCCGCGCAGGTCACGCCGTCCAACGTCGAGGCTTATATCGCCGAACGCACCGCCCGGGTCCGCTCGGTGACGGTCTATAACTGCATCTACAAACTGCGGCGGGCCGCCGAGCTTTTGGTGCCGACCGTCGACTTCTCCTGGCTCGCCGAGATCGAGAAGGACCTCGCGCTCGTGATGGAACCGAGGTCGAAGTTCGACCGGCTGGTGTTCACCGAGCGTCTGGTACAAGCGGGTCTCACGTTGGTCGCCGAAGCGCAGGCGTTCGCACACAGCGATCTCGCGCGCGCTCGAGGTGTGCGCAACGCCGTCATGATCGCACTGCTCGCCCTCTGCCCAATCCGGCTGAAGAACTTTGCGGCTTTGGAGATAGGACAAACATTCAAGGAGATTCATGGGAGGTGGTGGATCGCCCTACCAGGTATCACCACGAAATCTCGCCGGCCGGACGAGCGTCCCGTCCCTGCATTGCTGAACCGCCACATCGACGCGTATCTAAACCAATCGCGATCCGCCCTACTTGGGTCAAGGCCGCCCACGAACGCGCTGTGGATCTCCTCTACGACCGGCCGACCCATGACAACAAAGAACATCGGGACGCTGATCTCCAAAATTACCTTTGAAACCCTTGGTGTGGATGTCTCACCTCACCTGTTTCGCGCTGCTGCGGCGTCTACTGCAGCAGCATACGGTGGAAAAACACCCCACCTTGCCAGCGCCTTGCTCAACCACACGGATCCCCGTGTGACGGAGGAGCACTACAATCGTGCAAGCAGCGTGAGCGCTGCCGCCGCATACGCGCGTATAATTTCAGAGTTTCGTGACGGTGAAACTTCTTAGGCCATCAGGCCTGTGCGAGCCAGTGCCCTCGTCCTTTGGGCGCACGCCTCAGCGGGACGGCAGTGAGGGATTTTGGCTTGGGTTCTGATCGTTGGAATTGTTCGGACTGTTCGGAATGTTCATCCCGGGATTGGAACTCGTGCTGCCTGATCCGCTATTAGCGCCACTGCCAGTCGTGGTCGAACTTCCCTGACTGGCCGTCCCCGGTCGATTCGACTACGGGCTTTGTTGGCGCGGTGGCGTCGACGCGGTTGCGTATTGCTTGGCGGCGAGCGGCACCGAAGGAACGGCTTCGTCTATCTGGCGTTTGCCTTGTATGTCGCTACGGGCTGATAGCTACCGAAAGAGAGCAGCTCAGGCCAAAGACCGCGCGGCGCAAGCAAGAGACCTGTCCTTAAAGCGTGCTTTCGAAGAAGTGGCGAGCGGTTGGCTCCTACTTGCCGAGCAAGTGGAGTGGATTGACCGGCAGAGATCTCCCGTACGTGACGAAGAAAGTGATCGCTCGGTTCGCTAACAGACATATCTCAGGGAACTTTCGCCTATGTCATCAGAGTGGGATTGCCGCCGGAAAGCAGACGATGCCAGGCAGCGTGCGGCCCAAGCAAGTGAACCTTTCATGAGGAGTGCATACGAAAAGGCGGCGGAGCATTGGATGTTACTCGCCCGACTAGACTCTCTCATTTACTACGAAACAATAACGAAGCCGCCTAGTAAGCCGGGACCGTGACGGGTGACCAACGAGTCTTGGCTGGGCGCGGCGTTCCAACGCGGCGGATAGTTGTGCAGCCGGCTGTCGCGCACGTTTACGCCATCGACGATGGCATAGCGAATCCCGCTGCTCTCGATGACCCCTCCCGCACATGGCGCGAGATAATAGTTACCCATCAGCTGTGCCAGCGCGTGCATCGACCCACGAGCCCGCCGTCCTTAGGATTGATCTGGCGAAACCGCAGGAAAAAGCACGGAACTTCGGAACATCGTCATCAATTTCGCGTTTCACTATGGGCACAACCATGGAGAACCAGAGGATGCGAACAGTTCATGTTTTTGCTATCGCCATCGCGATGGCGGGTTCGGCCGCTCTCTCACTGCCAGCGAGCGCCGAGCGGCTCTGCAAAGAAAACTGCGTTGGACCGCTCTGCAACAAAGAATGCGTCCACAGAGACCGCGACCTGACCGTCGGCAGAGGTGGCCACCGTGATGTAACCATCGAGGAGCGCCGCCGCGTGCGAGAGCCGGGTGTTGAGATCAGGAGGTCTCGTCCCGGTGTCGATGTCGAGATAAATCGGTGACTTCCGGCCCCGCCCAAAATGGACGGGGCTTTTTCTTTTAGCGTCGAGCACCAAAATTGGATTTTTCGTGACGGCCATCGTACGCGCGAGCTGCTGGCCGCCGGCGCCGGTTATCGGTGCGAGATCGGTGAGCGCATCAATATCGAGGTCGACTGTGCTCAACCCATCCTACGCGCTGGGCGCAGCGTTCCAGCGCGGCGCATGGTTGTGGAAACGGCTGTCGCGCACGTTCACGCCATCGACGAAGGTTACCGAAGCGGCAACAACCCAGTACAAATTATGAATGGCGCACTTCTTCCAATCAAACGCCGCGTTCGAAAAAATCGCCATCGACTCGCTGGTCTTCGCTGCTGAGGCCTGCCGAATGAGCGGCGTGTGAGCAAGATCGAATAGTGCCCAAGTCTCCGAAATTGAAGCCTTGAAGATGCGATACTTCCTCCGCATCTTGGACGGCAGCGGCACGAGAGCGGCTTCGTTCAATCCGCGGCTGTCTGAAATGGGTCTTGACTCGATAGCGCGCCCCCCGGGACCCATGACACTTGGACGACAACTTAAGATCGCCCTCGACGAAACGCGCCTTCTGATCCTCGGCGCGCAGGTCCTTTTTGGCTTCCAGTTCAACGGCATCTTTCAACAGCTCTTCGACGAACTTCCATTCGTGGCCCGCGCGCTTTGCTGCGCCGGCCTGACGCTGCTCATGCTTTCGCTTGGACTTCTGATCGCGCCGTCCATGGAGCACCGCATCTCTGAGCGCGGCCAGGACAGTCCGCGCGTCTTGGTACTCGCGACGGTCTTTGGAGGGTTGGCGCTGTTGCCGATCGCTCTTGCGCTGGCTTTCGATCTTTTCGTCGCCATGGAACGCATCGCTGGCGCGACAGCCAGTATTGTCGCCGCCGCCGGATTTTTCACGCTTTCCATGGTGTTCTGGTATGCCCTGGAATTCTTGCTCAAACGAAAGAAACCGCCGATGCCCGAAGCCGAACCCACCCCGATAGAAACTCAAGTCGATCAGCTTCTCACAGAAGCGCGCGTGATCATTCCCGGCGCGCAGGCCTTGCTGGGCTTTCAATTGACCGTCGTGCTCACCCGGGTCTTTGAACAGCTCCCTTCAACGTCCAAGGCCGCGCACGCCGCGGCTTTGTGCTGTATCGCTCTCGCGGTGATCTTGCTGATGGCCCCCGCGTCGCTGCACCGTCTTGCATTCGGCGGTCAGGACGATGCCGAATTTCTTAAAATCGGTTCGGTTTTTGTTGTCCTCGCGCCAATCCCTCTTGCTCTTGGCATCGCCCTCGATACTTACGTCGCGGCCGGGCGCGCCCTGGAGTCGCAGATGGGCGCAGTCGTGCTTGCATCGGTTGCCATCCTGGCGCTTTCGGTGTTGTGGTACGCCTTTCCCCTGTGGAAGCGCATGACGCAGCGGCGCGGGAGGCCATGGGCGCCCTCATCGACGCGGCGTTAGACGACCCTGATACGAAAATCCTGCCCGTCCCAGCGCCGCTCGTCGTTCCAATAGAGCGTAAATACGATCTCGTCCCCCACACCGAGATCGGCCGTGTCTAGGTCAACCACATGCATGTCGAACGGCGCCGCCGTGGTCATGACGTCCCGGCTTGTGCGCCAATTCTCGCGGCTCCAATGGACGAGAGCGGACTCGGGAAGCTCGACCCGCAAGACCTTTCCGGCGGCGATGACCTGCGTTTTTTGATTGCGGCGCCAGGACACGTGCCGGGAATGCACACCGTCGATCTGGTAGCGCTGGCGCGGCTGCGGCGGCATGTCGAAGACGCGCTCTTCCCGAAGCGAGCGCAGCAGCTTGATATGCTCGGCATGCGCCCAGACGAGAGGCATCGCCGATCCAGAGGGCCGGCCGCGGAAGAGCTCGCGCTCCGGAATATCCTCGCCGTCCCAGACCTGCTCCGGTAGGAGATGCCCGTCGCTGCTACACGCCTCCAATGTGCGTAGCAAGCGCTCGGCTTCCACGGTTCGGCCGGCCGCGAGCTCGTAATGGGCGCGCTCTCCGGTAAGGAGCGGCCACAATCTGCCGACGCCTGTCCCGTCGAACGGGCTGCCGTCGTCGTGCTCGCCATAGCCGTCGCCGTTATAGCGCCGCCAGTATGGTCCGGCCGGCAGCTCTACCTTGAGAAGTGCATCGATCACCGCGACGGTGTTGCGGATGCGCGGATCGTCCGGCGCGCGCAACCCGAAGCGCACCAGCGCGAGGGCGTCGGGACTTACGATCGACCAAGCTTGGTGATCAGTCTCGCCTGGGGGACGATTCTTGATCGGCACAAAGCCGTGGGCTGGCAAGGCGGCTTCCGCCGATTCGGGCGGGGCGATGCGAACATAGTAACCCTCGACGCCGATCTCCGTGCCGATCGGCGTGCCCGTGACATAGGTCCAGCGCTCGACCTGATCGTTCCAGATATCGGCGGTCTCGCGCAGGTACACAGCTGCCGCCTGTTCGCCCACCTGATCGGCGATGTCGGCTGCGGCGAGGAGCGCCGCGATCTCGACAGCGAGTGTGAAGGGCGCGTAGCCGCCATCCTCCTCCCAACGATCCTGGCCGGTGACCGGACCGTTGCGGACGACAAATCCCGCGGCGCGACGCATCATGGGCCAGAACCGCCGCAACTCGTCATCACGCAATCCACCCTCGCGCCACATCAGATCAGCGAGCAGGATGGGAAAGGCGCATTCATCCATTTGCACGCCCGTCCAATAGGGGGCGCCATCGAGCCAACAATTCTGCGGCCAATGGCCGTCCGCCTCCTGGGCGGTTTCGAGCCAAAGCAGCACGCGCCGTGCATCCTCGAAGTCGCCCGCCGCGACGAGCGCACCCGCCGTCTCGACGAGGTCGCGCGGCCAGACGAGGTGGTAGCCACCGAGATCCTCGTCGCCTTTGTTGAAGCCCCACGGAATCGAGAGACTCGCGATGATTCCGCCCGGGAACGAGCTCGCCTCATGCGAGCGAATGACGGCGGTGCTGATGCGATAGGCATTAGCATTGCCCGCCGTGAAATCGGCCAGGGCCGCGTCCACGCCATCATTCAGGCTCGCTATGACACGATGTGCCGCCTCCTGCGACCTGCGGCCGAAACCGAGCGCCAGGACGAATTCCCCGCCGCACGCGGCAAGATCGATCTCGCCCGTGAGCGCGACATTGCCGTCTTCGGCGAGGTCGTAGGCCCATGTCAGCACATAATGCCGCGTAAGGTCCTGCCATCCATCGGAGGCGCCGACGAAACCGACCGACCGCGCACGCCACGGCGCCGAGCAGCCGAGGGCCAGCGCATTGCCGCTTCCCGAGGCGAAGAGCATCTCGCGCCCTTTATGGTCGGCGAGCCAAGCGGTGTTGTGCGCACCACGGTTCACGAGATGCGGCGCGAGGAGGGCATAGAGGCGGTAATCGCTGACCGCGCCGCTCTGGGCCTTGAAGCGTATATGCTGGAGAACAACATCGCGGCGCGGATCGGCAAGCACGAGCTTTTCGATGACATAGCGACCGTCGCGCGACACGTTGCGTAGCACGAAGGCGGGCACGCCATCATCCACCGGCCGGATGATACTCGTGGCGTCACGCTTCTCTTCCGAGAAATAGCCGCGGCCGTCGGTGACGATGAGGCCGAAATCGCGCGTGCAGGCATAGTCGACACGGGGATAGTAGATCTCGTTGAGAATGCCGTGGCTCAAAGTGAACCACACGCGGCTTATGACCGCGGGCGCGGTGCCGACTCCGCTCTTCGCGCTCGAGGTCCAGCGCGCGGGAATGCCAGGATGTCCGGGTGCTGCATTACGACTGCGCAGTCCCATGCAGGACTCCATAGAAGCGGATCGTGAGCTGCCTAGGAAGTTCGATCCTGTCGCGCATCGATCGCGCGCCTTTCCGCAAGCAGGAGCGGCCCCGAGCTCGATCGAGTCTTCGTCGTTTTCACGGCTTGAGCAAGTAGTTGAGGGCGCGAGCGCGAAGCCTAGAACTATACCGGCAGCGGCTTCCTCGTGGGTCCGGTAGCCCTTCTGCACCCGCGCGGCAACTGCGCCGGATCCTACCGTGTCAAAAAAGATGGGTGCAGAGATGAACAGTGCGGGCGATCCGAGACCAGCACCCGACCCCGAGTAAAGTCGCAAGGCCCCCCGTCCATTGCTTGCGTTATTGCAACCGTGATTTGCTCCTTCGCCTGAAGGGGCAAATCCGCTTTCCGTCTACCTATTCGAGAATGCCCAGCTCTTCCAGCCACCTCACAAACAGGTGTGCTGCAGCATGGGCCTCTTCATCGGTCTCCGCGCGCTCCATTTTGTGCAGAACTTCGTCGCGTTGGTCGACTCCTGGTCGAGCTTCCTGCTCGCGAGCGAAGCTGGTTGCGTCGTCTAAGTCGCGGATGATGCGCCCATCCTTGAGATGCAGTTCCGGCGTGAAATAAAACTCAGTCGGCATTTTGCGGAAAACGCCAAGCTGAGCGAGAGGTTCCGAAGCTGCGGGCCGCCCTTCCTCCCGCTGGGTCCTATCTGGCCTAGAAGCTTGTCAAAGCTGTCCCAGGCTCTGCCCTGTTGATTCGAGAGACAGGTTCGCGGCGCTGCAATCGGAACGACCATTCTCCAGGAGCGTTCTCTGTCCGCAATGGCCCGTCCTTTTCGATTTCGGATAACTAGTAGACGCCACTTCCAGAACAACCTGCTTTTTTGCCTGGGAGGGGCGATCGTCAGACCGCTTTTTTAGGATGAGTCCGATCATCCTCCGCGTTGGAAACAAGTTAGTCAGCAAAAGGCTGATTGCCGCTTTAGGTCCGCTCCCTCGCGTACTTGGGCGCTACCGCGAAGCTCGCAAATCACTGCGCGGGTCCATCTCGCGGCAAAGCCGGCAAGGCCTCGACTGGATGAATTTCTTTCTGGCCGATGTCCAGACCGCATTCGGCGCCTTCGTTGCCTTCTATCTTGCTGATCTGGGCTGGTCAAAAGGTGAGGTCGGTCTCGCACTTACTGTTGGGACGCTTGCTGGCGTCATCAGCCAGATTCCTGGCGGGGCGCTTGCCGATGCAGTTCGGTGGAAACGAGGCCTGGCGGCGATTGGCATCGGCATGATTTGCGTATCAGCCGTGATCCTTGCGCTGATGCCGAGCTTCGCTCTCGTGTTTCTTGCTGAGATCCTCCATGGGCTTACCGCCGGCATAGTTACGCCGGCTACTGAAGAAGGAGCTGCTGCGCCATCTTCGATCGAAGCGGACGATTCGTCGATCCCGGCAGGTAGGCCTCCACAAGGATCGGCGAGGACAAATCACGGGTCTCATTTCAATCAGGGAGCGACCGG
>Ga0209648_10006442_pt1 | contig 10102 bp, 12 predicted proteins | sample GraSoi2013_115cm_FD_185830 | JGI IMG/M metagenome (GOLD analysis project Ga0209648, IMG submission 185830) | Grasslands soil microbial communities from the Angelo Coastal Reserve, California, USA - Sample 9_17_2013_115cm (SPAdes) (version 2) | ecosystem: Environmental > Terrestrial > Soil >...
GTCTTGGGGCAGCCTCATACGCCCCGCCGAACCAAGAGTTTAACGCACTCCGCGCGTGCCCCCCTAGCAGGACAACCCGGGTAGGACGCCGAGGAAGAAACGGGAGCTCTCTGCTACAATTTTGACGATTCGTGAGCGACGCTAAACTAGCCAAACGGTACTTCGTGTCGGGAGCGGTCCAGGGTGTAGGTTTCCGCTACTTCGCGCAAGACGCCGCGGAAAAGTTGCAAGTGAGTGGCTTCGTAAGAAATCTGCGGGACGGCCGTGTTGAAGTATTCGCCATCGCCTCGCCGCAGCAGCATGCCGAATTGCGGACGATGCTCGAGCGCGGACCACGCTTCTCGAACGTCAGCGCTGTGCAGGAAGAGCTCGCCGCTCCGGATCCGCGGTACGAAGGCGGATTCGTGATCATTCCCAGCGTTTGAACGAGTCGAACAAGACCGCATAGAAAAAAGGGGAGACGTTCGAATGAACGATCTAAAAAAACTGATCCGCGAAGTGCCGAACTACCCGAAGCCGGGCATTCTCTTTTACGACTTGACCACGCTGCTGAAGGACAAGCAGGGCTTTCACGTTTTGATTGACCGGCTCTGCGAGCACTACAACGGCCACACGATCGATGTCGTAGCAGGGATCGAGGCGCGCGGCTTCATTTTTGCTCCCGCCTTGGCGTACCGGCTCGGCGCGGGATTTGTCCCCGTTCGAAAGCCGAAGAAGCTCCCCGCCAAAACCGCCAGCATCTCTTATGCCCTGGAATACGGTACCGACACGCTCGAAATCCACGAAGACGCCGTCAAGCCCGGCCAGCGCGTGATCATCTGCGACGACCTGCTCGCCACCGGCGGCACCGCCGCCGCGACCGCCAAGCTCATCCAGCAATTGGGCGGTACGGTCGAAGGCGCCGCCTTCGCCGTCGAGCTCACTTTCCTCAATGGTCGAAAAAAATTGAACGGCCTCGATGTCTTCTCACTCATTCAATACGACAAGTAGCCGGACTACAGGCCAGGTCCGATTAGTTCGATTCCTTCCGCCCCAGAGGGTTTCGTAACGAGAAGCCAACCCACAACCTCGGGAGGTGTGGAAAGCCATTCCTTTGCAGACTTGCTTCCGAACGATTGCGCAGAGAGTTGCTTTCTGAAGAGGAAACCTGTTTTCAATCTAATCTCAATGCGGTCTGAACTGGCCCACTTGATGGAACTCACTGCGTTCCATGAAAGTAAGCGCATGTTGAAGTAACGCCTAAAATGAATTCCGTCTTCTGCCGCGTGACCATACACGATCTCTTCGTTACTGATGATCATTATCCCAAGCAAGATAAACACGAAAACAAAGCGCATCGGCCCGTGGAACTCTGTGCTGCTGAAGGCTATGAGGGGGACAAGGATTAAGACGAGGATCGTCACAACTTCCCAGACAAACCAAAATGCGAAAGAGCCGACGGGGACCTCATTGCTGGGCATCGGATAGTCTCATTTTCGTTGATGACGCTGGCGGAGCGCTTCGAAGAGCACCACTCCAGCCGCTACGGAAACGTTGAGGGACTTTACCGGACCAGTGGTCGGCAGCGAAACAACGAAGTCGCATCGTTTGCGTGTTAACTCATGCAGCCCTTGGCCTTCGCTGCCGAGCACGATCCCCACCGGCGAAGTGTAGTCCACCTCGGTGTAATTCTTGTCCCCCTGCTCGTCGAGACCCACGAGCCAATAGCCCGCTTCCTTCAACTCCTCCATCGTCCGCACGAGGTTGGTCACCTTCACGACCGGCAGATGCGCCAGCGCTCCCGCGGAAGCTCGCGCAACGGTATCGGTGAGTCCTGCCGCGCGCCGTTCGGGAATCACCACGCCGTGCGCGCCCGCGGCCAGCGTCGTTCGAATGACCGCGCCCAAATTGTGCGGATCTTCGACTCCGTCAAGCAACACGATCAGCCCCAGCTGGCCGCGGCCGGCATTCGCATTCGCCAGAATGTCTTCCAGAGTCGCCGCCGCTCGCGCCGCCGCCAACGCCACCACTCCCTGGTGGTCTTTCGAATTGGCCAGCCGGTCGAGTTGCCCGCGGTCTTCGAACCGCACCGGAACGCCTTGCTTGCGTGCAAGCTGCACGATTTCCTCGACTCGCGTGTCCTGCCGCCCCTTCGCGATAGCGATGCGATCGATGGGGCGCCGCGCTTCCAGCGCTTCCTTAACAGCGTGTATGCCCGTCAGTCGGTCCATTCACCGCTTACCTTTCGATTCCGTCTCAGCCCCGTCGTCACCGAAAGGCCAGCGGCCCTCCTTCACAAGCAAGCGTCTCAGATCCCTAAAGAGCGTTCTGTGGTATCGCTCGCTGCCAGGTCTATCGACAACTGTCGTGTGGAAATTCTTGGTTCCCGTGATATGAATATGAATGGGCCACGTCTTCTTACGACGATTTGCCCATACTCCAACGGCCAGAACGAGCGCGCGGTGACTGCCTTTTTGAAAGACTCTTACCTCGCCGGGCTTCATATTTGCATCTCCCTCTCGCATCAGTCCAATTGAGCGCAAAATTCGAGGATGCGCTCGCGCGCTGATTTTACAGCAACCGTGCACGGCAGCGCAGCACCCTCGTCCAGCAGCAAGATCACCCGGTCGAGTTCGCCTTCCCCCGCGCGCCCGGCCAGCGCCAGCCGGATCGGGTGAAACAGTTCGCGTCCGCGCAATTCCATGCCGTGCTTCAATGCCGTGACAATCTCCTTGAATCTTTCCGACGTCAGCGCCGCTCCATCCAGCAGCAACAGCGCCACCTGCCGGAGCACATCTCGCGCCGCATACCGCGACAGCACCACGTGGCTTTCTACCCTGGAGATAATTTCCCTCGCATCGTAGTGAAAAACGAGCCCAAGCAAATCGGCCAGAGCAGCGCGGTCGGTTGCGTGCCCTCCGAGCATCGAAGCAGCCCGTTCGCACCAGGCACATTGCTCAAGCGAAGGCTCCGCAACCAGCCAGCCAGGCTCGCGGAGGATGGCAAGAACGTCGGCAGCAGTGAAGGGATTCGCGGCAGCAACAGGAGCTTCAGAATGATCGGCAGGCAGCATCAAGGGGATTGTAGCGTAGGGGCGCAGCATGCTGCGCCCCCTTCAGGCACAGTTTGACGCTTCAGCGAGAAACCAATGTAGCAACGACATGCGCCGCAATCGCTTCCCCTCGCCCGATCGCGTCGACGCCTTCGTTGGTCTTGGCTTTCAAATGAATCTTCTCGGTCCCGACGCTCAGCGCCTTTGCCAGCGCCTCACGCATCTTCGGAAAATGCGGCCCCAGCTTCGGCTTTTCCGTAATGACCACCGCATCGACATGCTCGATCGCGAAATGCTTCTCATCGAGCAGCTTCTTCGCATGTTCCAGGAAGAGCATGCTGTTCGCGCCTTTCCACTTCGGATCGGTGTCCGGAAAATGCGTCCCGATATCGCCGAGCCCCGCCGCACCTAGCAACGCATCGCACATCGCATGCGCCAGCACATCGCCATCCGAATGTCCTACTGGTCCTTTGCCAAAAGGCAGCTCAATCCCGCCGACGATGAGTTTCCGCCCTTCCGCCAGCCGATGCAGGTCATAGCCGATTCCGCAGCGCGTGCTCATACCTTCTGGCGCTCGCGTTCGACGTAGAAGCGCGCCAATTCCATATCCGCAGGCTTGGTGATTTTCATATTCCGCTCGGAGCCCAGCACCACATGCACATCATGCCCCATGCGCTCCACGAGCCCCGCTTCATCCGAGGCATTCACGCCGTCAGCCTCCGCGCGCGCAAAAGCTTCTTTCAGAAGTTTCGTTGAAAACGCTTGCGGCGTCTGCGCCAGCACCACGCGCTCGCGCGGCATCGTACCCGTAATCAGCGCCACGTCCTCCGGCAAGCTGGCGCGCTTCACTTCCTTGACCGTATCCATCGCCGGGATGCCCAGAATCGCCGCCTCGCACCGTCGCGCTTCTTCGATCACTCGCGCGATCTGCTCCGGCGTCACGAACGGCCGCACCGCGTCATGCACCAGCACGATTTCCGTATCGTTCGCCACTTCGCGCAGCGCCGCGGCCACCGAATCCTGCCGCGAAGCGCCGCCTTTTACGACGCGCACCACTTGTTTGAATTTTTCCCGCTTGATCCGTTCTTCCAGACGCGCCACTTCATCCGCACGCGTCGCCACAATGATGTCCGTAACCTGCGGGCAGGCAGCGATCCGCCGCAGGCTCAGGATCACGATCGGTGTTCCGTCCAGCTCCAGAAACTGCTTGGGCGTTTCCGCGCCCATGCGCGTTCCCATACCGGCCGCGGGAAGAATGGCAGCGATTCGGTTCATGTTTGGAGCGATTCCGGCCGGACGCTTCAAGGCGCGGACTCGCAAACTCCAGAGTGTACCTCAAGCGGGGGCGCGGCGTGAAATCGCCAGTTGTGGCGCGCCATCCCTGGGCGGCCCTGCATCCAACTATCTCACGTGCAGCCGCGGCACGCGCTGGCTCACGGCACACAATAGATCCGACGTGACCGTTCCGAGTCCGCGCGCCACGCGATTCGCCGGCAATATTTCGTTGCCGTCCCTGCCATAGATCGTCGCCACGTCGCCGATCTCCGCGCCCTCCACGTCCGTGACGTCGATCATGGTCACGTCCATCGAGACGATGCCGACGATCGGCGCCAGCTTCCCGCGCAGCAGCACGTTCCCGCGATTTCCCAGCGAACGATGGATGCCATCTCCGTATCCCGCGGCCAGAACGCCGATGCGCGACGGCCTCTTGGCCACAAACGTCGCGTTGTAGCCCACTCCCGCGCCTGCCGGGACGCTGCGCAGGCTGATAATCCTGGACCGCAGGCTCATCACCGGCTTCAGCGGCAACCGCGCCTCGGCTTCCTCGCGCTTTTCCATCGGATCATATCCCGGATGGTAGCCATAGAGAATCACGCCGGGCCGCACCATGTCCGCCCACGTCTCCGGCCGCGTCACGATCGCTGCGCTGTTCGCCAGGTGCACAATGCCCGTATCGATCCCCAGCGCGCGCAGGCGCTCGAGCGCGGCGTAAAATCTCTCTTCTTGTTCGCGCGTCTGCTGGCCAACCGCGCTATCCGTGAAAACTTCCGATGAAGCAAAATGCGAAAAGATCCCGGTAAGCTGTAAGTGCTTGCACTTCCCCAGTTGCCGTGCGAAGCACTCCACGTCGCCGGAAGCGATGCCCAGCCGGTTCATCCCCGTATCAATTTTCAAATGGAAGGTCACCGGCTTCTTGCCGCCGCGCCGCGCCGCCGCGCGATTGAGTAACGCCATTTGCTCGCAGCGATGAATCACCGCCGTCAGGTCGTGCTCCACCAGCCGTGATTCTTCCCCCGGTACGAAACTCGTCAGCACGAGGATCGGCTTTCGCACTCCGTTCTGGCGAACGGCAATGCCCTCGTCCGTGCAGGTAACGCCAAACCAGTCCGAACCCGCCTTCTCCAGCGCCTTTGCCACTTCCGGCCCGCCGTGGCCGTAGCCATTGCCTTTGACGATGGAGAGAATCTTGCGCGGCGTTTTGCGCTTTTCTTCCGCCGGGTTCACGTACTTGCGGATCGCTTCCAGGTTGTGCGTCAGCGCCCCAAGCGAAACTTCCGCCCACACCGGACGTCGCACTTCTTTGCGGGGATTCTTCTCTCTGCGTGCCATGGGCCTTCCGAATAAAATAGTTTACGACATTCGCGCGGCTTTGGCCCGCCGACACCCGCACAGCCCGCCGCCTGAATGACAACACCCTCATACACTGCAACCCAAAGGCCCTTCCCATTCCACCGAGGGGACATTTTAATCGAGGTTAGAAGGGGGACATTTTTAAAGAGGTTTGACATTCTCGCTGTTTTCGCTTGACTAACTGCTTCCTCCCTGGTACCCTGAATGTTAGGTATATCTGTCGTTAATTCCGTAGCCTCGGCTCAGCGTCCATCCCCTACTTCAACCAGATAAGCGAGTTTCACAGTTTTTGTGCAGGATAAGTCCCTTTAGAATCAACACTTACAGAGGGCCTAGAAGTGTTCATTCTAAACAACTTAAAACCCTTTAGAATCAACACTTGTGAAAAACAGGCGGAAAAAACCAATTTTGCACAATTTTGGTGCAATGTAAGTCTCTTTAGAATCAGCACTTATAGAAGGGCAACAATATACTTGACAAATCAAACGGGCTAGGCTACTATTTGGCTTGTGAGGAACGCCATGAGCGCCAAACCAAAGACTCTCCAGCAAGCCATCCTGTACTTCGCCAACCCTGACAACTGCCTGAAATTCATGGTCAAGTTGCGCTGGCCGGATGGCGTTGTGACCTGCCCCACTTGCGGACGCGAGGATGCCGTGTTCCTTGAGAATCAGCGGAAGTGGCAATGCAAAAACGTCCACGACCATCGGCAGTTTTCGGTCAAGGTCGGAACCATCATGGAAGATTCCGCCCTGCCTCTCGACAAGTGGCTCGTCGCCATTTGGATGATTGCGAACTGCAAGAACGGCGTTAGCTCTTACGAGATTGGCCGCGCTCTGGGCGTCACTCAAAAATCCGCATGGTTCATGCTCCATCGGATTCGTCTTGCGATGCAGACCCGTTCCTTTCTGAAACTTGGCGGTCCCGGTGGCGAAGTCGAAGTGGACGAGACTTTTGTTGGCGGCGCGGCCCGATTCATGCACGCCGATAAACACCGTCGCCGGATTACTGATACTGGCACCAAAGACAAGACCGCAGTGATGGGCATTCTCGAACGTGGTGGTGAGGTTCGCGCCGCTGTCGTAGGCAATCGGAAAAAGCACGCTCTGCAAACTAACATCCGCGCTCATGTCAAAGCAGGCAGCGCGATCTATACCGATGCTCTCATGTCCTATCAGGGACTCAAGCAACAAGGGTTCGAGCATCAGGTTATCGACCACGCCGAAAAATACGTTGATGGGCAGGTCCACACCAACGGACTCGAAAATTTCTGGAGTCTGTTCAAGCGCCAACTGAAAGGCACCTACATCAGCGTGGAGCCGTTCCACCTCTTCCGGTATTTGGACGAACAAGTGTTCCGGTACAACTTCCGGAAACTGGCCCACGATGGATTGCGATTCGAGCACGTTGCCTCACACATTCTCGGAAAGCGCCTGACCTATGCCGAAGTCACTGGCAAGGTCGGTACGACGCATAGCTTGCCCAACTAGGCTCCCTCGCGGGAAGCGGAAGTCTTAGATTTCTTCCGCTCTTTCGCTTTCTTCTCCGCATCCAACTTGGCTTTTATTTCGCTGTGCGGGACGCCGACGAGTTGCCGCGTCAGATTCTCGAAATTCTGATATTTGGTATGCGTCTTTTTCGTTTTCATAAAGGCTCCGCGTCTTGGCTCATCCGAACCAATTGTCAAAGGTTCTGGCAGGTCTGTGGTTCAGCGTGACATGAATAACTACGAAGGCATCGTTCGCCTTTATTTCCCGTTCCGAAGGTAGAAGCAGCAATTTCTCAGCAGTCACTCGAACATCTGTAATCAGACGGTCATCTTCCAGTAAGCAATAGAAAGGATTTTCGTCTTGGTCTGGTACGGCATTAACTGTCTCGCTGGCGTCCTTCGGCAAGCGTAGCGCATCGAACAGGGTTTTAACCTGTCCATCTATGTCACCGCTTTCAAATATCAACTTCTTTTCCTCTGGTCTTAGAAGCAAAATATCGAGGCTGCATCGCAATACCATGTCCTCGGTAACTAGAGGAATGAATCGAAACCCTGCCCTGCTCCAGTTAAGACCCATAGCCTGCATTCCCAAGTCGAATGCCTCGTCTTGATTCTTGGGTGTCGGACGCTCGGACTCTGGGCGAACATCATCCTTGTAATGGGTGGCACGCATTATAGCCAACTGGCGAAGGTTCTTTTCAACATTCCAAAGGCGGCGAAGTTGCGGATGAAACGTTCTACGAATTTCGTGCTTCTCCCGCGCTCTCCGATTATTGTTTCCAGAGGGTAACAGTTCGCCTTGATAGAGCAAGCGGAACTCCACTAGGTCTCTCTCTTCAATTCTTTCGCCTGTCCCAACAATTCTCAGATTTTCCACTCATGCTATACCTCTTCCTTCCCACAACAACATAGTGGACTTTACTGCTTTGATTCGTCAACTATATTATTGCCTATAGAAGTGTTCATTCTAAAGGACTTTAACTCCCTTTAGAATGAACACTTATGAAAAACAGGGGGGAGGGGGGAGGGGTCGTATGGTTAACTAGACGCCCACGCCAAGATCGCCAGTCCTACCTCTAGGAGAGTTAGACGCCACTAAGCTGCGCTCCGATGAAAGGAGTTCTGAGTGCCCCCAGCCCGGCCGCGCGGAGTGTGGGAAAACTGCCACTCTGTGGCAAGAACTACATGTCGTCGGGGGCAAATTGCGAGAAGGCATCCGGCGCAGCCTCTTCAAACCGCGTGAACCGGCTGCGAAACACAAACTTCACGCTGTCCACCGGGCCGTTGCGCTGCTTCGCGATCTTCAACTCCGTCTCTTCCCTTTCCTCGGGCGTCGCGCCTTGCTTGAAGAAATGCGGCCGGTAGATGAACATCACCACGTCGGCATCCTGTTCGATGGCGCCCGACTCGCGCAAATCCGAAAGCTGCGGCCCGCGTTCGTCGCGCTCCGGCGCACGCGTAAGCTGGCTGAGCACCAGCACGGGAATCTGCAGTTCCTTTGCGAGGCCCTTCAATCCCCGCGAGATGCTGGACACTTCTTCCTGGCGGTTCCCAAAGCGTCCCCGCGCGGTGATGAGCTGGAGATAATCCACCACCAGCATCGACAATCCTTTGTCGCGCTTCAGCCGCCGCGCCTTGGCCCCGATTTCCAGCACGCTGATCGACCCCGCGTCGTCGATCCACAGCGGCGCGGATGAAATGTTTCCCAGCGATTCCGTCATCCGCCGCCAGTCTTCCCTGCTCAAATGACCGGTGCGGAATTTGTGCGCGTCGATCTGCGCGACGGAAGCCACGAGCCGCTGCAGCAGCGATTCCTTGGACATTTCCAGGCTGAACATGGCCACCGGGTGTCCTCCGCGGATGGCGATGTTTTCCATCAGATTCAGCGCCAGCGCCGTTTTCCCCTGCGATGGACGCGCCGCCAGAATCAGCAGCTCGGAAGGCTGCAGGCCGGACGTGAGCTTATCCATTTCCGTATAGCCCGTGGGGATTCCCGTGATGCTCTTGCCTTCACGGAAGATTTTTTCCAGGCGTTCAAAATTGTCGCGGACGATGTCCTTTACGGGAATCAACCCCGCGCGCACGCGGTCTTCCGCCAGTGCAAAAATCGAAGATTCCGCGTTATCCAGAATGGCGTCGGCGCCGTCCTCGCCCTCGAACGCGCGCTGCTGAATATTGTGTGTGGTGTGAATCAGGTTGCGCAGGATCGCCTTTTCTTTGACGATGCGCGCATAGTGCTCGATGTTCGACACCTTCGGCATGCCGTCCGCCAGCGACGCCAGGTACGGCGCGCCGCCGGAGGCTTCCAGGTCGCCCTTGCGGTTCAGCTCCTCGGTCAAGGTCACCAGGTCAATGGCCTGCTGCACCTCGGCCAGCGCGATCATCTGCGTAAAGACGCGCCGGTGCTGGTCCAGAAAAAAATCATCCGGCCGCAGATGCGCGATCGCCGGATTCAGCGCGTTGTTATCAAGCAAAATCGCGCCCAGAACGGAGCGCTCCGCATCCAGGTTATTCGGTAACGGCTTCTCGAGTGTCGTATCAACAGGCATATTTATTCGCTTTAGTTTCGCCTAGCATCTTTCTATGTAGCACTTTCCCCGCGGGAGGGCAAGCGGAGAATTTTTCATTCCGGGTACGAACGCAACCTTGTTCGCAGCGATGCCGCATTGTGCGTGGAAGCACGTCGCGCGTCAATCGGAGTGCCTGTGAATCGCCTCGGAAATCTCTGCAAAACTTTTTTGCCTCTGGCTGAGCAAACCTTTTTTCGCTTGCCGGCTCTGCAACGCTGAAAGATGAGTCGGTTTGCATGGGACGTGCATCCAACTTGTATCTGCGAATCCAAAATGAAAAAAGGAGATCCTCGATGGCAAAAATGAAAGTGGCGCAGGTGCCGAAACCCGGCGCGGATTTTGAAATCGTGGAACGCGAAATTCCCAGCCCCAGCGCCGGGC
>Ga0209648_10006444_pt1 | contig 10101 bp, 7 predicted proteins | sample GraSoi2013_115cm_FD_185830 | JGI IMG/M metagenome (GOLD analysis project Ga0209648, IMG submission 185830) | Grasslands soil microbial communities from the Angelo Coastal Reserve, California, USA - Sample 9_17_2013_115cm (SPAdes) (version 2) | ecosystem: Environmental > Terrestrial > Soil >...
TTATCTTACGCGCCGATCCATCCAGGCGATCTTCACGGTGTCACGGGCTCGCCAGCGTTCGGAACGCCGCCGACAGTTGCCTCCGGTGGGCGGGTACCCGGATTTGAAGGCGCCGGCGTCGTGAGCGAGGTCGGCCCCCATGTCGATCCTGCTCTCGGGTTGAAGCAGGGCCTCAGAGTGGCCTTCTTCCCCGCATCAGGCGCCTGGAGCGATGAAGCCGCCGTTCCGGCCAGCTCCGTAGTGCCGTTGCCGGACTCGATTCCGGACGAAGTCGGCGCGCAGATGCTGATTAACACGGTCACGGCTCTTACAGTGATCCGCGCGGCACACGACTCCCTTCCCCCTGACGCGCGTACCGCGGTCGTCGCGCTGCTCACTGGAGCAGGATCCGCTGTCGGGCGCCTCATCGGCAAGGTTCTGACGGAGCGGGGCGTAAAGGTCATCAGACTGGTCCGAAGCGAAGCTAGCGCGGCGAAACTCACCGGGATCTTGCCAGGGTCCCCGGTTTTCGCGACGGAGGTTGCGGGCTGGAAGGACCGCGTTAGGGCCGCCGCAGAGGGCGCCAAGATCCACGTCGCGATCGACAGCGTCGGCGGGCGTCTGTTGGGCGACGTCGCGGATTTGTTGGCTGAACGGACCGGGACCGTCATAAATTTCGGCTCACTCGGCGGGGAGACGAGCGACATCCGTCTATTTCCGCCCCGCTCCCTCACGCTCAAAGGCGTGGTGCTCGGCAGTTGGATGCAGCAGCCACCGGAGCAGCGCAAAGCCGATATTGCGCTCGCACAGCGACTTGCGCATGAGCCCGGAACTCTGTTCGAGGTTGCCGAACGGTACGCGCCGTCCCGGATCGCCCACGCCGTTGCGCATGTCAGTCAAGCAGGCCGGGCCGGCGTCGTTCTTATCGATTTCTCGAGGAATTAGGAGGCCGGACCATGAAGTTCGGTACGATCGGCGCCGGCACGGTCGCGCTTGCATTCGCGCGAGAGGCCCTGGCGACTGGCCATCAAATGGTCTTGAGCAGCCGACGTGGTCCAGAATCTCTTGCCAGCAAGGTTACTGAGCTCGGGCGTGGAGCGTTCACGGCCACGGTCGAGGAGGCCGCAAGCCTCGACTATGTCCTGCTCGCCGTTCCCTGGCCGAATGTCGAGGACGCGCTACGGGGCCTGCCAGCGTGGAACGGCCGAGTGCTCATCGACGCCACAAATCCGTTCATCGAGTACAGCCCCAAACTCGTGCTGGCCGACTTGGGCGGCAAGGGGGCGAGCGAAGTGGTAGCCGGCCTGGCGCCGGGCGCCCGGGTCGTGAAGGCGTTCAATTCGATCGTCACCGCTCGCTTCAATGAAGGACCCATAAAGAATGGTGGCCGCCGCGTCATCTTCGTCTCCGGGGATCACCCAGAGCCGACCGAATTCGTCAAGAGCGTGATCGAGAGCTTCGGCTTCGTGCCGGTCTACCTCGGCGGTCTCGCGACCGGTGGCCGCTTGCAGCAGGCGGGCGGGCCGCTCGCCGGTCGCGACCTCGTCGATTTCGGCAGCCTCTAAGTCAATGGGGAAAATCGCCAATGCGTGCAGCGCTGATCAAGGCCTTTGGTGAACCGACGGAAGTGCTCGAGCTTGCCGACGTGCCGGAGCCTTCGGGACCGGCTGCCGGTGAGGTGTTGGTCGGTGTCGAGTACGCGCCGATCAATATGAACGACCTATACGTGATTCAGGGCGCATTTCCGGTTCGACCGTCGCTGCCCAGCGTCGTCGGCAATGAGGGCGTCGGCCGCGTCCTGGCGGTTGGGAGCGGCGTGGAGCATCTAAAGGTCGGCGATCGGGTCCTCATCCCGCTCTATGCCTTCAGTTGGCGCGAACGGTTGGTCGTGCCGGCGACAGGTCTGTTCAGCCTCCCCGAGGCCGAACCGCAGCAACTGGCGATCCTGGGCATCAATCCACCCACGGCGTCTCTACTCCTCGACGAAGCGTCCGATCTCAAGCCTGGCGACTGGATCGTCCAGAACGCGGCCAATTCAGGTGTCGGCCGGTCGCTTATCGCCATCGCCAAGGCGCGGGGCATGAAGACGATCAATCTCGTGCGCCGCCCGGAGCTCATTCCCGAGCTGCAGGCCGTCGGCGGTGACCTCGTGGTCGTGGATGAAGACGGCGCGCTCGACAAGATCCGGGCAGCCGTCGGAAACGGTCGCGTGCCGCTCGCCATCGACGGAGTTGCGGGCAAGAGCAGCGCCATGATCGCCGGCGCGCTCAGTGAGCATGGGATCTTCGTTGTCTATGCGTACATGGGCGGAGGGCCGGTCGCGATCAACCCGTTCGACCTGATCGTGAAGCGCATCGTCGTCAAAGGCTTCTTCCTGAACCATCCCGACATCGAGCCGAAGATTCACGCGGCGTTACGTGAAACCGTACCGCTCGTCGCTTCCGGCGCGATCCAGGTGCCCATCGCGGCAACCTATCCTCTGTCCTCGTTGCGCGAAGCGGTTCTTCACGCCCAGCGGGGCGGAAAGGTGCTTCTCGACCTTCGCGGAACGACCTGAGCGGATATCGCACGCATGATCCTCGGACAGATCACCGTGGTATTGGCGATCGTGGTTACTGGCGCTTGGTGTGGCACGCAGTACGCCGCCGTGCAGCTCGGCTTACCTCGAGGACCCGCAGGCTTCGTCCGACGGTTCTCGCCCGGACCCTGATGCCAGGGCGAAAGCTGCACGACCGGACGTTCCAGTCATCATGATCACCGCCTAAGGCGACGACAATACCAGGAGGAAAGCCTTGGAAGGCGGCGCAGAGGCGCTTCTCACCAAGCCTATCGATTTTGTGGCGCTTCGCAGTGAGATCGACGGTCGGGTCGCAAGGGCCGCGTAATCGACGTCTAAGACTTCCGCGCGGGCCGATGTCCGAAACGGGTCTTGGCCGCGTGAAAACTCCGACCTTCAATCTGCGTGTAGAAATTCCGTCTCGATTTCGTAAATTTGAAAACCAAAAGTGCTTGCGACCACCACTAAGAGAAGACGATAGAGAAAACAATTCTGCGCATTCTTGGCTCGTGCACGTTTTCACGCAGCCAGGGTCAAAACCGGAAAAGCTCAATGCGAGCAAATGTTTTCCGCTGTTCACAATAACGGACATTGCCAAGATACTTCGGATGTCCGCTTTGCGCCAGAAGCGGCCACTCCCCTTAAATTTGCAGACCTTCCATCTTGGTCGGAGCGACTGCGATGTTCACGGCCGCCCACGCGCTTGTCGGCTTCACCCGTGCGAGAGACTGGCCTCACCGTGCTGGATCAGCTTACGCCCGGACAGCTTGCGCAAGCCAACATAGAACACCGGCGTCAGGAACAGGCCGAACAGAGTAACCCCGATCATGCCGGCGAACACGGTGACGCCGGTCGCCGAGCGCACCTCGGCGCCGGCGCCATGTGAGAGCACCAGCGGGATCGTGCCGGCGATGAAGGCCACAGAAGTCATCACGATGGGCCGCAGCCGCAGCCGGCAGGCTTGCAGCGCGGCCTCGACGATGCCCTCGCCCTGGAATTCGAGTTCGCGCGCAAACTCGACGATCAGGATCGCGTTCTTGCAAGCGAGGCCCATCAGCACGACGAGCCCGACCTGGACGAAGGTGTTGTTGTCGCTGCCATAGAGCTTCACGCCGGCCAGCGCCGAGAGCATGCACATCGGAACGATCAGGATCACCGCGAGCGGGAGCACCCAGCTCTCATAGAGCGCCGCCAGCACCAGGAAGGCAAGCAGAACCGAGACCGGGAACACCAGCAGGGCGGCGTTGCCCTGGGTGGCTTCCTGGAAGCTGAGGTCGGTCCATTCGATGGTCATGCCGTTGGGCAACACCCGCCTGGCGAGCTCGGCCATCGTGCCCATCGCCTGCGCCGAGGACAGCATGGCTGGATTGGCCTCGCCGATGAAGTCGGCTGCCGGATAGCCGTTGTAGCGCAACACCGGATCGGGGCCGTAGGTCTGGCTGATCTTCACCATCGAGCCGATCGGGACCATCTCGCCCGTGTCGCGGCGCGTCTTCAGGTTGGCGATGTCCTCCACCCGCTTGCGGAAGTCGCCATCCGCCTGCGCATAGACCCGCCAGGTGCGGCCGAACAGGTTGAAGTCGTTGACATAGGACGAGCCGAGATAGACCTGGAGTGTCTCGAACAGGTTGGTGAGGGCCACGCCCTGCGCCTTGGCCTTGACGCGATCGACCTGGATATCAAGTTGTGGCACGTTGGACTGGTAGCCAACGAAGGGAAAGCCCATGCCTGGCGTCTTCACCGCCGCGGTTTGCAGCGCGTTGGCCGCTTGCTGGAGCGCGCCGTAGCCCGTGCCCGCACGGTCTTCGACGAACAGCGAATAGCCCGCGCCTTGGCCGAGACCGAGGACCGGCGGCGGGTTCAGAACGAAGGCAAAGCCTTCCTTGATCTTGGCGATGTTGGCCTGGATGTCGGCGGCGATCTCCTTGGCGCTGCGGTGACGCTCGTTGAACGGCTTCAGGATCGGAAAGGCAACGGCATAATTCGGCGTATTGGTCTGCTGTGTGGGGTTGAAACCGGTCAGCCCGATCACGTGGGCGACACCGTCTGTGCCGAGCGCGACGTCCTTCATCCTTTGCAGCACGGCATCGGTGCGCTCCAGCGAGGAACCCTCGGGCAGCTTCACGCCGGCGATCAGATAGAGCTTGTCCTGGGTCGGAATGAAGCCACGCGGCACGGCGTTGAACATCAGCCCGGTGCCGGCCAGCAGCACGACATAGACCATGAATACCACACCGCGTCGGCCGAGCGTGCGCGAAACGGCGCCCTGGTAGCTGTCCGAGCTCGCATTGAAGAAGCGGTTGAACGGCCGGAAGAACCAGCCGAGCAGGCGTTCGATCAGGCGCGAAAGCATATCCTTCGGCGCGTCATGCGAATGCAGTAATTTGGCGGCGAGCGCCGGCGACAAGGTCAGCGAATTTATCGCCGAGATCACGGTCGAGATCGCGATCGTCACTGCGAACTGCTTGTAGAAAGTGCCGGTGACGCCCGTCAGGAACGCCATCGGCACGAACACCGCGCACAGCACGAGCGCGATCGCGACGATCGGCCCGGATACTTCGGTCATCGCCTGGTGCGCGGCCTCAAGCGGCGTGCGGCCTCCCTCGATATTACGCTCGACATTCTCGACCACGACGATCGCGTCATCGACGACGATGCCGATCGCGAGCACCAGGCCGAACAGCGAGAGCGTGTTAATGGAAAAGCCAAGCAGATAGAGCACGGCGAAGGTGCCGACGACCGACACCGGCACGGCGATCAATGGAATGATCGAGGCGCGCCAGGTCTGCAGGAACAGGATCACCACCAGCACGACCAGCGCGATCGCCTCGAACAGCGTGTGAATGACGGCCGCGATCGATTCTCGCACGAAGATCGTGGCATCATAATCCGATCGGTAGCTCACGCCGGGCGGGAACTGGCTGGCGAGCTCGTCCATCTTCGCGATCACCGCGTCCCGCGTCACCAGCGCGTTGGCGCCGGGCGCCTGGAACACGCCGATGATGGACGTGTTGTAATGGTCAAGCTGGCCACGCAGGGTGTAGTCGCTGGCGCCAAGCTCGATGCGCGCGACATCGGAAAGCCGCACGACCTCGCCGTTCGAGCCGGTTTTCAGCACGATATCGCCGAACTCCTCCGCCGTGCGCAGGCGGCCCTGCGCGTTGATCGCAATCAGGAAATCGCTGCCGCCCTTGATAGGTTCGGCGCCGAGCTGGCCGGCCGAGACCTGGATGTTCTGCTCCTGGATGGCGCGCACCACGTCGCCCGCGGTCATACCGCGCGAAGCGATCTTGTCCGGACCGAGCCAGACGCGCATCGCATAGTCGCCGCCGCCGAACATCCGTATCTGGCCGACGCCGGGAATGCGCGCGAGCTGGTCCTTGACCCGGATATTGGCGTAGTTGCGCAGGTAAAGCGGATCATACTTGCCGTCCGAGATCAGCGTGATCAACGTGAGGAAGGCCGGCGACTGCTTCTGCGTGGTCACCCCGAGGCTGACCACTTCCGACGGCAGGCGCGACAGCGCCTGGGAAACGCGGTTCTGCACGTCCACCTGTGCTTTGTTCGGATCGGTTCCGGGGGCGAAGGTGATCGTCATCTGCAGCACGCCGTCGGAGCCGGCCACCGACTTCATGTACATCATGTTCTCGACGCCGTTGATCTGCTCCTCCAACGGAGACGACACGGTCTCGGCGATGACCTTTGGGTTGGCGCCCGGATAGGTCGCCTGCACGACGACGGTGGGCGGAACGACGTCGGGATATTCGCTGATCGGCAATAGCGGGATCGCGATCGCACCGGCGACGAAGATCACGATCGACAGCACCGCCGCGAAGATCGGGCGATTGATGAAGAACCTGGAGAAGAAGTCCAAGGATGCGTCTCCTTACGGTTTACGACTGGGGCCGAGCGCTCATCGCAACCAGGTTTGGTTTGAGCTTGGTGTCCGGTGCGGAGATCTTCTGGAGTCCGGCGACAACGACCTTGTCATTCGCATCGAGGCCGGACTGCACCACCCGCAAGCCGTCATGGACGTTTCCAAGCACGATGTCCTTGCGCTTGACCTTGTCCTCCGGTCCAAGGACATAGACGTATTTGCGATCCTGATCGGTCATGATGGCCTTGTCGTCGATCAGCATCGCCATGTATTCGGCGCGCCCTTCGAGCTGCACGCGCGCATAGAGGCCGGGCACGAACACGCCGTCAGGGTTCGGCACCGTCGCGCGCACGTTGATGGTGCCGGTCGCCGCATCGACCTGATTGTTGACGAAGTTCACCGTGCCCGAATGCGGAAAGCCGGTTTCGCTGGCGAGGCCCACCCGCACCGGGTTGTCTGAGTTGGCGCGTTCGCCCTTGCGGGCGAACTCGCGATAGCGCAGGAAGGACTGCTCGTCCGGCTGGAAGTAGACATAGACCGGGTCCTGCGAGACGACGCTGGTGAGCACGGTCTGGTCGGCCTGGACGAGGTTGCCGAGCGTCAGCAGCGCGCGGCTGACTCTGCCGGCAATCGGCGAACGCACCTCGGTGAAGTCGAGATTGAGCTTGGCGGTGGCGAGCGCCGCTTCGGCCGCATGCACGTCGCCGCTGGCCTGTCCCAGCGCGGCCCTGCGCGTGTCGTAGGTGTCGACCGAGATCGTGCTGGTCTTGATTAGCGCTTCCGCGCGCTTGTTCTGCGCCTCCGCGAGCTGCGCCGATGCGCGGGCGCGTTCGAGCTGGGCCACCGCGCTGTCATAGGTGGCGCGGTAGGGACGCGGATCGACCACGAACAGAAGGTCGCCCGCCTTGACCATGTCGCCCTCCTTGAAGGCGATGCGGTCGATATAGCCGCTGACGCGCGGACGTATGTCGACCGCGCCGATGGCCGCGATCCGCCCGGTGAATTCGTCCCACTGGCGCACGGATTTGGTCACAACCTGGGCGGCATCGACCTCGGGCGGCGGAGGCGGCGGGGCTTCCGCCTGGCTGTTGCCGCAAGCGGTGATGACGGTGGCCATGACCACCATGGCAATGGCGGAAAGACCCGCACGCAGCGACGGGAGCAAGTAATGGCGGTGTGGCACGAGTGTCCTCTTGACTGGCGGGATCGGATAGGCGGTAGCTCACGCCTTCGGGCTTCTTATGCATTTCGACATTCACCTCGGCTTGGCGGGGATCGGCGGCACTAGCAGTGATGTCTTTTCAAGCTAAAGCTAACTTCAACTTCAATAAAAAGCAAGGGGAACATTTGCGCCGAAGCACTTTTGTGCTACTGACGATTTTACCGCCAGTGCATCAAACGGGGTTTTGCAGTCCATGGATCTTCCCAACCGATCGCGAGCGAACCACGCGGTCCGGTACGTGTGCCCGGAATGGACTTGGCCCGCCGATGAGCTGATCCACATCCGCGAGATGTCCGAGCGCACCTCCGTGCCGGCATCGTCGCTGCGTTACTACGAGAAGCTCGGCCTGATCACGTCCGAACGCGAGACGAGCGGGAGCCAGCGCCGCTACAGCAAAGCGACCTTTTACAAGATCATCTTGATCACGCTCGCGCAGAGCGCGGGCTTCAACCTCGATGAAATCGCCGAGCAACTGAAGAAACTGCCGGACATCCATCCGTTACCGCCGAAGGTCTGGGGGCCGCTGCACAAGATATGGGAGCGGCGCATCGATCAGCGCGTCGCCGAGCTTAAGCAATTGAAGATCAATTTGAGACGCTGCACGCGCGACGCCTCGCGCTGAGCGCTGCGACCTCTGACCACGAGGGATCTCGCGAGGTCTTTAGCTGGATTCGACCCTTACGTTTACTCAAACGCCATTAGAGTTAGACCCGGTTCAGCCAGATCTAGTCGATCAACTTCGAAGAGAAACCAGATAGACTTACATCTAAACGGAAAGCAAGCGGCACCGCGATTTGCCCTCAGCGCTAATAATACGGCGGGCTCGATCTCTGCGCTTGCGCAATCATCATATCCAGCATGTCTCCGACCGCGCTGCTTGCAACCTCAACGCTTCTTTCCACGTCGGCTATCAGGGGGTAGACCGGAAATGACTGGCCTGCGGCTCGCGAGCAGGCTTTAGAAACTGTGCCCCGGCAGGCCGTCGTCAGCATATATTTGGACACAAGGAGGTGCGATATGGCGACAACAGCTACCCAAGGCGTTCTTGACACGACGGCGGCGGAGTTCCGGCTTCCGGCCACCGATGGCAAGACTTACGCACTGGACGACGTTGCGGGCGAAAAAGGCACGGTCGTCGTCTTCATCTGTAACCATTGTCCCTATGTCAAAGCGGTGATCGACCGCATGGTTTCGGACGCCCGCGTACTGATGTCGGAGGGCGTAGGCTTTGCAGCGATTTGCTCGAACGATGCGGCGAGCTATCCCGAAGACTCATTTGAGAATATGAAGCGTTTCGCGAAAGCTCATGATTTCCCGTTTCCATATCTCCACGACGAGACGCAGACAGTCGCACGGGCGTCTGGGGCGGTCTGTACGCCGGACTTCTTCGGTTACAATGCCGACCGCAAGCTCAAGTATCGCGGCCGGCTCGACGAAGGCCGCACAACTCCGCCTCGCGCGGGGGCGCCCCGAGAGCTTGTCGAGGCCATGCGTGCTATTGCGACCACCGGTGTGGCACCGGCTGACCAAAAGGCGTCTATTGGCTGCTCGATCAAATGGAAGGACGAATAAAGCCGAGCCCTGTCCTAAACGCCCCACCGGCTAAAGAAAGCGACCCTTTTTGCACGTCGGCTACTCTTCTGCCGTTACGGCCTTGCAGGCGAAACACATTTCAAAAAGGAGAGTTTCCGCTGCATTCTCACCCTCCTCGCGCCCGTCGCAACGCTGCTTCCAACCGAGCCTTCTCCTTCTCCCAATGTGCGATTTCGGCCCGCGACCTTTCCTCGAGAGCTTCGATCTGGGCTTGGATGTCCGCAGCGTTCTTTTCGTGCTTCCGACGAGCGGCATCCAAGGCGCTTTGCGCCTTGGCGACCGCTCGCTGCCGTCGCTCTCGTTCCTTTTGCTGGGCGGCCTCTTTCGCGCGTTCGGCGCGCCCGGGCTGCGTCACGCGTTGCTCTGTGCGACCTATTCTCGAAGTCCCACGTTATCCACCTTTCCCCTGCTTCCCTTTGATGGCCTTTCGAACGACAGATACCGTCTTCGGCCATCCCAGCGCAGCCAACATTTGGAATGGCCGCTTTGCGCCAAAAGCGGTCATTCCATAACCGTTCATTACGCGAATCCGACACGACCTTCGGCGGAGTTATTTTTGAAGGGCTATTTCCTCAACTGCCTCTCTCACCTAAATCAAGAAAAACTATGATAAATCTCGCAGACAAGACCTGGAGAAAACAATGTCACTTCTCGCTCGCCTCGCCCTTGCGTGTTATCTGGCTATTGCGTTTGTTCCCCAGGCACTGGCACGGGATGTCGTCACGCCGCCTCCTGTACAAGCGCTTGTACCTTTTACCTCAGATGAAGGTCTCGCCCGCTTTGCCCGGGCGGTGGGGAAGATCGACTTCCCCGCGCTGGCGAATCAATTTGAGCCCCAAGCCGCGGCCGCACCAAGACCGGCCGGTTGTGGGT
>Ga0209648_10006445_pt1 | contig 10101 bp, 8 predicted proteins | sample GraSoi2013_115cm_FD_185830 | JGI IMG/M metagenome (GOLD analysis project Ga0209648, IMG submission 185830) | Grasslands soil microbial communities from the Angelo Coastal Reserve, California, USA - Sample 9_17_2013_115cm (SPAdes) (version 2) | ecosystem: Environmental > Terrestrial > Soil >...
TCATCAAACAACGGGCGGCGCAGCATCAACAGGATTTCCTCGGCACTGGGGAGAAACACATCTACATAAGGCAACGTCGCGCCAAGGATAGCATGCCAGTCAGCACGCCCCGCCGCGCTGTTTGGATCAGGCATGGAAAGATCGAGGGAAGTGGTAATGCCCATCGTCTTGACGCGCCGGAAGATCGTCGCCAGCTCGGCGCCATTATCTGCGTACATGCGCTCCATGAGCGGCGGGTAACCGAAGTGAAAGAGCCGCACCTGTTCCAGCGCATCGTAGCGTATATCGTCCGCGCCAAAAGTCGCATTGCAGCCAGGAGCATGTATCAGCATGCGGTCGGCGTTGGGTGAGCTGAGAATGATCGAGTACGAACTGTACTCGCCAGGCACGACGACCATCCCTTCCGCTAGCCTTGGCCCGTGCGATTCGATGATTCGCAGGATAGCCTGGCCGAACAGGTCATCGCCGGCCTTGCCCATCAAGCGCGTGGAAACTCCCAGCTTGTGCAGGGCCAGCCCCGTATTGGATACCGGTCCACCGGTTGAGAAGACAGCGGGTCCAGCCTCGACAGTTTGCCCTGGCATAAACACTACCCCGCCGCCAACCAGCGTTGGAATCACGTCCAGGCAGATATGCCCGGCTACGACCGCTTCAGCCGTCCTTGGAGCTTGTATCGCACTGTTACCACGCTCTAACTCGTTCATTTTCTCACCTCTGCAAGGTGCTATCATTATGCCATACTGTTGTGTGATCTGCATTGGAGGATTGATCTAGATGATCCAATCACAGGCACCAGTTCGTCTTCATGCCCGGCAGGTCAAGGCAGCATCCGAGCTGCTGGGCCGGGCTTTCATGAAAGATCCAACGTGGGAGTACCTCGCTCCCGGCCTCGCCAGGCGTGCTCGCGTCCTTCCCCCATCTTTTGGCATCACGGTGCGCTACAGCCTGCGCTATGGTGAGGTGTATACAACCCCGGCGCTCGACGGTGTAGCTTGCTGGCTCCCCCCGGGCGCTGCCTCACCCAGCCTTAGCCAGTTGATAAGGCTAAGCATACACGGTGCGCCGCTGGAGTTAGGGTTGATGGGGTTATTGCGCTACAACGCCGTCGAGAACTATACCGGCGAAATTCACAAACGCACGCTGCCGGGGCGGCACTGGTATTTGTGGGTAATTGGCGTTGAGCCTGCGCGCCAGGGCCAGGGTATCGGCGCAATGCTGATACAACCTGTATTAGCACGGGCCGACGCCGGTGGCCTTCCATGCTACCTCGAGACCATGAACGAAGCGAACGTGCCCTTCTACCAGAAACACGGCTTCAAAGTAATCAGCGAGGGCGAAATACCCAGGCGCGGGCTGCGCGTGTGGGCCATGCTGCGAGAACCCCACAGCCAGGTCTAGTGCTCTGTCAATGTTCCATTGCTGGGTGAAATGTAGTGACACCCCTCGCGGGTGTCAGGCCCCACCGCAAAATTCAAACTGGACTGACTACTAGTACCCCAGCAGCGCTTGTAGATCCTTCTCCGACTGCTTGCTGAGCGGTATCATCGTCTCCTGGCTATCGCTAAGCTGCAATGTATAGCTATTGCGTGTGTACTGAATCACAGATTTGATGTGCTGCAGGTTAACAAGATAGGCGCGGTGAGCTTTAAAGAAGCCCCGTCCCGCCAGGCGCGTTTCCAGTTCTTGCAGGGTGAGGTTGGTAGTCGCCTCCTCCGTAGCGGTACGCAGGAAGGTTTTACCGTCACGGCTCGTCGCATAGAGAATATCTCCAGGATCGTAGAGCACGATGCGGTCCTCTTTGCGTGCCGGTATTTTGTAGGGGATGAGACGTTCGGGCGCGGATGGCCCCCGGTCGACTCCGGGCATGTACGTGCCGGTAATACGCCCCGCTTCCAGCTCAACCACCCGCATACAGTACAGCACTTGCCGGCCCAGGATAGGTCCTCGTCGGTCAGCAGGACAGCTGCCCCTTCGCTCGCAGCCTGGCTGATCAGGCGTGCAAAAAGCGCCTGGGTATCCAGGTCGGTGCGCAGGATTGGCCGGTCGAGCAGTATAACTGGCGGCTTGCTCAACAGCACACGCGCAAAGGCCACGCGGCGTCGTACTGACGGTGAAAGCTTCGAAACAGCTTTGCGCATCTGATCGCTCAGTCCCACCTGTGCCAGTATCTCGCTGGCGCGGCTCCGGGGCAGGTGGCGCATCTGGCAGTAGAATTCTAAATTGCTTAATGCTGAAAGTCGCTTGTAAAGCAGGTCTTCTTCAAAGAGCACTCCAAGCCGTGCGCGAGCTGCCCGGACCAGGTGGATATCCTGCCCATCAAGCAATACCTTGCCGCCACTCGGCATCACTTCCCCGCACAGTAACCGGATCAACAGCGTCTTGCCACTGCTCACTGGCCCGACGACAGCAACCACCTCACCCGCAGCGACATCAAGCTGGTCGATGGAGAGGGCACTGCGGCTCTCAATAATCTTTTCAAGTTGCCGTACATGCAACATCGCCCGCGAATCTCCATTTATCTATGACATTAGAACTCGTTTTGCCTGGGGCCATTATAGCATAGCAGCGTATCTCCCTCCGCTCATCCCCTATATACTCCATTCATCGCAAAGCCTGTTCATTCACCCGCGCAAACGAGCCTTTTGACATGTTGATTTCTCCACTCAGCCGATTTTTGTGGAATCACAGCTTCGGGCATGTTAAAGTTTCCTCAGAACGCGAAACCAATACGCAGCGGTCAAACCGATCAGTGATAATCTTGAAGAAAGGCCCATAAAAATGAATGAATTGGAAATCATGATAGAAACTCACGATTTACGACGCACCTTTGGTACTAAGGAGGCTGTGGCCGGTATCAGCTTTACCGCCCGGCGTGGAGAAATCTTCGGATTGCTCGGTCCAAACGGTGCAGGTAAGACGACGACTATTCGCATGCTCACCGGGCAGATCGACCCTACGAGCGGCTACGCCATCGTCGCTGGATGTGACGTGGTCAAAGATCATACGCGGCTCAAAGAGCGTATAGGTGTGGTCTTTGAAGAACAGAACCTTTACGAACGGCTCTCTGCACGCAATAACCTGAGATTCTCCTGCTGGCTCTACGGCATACCGGAAAGCCGGGTAGACGAAGTCCTGCAGCTTGTACACCTGCGCGACCGTGCCAAAGACCCGGTACGCGCTTATTCCAATGGCATGAAACAGCGCCTGATGATCGCTCGTGCGCTGCTGCATCGACCACCCATGCTCTTCCTCGACGAGCCGAGCAAGGGCCTTGACCCCATATCCGCCCGCGAGGTGCGCCAGGCGATCCAGCATCTCTGCCAGGAAGGGACAACCATTCTCCTGACCACGCACCTGATGGAGGAAGCCGACCAGCTCTGCCGGCGGGTGGCCTTTATCGTCAATGGGCGCATAGTTGCCAACGACACACCGCGCAACCTGAAATTGTCGCACGGGCAAAAAGCAATGACGGTGATTCTGGACCAGCCTGAGCAGGGCCAGAACGGCAGCGCCCCTTTGAGCGAGGTAACCCTGAGCCTGGATAATCCAGCAGATGCGGAACGGTTAGCCCGGTTGATGGCGCAAGGTCACGTGCGTGCAATTCACTCACGCGAAGCAACACTGGAAGAGGTTTTTATTGAAGTCGCGGGCATTAGCCTGGTATAAATAGTAGTTTGAAATCCAACATCGCAATCGAAACAATAGCGAGGTTCTAGCACAAATCGGGGTCGTCGTATAGTAGGGGCAAGGGCGGTGGGGAGTGGTGGGGAGGGCCCTTGCGGTTGCCCTGCTAGCCAGCCATCATCACAATCGATACAATAGCGAGGTTCTAACACAAATCGGGGGTCGTCGTATAGTAGGGGCGGGGCTTGCCCCCGCCCTGCTGGCCACAGCCCCCGCCCTGCTAGGTAGGGGAGGGCCCTTGCGGTTGCCCTGCTAGCCAGCCCTTGATTCTTGATGGAATCCAGCAGTAATAAATAGACCGGGAGGAAATACATATCATGCATCCACGAAGCATTCTCGCCATCGCACGCAAAGATGCGCTGGACATTCTCTTAAACAAAACAACTTTGAGCCTGCTGCTCACACCTATTGTCCTGGCCTTGCTCTTCTTGTTGATAGCCAACTTGCTTGGTAGTCACACCACGAATGCGTTGATCTATGACCCTGGCAAATCGAGCGTAGAGCAGGTCTTGAAAAGCGCGTATTCTGATCTTAAGATCACCTATGCGAACTCACCTGGCGATGTGGCTGCCGCCTTCGGTCCCGACGGTTCGCACAAAACCACGTCGTATGCACTGGGACTGGCGGTTCCTGCCGGCTTTGATGCAAGCCTGCGCAGCGGAGGGCACCCGCAGCTGAACTTTTACGTCGATGGCAGTCAGATAAGCAACCAGCAGAGTCAACTGCTTCTAAGTGCGCTCGCCGATTACTCACGTAACGTAGCCAATCCACAACCCCCGGCCACTATTACCGTTGCGACGGTAAACCCACCTTCACCTTCACAAAATGCGTTACAGAATATCAATCAATTCTACGCGGCCGCGGTACTAATGAGCTCTTTACTCGTGGGAACCACGCTTGTCCCCGGGATTCTAGCAGAAGAGAAAGAAAAGAGGACCCTGCGCATGCTGATGGTTTCACCTGCGTCCTACAGTGATGTGGTAGCAGGCAAATTGCTGGTGGGCCTGGTCTATCAACTCCTGCTGGCTGCCCTGGTGCTGGTCATCAACGGCGGTTTCACCGGCCAGGTCCCCCTGGTGCTGCTTTTCGCTCTGCTGGGTTCGTTCTTCAGCGTCACGCTTGGCCTGCTCCTGGGCAGCTTCTTCCAGACAACAAGTAGTGCCGGAGCGGCTGCAGGGATGCTCTCCATAATCTATATCATTCCCATCTTCTTCGTAGGGACATTCGCTCAGCTCTTTGGAAACAATCCGTTCACGACCATTGTCAAAATACTTCCGCCCTACTACCTCGCGGATGGTGTGATCAATGCCCTGACAAATCAGAGCACAACCGCTGGTACAGCGCTGGATGTAGGTGTGGTTCTCGGCTGTATCGTGCTGCTGTTCCTGGTTGCAACCTGGTTGTTGCGCCGCCAGGCAGCGGTGGTCAGCACAATTTAACACATCAGATACAAGAGCTTTTCAAAAGCCAGGCGGTGCAGGGGTTATTATTCCCTGCACCGCCTGGCTTTTGAGCTCCCACATGCAGCGTTTTTCTGGTTCATACGACATCCCCGGCACTACTTCTATAGGACTTTCGGGCATTAAATCTCCCCAGAAATGGTATACTGCGTCAAGAGAAATCATCATAGAGGACTGTTTGTATGAAGGATCACCTGGTATCGTTAGATTTTGCAGTATCTCAACGCAATCGCTTTCATGTTTTTCTTTCTGGACGACTACATAAGTTGTCAGGCTCTCTACAAAAGGATTGGCGCTCTCAAAAATATACATTCTGGGGGGGTATTGTACTTGTACTAGCAATACTGGTGACCGTATGTTCTTTTCTCAACTATCCTCATCCGATAACTACGGTCGATACAGCAAGCTATTTTGTCTCAGTGCGACAACTGCAAGCCACGGCTAATCCGGTGCATCCCTGGCGACTGCCTGTTTATCCTCTTTTTATTGTGCTCATGTACGCCGTGGCCGGACAAGGGAATTTGATGGCTGTGAGTATCGTGCAGGGAGCGCTCTTTGTCCTGACTGCATTGGAATTCTATATACTGACAGCACTGATCCTCAAACGAGGTTGGTTGGCTTTCCTGATAAGCCTGTTTGTGAGCACCAATCTGATTCTCCTCTCATATAGCAAGCCTATTATGACCGAAGGCTTATCGCTCTGGTTGCTCACAACCTTAGTTTTATGTGCCGTCTATTTCGCAAAAACGTTACAGGTACGCATGCTATGGCTACTATCGATATGCATGTTGTTACTCTGCTTTACGCGACCTGAGTGGTTGTATTTCCCCATCCTCCTGTATGCCTACCTGTTTTTTCTCGTCATACCCCGTAAGGACCGTCGGCGCCTGCTTCCTCCTATCCTGGTATCGGTGGTCGCCATCTACGCCCTCTTAGGAAGCTATATTGCTGTTAATGCTCTCCATAATGGTTTTATTGGCCTTTCTTCCGTCGAAAATATGAATCTCTTAGGTAAGATTCTGCAATATAATATGCAGGATGAAGCTCCTGCACAGTACCAGTATATCAACCGTATACTTGATACGTTCGTGGCAGTCGGGAATCGTAGTCCCTACCAAATCTTACATGCTGTTCCTGAAATCGCGCACAACTATTCGTACTTTGCCATCGCCATTATCGTACATCATCCGGGTGAGTTTCTCCTCAAGTCCATCCCGTACACTTTCTCGTCTCTCACCTATTATTTTCCTGCACCGCAGAACCCCGTGCCAGGTCTCTTTTACCACCCACTCACCTGGCTACTGTCTATCCATCGTGTACTGTATGCTGGTAATGTGTTATTTCTGCCTTGCGCTCTTGTCTGGATCTTGCTGTTTTGTTGGCGACGTACAAGAAGCGCTAGCTTGGTGCAAAACATGGGCCTCGTTGTCTTCATCACCCTGTATGAGCTTTTTATTACAACTTTAGGCGGATATTTTGATTATGATTATACTCGTTTCCATACAGTTTTTACCCCACTCATTATACTTACCATTTGGAGCCTGCTTTTTATGAGCCTTCTATCGGTACCTTTAGTAGTGCCCTTTCTGGGACAATGTATTTCCCGAAAGTCCCTGAACATCCGCAGAGTAGTAGAAAAGGCACCTGATACTGAGAAAGGCAGAGATTTTACAACAACGAGCCAAACTGCTGCATATGCCTGCGCTCCCGCTCGAGTGCACCTGCAGGGAAGGGCTGCTCTCCACCGATGGTGCGAGCGCGCAGCGTCATCTCAGCCGCTTCTTCCATCGCAATGATTACCATCGCCGCGGCCAGCGGATCGCGGCCAAAAGCCAGCAGGCCGTGGTTTGCCAGCAGGACCGCCGGAACGGTTGGATGGCGCTCAAGCTGCTCCACGATGTAATTCACCGCCTCTGGAGAGCCGCGCGGCGCCCAATCCGCCACCGGGATGTCCTCGGTGACACCGAAACGCAGCAGTGCCTCATAGGCGCATGGCAGCGGCTGGTGTGCAAGCGCAAAACTCGTCACCTGCGGGGAGTGGGTATGAATGACGGCAGCAACATCATCCCGTACGCGGTAGACGCACGAGTGCATGCCGACGATCTCGCGTGTGACCGGCTCGAGCGTGCCATCAACCACCTCGCCATCAAAGGTGACGATCGCCAGCTGCTCCGCTGTCAGTTGCGCAATATGCCCTCCCGATGTCAGCAGTATATGCTCCGTTCCGGGCAGCCTGGCACTCATATTACCGTGTCCGCTATGCGACATAACACCCGCCTGAAAAAGCAGGTGTGCTGCCTGCACAATCTGTTCTCTGAACTCTCTCTCGGTCAAGCTCGCCATCTTCTTGCGTTCCTCTCTACCAAACGGCTAATTAATGCTGTGCTTGTCGTACACTCTTCTCACGCAATACCTCTTATTTTCTCCATGCAAAGCAGAATCTCTCCCATTAGTATACCCAAGGCAGATGGATATTGCCATGTCCGGCATTCAATCAGCATGCCCCGGGTGGATAAAAAAGATGTAGACAAACGCGCATATAGCGTAGGGGCCGATTATGCGCTTTGACAAACTACTCCGGCCATCCGTAGGGGCCTCAGCGAAGCGAAGCGCGTATCAATACTCCGTGCCCATCGCCGATTATGGGTTTTAAGCAAATACCCCAGATACCCGTAGGTGCCGATTTATCGCGCACACCGCCGATTTATCGGCCTTTGCTGGCTGTTCCGCTATCCCTCTTCATTTATTAAACCGCATTATCGGCCCTTGCTGGCTGTTCCGCATTCCAATTCCCCACTAATTTTAGATAATTAATGGGATGATAAAACTTTCTATAAACGATAAACATGAGGTATAATTTCTGTTGTACGGTCTATCACAAAATTGTCTCATCGGGAGGTCAAAATGGACGATAATCAATCAATCACTCTCAATATCCGTCCAGACGAAGAACTCACAAGTGTGCGTGAGCAACTGGAAAAGACCAAAGCCAGAAGAGTAGTGCTCGTCATCCCGCCACAAACGCAATTACGCAGTCAAGTGGCGTGGCGGCTGCTGCGCTCTCGTGCACGAGCATTGGGCCAGGATGTCAACGTCATTAGCGCTGATCGACAGATTCGAGCCGTGGCCAAAGCTGCTGGATTTCCAGTCGCAGACTCGCTGGAGTCTCTCCCCTCAGACAGACCTCGACCCTTCAATCGCCTAGCCCGTAGTGATAGGCGCGGGAAAACATCTCAAGGTTCAAAACAGCAAGCAGGCAGTAGCAGCCGGGAAAGTCGCTTTTTTAAGTCAGGTCAGCAACAGATGCCACCCTCATCCTCATCTTCCAATGATAAACCAGAACAATCTAGCAAGAAACCTTCGCTGGGTGAGATAGAAAATGATCCATTTGCGTATATGGAGGACATTCAGCCAGTCCCTTTGCCAGAGCAAAGAGGTTCCACTCCCATCCAGGATATCGATCAGGAGATCCCTGCTATCTCGGACGTCCCAACCGACGTGTTTGATTACAAAATCGAGGATATGGGCGATGAAGGGGAGGTTTTGCTCCAGCATGGTGTGTCACCACATGCATTTGATGACCAAATGCTGAAGACACCAGACGTGCAAGAAACGCAGCGAATCTACGGCGTGCCGCCACGCAGTAGCCGCATGCGAAGTACTGCGCGGCCACGGGTTGAGGACCCTGGGGACGAAGACAAGCTCCTACCGGTACCGGATCAGCCTGAACATGTTACTCCATCGTCTACAGCGCGTTCATACGCCAGGCCAGCAGCGCGTGAACAAACGCTGGCGGATCCAGGCAGGCGGGGAACCGTGTCACCACCATCATCTCCACAACGAAAGCCAAACAATCTCCCTGTTTCACAAAACCTTGACACCCTGATAAATCACCGGATTGAGGAACTTCGTTCTACGGGAGTTACCTTGGCGAGGATTGCAGAAAGATTATCTATACGTACGATGATTGTGAAAACATTGCTGATATTTCTGGGAGCTTTAGTTGCTACTCGAGAAGTTGCTTCTGTGGTATTTGGCGTAAATAATATCGCCGTTATTGTCATCTATACGCTCATAGGTGTGCTCATCGCTACCCTGGCGGGTTTAGAAATCGCTTTCAGATGGGAAAACAGGTCAATAGAGCTAAAGAATTTAGCAGCGAATACTCGAACAGAACGGAGAAAACTTGAGTCTGCGATCGTCAAGCATAATACGGCATTAGCTTCGGAAAGTTTGCTCGATGCTCTCGATAAACAGTCATCAGAAACTCAAGAGAAAGCGGCATCGCTTGGAGTGAACATTGTACTTGCTGCCCCTACACAAGCCTACACAAGCCAGGACATGGAAGATTTGCGTAAAACAAGAGAAGATTCGCATATAATAAATAGTAACTTATTTGCCGGGGGATAAGGGAAACGGTGATCCTTTCCTCTCGCAGGTTTTAGGAACCCTACATTCTGACGGGGTTCCAAGGGGCCAGCCGATCCCATCCACCAACACCCACCTCTAGACCCCGGACAGCCAGGCGTGCTAGTATATAAATCACTACCCATGCATCAGGCCATGGGTGTCCGGGCAGAGTCCGCGAGCTATCAGTTGACATGCAATAAACCTGCACTTGATGTGCAACAATGGAAGGAGTCAGGCGAATGAAGGCACCCTCACTCGTGCACCTGCTTCGCCAGCCGTTAGTCGAAACAAGTACCCCACCGCTCCTGCTCCTGCTCCACGGAGTTGGCAGCAACGAGCATGACCTTTTTGCTTTAGCCCCTTTCCTGGATGAGCGGTTTCTAATCATCAGTGTGCGTGCCCCAAACACACAGGCACCCAGTAGCTACGCCTGGTTTGAGGTCGACTTCACACCGCAGGGACCGGTCATTAACCCGGCACAGGCCGAAGCCAGCCGTAAAGCATTGATCGCCTTTCTAGGCGAGGCTCTCACGACCTATAATGCCGA
>Ga0209648_10006446_pt1 | contig 10100 bp, 6 predicted proteins | sample GraSoi2013_115cm_FD_185830 | JGI IMG/M metagenome (GOLD analysis project Ga0209648, IMG submission 185830) | Grasslands soil microbial communities from the Angelo Coastal Reserve, California, USA - Sample 9_17_2013_115cm (SPAdes) (version 2) | ecosystem: Environmental > Terrestrial > Soil >...
CGCCACTGAAAGAAGGCAACTCACCTTCAATGGGTAATGGAACCGCCGCGGGGTGTCTCGCGGCGAGCAAGAGCTTGTTTGCTTTCATGATGAATACCTTTCATATGCTTGAATGTGCCGGCGATGTGCCTATGCACCATTCAGGACGCAGGCATCGATCTGCAAAAGTCGCGCCACGTGGTTCGGGAAGCGACCAGCTAACGGCAGCGGCCGCCCACCCGCTTAGCCGACGGCGGCGACCGCGCTCAGGATCACGTCCGTGACGACCTGTGGCTGCGAGATCATGATCACATGGGAGCCCTCGACCTCGGTGATCGTCGCCCCGGCACGCTGGGCCATGGAACGGATGACATCGCTCCCGGCCGCCTTGTCGCCGGTCGCAACCACGGTCCAGGAAGGCAAGGTCTTCCAGGCGGGCACCCCGGATGGCTCGGAGAACGCCAGCTCGGCAACGGGGCGTTGGGTGGCGGCCATCACGGCGGCCTGCTCCGGCGGCAGGTCGGCGGCGAAGGCCTCATGGAGGCGTGCCGGATGGATCGCAAACTCCACGGCTGTCTGGGCGCCCTGTCCCGTCGGATAGTGGAGCGGGACCAGGGCTGTGTTCAGGATGCTGTCCTTCGAGGTGCTTTCGGCATCGCCCAGGCGCTCACCTTCGTCGGGAGCAAAGGCGGCGACATAGACCAGGCCGACGACGTTCTTGGCTGTGGTGGCGGCGTTGGTGATCACCGCACCGCCGTACGAGTGGCCGACGGCCAGGATCGGGCCGGGAATCTGGTCGAACACGCTGGCGATGTAGGCGGAGTCAATGGAGATGCCACGTAGTGGATTCGCGGGGGCAGTAACCTGCACCCCGCCTGCCTGCAGCCGCTCAATCACGCCAGTCCAGCTTGACGCATCAGCAAAAGCGCCATGCACGAGTACGACGGTCAAAGGGCCAGCAGCGCTGGGGGTTGTCTGAGACATGAGAGTTCCTTTCTTGGATGCGTGTCGACCAACCGGTCAACGGGACCGTTGACAGATCGGCCAACGAGTACATCGTTTCTGCTGTGGTGCAGGACGACGGGCACAATGTATGCCCGTCGTCCCCCTCTCCGATTAGCGCAGGGATCTGAAGCCCGCGCGAACCTCTTCTGAAAAGAGTTGCGGCTGTTCCCAGGCCGCGAAGTGCCCGCCTTTGTCGAGCTTGTTGTAATGGATAAGTTTGGGATACGCGCGCTCTGTCCAACTCCGCGGGGCCTGATAGAGCTCGTCAGGAAAGGCGCTCACGGCAACCGGGATCGCGACACCTTTCGGGGCGAAAAAGGCAAGCTTGCTTTCCCAATACAGACGAGCCGATGAGACCGCCGTGTTCGTCAACCAGTAGAGCGTGACGTTGTCGAGGACGTCGTCTTGCGTGAGGCCGCCCGGGTGTCCGTCGAAGGCGCGTGCGATGAGCGCGTAACTGCGCGCATCATGGTCGAGCATCCAGGCCGCCAGGCCGACGGGTGAATCCGCAATCGCGTAAAGCGTCTGTGGGCGGTTCCCCATCTCTTGGGCGTAGGCTAGGCCGTGCCTATAGAAAAAGTCCAGCTGGTCGTACGCGTGCCGTTCATCGGCTGAGAGACCGGATGGCGGCGGGTCGCCGAACTGGAGTGCCTTCGCAACGTCGGCTGGGACGGTGGCAGGCATGTTGGTGTGAATGCCGAGCAATTCCGGAGGTTTCTGTAGAGCCATCTGCTCCGTAACAGCATTCCCCCAATCGCCGCCTTGCGCCACAAATCTCGTGTATCCGAGGCGCTTCATCAGCACGATCCACGCACGTGCGATGCGGACGGGGTCCCAGCCGGTCGTGGTCGGCTTGCCTGAGAACCCGTAGCCCGGCAGCGACGGAATCACAAGATCGAAAGCGTCCGACGCACTCGCGCCATGCGCCGTGGGATTGGTCAGTGGATCGATTATCTTCAGCTGCTCGATGACCGAGCCGGGCCAGCCGTGCGTGACGATGAGCGGCAACGCATGTTCATGTTTCGAACGAACGTGAATGAAATGAATGTCCAGCCCATCGATCTCGGTCATGAACTGCGGGAGGGCATTCAGCCTCGCCTCGAACCTCCGGAAGTCGTAGTCGGTGCCCCAGTAGCGCGCGAGTTCCTGCATCGTCGCCATCTGCACGCCCTGCGAAGCATCTGCGACGGTCTCCTTGTCTGGCCAGACCGTCGCGGTGATGCGCCGGCGCAGGTCGGCGATCGCTTCTTCGGGAATGTCGACGCGGAAGGGACGGATAGCAAAGCGGTTCGGTGTCGTTTCGTGGGTTTGGGTTTCCATAACAGTTCTCCTTTGTGTTGGTACATGACAGATTGGCCGCTTGATGGAGAAGCTCGCCAGCAGGGAACTTCTCCGTCAAACGATATGATGCCGACGTTTAGTGAGCGTCGACATCCACGATAGCTTGGACGAAGGCCTGCGGAGCTTCTTGAGGCAGATTGTGCCCGATGCCGCCCGTGATGATCCGGTGCGCATAGCTGCCCGAGAATTTCTTGGCATAGGCACTGGAGTCTAGGTGCGGAGCACCATTGGCATCGCCTTCAAGAGTAATAGTGGGCACTGTGATGTCCGGACCTTCAGCGAGCCGCTTTTCCAGCTCGTCATATTTCGGCTCGCCTTCAGCCAGTCCGAGCCGCCAGCGATAATTATGGATCACGATGCTGACATGATCCGGATTGTCGAAGGACGCTGCGCTGCGATCGAACGTGGCATCGTCGAAGTCCCATTTTGGCGAAGCGATCTGCCAAATGAGCTTCGCAAAGTCGTGCCGGTATTTATCGTAGCCGGCCCGGCCGCGTTCCGTGGCAAAATAATATTGATACCACCATTCGAACTCAGCCTTTGGCGGCAACGGCACCTTGCCGGATTCCTGGCTGCCGATCAGATAACCGCTCACGGAGACGATCGCCTTGCAGCGTTCAGGCCAGAGCGCCGCGATGATGTCGGCCGTCCGCGCGCCCCAATCAAAACCGGCGATGATCGCCTTGCTAATCTTGAGCGCATCCATAAGAGCGATGATATCGAGAGCAACGACCGATTGCTGGCCATTCCGGAATGTTTCACTTGAAAGAAAGCGCGTCGTGCCAAAGCCGCGCAGATACGGGACGATCACCCTGTAGCCCGCCGACGCCAACAAAGGGGCAACATCAACATAGCTATAAATATCGTAAGGCCAGCCATGCAAAAGAATTACCGTGCGACCATCGGTGGGGCCAGTTTCAGCGTATCCGACATTCAGGACGCCGGCATCGATCTGCTTCAGCGAGCCGAAGGACGTGTTCGTCCCGTTACTCATTAATACTTTTCACCTTTCTTAATAAGACTTCTCGCTGCATTATGGCTGGCCAGCGAAGAGAACAGGCACACTTTCTCACATAAATTTTCCTGTTGGTCGTTTGCGTAAAGTTATGTGAGAAAAATGATGCCACTGCTCAGACGGACTCAGCCAATCGGACGAAAAGTTATGCGAGAAAAAGCAACGCGTTACAGAGGTCACGAGGTGGGCAACCCATACAGGGAGTGCCGGGGGACGCAGTCCCCTTGCCGGAGCGCGAGGCGTCCTCGCTTCCTTCCCTTTTTCCTCGCCTGCGGCTGCAGGCGGCACAAGAATCACACCTAAGTAGTTACCCGCATGTGCCTTCTAATCCTCAAAAAACAGATCAGTAGATATTGCTCCACTCACTTTTGAGTATAACATCCGCTATTTATCTATAGCAATGCTATATGCTGATAAGTGTTGTGTTTATAGTAGATTTCTAAGCAAATTCTAACCTTTCTAAGCAAATTCTAACAAAACTACATCAGTAGATATTGTAGAGTATTTATAGTTCACTGTAGAGCATCGAGAGAGAAGAAGTGTATTTAGATCTTATGAGGAAGAGTAACTGCTCAGGTCAGGGATTGCAGAGGCTGTTAAAATAGAGCGATAACAGCAGAAGAACGTATCGTGCAACTGGAAATGGAACTGGCACGAGAGCGAGCTAAGGCGGCTCGAGTCGAGGCAGAGAGGGCCTCGGAGCGAGCCGAAAATGCCTCCCTGCGCCAGCAGATGGGGCCTATTTCCCTACCTACGCGAAGTGCCCAGACGTTGCACACACATCTTCGCAGAGTCGGACGGCTACTGCACATCATGCAGGTCGCAAACGGCTCGCGTGATGTGCGGCATGACGACAAGCGGGCTGGTCAAGCGAGTCTGTGCGCAGTGCAGGCAAACACAAAAGCGAACAGAAAGCTCTGCAGGCGACGATCACCGGAACTCTTCCCAGACAATCGCCACCTTGCCCGTCTTACCACTATCGAAGAGTTCATAGGCCTGCTTTGCCTGTTCGATTGGAAACCGATGCGTCACCATCACTTCTGGATGGAGGTCCCAGCGCACGAGGTGTTCTAGCAGATCCTCCATGTGTGGCAGGCTGCACACCCATGAGCCATACAGGGTCAACTGTTTGTGGATCAGCAGGGGACTGGGTTCAAAGGTGACGGTGCCACCCTCGCCGACGTAGACGACACGCCCCCACTCGCGAGCGGCCTGCAGGCAGAGGCGGCGTGCATCAGCATTGCCCGAGCAATCGATAGCTACCTCGAAGCCATGTCCATTTGTCTTGTCAAGCAGCACTTTGAGCGCATCACCACTCTCGTCCGGTGATACGATATCCGTGAAGCCCAGTTGCTGCGCGAGGGCGCGTCGCTCCGGCACAAATTCTACCCCCACTATCTGTTGCGCCCCCATCGCCCGGCAAAGCAGTGCGGCTCCGATCCCAACGGGACCCAGGCCCGTGATCAGCACAGCATCCCGGCCTGATACATCTGTACGAATGCAGGCTGCATATGCTGTCCCGAGGCCGCAGGCCACCATTGCACCATCCAGGTACGTTAGCTCATCGGGAAGGTGAACGAGGGTATGTTGGTCAGCGAGCAGAAACTCGGCATGGCCGCCGGGACGCTGCCAACCATAAGCAGCACGTTCCGGCTGGCTGCAACTGATCATCCAGCCAGCACGGCAATCGCGACACGCACCGCAGCCAGCGATGTGATAGACGATCACTCTGTCGCCCACCTTAAAATGTGCTACGCCCGGTCCAACCTGTGCAATGATGCCACATGGCTCATGCCCGGCAATAACTCCCTGGTAGGCTTCGGGTCCTGTCCCCTGCTGAGCTGGTCGATAGATCGCACGCAAGTCGCTGCCGCAAAGCGATGAGGCTTTCATGCGGATCAGAACCTGGCCATGTCCCGGCTCTGGAACGGGAAATTCGCGTAATTCGAGTTGTCGATTTCCTGGCAAAACAACACCAGTCATTGTTGCCATAGTATCAGTTTCCTTTCTGGGAGACGCTCCTGACTACTTTTGTGACTTGACTCAATTCCTGGCTCTTCCCACGGGTTGCGCAACGAGATGAAAGCAAGGAATGAATAGGTGTCCCTCCTTTCCCCTCTATGTACGGTTGGCGCCATCCTCCTGTTGCAGCGATTTTCCCACAGGAGGCGCAGCAAGTTTTACCTCATCAATAATCTGATGTGAAAGCATCCCTCCCGGCTCTCCTGCTTCTAGGATACTGCTGGCGAATCCAAAGGGCGGCCTCACCCCAGCCCTCTCCACGCAGTGAGAGGGAGCAGACGGAGAGAGTTCGCCAGCAGTATCTTCTAGAAGGCAGAGACATTTCTGATCCCTTGCCAGAAACATGCGCGAGCATTGAGTGAGCCTGTGGAGGCAGCTCAGAAAAATGTGCAGCTCGTTGCACATCCCGTGGGTTAGCCAGGCTCTTGCTCTAACTCGCTTGCTTGTGTTATACTTTTCTCAATGAAGGACGCTGTTTGTTCTTCTACAAGCTCTGCAGCTATCCCCGGCCCAACGAAGCTCCTATTCGCGCTACCTGGGTAATCTCCCTAAACGACCTCGATGAGCGATGTCTAAGCCATCGAAAGCTATTTGGCTCCAGTGCAGGTGCCTCCTAGCAATAAGCACATAGCATTTTTCCAGGAGGATAGCCGATGCAACACCGGACCTCTACGTATCCGCTCTATGATCCTCGTTGGGAGCATGATGCCTGTGGCACAGGTTTTCTGGCCCAGATTTCTGGCGAGGCCAGCCACCAGTTGGTGCAAACTGCGCTTGAGGCGCTTACCCGCCTCACCCATCGCGGCGCACAAGATGCCGACGCCGAAACGAGTGATGGTGCCGGTCTACTTACCCAAATTCCTGGTGCATTGTTGCGCGAGGAGTTGCAAGCACGGGGAATCGCTGATCCTGCTGATCTCGCCGTCGGTATGCTCTTTTTGCCTTCACAAGACCGCTCGCCGGCTGACTATCTTCAAAGTCGCCAGGTCTTCGAGCAGACTCTCTCTGAAGTAGGTCTCGTGCCCTCACAGCTGCATTGGCGCAATCCACCTCTCGATTATACTGTTCTCGGCGCACGTGCCCGTGCAACTGCGCCCAGCATCGTACAGGTACTACTTACCCGCCCCTCTCATCTCAACATAGAGCAATATGAGCGAAGCCTTTACTACGCCCGGCGCCTGGTTGAGCAGCGCTGGCAGGAGGCAGGTATCAATGATGCCTATGTAGCCTCGCTTTCTCGTAGCACAGTTGTCTACAAGGGGCTGCTGGCTCCAAATCAACTGGCGCGCTTCTATCTCGATCTGGCCGACCCTCGCTATGCGAGCGCCTTCGCCATCTTTCACCAGCGCTATAGCACCAACACGTTTCCCTCGTGGCCGCTGGCTCAGCCCTTGCGGCTGCTGGCACACAATGGCGAGATAAATACCATCCAGGGCAATCGCAACTGGATGCAGGCACGCGAAGCGGCGCTGTTCTCACCGCATTGGGGCAGCAGATTCCACGATCTCCTGCCAATCATTCAACCAGGAGGAAGTGACTCTGCCGAGCTGGACAATGTCTTGGAACTGCTCGCGTTTTCTGGCCGTGACCTGCTGCACAGCATGCAAATGCTCATTCCCCCGGCCTGGGAGCACGATCCCGAGCTGGAAAGCGCCCGGCGTGCCTGGTGTGAATACCATGCCGGGCAGATCGAACCCTGGGATGGCCCGGCTGCACTCGCCTTTAGTGATGGTCGTTTTGTCGGTGCCGCCCTGGATCGTAACGGCCTGCGCCCCGCTCGTTATACACTGACCTCGCACGGACTCTTGATCCTGGCATCTGAGGCGGGGGTTGTTCCCTGCGAAGCGCACGAGGTGGTCGAAAAGGGTCGGCTGGGTCCGGGTGAGATGATTGCCGTGGACCTGGAACACGGCGTATTGCTGCGTAACTCTGAGATCAAGGCTGCTCTTTCGCAATATCAACCATACCAGCAGTGGTTAGACACGAACCTCGTCCACCTTGCCGATCTCCCCCAGCAGGCAGCGCCAACCGCTGCGTTTGATAGAGAGACCCTGTTTCAACGCCAGCAGCTCTTCGGCTACACCCACGAGGATGTTGAGCTGATTCTTCGTCCAATATTGTTGGAAAACAAAGAGCCTGTATGGAGTATGGGCGATGATACGCCGCTCGCGGCACTCTCTTCCCAGGCGCGTTCCTTCTCGGACTACTTCCACCAGCGCTTCGCGCAGGTGACGAATCCACCTATTGACCCCTTGCGTGAACAGATCGTCATGTCACTCGACTGCTACCTTGGCCGTCGCCAGAACCTGCTGAGCGAGACTGCCCTGCATGCCCGTCTCTTGCACCTGGAGACTCCCGTGTTAACCGGGTCCCAACTAGAGACCTTGCGTGACCTGAAAGCCTTTCGCTCTCAAACGCTCAGTGCCACATTCGAGTGTGATGCCGGGCCGCCAGCGCTTGAGGCTGCCCTGGACAGGTTGGAGCATGAAGCGGTTGCCGCGGTTGCCGGGGGCGTCACGCTGCTCATCCTGAGTGACAATCAGGCCAGCCCGGCTCAGGCACCGGTTCCAATGCTCATGGCAGCCGGCGCGGTCCACCAGGCCCTCATCCGCTGTGGGACACGCACCCGCACTTCCTTGATCTGCGAAACCGGCTCTGCCTGGGATATTCACCAGCTTGCGCTCTTGCTCGGCTACGGTGCCGAAGCAGTTGTTCCAACGCTGGCGCTTGCAAGTGTACGCGCATTAGCAGGAGAGCGACACCTGGAGTCTCTCACGCCCGAGCAAGCCGTGGAGCGCTATCTGCACGTGATTGAAGACGGCCTTCGTAAGGTCATGGCGCGTATGGGTATCTCTACCATCCGTAACATCATCGGTGCTGGCCAGTTCGAGATTTTCGGCCTTGACCCGCAATTGATCCAGCGCTGCTTCGCGGTTTCCAGTTCTCAGACAATACACCCGGGCAAGGTCAGTTTTACCCAGGTTGCCGGGCAGGTGATCGAACGCGTGAGCAGGAACAGGTCACAGGACGAGCAGGCAACAGCCGCTGCGGAGGAGAAGTCGGGTATTACCGAACTCAAGCGGCGCCGCAAATTGACCGACATCGGATACTACCGTTTCCGCCGCGATGGCGAGTATCATGCCTATAATCCCGTAATCATTCGCACATTGCAAAAAGCGGCGCAGAGTGGCGATAGAGCCGACTACCAGAGCTTCACGGAACTGGTTTACCGGCGTCCTCCTACCACTCTGCGCGATCTGCTCGCATTCGTGCCGGCGAATCCAATTCCGCTGGAGCAGGTTGAATCGATGGAGTCAATTCGTGCGCGTTTTGTCGTCTCGGCAATGTCTATTGGCGCGCTAAGCCCGGAGACGCACCGCACCATTGCCGCCGCCATGAATAGCATCGGGGCGCGCAATAATACCGGTGAAGGTGGCGAAGACCCTGCCTGGTACCACGAGACCCTCTACGGCCATCCCGTCAGTAGCAAGATCAAGCAAGTCTCTACTGCCCGTTTTGGCGTCACTACCGAGTACCTGGTGCGTGCCGAGGAACTAGAGATCAAAATGGCCCAGGGGTCGAAACCGGGCGAAGGTGGGCAGTTGCCACCGGGCAAAGTAACCCCCTTTATTGCACGGCTGCGACATACCTCATCGCACGTGCCGCTGATCTCTCCGCCGCCACATCATGATATCTACAGCATCGAAGACCTGGCCCAGTTGATTTATGACCTGAAGCAGGTAAATCCGCGAGCGCGTGTCGGCGTCAAGCTCGTTTCGAGCATCGGCGTAGGCACCATTGCAGCGGGTGTCGCCAAAGCCCACGCCGACTACGTCCAGATCAGCGGGCATGATGGCGGCACAGGTGCCTCTCCGCTGCAATCCATCAAGCATGCCGGCATTCCCTGGGAGCGCGGCCTGGCTGAGACCCAGCAGACGCTGGTGCGTAATGGCCTGCGCGGGCGTGTCAGGGTGCGTGTAGATGGTGGTTTGAAGACGGGGCGTGACGTGGTGATCGCGGCGATGCTGGGAGCGGAAGAATTTGGCTTCGGCACCGCCAGCCTGGTATCGCTGGGCTGTGACATGGCTCGCCAGTGCCACCTGAATACCTGTCCTACAGGCATTGCGACACAGCGCGAGGACTTGCGCGCCAAATTCGCGGGTACGCCACAGATGCTCATCAATTACCTCACACTGGTAGCAGGGGAGGTGCGCGAGTGGCTGGCGCAGTTGGGCGTGAAACGGTTGGATGAATTGATCGGACGTGCTGACCTCCTGCAATGCGACGCGGAAACAAGCATCGATCTTGCGCCGTTGCTTGTCGCGAGCCCTGGAACGGGAGGCACGGTGGGCGGCGTTTCCACTAACCCTACCCATGTAGGCGGGGGAGAAGCGGCGGGCGACCATAAAGGCCCTGCGCGTGCTCTGACCCAATCCCCGCTTGCCGAGCGGTTACTGGCTGAGGCAGAACCGGCGCTGCGCGGTGAACACAGCGTGCTGGTACAACATCACATCTCCAACTCCGATCGTTCTATCGGTGCAAGTCTCGCGGGAGAGGTCGCGCGCCGCTACGGTGACGCGGGTCTGCCGGGTGTGAGCATTACCTGCGTGTTTCAAGGTGCAGCGGGACAAAGCTTTGGCGCGTTTTGTCTGCCCGGCCTGCACCTGATACTGCACGGCGAGGCTAATGACTATGTGGGCAAGAGCATGACAGGCGGGCAGATCGTCATAGCGCCGCC
>Ga0209648_10006447_pt1 | contig 10100 bp, 8 predicted proteins | sample GraSoi2013_115cm_FD_185830 | JGI IMG/M metagenome (GOLD analysis project Ga0209648, IMG submission 185830) | Grasslands soil microbial communities from the Angelo Coastal Reserve, California, USA - Sample 9_17_2013_115cm (SPAdes) (version 2) | ecosystem: Environmental > Terrestrial > Soil >...
CATCAGAATTCTTACAGCTAAGAACCACTCGACCACAGTTTGCGCACGAAGTGGCGTACGCGATCGACAATCGAATCGCTCGCCGGCGCAGACGCCGATGGCTTTTGCGCCGTCGCCCCGCCCGGTGCGGGCGCAGAAGGGGGAGTAACGACAGCAACGGTCCCGGCTTCCACACGGCCCTGGAAAATGAGCGTCGGGCGCACGCGCACGCGGCGAACCAGAGCGATCATTCTCGGATCGACTTCCGATTGGACTTTCGCGTTCGCGTCGTAGATCAAGGGCGGCATGAAGAACTGGTACACGGGCTCTTCCTTGACGGCAGGTTTTTCGGCCGGTGCGGGTGGCAGGTTTGGCTTCACTGCCGGAGCATTTTTTCGCGCTTCCTCGGCGGTCGCAGGCTGGCTGATCTCGAGCTGAGGAGGAGTCGCTTTCACAACTTGTGCTTCGCACGAACAGTGGCCGACGCTGTTGCGCACGGTATCGAGCTGCCCGTTGAGGAACAGAACGTCGCCCCCCTGCGGAATGAGTACGCTTTGCCCCGTGAGTTGCTGCTCGATACGCACCGCCCCCTGATTCGCGCGCATGCACATCGCGCCCTCCTCGTCGAAACCAATGAGGGCGTCCTGCGGGCCATCGCCGATGGCAACGGTTTGCGCTTGGATCTGCGGCGTGTAGATGGTCAACGCAGGCTCGCGTTCGATGTACACGTGAATCGTGCCGGTATCGAGGGCGACCGTCAGCGAGTTGCCGGATTTGAGCACCGAAAAATGCGCCGGGCCGCAGATGGTGATCTGGCCGCCTTCCACGAGATCGATGCGCGCGCTGCCGGACTTGACGCGCACGTCACTCCCGCTTCGCAGGATAGTTTTCGTCAGACCGTGGACGACTTCAACGCTCATCGGGCCGCTGATGGCGATCAATGCGCCGTCGATGGTCCCCACGGTGTCGGAGAGAGGCTGGTCCGTGCGCGCAGCGCCCGCCGTAAGAAAAGCTCCAGCCGCGACAGTACAGATGACGGCCAAGGCCAGAGTTCTCCGGCGCTGATTCTCGAGTTTTGGGCGTTGCATCATCAAGCTTGGCCGCAGTCTGCGCAAAGCTTCGTGCGCGGGAGCTGCACAATCAGGCGGCAAGCCCCGCCCTCCGGGGACAGAGGTAACCTATACTATACGCCGATGCCACTCCACGACGTAGCCGCGAGATCTTCGCAGGAGATCATTGAAGACGCCGGACAGGGACCTGCCCAGGCCGCGGTCAACGCGCATTACGACACACGGCTGCCGGAGCTGCCGTGGTCACGGCGCGCACAAATACCCATCATCGCGGCAGCGGTCTATAGCGTGATTCGCACGCTGGGGCCCACACTGCGCTACGAGGTGCTCGGCTGGCAGCATGCTGAACGAGTTTACGCCTCGCGCAAACAGTGCATCTGGGCGTTCTGGCACCGCATCATCATTCCGATTGTTTGGTGGAGGCGCAATCACGGCATCGTAGTGATGAACACGACCGCTTTCGACGGCCAGTGGACCCGCAAGGTGATCGAATGGCTGGGCTTCGGCACGGCTCAGGGAAGCTCTTCACGGGGCGGATTGCGCGGGCTGGCAGTAATGGCCCGCCGCCTCGAAGAGGGCTTCGACTGCGCCTTCACCATCGACGGGCCGCGCGGTCCGCGCTACATCGCAAAACCAGGGCCGGTCATGCTGGCGCGGAAAACCGGGTGCCCGATCATGGTCTTTCACATCGGCGTGGATCGCGGCAAAACCTTCGAAAGCACCTGGGACCATTTTCTGTTGCCCATGCCCTTCGCGCGAACGGTGATTCTGTTTTCACCGCCGATCTATGTGCCCAAAGATGCGGGTGCGGAATTGATGGAAGCCAAGCACGCCGAAATGCAGCGCGAACTCGAGCGCGTTCGCGACATTGCAGAATCTTGGTTTTCTCTGAACGAGGCTGAGCGGGAGAGCTATAGGGCCAAGTTTAACAGGTGAGATATTCTCGGGAAATCTCGATTTGATCCGCCGCCGACAAAAATGAATGAATATCGCGAACAATGGAAGGGATATCGAAGACTATGGATTTATTTCGTCGCGATATTCGCAGGCTTCGTCCCAGTTTCCCTTGGCATTACAGCAATTTCGGCAAAGCTCTTCCACACCGAAACTCTTGGCTATATAGCGGCAGTTATTTGGATACTGTTTTGGATTTTCTCAGGGTTACGCATCAATGCCTGGCCATGTCCGCGTTGCGGAAAGTGCTTCATTGGCAGATGGTGGTCTGGTAGCCCAATTTTGAGCTCGTTCATGGTTCGGCGCTGCGCTCACTGCGGATTGCCGAAGCCGGAAAGGGCGCTGGCCGTGTTCCCTCGGCGCGATTAACTAACACATGAAAATCATCTAGTTACCGGTGCGTTCGCCGAGTTTGACGGGGATATCCATTTTTTTACCGCCGCGGTAAATGCTGACCTTCACGGTGTCCCCGGGACGCTTGCGATTCAAGATCACGTTCATGTCGAAAGGACTGGCAATCTTCTGGTCGTCGATGGCGATGATGACGTCCCCGCCGATGGCGATACGTCGCATGCCCGCAAGGACTTGGCGGTCACCGCCGTGAAGGCCCGCAGCAGCAGCGGGTCCGCCTCGCGTCACCGCCTCGATCAGCAATCCTTCCTGAACGGGAAGATCGAGCGCTTCAGCAAGCCAGCCGGCCACGGGTAGAGTTTGCACGCCGAGGAAGGCGCGGTGCACTCGCCCGTCCGTCATCAGGTCGTTGGCAATGTTCTTTGCCGTGTTAATGGGGATAGCGAAGCCGATCCCGGCCGTGGTTCCCGTGGGGGTGTATATCGCGCTGTTGATGCCGATCACCTCGCCGTGAGAATTGATGAGCGGGCCGCCCGAATTGCCGCGATTAATCGCCGCATCGGTCTGGATGGCCTCGTCAATGAAAGTGGTCTGGCTGGTCTGCACCGTGCGGCCCAGGGCGCTGACGACGCCTGTGGTGAGCGTGGATTGGAAGCCAAAGGGATTGCCGATGGCCAGCACCTTTTGCCCCACCTGGATCGCTCCCGAATCTCCCAGAGGCAACGCGCTGAGATGTTTCCCCTTGGGATCAATCTTGATTAGGGCGACGTCGTTGCGCTGGTCCGCCCCGATGTATTTTGCCGGATGGTGCGACTGATCCCCCAGCACGACCTCGATGGACTGTGCGCCTTCCACGACATGAAAGTTGGTCAGGATGTACCCGCGCGGATCAATTACGAAGCCTGAGCCGGCTCCTTCCACGGGCACGGGGTCCATGAAGAAATCATATTCCGTCGCTTTGGTGAGAATGTTGGCCACCGCCGGGGACGCTTGCCGGTAGATGCGCACGTTGATGGATTCATCCTCGGTCAGCGCCGCGTCTCGCGCAGCGACATTGTAGAGAGCGCCGCTCCTGCCCGCACTGGGAGGCACGGCCTCCACGTTGGTGGGTCCGTGCGAGCCGAAGCGCGTACCGGCCCAATAAGCGCCCAGGATAATCACCAGTGCGGCAACGATGACGCGCGCGCGATTGAATGTGTTGACTGTCGTCATGGCTGTGGTCCCTTCTGATTCATTCGATGACCATGGTACAGGAAAAATTGCAACGCGGTCATCGCGCCGTTTGGCGGCGGAGCTTGGCGGCGAGCGCCGCAACCTGCCGGCGGGTTTCTTCGAGCGCGCCCGAACAGTCGATTTTCTCGGTGGCGTGACGCAGTTTTTCCTCGACGGAAAGCTGGGCCGCGATGCGGCGGCGGGCCTCCGCCTCGCTAAGGCCGCGCGCAACCAGGCGTTCGAGTTGCTGCTCGGGCTTGCACCAGGCGACGATGAGGCCATCGAGTTTCTTGTCCAGGCCGGCTTCGATAAGCAGCGCAGCTTCGACGAACGCGGCGTCGCGGACTCCGTTCCGCTCCCATTCGTCGAACTGCCGGAAGACGACGTCGGCGACGCGCGGGTGCACGATGGCGTTCAGGCGGTCGAGCTTGGCCCGGTCGGCAAAAACAACGTTCGCGAGCTGGGTCCGGTTGATGCGGCCGCTCGCATCGGTGATGGCAGGTCCGAATTCGCGCAGGATCTCTTCGTGCGCGGGCTCGCCCCGTTCGATCAATCGGTGGGCCAGCGAATCGGCGTCGAGGACGGCGAAGCCCATTTCGCGGAGCATGGCGGCGACGGCGCTCTTCCCGCTGGCAATTCCGCCCGTGAGTCCGAGTCGGAGCATTTCTTTTTCAGATTACCGCGCGATGGCGCTCGATTGCGTCAAGGAAAACTTGGGTGACGCGCGGCGGAGGCGCGCCGCCTTCACCGTATTGCTCATGAGCATGGCAATGGTCATCGGGCCCACGCCGCCCGGCACAGGCGTGAGCGCGCCGGCCGTATTCATGACGTCGGGATGAACGTCTCCCACAAGGGCGCTGCCCTTCGCGCGGAATTTTTCGAGCCGCCCGGGAAAATTGCGGAATAGGCGCTCGGCTTCTTTCGCGTCCGTAACGCGGTTGGTGCCAACATCAATGATCGCCGCCCCCGGCTTGATCCAATCGGCCTCCACAAACCCGGCCTTGCCCATGGCCGCGATCACAATGTCCGCGCCGCGCACCACTTCGGGAAGGTTGCGCGTTTTCGAGTGGCAAATCGTCACCGTCGCATTGGCGTGCATCAGCAAAAGCGCCATGGGCTTGCCCACGATGTCGCTGCGTCCCAGCACTACCGCGTTCGCTCCTTCGATCTGGATGTTGTTGCGCCGCAGGATTTCCATGCATCCCGCCGGAGTGCAGGCCACCAGGCCGGGTCGTCCGCTGACTAGCCGGCCGAGGTTCACGGGATGGAATCCGTCCACGTCTTTTGCGGGGTCAACAGCCTCCAGGATGCGCTTGGTGTCAACTTGTGGAGGAAGAGGGAGCTGAACGAGGATGCCGTCCACCTCGTTGTCGCGGTTCAAGTCTTCCACAACCGCGAGCAGGTCGAGAGTGCTTACCGTGGCGGGTGGCGTCAGCAGCGCGCTCGCCATTCCGAGGTGCTCGCAAGCCGCAATTTTGCTCTTCACGTAGACCTGTGAAGCTGGATTTTCACCGACAAGCACCGCCGCGAGGCCCGGCCGCACCCCTGCCGCCGTGAGCAGTCGCACTTCGTCCTTCAATTCCGCGAACATTTGGTCGCGAATCTTGTTCCCGTCAAGGATCCGTGCGCTCACGCGCCCCTCGCTTTCGTTCTGCTCGTGTGCTGCAAGACAAAATCATAGCACACGGCAAAGTGTCAGCCGCCCATCCGCATTGCAGATAATGCATTGCAGATAATGCTTTCTGCCGAAGTCACGTTCTGCTAGGATGCGCGCCAAGTTCTTCGCAAGGAGGGATCTCCCATGGCTACAGTCAAGCGCGTCGGTCCCGGTTCCGCTTTTAAAGTCGGCGTGGTTACTTACGCGATCCTCGGTTTGATCATAGGGGTCTTCGTGGCCTTGTTTTCCATGATGGCGGGCTCCTTGGGTAGCTTGGCAGGAGGCCAAGCGATGGGTGCGCGCGCGTTTGGTCTCGGATTCGGCCTTGCCTCAATTATTATTTTTCCGATCTGCTACGGCATCATCGGCGGCATCGCTGCAGCAATCGGAGCAGCGATTTACAATCTCGTCGCCGGCTGGGTCGGCGGCCTCGAAGTCGACATCAGCTAGCCCGACGACAGCGCACGCCCCACTCGCCCTCTGTGGGGACGGGGGCTTGCCCCGCCAGTTCCTAATTTTGCTTTTGTAGCTCCCCAGTTTGTTTTGTGGTTTTGTGGCACAACCGTTCCTTGCTGCGCTCTTGGACTTCATCCTGGAAGGCTGATCTGAGATTCACGAGCACAGCCATTCTCGTTTACTCTGAGTCCGTATCCTTCCGACACGTCCCCGCAATCGATTCAAACATTTACACTTACAACTTATACTTGACAGGGACCATAATCATGTGGTAATATGGTATTTGATACTGAGACACCAATCCGGTCATCCTCCCCTCCCTCCCCGCTATAGCGCTGCTCGTGCGTTTTCCTTTACCTCCTTTGCTTCCTTAACCTCCTCTAAGTTCTTTACAATCCGCACTTCCGAGACCCCCCTCCCGCAACCCCTTTATAATCCGCACTTACAAGCACACCTCGGATCTGCGGGAAACAAAGGACTTATAACCCCTTTAGAATCCGCACTTACAGGAAATTCTCCTGTAACTCCTTTAGAATCCGCACTTACAAAAAGTGGGGGGGAGGGGGTGGGAGGGTCTCCTCGTCATCGAACGTTCCGGCGTTCAAACGCATTTCGATCTATCCCCTTTCTCCCAAGGTCAGAGGGCGGCAAAGGAGCACGCGGGGAGTCCTTATGAGAGGCTCAGTATCTAATCGCGTGGGAGAAGAAGATGGCATTGTTTGGTGATTTGGGCGACCGGCGAGAGCTGGAGAAGAAGGCCAAGGTGGAGGGACGGCTGCCTCCGGGGCAGTCGCTAACGCTGAAATGGCCGGTGCTGCACGAGGGCAGCGTCCCGCGGTTCGATCCGGCAAAGTGGGACTTCAAGATTTCCGGGCAAGCGGAAGAGCCAGTGCGGCTGACGTGGGAAGAATTTCGTGCTCTGCCGCAGACGGAAACGACGTCTGATTTTCACTGCGTGACGCGCTGGAGCCGCCTGGACAATCGGTGGAAAGGCGTGCTGTTCACCGACGTGATGAAACTGGTCAAGCCAAATCCGGGAGTGCAGTTCGCGCTCGTCCTGGCGGAAGAGGGCTACACCGCCAATGTGCCGCTGGCGGACCTGCAACGGCCGAACGTGCTGTTCGCATTTGACCATGACGGCGAGCCGCTCGCAGCGGAGCATGGCGGCCCGCTGCGGCTCGTTGTGCCGCATCTCTATGGTTGGAAGAGCGTGAAGTGGGTGCGCGGGCTCCTCTTGCTGGACCAAGACCGGCTGGGTTTCTGGGAGCGCAACGGCTACCACGCCTACGGCGACCCGTGGCGCGAGCAGCGCTATTCCGGAAGTTAAAGTGCGCGCAATCAGTGATTTGAACAAGAAGCCGCCGGTGGACACAATACGGTTTTTGAGCGGTTTCTTGAGAATTTCATTGTGACCATTCAGCGTCCCGTTCGTCTGAGCCTGTAAGCCCTCCAGCAACTAAAGGGGTTACCCCAGACATGGACATCATCGGCGGGATGGACACGGCGGCTCGCGATTTCAAATATGCCGTTCGCACACTGCGGCGCAGTCCCGGGTTCGTGGCCGTGGCGGCCCTGACTCTGGCGCTGGGGATCGGCGCGAATACCGCGATTTTCTCCCTCCTGGATCAAATTCTGCTGCGGCTGCTGCCGGTCCAGAATCCTCATCAACTTGTTCTGCTGACCATGCGCGGCCACCATTACGGAAACAATTGGGGCGGGAACGCGATCTCACATCCCATGTTCCGGGACTTCCAGGCGCACAACGAGGTGTTCTCGGGGATGTTTTGCCGCTTCCCGATCCACGTGAGCCTGACCTTCGGAGGTCAGGCGGAACGCGTGCCCGCGGAACTGGTATCAGGAACGTACTTCAGTGTGCTGGGAGTCGGCACGGCCATCGGACGCGCCTTCACCCCGGAGGACGATCGCATTCCAAACGGCCATCCCATTGTGGTGTTGAGTTACGACTACTGGAAGCAGCGGTTCGGCGCAGATCCGGGCATTGTCGGAAAAACAGTGACGGTGAACAGCTACGTGATGACCGTCATCGGGGTCGCGCAAGCGGGTTTTGACGGCGTGGAGTTAGGGTATTCCACCAAGCTCTTCGTTCCGATCATGATGCAGCAGCAAATCGTGGTGGGCAACGTCAATATGCTCACGGACCGCCGCACGCGTTGGGTGAACACGTTTGGAAGGTTGAAGCCAGGCGTGAGCCAAACTCAGGCCAAGGCGTCCCTGCAGCCCTTCATGCATTCCATGCTTGAAGCGGAGGTGCGCGAAGCCGCTTTCAGCCACGCCTCGACGTATGACCGTGAGCAATTTGTGAAGTGCTGGATCGACGTTTTGCCTGGATCACAGGGCCGGGCCTCTTTCCGGCGCGAACTCTCGACACCGCTCTGGGTACTCATGGCCACCACCGGGGTTGTGCTGTTGATCGCCTGCGCGAACATCGCGAACCTCTTGCTGGCGCGGGCCACCGGCAGACAGAAGGAGATCGCGGTGCGGCTGGCGATCGGAGCGAGCCGGGGACGCCTTGTCGGCCAGCTTCTGATCGAAACTCTCTCTCTTTCGGCACTGGGCGGCCTCGCGGGTCTGGCCCTCGCATTTTGGGCGGACAAGACGCTGATGGCGATCTATTTACCAGCGGATTCGGCGGACGTAAAAATTTCGACGCTGCCAGATCTTCGCATTCTTCTCTTTACCTTGGCGGTGACCATGCTGACCGGATTGATTTTCGGGCTTGTGCCGGCCTTGCGGGCGACCCGGCCGGATGTGGGACGGATTCTAAAGGATCAAGCAGGCGCAGTGGTGGGCGGCGGCCACAATGCGCTCAGAAAGGCGCTGGTTGTTGCCCAAGTCGCGCTTTCGCTCCTGCTGGTGATCGGCGCGGGACTCTTCCTTCGCAGTTTGAAAAACCTGAGCAACCTCGGTCCCGGTTTCCCGGCGGACAGACTGGTGGGATTCAATATCGACCCTTCGCTGGGCGGTTATACACCGGAACGGTCGAAAGTCTTTTATCAGCAATTGACGAGCAGCCTCAGCTCGATTCCCGGAATTGAATCCGTGGGCCTGGCAAGCATGCGGATTCTCGAAGACAACGAGTGGGACAGCAGCATGACGGTGGAGGGCTACACGCCCGCGAAACCCGAGGATCGCGCGCAGCCCTACATGAACCGGATCAGCCCGGGTTATTTTGCGACGCTCGGCGTGCCCATTGTTGCCGGTCGTGATTTCCGGCTGAATGACGACCAGGAGGTCAAGAGAGGCTCTGAGCCGGACCGCTGGACTCCCACCGCGGTGATGATCAACGAGAAGTTTGCAAAGCGCTTTTTCCCGGGACGAAATCCCATCGGACTGCACATGGGATTCGGAAGCGATCCCGGGACGCGCACCGACATGGAAATCATCGGTGTTGTGAAGGACATCAAATACACGAATTTGCGCGACGAGATTCCCGAGCAGGCCTACATTCCCTATCTCGGGAGTCATTTCGTCGGCGGCATGACGGTCTACGTGCGAACCGCGGTGGATCCCAATCTGCTGATTTCCTCGGTGCGCGCGAAAGTCCGCGATCTTGATCCGAATCTCCCGATTTACGGCCTGCGCACCACCGACGCGCAGATCAGCAATTCACTCACGACCGAACGCATGATCGCCAGCCTTTCCACGGTCTTCGGGTTTTTGGCGACCGTGCTGGCGATCATCGGCCTGTATGGCGTGATGTCCTACACGGTTGCGCAGAGAACTCGCGAGATCGGGATTCGCATGGCGCTCGGTGCGGCTCAGGGAAATGTGGTTTGGATGGTCATGCGCGAGGTGCTGCGCCTCATTGCCATCGGCATCGCGGCGGGCATACCAGCTGCACTGGCGCTCACTCGAGTGGTGCAGAGTCAACTTTTCGGCCTGACGGCGCACGACCCGTCGACGCTGCTGGCGGCAACGGGCCTACTGGTGCTCGTTGCTTGCGCCGCGGGGTATATCCCGGCCCTGCGCGCCAGCCGCCTGGACCCGATGGACGCTTTGCGCTATGAATGATCGTGAAGCCGCCGCAGCCCAGCGATCGCGCGTTCTGCGAGCTGAAAAAGGTTGGGCCAGCCAACACAAAACAGGCGAGCGGGAGATGCCGCTCACCGGGTTCAGTTAATCGGCGGCGGCTTGCGCCTTGGTCGGGTCGATCTCGATGCGGCCCTTGAAGTGGGCGCCGTCCTCGATGCTGATCCGCGCCGAAGAAATATCTCCAATGATGGAGCCATCCTTCTTGATGTCGACGCGGCCGCGTGCGTGGAGATTGCCGACGACTTTGCCGTAAACAACCACCTCGCCCGCGTTGATTTCGGAAATGAGATCGGCGGTCGAGCCTACGGTCAGTTCATGGCCGCGAAGCGAAATGGGGCCTTCGACCTTGCCGTCGATCTGCAAATCTT
>Ga0209648_10006449_pt1 | contig 10098 bp, 14 predicted proteins | sample GraSoi2013_115cm_FD_185830 | JGI IMG/M metagenome (GOLD analysis project Ga0209648, IMG submission 185830) | Grasslands soil microbial communities from the Angelo Coastal Reserve, California, USA - Sample 9_17_2013_115cm (SPAdes) (version 2) | ecosystem: Environmental > Terrestrial > Soil >...
CGTGAGAGCATTGCAGCAGGCTGCCAACCGCTCATCCGGCAAAGCGGCTCCTGTATTCCGAAGGCGATATCCCGAGGTGGCGTATGAAAGCGCGCCGCATGCGTTCGTCATCGCCGAACCCTGCCCGCTGCGCCACCTCGACAACGCCGCGGATCTCGCTGCTTTCGAGCAACAGCCGCGCGGTTTCAACCCTTAGCGCCTCGACCCCGCTTGCCGGCGTCATGCCGGTGCGATTGACATAGGCCCGCGCGAACGTTCGGGGGCTCATTCCTGCTTTTTTGGCGAGCGTTTCGACCTTGAGATCGCCGGCAATATTTTCGATGATCCAGGCGTGCAGCGCGCTGAACCGCCCCTCGACGTCGGAGGCCTGCGCGGCCAGCACGGTAGAGAACTGGCTTTGGCCGCCGGGGCGTTTGAGGAACACCACCAGCCGCCGCGCGATATCGAGCGCGGTGGTGTGGCCAAAGTCCTCCTCGATCATGGCGAGCGCTAGGTCGATGCCGGCGCTCACGCCGGCGGAGGTCCAGACATTTCCGTCTTTAATAAAAATCGCATCCGGCTCGACACGGATTTTTGGGAAACCGTCCGCCAGTCTCGGACAATAGCGCCAATGCGTCACCGCACGCTTTCCATCCAGCGTGCCTGTCCAGGCCAGCACGAATGCTCCGAGGCATACTGACGCAACGCGCCGCGCCTTCGGCAACGCTTGCGAAATCCATTTCATCAGCACGGCGTCTTGCCGCAGCGCCCAGATGCCCGGGCCGCCCGGGATCACAAGCGTATCGACCTGGTGCGGCCGAACGCTGGAGATCGGCGCGGTATCGACCATCATCCCGACGTCGGTTTGCACAAGTCCCCCCGAGGTCGACAGATAAGACAGCGAATGGCTCGCGCTCGGCCGTTCGATTTCCTCCGGACCTGAGATATCGAGCAGGGTCACCCCCGGAAAGGCGACAATCGCCACGCATCTTGCGGATGGCTTTTCCCGGACGTCCAGCCGCCGGGGTTTGGCAGATTTCGAGGGCATATTGTCCTTTAAGCCATTCAAGGCTCGCCTGTATAGCTCGCCTTGGGATAGCGGGGTGATGTCTGACATGTCACGAGAGCTGAGCCGCCAATACGGAACCATCAAATCGCCTTGGGCCGATTACGCCATCTACAGTTTCCCGGATGCCTCCCTTGTCGGCTCTGGCGAACGGCGGCCCCTGATGGAGGCGATGAACAGCATCATCGCCGTCAACTGGCAGGCGAGCGAACCGCACTGGACGGCGGCCTCCTCGCCCTTCGACAACAAACTCAGTCTCATTCTCGTCTATGCCAGTTCCGGGCTGGTGGCGTTTTCGGTCTACCGCAGGCTGCGGATCGCAGGACAGCTCGCCATCTACCGAAGCGGCACCGAGGTGCTTCCGGCCCATCAGGGCCGCGGCCTCTACGGATTTTTCACTACCGAAGTCCTGAGCTCTTCAGGCGCCGTGACTAGCGGCGATACCGGCATCCTTTATGGATGGCGGACGCGCAATCCTATCGTGTGGGCGGCCAACGCCAAGATCTGCGAAAAAGTCACGCCCTCCCTGCTCGGCGACGCTCAGGACGCCGCGTTGCAGGCGGCCTGCGTCGAAATGTGTTCGCTGCTTTATCCCGGCAAGCCCCTCGAGGCGCCCGACATGATCATGCGCGGCGCTTACGGCCATATCAAACATCATCGCCAAGCCTATCATGGCGCGGCATCACTGGTTGATGCGGCGATGTCCCGCCTGATCCCGGCGTCGGCGGACGCGCTGTTTTCAGTCGGTTTGGTGAGAGCGCGATGGCGATAACAGAACAACACGTCGCATTCGCTCCCAGCCGCCGCTTCGCGGATCGCGCCTATCTGGCGTGGGCGACGGTGGCAACGGCCTACGCGATTGCGTTCCTGCAGCGCGTTTCGCCGCAATCCATCAGTTTGAACTTCATGGCCGACTTCGGCACCGATGCCGCCGGTGTTGCGATGCTCGCCTCGAGTTATTTCTGGGGCTACACCTTGATGCAGATTCCGGCTGGCCTTCTGGTCGACCGCTACGGCGTCAAGCGGGTGGTGCTTTTCAGCATGGCGGCATCTTCGCTGGGAAGCGCTGCGTTTGCGGTGGCGCCAAACCTGCTCGACGTTTTTGCCGCAAGGTTGATCGTTGCCTGCGGCGATGCGCTGGTATTCACCGCGCTGTTGAAACTTGTCGCGCAGAGTTTCACCGACGAGCGGTTCGGCGTCATGTCGGGCATCTCACAGGTGTCGGGCTATGTCGGCGGGGTGATGGCGACGACGCCGCTCGCCGCTGCGGTGACCGGCTTTGGCTGGCGCGCGTGCTTTGTGTTCATCGCATGCGTCGGGGTGGCGAATCTCGCCTTTGCCTCGCTCGCCCTCAAATCGGATCCGGTGGCGCGCAGCACCAAAACCCTGAGCGGCATTCTCGCAGCCAGCGGGAAGGCGCTTTCGCAAATCGCGAACTGGGGCTGCGCCATGAGCTTTGCATCCCACTTTGCGGTGGTGACGACGTTGTCGGGCGTCTGGGGAATTCCAATGGTGGCGCATTTCTTCAATCTATCGCCGTCGGCGGCGAGCACCCCCCTGCTCGCCTTTATGGTCGGCAATGCGATCGGCTCGATCGGTCTTGGCCATGCGGCGGACCGAGCAGCCGCGGCGCTTGATACTGCACTGGTCCGTATCTGCCTGCTGCGGATGCTTCTGATCGCGATGCTGTTGCCGCCGATCGCCCATGCGCTCGGCTTCCTCTATGTCACCGTCGTATTCGCAGCGCTCGGACTTGTCGCCGGCGGCACCGTGCCGTTGGTGCTGAAATGCACCAAGCGGCTTTACACCGCCGATCTGATTGGGATCGGCGCGTCGGTGAACACGACGGCCGCTGGAATTTTCGCAGGCGCCTCGCAGCCCATTATCGGGCTCGCTATGGTGGCCATCAGCCAGCTTGCAGGGAGCGGCGCTGAACATGACCAGAGTTCTGTCAGCGACGCCGGCTATGGAGCTCTTATCGGAATTCTGCTGCTCATGTCGCTGCCCGGCATCGCCGGCCCGCTGCTGATGAGGAGCAAATTGATGGTTCGCGAGTAGCATTAAGGGAGAGGGGGCAGTATGTCGCGTTTGTATTTGAGAAAAGGCGAGGTCGGCTCAAACTATGCGGTGAGCACCTGGCAAACCGTGATGTTTTCTGAATTTGAAGCGCAGATGAGCAGTGAAGCGAGGCCCTTTCCCTGCATCTTCGGAGTCACGGGCTATCGCCTCGACCAGTTACGCTATTTGTTTCTCGATCCCTTCGATATCGAGGTTCTCGGCGCCCAGCTCGCGCAATTTGTAGCCGAATCCCGCTCACACGGGCCGAACACATCGCTGGTGGTTTTTACCCGGCCACGCCCGGTGCAGACGCTGGACGCCTATTACAGGAAACTGTGGCTGACGCTCGACCAGCTGGCGCGGCTGGACAAGAGTCCGTGGCCGGCCGAAATCCCCGAACAAATCGATCACCCGATGTGGGAGTTTTCGTTCGCGGGTGAACCGATGTTCGTGGTGTGCAGCACGCCTGCGCATGTGATGCGGCAAAGTCGCCGGTCCAGTTCCTTCACGCTCACATTCCAACCGCGATGGGTGTTTGAAAAAATCCTCGGAACGGAGAAGGCCGCAGCCGCCGCGTTCGCTGAGGTGCGCAAGAGGCTTATTCCCTATGACAGCACGAGTCCCTCGCCGCTGCTTGGGCGGTACGGCAACCATGACGGGCGTGAGTATCAGCAATACTTCCTGACGGACGACAATCACACCCAAACAGGATGTCCGTTCGCCAAGCTCGCGCAAAACATGACTTCTCGGATTGAAAACCGGGAGCAAGCGGCATGACCCAAATCATCGCCGGCAAGAAGACTGAATTTACCATCGACCCCGCGATCCTGGAGCTGTTGCCTGCGCAAGGCAGCGTCGAATTGCAGCGGGATGCTGCCGGCAAGGTGCACCATTTCCACACCCATCCCGTCGATGAGATTCTGGTGATTATCAGCGGCAGGCTGAATTTCATGTGGGAGGGCGGCGAGCGAATCTGCGGCCCCGGCGACACCATCATGTTGCCGGCCGGCACGCTTCACCAATCCGAGGCTCTGGACGAGGCGATCTACGCGATCGCGACGCGACCACCCGCCGTCGATCCGGCCAACAATTGAACCGGCAGGCGCAACTCTTGTCAGGAAAACGGGTGGTGAGTGCCCCCAGGGGCCGGTGCGGGGTCGGTCGCGAGACGTTCGACCAGTTCGATGACTTCAAACCGTTGCCTCGGTGCAAGTTTGAGGAAGGCTTTTAGCAGTCGCAGGCTTTCGATAGTTTCGCTCGATGGAGCTCCGAGCTTCTTGTGCAGCTCTGCAATAAATGTGGGATTTTTCATCTCGCACCCTTGATAAGGAACGGTAATGGCATTTTTAGGCAAACGTGAGGGCTTGGCCCAAAAGGTCGACACAGCGGCGATAGAGGCTGAACGTCTCGGCCTGACGACGGCTACTTTGATACTTCGAATGGCACGCCTGGAAATTGACCGGGCCGAACCCGACGAGGTTGAAAGTATGCCAAGGAACAACTCGGCCGGCAAGCCAAACTAGCCGTCCGAAACGGCTCTATCGGCGGAAATTCGCAGCTTATTGCTGCATTTGCTTCGGCAATGGTGCCCGTGCGCGGCGACCGCTACTGCGCCAAGGCAAGGCCTGTTGGCTGCGTAGGTTTGCCCGCGATGAACCGCCAACCGCCATCGCGAGGAGCGAAAGCGACCAGGCAATCCAGTATGTTCGTTGGCGATCCTGAACACTCGCCGTTAAAGGAGGATCGTCACGCGAAGCTATTATTTCGATATGAAGGATGGCAGGCCCCGAACCACAAAGCGCGGTTTTGGGAAACTCATCGCCGGACCGGATCCGTTCGGCTGACTTGCTGAGCCCGCTCCTTGTCACGCGGCTGCTCCTGTCCCCTTTCATCGCGCACGATGCCTTGATCGGGAGCATTGCCACTCCCCGGCTCACGGCTTGTTGTAGGCCAGCGCTTTTCCGTGGAGCAGGCTTGAACTTTTCGCACTTTCTCCTGCCAGACAATGCGATCCGCAACCGTCGGGTTCCATCGGTATGCCGGCTCCGCGCCAAAACCGGCGATCGGCTGGAACCCAAATCCGCGCCGCAAGTTTTAACTCCCGCATCACTATTGTCCAACGCAGGAGAATTCTCATGCGATCCAAGCTTGCTATCTCGGCCCTCGTGGTCGCCTCATTGTTCGGGGCGACGGCGATCGCGTCGGCACAGACGCAGCCGGCTCCGGGCGCGTCGAGCGAAGGCAACGTCGGCCCGGGCGCCACCCCCGATACGAAGATGAAATCTCAGAAGATGAAGTCCAGCAGGATGAAGTCTGGCACCACCACCGGAATGAGTGTCGGCTCCAAGAAGCACGAGGCTCGCAAGCCGTCCGGTCAAGGCACCGGCGATAATGCCGGCAAGAACACCGGCAGCAAATAGGCACGTTCTCCGTTGAAGGGCGGATGTACCCCTTCGACAAAACAAGGGCCCCGGCGCGATGCGGGGCCCTTTGCTTTTGTCACATCACGCGCGGGCAGATCAATGGTGGTGGTAAACACGACCGGCGTGATGCCGATGCACCGGACCCATATCATTAGCGTAGGCGCCCGCCTGGTAGCCGCCATCGGTATAGGGATTGCCTGGTCCGAGGTTCTGGCAATTGGCGTCCGGATAGAATTGCGCGCAATAACCGGGGTCGGAAATCACTTGCTGCGCTTTCGCAGGCACTACCAACGCGGATGCCGCCATAGCCGCGGCGCCCAACAATGCAAATTTCATTTCGCTCACTCCTAAGTTTGTTTGGGATTTAGGGGATGTGGTACCGGGACCTGCGTTCTGCCATTAACGTTTCTTTTAATCTTGGGAAGATGAGACGTCTGACGTGAAAGGGCCGCTTTCCGTCAACCGCGTCAGCTGTAAGGCTTGATTGATTTCCTCATGTGCACCACCTCGCCGGTGGCGGGAAGCGGTTCACGCAGAAATTTCTCAAAACCACGACGCGCATAAAGTGCGACGTTGGCGGAAAAGTTCGCATTGGTGCGCAATCCAACTCGTTTGACCCGAGTGATCAAACGATCATCTCGGCACGTTTGAGAAGCAAGCCGCCAATGCCGTTGCCGTGCCGATCCGGTAGCATGGCAGCATTTTCGATCGGCAGATGCGAAGGCGCGGCGATTAGCTCACGGCAGAGAGCGCCGAAGCGAGCGTCACGAGAGCAGGATGCTGCAGGCGAGTTTCACGTTTTAGTGACCCATTCGGCCAGATTTTTTCACCAGCGCCGAAATAAAACGATCCGTGCCGATGTTTCCTTATCATAGCGCAACCGCCAAGGAGACTGCTCACGATGCCCACGGCTGCCCTGGTCTCGCTGGCGACATCGGTCCCTCCATACGTGTTTTTTCAGAAGGATGTTCTGGCAGCGGCATGGGACGTGTTCGGACCCCGCTTTCCTGAATTCGAGCGGTTTTCAAGTATTTTTGCGAACACCGGAATTATCAAACGTCACGGCGTGAAGCCATTCGACTGGTATCGCGAGCCGCGAGGCTGGCCGGAACGTACCGAGGCCTTTCTTGAAGGTGCCGCCGCACTATTTGTCGACGTGGCCGAGAAAGCGTTGGCAGATGCACACCTCGTCGGCGGCGATATCGACACCGTCGTGACCGTCTGTTCCACGGGAATTGCGACGCCGAGCCTCGATGCGCGCGTCGCCCGCCGAATGGGTTTCCGGTCCGACATCACGCGCGTGCCTGTGTTCGGTCTCGGCTGTGCGGGTGGGGTCTCGGGTTTATCGATCGCCTCGCGTCTTGCGCAAGCACGACCAGGCAGCAACGTGCTGCTGGTAACGCTCGAACTCTGCTCGCTGGCGCTTCGCCTCGACAAGCTTACCAAGGCCAACATCATTTCCGTGAGCCTGTTCGGCGACGGCGCAGCGGCGATTATATTGCGCGCGGGCGATGGCGGCGCGACGCGGATCGAGAATACCGGCGAGCACCTTTGGCCCGATACGCTCAACATCATGGGCTGGAGCGTCGATCCGGAGGGGCTCGGCGTCATCCTCCGCCGTACCGTCCCCGAATTCGTCGCCACGCAACTCAAATCCGCCGTGTTGCAGATTCTCGAGCGCATGCAGCTCTCGCGGGCGGACATCGACCGGTTCATCTGCCATCCCGGTGGCGCCAAGGTCATCAATGCGCTGGAGGCCGCCCTGGCACTTGATCAAGGTACGCTCGACCACGAACGGCAGATTATCGCCGACTACGGTAATATGTCGGCGCCCACTGTGTTGTTTGTGCTTGAACGCGCCCGTGCGAAGGGACTGCCGGCAAGGTCGCTGTTGACTGCGCTCGGACCCGGCTTCACCGCAAGCTGCGTCACGCTACTGCACGCCGCGTGACCGCTGCTGAATTCATTCTCGGGGTCGTCACGCTGCAGCGCGCCGGAGAACTTGTCGCTTCGCGCCATAACACTGACAGGCTCCTGGCCCGCGGCGCCGTCGAGGCGGCATCCGGGCATTATCCGCTTATCGTCGCGGTGCACGCTGCATGGCTAATATCGCTATGGGTATTTGGGCACGATCAGCCCGTGAATATTGCTGCCTTGCTCTTCTATCTGGTCTTGCAGGGCTTTCGTTTCTGGGTGATGCGGACGCTCGGCTCGCGATGGACGACGCGGATTATTGTTCTGCCGGAACAACCGCTGGTGTCTGCGGGACCCTATCGATTTCTGTCGCATCCCAATTATGCCGTTGTTGCCGGTGAGATCGCCATACTTCCGTTGGCTCTCGATCTGCCGCTGCTGGCTGCCGTCTTCACCCTCCTCAATGCCGCGGTTCTCGCGATCCGCATACGAGCCGAAAGCCGCGCCCTTGCCGCCTCGCGTCGGACGATGCTGCGTGGCACGCAATGAGGGAGCGGTTTATTGAGCCAAGTGAGGCCCCAATCGCTACGTGGTTTGGCTTCATCCTGATGTGCCTCGGCATGTTCATGGCGATCCTCGACATTCAGGTCGTCGCGACTTCGCTGCCCGCGATCCAGGACGCGCTTGCGATATCGCGGGATGCGATGAGCTGGATTCAAACGGCGTATCTGATCGCCGAGATCATCGCCATTCCACTGACCGGGTGGCTTACGCGCGTACTGACGTTGCGGTGGCTGTTCGTTGTTGCGATCGGTCTCTTTACCCTCGCCTCCCTCGGCTGTGCGTTGAGCGGCAGTTTTCCGACACTTGTCAGCTTCCGTGTGTTTCAGGGTTTCGCCGGAGGTACCTTGATTCCGGCCGTGTTCTCCGCCGTCTTCTTACTGTTTCCGGTCCGTTTGCACCCCGTTGTCACCACGATGGCCGGCATTATGGCCGTGCTGGCGCCCACGGTCGGGCCGGTGGTTGGCGGCTGGATCACCGAAACCTGGTCCTGGCATTGGCTGTTTCTGATCAACGTCGCCCCCGGCATCATTGCGGCAGCCGCGACACCATTCCTGCTGCCCCGCGCGAGCCCTCGTTTCGCCGATCTGGCTACGCTCGACGGATATTCTCTCGCGCTAATGGCCATCTCGCTTGCGAGCCTCGAGATCGGTCTGAAGGAGGCCCCACCGGATGGCTGGCTTTCTCCGCTCTGCTCGATCCTGTTTTTGCTGAGCGCTGCCGCAGCGACCGGGTTCGCCGTCAGAACACTCAAGGCCGAGCATCCAGTGATCGAGCTGTCAACGTTGAAGAATCCTTCCTTCGCGATCGGTTGCGCCTTAAGTTTCTGCCTTGGGATCGGATTGTTCGGCTCGGTCTATCTGATGCCAGTCTTCCTCGCCTACGTTCGGCATCATGACGCATTTGAAATCGGCACCATTATGCTCGTTACCGGCGTCTCGCAACTCGTGACCGCGCCGATCGCCGGCACGCTGGAGAGCCGGTTCGATCCGCGCTGGTTATCGGCGGCGGGCTTCGGTCTGTTCGCGCTCGGACTGGGCTGCAGCGCATTCCAGAGCCGCCTCGCCGATTTTGACGAGATGTTCTGGCCGCAAATCTTGCGCGGCGTCGCGATCATGTTCTGCCTGCTGCCGCCGACACGGCTGGCGCTAGGCGCGCTAACCGAAGCTCAGGTGCCCGACGCAAGCGGCCTGTTCAACCTGATGCGAAACCTCGGCGGTGCGATCGGCATCGCATTGATCGATACCATCCTCTATGGCCGCAGCGGTGGACACGCCGCCGCTCTGCGTGACCGGCTGATCGCGGGTGACATCACCGCCGCGCAGGCGATCGGACTCGATCTAAAATTGTTCATGCACCGGCCCCCTGATGTCTCGGACGCCACTGTTGAAGCCTATCTTCGACCGATGATCGAGAAGGCGGCGTTTGCGCTCAGTGCCAACGAAGCCTGGGCGCTGCTCGCCGTAGCCGCGCTCTTTGGACTTTTGCTCCTTCCGTTAGCGGGCCAACCACCGCCACGCGCGGAAGCAGATGCGAGCGAACGTTGACTAGCCCTACCGGTCCCGGCGGCTGCGGAGTTTGTGTGTTGGGGTTATTTCGACGCCGAGTCCTTCGATAGCAGCGCGATCGCCTCCCGCACGGTCGTCATGAACTGTGCGGGGAAGATGATGGTGGAATTCTTCTCGACCGAGATTTCCGCCATCGTTTGCAGGGTGCGAAGCTGCAGCGCCACGGGATGTTGCGTGATGATATCGGCGGCCTCGCCGAGCTTGACTGCGGCCTGGTATTCGCCCTCGGCGGCGACGATCTTGGCGCGGCGCTCGCGCTCGGCCTCGGCTTCCTTGGCCATCGCGCGCTGCATGTTGTCCGGCAGCGTGATGTCCTTGATCTCGACAGCTGTCACCTGGGTGCCCCAGGGCTCGGTGTGCTGGTCGATGACGTTCTTGATCTGGTCATTGATGCCGGAGGTATCCGACAGCAGCTGATCGAGGCTGAACCGCCCGACCACATTGCGCACGGTGGTCTGGCTAATCTGGTTGATCGCATTGTAGACGTTCTCGATCGCGATCACAGCCCGCTCCGGGTTGGTAATGTGAT
>Ga0209648_10006451_pt1 | contig 10097 bp, 6 predicted proteins | sample GraSoi2013_115cm_FD_185830 | JGI IMG/M metagenome (GOLD analysis project Ga0209648, IMG submission 185830) | Grasslands soil microbial communities from the Angelo Coastal Reserve, California, USA - Sample 9_17_2013_115cm (SPAdes) (version 2) | ecosystem: Environmental > Terrestrial > Soil >...
GGGTACGCGGCGTGGAGAATGTCGGCGGAATGCAGTTAAGCGGGGCGAAAGCAGGTCCTTCCCCTTCGGCTACGCTCAGGGTCAGGATGACAAAGTCGGCGGGATGTGTTTAGTTCAAGCCCTCGACTTGTAACTTGACAAAGCAGTAGTGACCGACGGCACAGTGTGGACGACCCGCTAATTGTGACGCCAAAGTGCCAAAGTAAAAGTTGTAGGTGTTGGAGCCGAGTGCACTGCTGCTCCAATCGCCAGTGGCAGCGCTCATCCCACCGGGTTCGTTAGCAACTCGCTGTTGCCAAGTAAAGGTGTTGGATGTAATCGGGCTCAAATTGGCGGTCCTAGTCTGTATTCGCCAACGGCTCACACTATTAGGATCACTGGCAATGCCGTCTCCCACACCAACGATCAGGTCAATCGTTGGATTCGGAGTCTTGGATTTGTCTTCAAAATAAAAGCCGAGCAACGAACCACATGTCGACCCATTGACCGCTGCGGATGGTTGAATGTTGGTGTCCCCCGTCATGGTCGGGCTGGAGTTCAGAGACCAGGAAGAATTGAATTGTACGTCACTCAGATTCGGCAACCCAGCGGCGCCGCTGGGATAGGCGCAGTAGTAAAAAGTGGCTTTGGCATTGACGTTGTTCTGATAGTTATGATCCCAAGCACCCATGTTCAGATTCTGACTACTGGCAGGGCCAACCGTAACCGACCCAACCAAGGTTCCAGCGTAGCTGTATTGCTGAAGCTGAGCATTGGCGCCAGTGGACTCGTGGTTAGTCATCAGGTAGATGAAGTTGAAGTCTCCATCTTCCACGGTGAAGTCAGTGATGCCATTGTTAACGGAAGAAACGACGGTTGACCAACGACTCGTAAACGCCGTGGCGCCAGAGTTCGCAGAGTAAGATTGGAGGGTCTTGCCTAGCGCCACTATGTTGACGTAATTCGTCCCAGCGGGCTGGCCAGTGACATTTTCGTCAACGTTAACATCGGTGATTGGGTTGCTACCCGTGCTGATGCAGTAGGCAACGGCTGGGGTTGTGAAAGCGTTGGTGATCTTGTAAATGCGTCCGTTGTCGTCGCCCGTATATAAGTTGCCAGATGCGTACCAGATGGCCATATCCCTGAGACTTGGGGCACCAGACAAACCGGAAGCACAGGCGCCAGAGCCTGCTGTGTAGCTGAGAACAGTCTCGGTTGGAGGAACGATAGGAGCGGCAACTGTGCCGCCGCCTGCACCAATCGTAATCACATGCAGTTTTGCTGGGGTTGCGGTTCCTGCCAAACCCTTTTCGAGAACCACAATCTTGGTGCCATCAACCGAAGGCCACGGGTCGCCGAGGTAGTTTCCAGCGGCAGCAGTGCCGACCTTGTAAGCAGCGACAACGTTCGGTGTTGTTCCGGAGCAGAATCCAGTACCTCCGGTGTCGACGTACAGATTATTCACGATCACGACGTTGGCTTGAGTTGAGGTTCCTTGCGCATGAATGGTGAAAGAAATATGGTCATTTACGCAGTCAGGGCTTACGCCCGCAGTGTGAGTTGTAGGAAAGCCGCTGGCTGGGCCATGTGTACCCACGTCGAACGCCCAATCGTCGTCAGCGGCAGACGACATCGGATTGTGATTGACCTGTTTGAGCAAACGTTGCGCTTCTGTGCGAGCTGCGAGCAGCTGACCTTGAAGGGTCTTTTCTTTTCCGATGTGTTCGATGAACCGGCGATTGCCGCTCGTTTGGATGCTTGGAAAGGAGACTTGGGCCGAACTGAAGGACGCAAACAGAATAAGCAGTAAACCGATGCCGAGTACTTTGTTAGATGACGATCTCATGCTAAACCTCACGGCTAGGTGTGACGTATACATAGTACAACCATACGTCCGACACGATTCAGTGACGTCTGGCTCGGCGGTCTCGCGAACCCAATCTTCCTCTCCCCGAAGCAACGGCGCAACCATCGACAGTCCTTTCTATTTTACTCTCGCGAGTTCAAGCTCTTTATGCAGAAGCATTTCGTGTTCATCTTTCATTCTGACAGCGAGGCTACCAAGAACGCGTCCATCCACCTTCCCGGTTCCTTCGCAAGCGACTCATGCCTCCCGGTATTTTGAGACCCAAAGGTGGCGTGCCGAACAGAAGAATGATTCTTGTTCCAGAAACAGAACAAATGGCCTAGCCGTCTCCGGTGCCAAGTAGTGGCCTGTCGCAGAGCAACGATTTTTGGCGGAGCAGTTCAAATTGACGGTGCACCGCGAAACCAAAGAACTTCCGGTCTATGCGTTGGTCGTGGCGGAGAACGGTCCTAAACTTCACAAGTCAAGAGCTGTAGACTTTGGTCCCAGTGGGGCGAAAGGACGGCACATGCTGCGGATCACGGGAACGATTTGTGAAACCAGTTCCAGTCTACTGTCTGGCGGTGGGAATCTCCGCGGCCGGAGGGGTTACGATGGGAGTCATGGTTGTGTCCGCTTCCGATGGCATCTGCGGCAGCGGGCCTTCGAGCGCCACGGCGAGCACCTGGTCCATGTTGTCCACGAAGTGCAATTTCATGGCGGTGCGCAAGTTCTCCGGGACTTCGGCAACGTCTTTTTCGTTTTCCTGCGGCAGGATTACTTCGAATAATCCGGCGCGATGGGCGGCGAGCAGCTTTTCCTTCAATCCGCCGATGGGCAGCACCTTGCCGCGCAGCGTGATCTCACCGGTCATGGCGATGTCGCGGCGCACCGGAATCCGGCTCAGCGCGCTGGCTAGAGCGGTTGCGATGGTGATGCCGGCCGACGGGCCATCTTTCGGAATCGCTCCTTCGGGTACGTGCACGTGAATATCGATGTTGCGGTAGAAGTCCCGGGGCAGTCCGAGTCGCGCCGCTCGCGAGCGAATGTAGGACATCGCAGCTTGCGCCGACTCCTGCATCACGTCGCCCAGCTTGCCGGTTAACGTGAGCTTGCCTTTGCCGTCCACGACTGTTGCTTCGGTGCTGAGGATGGAGCCGCCGACTTCGGTCCAGGCCAGGCCCGTCACCAGGCCGACTTCGCTCTTTTCATGAGCGAGGGTGTCGCGGAACTTTAGAACGCCGAGGTAGTCGCCAATCTTTTCCGCCTGGATCGCGGCCGAGAAGTTCGCGCCTTCTTTGACCACCTTGCGCGCAACTTTGCGGCAGATGTTGCCAATTTCCCGCTCCAGGTTGCGCACCCCTGCTTCGCGGGTAAAGCCGCGAATGATCTGCTGGATCGCGTCGTCGGGGAACTGCACGTTCTTCTCCGTCAACCCCGCCTGCAGCATCTGTTTCTTTACCAGGAACTGTTTCGCGATCTCGACCTTCTCCGGTTCCGTGTAGCCGTGCAGGCGCAGCACTTCCATGCGATCCTGTAGGGCGGGCGGAACGGTGTGGATCACGTTCGCCGTGGCCACGAAGAAGACCTGCGAGAGGTCGTACTCGACGTCGAGGTAATGATCGACGAACATGAAGTTCTGTTCGGGATCGAGAACTTCGAGCAGCGCCGCGGAGGGATCGCCGCGGAAGTCCATCGACATTTTGTCGACTTCGTCGAGCATGAACACCGGGTTCTTAGTGCCAGCCTTTTTCATCATCTGGATGATCTGGCCGGGCAGGGCGCCGATGTAGGTGCGGCGATGGCCGCGGATTTCCGCTTCATCGCGCACGCCGCCGAGCGACATCCGCACGAACTTGCGGCCGGTCGCTTTGGCGATCGACATTCCGAGCGAAGTCTTGCCCACGCCGGGAGGCCCGACGAAACAAAGAATCGAGCCTTTGGGATTTTTTACCAACTGGCGGACGGCGAGAAATTCGAGGATGCGCTCCTTGATTTTCTCGAGGCCATAGTGATCTTCGTTCAGAGTTTTCTCGGCACGCGTGATATTGCGGATTTCCTTGGAGCGCTTCTTCCACGGCACCGCCAGCAGCCAGTCGAGATAGTTGCGAGAAACGGTGGACTCCGCCGACATGGGCGGCATCGCTTCCAGTTTTTTCAGCTCCTGGATAGCCTTGTCGCGGACTTCCTTGGGCATGCCCGCGGATTCGACCTTCTTCTTCAGTTCGTCGAATTCGCTTTTTTCGCCACGCCCCAGTTCCTTCTGGATGGCCTTGATTTTTTCGTTGAGGTAATACTCTTTCTGTGCCTTCTCCATCTGCCGCTTCACGCGCGACTGGATGGTGCGGTCCATGTTGAGCTTTTCGATTTCGACATCGAGCACGTCGCCGATCCGGTTCAATCTTTCAGCGGGATCGAAGATTTCGAGCAGCCCCTGCTTTTCTTCGATGGCGAGCTGCAGGTTGGCGGCGATGGTGTCGGTCAGCTTCGCCGGATCTTCCATCCGCACGGCGGCGATCATGGTTTCGTAGTTCAGCGACTGGCAAAGCTTTACATATTGTTCGAAGAGCCCGGTGACGCGTTGCATGCCCGCTTCAATCGGCGCCGTCGTCTCGGTAGCATAACGGGCGACGCGCACGGTGGCCTGCAGATAGCCATCTGTTTCGACGACCTGCAGAATCTTGCCGCGCTCAATGCCTTCGACCAGCACCTTGATGTTGCCGTCGGGAAGTTTCAGGCTCTGCACGATGTTGACGATGGTGCCGACCTGGAAAATGTCTCCGGCCTTGGGTTCGTCGATGCTGGCATCGTGCTGAGTGGCAAGAAATATCTTCTTATCGCTGGCCAGAGCTTCTTCGAGCGCGCGCACGCTCGATTCCCGACCCACGACGAACGGAGTCATCATGTACGGAAAGATGACCACGTCCCGAATGGGCATCATGGGCAATTTCTTGCTCTCGAACTTTTCCTTGGGGTTCGACAACTCAGTCTCCCGTCTCTGGTCCCGTTTAGCTTGCCGCTTTCTCGATCATGGCCAGCGAGACGTTCCGCTTCTCCACCATCTCGCGAGTCACTTCAAATTCCTTAACCTTCTTCTGGCTGGGCAGACTATACATCAGTTCCAGCATGAGTTCTTCCAGAATCATGCGCAAGCCGCGGGCGCCAACCTTGCGCGCCATGGCCTGGCGGGCAATCGCCCGGTTCGCGTCATCGCTAAACTTCAGCCGCACGTTCTCGAATTCGAACAGACGCTGGTACTGTTTCACAATTGCGTTCTTGGGGCGCGTCAGAATTTCCACCAGCGCGTTTTCGTCCAGTTGCTGGAGCACTCCCATGACCGGCAGCCGCCCGACAAACTCGGGGATCAGTCCGAACTTGATCAGATCCTCCGGTTGCGCTTCCGACATGAGTTCAAAGTTGCGCTTCGAGGACGCAACCGTCTGTTCGGTTTCCTCCTCCGCTCCGGTGCGGAAGCCGAGAGCTTTTTTGCCCACGCGGCGCCCAATGATTTTCTCCAGGCCGACGAAAGCGCCTCCGCAAATGAAGAGGATGTTCGTGGTATCGACGGGCGTGAATTCCTGGTGCGGATGCTTGCGCCCACCCTGTGGCGGCACGTTCGCAATCGTGCCTTCCAGAATCTTGAGCAGCGCCTGTTGCACGCCTTCGCCGGAAACGTCGCGCGTGATCGAGGGGTTCTCGTCCTTGCGCCCGATCTTGTCAATCTCGTCGATATAGATGATGCCGGTCTGGGTGCGGCTGACGTCGCCTTCGGCCGACTGCAGAAGCTTGAGGATGATGTTCTCAACGTCCTCGCCGACGTAACCGGCCTCGGTCAGCGTGGTCGCGTCCACGATCGCGAACGGCACATCGAGCATGCGCGCGAGGGTTTGCGCCAGGAGCGTCTTGCCGGTTCCGGTCGGCCCGATCAGCAGAATGTTCGACTTGGTCAGCTCCACGCCATCGCCGGTGCGCTGGCGGTTCATGTAGATGCGCTTGTAATGGTTATAGACGGCGACCGCCAGTTTCTTCTTGGTTTGCTCCTGTCCGATGACGTACTCGTCGAGGAACGTCTTCACTTCCAGCGGCTTCGGCAGTTGGTTGGGGACCGCAGCCGAAGGAGTCGCGGTGCGGTCGTCTTCGAGGATCGAGTTGCAGACCGCTACGCACTCGTCGCAGATGTATGCCCGGGGATAGTCACTCGGCGACGAAATCAGTTTCGCAACCGCGTCCTGCGACTTGTGGCAGAACGAACAGCGCAACATCTCTTCCGAGCCCGATCTGTTTTTCACTCGGCCTTACTCCTTCTCTGGTGGCCCAGCCGCGGCTGGCTTCCTTCTCCAGGGACGCGGCAAGCCGCGTCTCTACACTACGTCATGAATTGCCGATCATACCTCTATCGCGTCTTATAGATGATATCGTCTATGATTCCGTATTCCTTAGCCTGCTGCGAATTCATGATGAAGTCGCGCTCCACGTCCTTCTCCACTTTATCGAGCTTCTGGCCGCTGTGCTTGGCCAGTAACTGATTAGTAATCTCCCGCATGCGCAGAATCTCGCGGGCATGAATGTCAATATCGGTCGCCTGCCCGGAGAGCCCGCCCATCGAGGGCTGGTGGATCAGGATGCGCGAATTCGGCAGCGCCAGCCGCTTTTTCGCTTCGCCCGCCGAAAGCAGCAGCGCCGCCATCGAAGCGGCCTGCCCGATGCAGATCGTGGTCACGTCGTTCTTTACGTATTGCATGGTGTCGTAGATGGCCATGCCCGCCGTGATCGACCCGCCGGGCGAGTTGATGTAGAGCTGGATGTCTTTCTCCGGGTCTTCCTGCGCCAGGAACAGCATCTGGGCGATGACCAGGTTGGCGATATTGTCGTCAATCGGAGTGCCAATAAAGATGATGTTGTCGCGGAGCAGACGGGAATAAATGTCATAGGCCCGTTCGCCCCGGCCGGTTGACTCGATCACCATCGGTACCAGCATCATTCGTGGGTCGTTCGTGTTCACGTTCACCCTTTCCACACTCCTGCCCCGCAGTCGGTCTCGTCGGCTCTGGGGAGGTTCGAAATGGTCCGCGTCTTCTTCACGCGGACTGGCGATACAGAAAATCGAGGGTTTTCTCGTTGCGGATTCTTGTCCGAATTCTATCGAGGCCCCCATCCCGTGTCAAACGCGCTCGTACCGCTTCGGACGTCTGTTTTGATTGTCTTGCCAGCGATTCCAGTTCCTGATTTAGTTCTTCGTCGCTGACCTGCACGTTCTCTTCCTCGGCCACTCTTTCGAGCAGCAGCGCGGCCTTTACATCGTGAATCGCCTGCTCGCGCTGCCCCGCGCGCAGACGGTGCAAATCCATTTTCTTCATCTGCTCGGCGGTCAGACCCTGCGCCGCCAGCGCGCGCAGGCCCCGCTCCAGGCGGATGTCGATCTGCTGTTCAACCAGCGAATCGGGAACTTCAAAATCGTTCCGCTGAATCAGTTCTCGCACCAGCTTTTCCTTGGCCTCGCGTTGCGCCTGGTTCGTGCGCTCGGATTCCATTTGCTCGCGAATCGCCTTGCGCAAGTCGTCCACCGTCTGGAACGCGCCCAATGTCTTGGTGAACTCGTCGTTCAGTTCCGGCAGGCTCTTCTGTTTGATCGACTGCACCTTCACCGCATAGCTGAACGTCTTCCCCGCCAGGCGCTTGTCCTCCGTATCTTGCGGATAGTTCACGTCGAAAGTGCGCTCATCTCCGGGACCGGTCCCGCGCAGATGCTCGGTGAATTCAGGCATGGTGTTCTTGCCCGCGATTTCGACCAGAACTTCATCCATGTGCACGGGCTGGCCTTCGCCGGACTTTCCTTCGTCTGACTTGGGATTGCCATCGAGCGAAACCTGAGCGAAATCGCCGTCGGCGAGGGTTCGGCCCTCGACCAGAGTGAAACTGGCATGCTGCTCGCGCAGATCGGCGAGCGCCTGCTCCACATCCGCCTCGGAAACAGCGATCTCCGGTTTATCGGCGCGCAGCTCCTTGTAGCCTTCCAGCTTGATTTCCGGCAGCACTTCAAAGGCCGCTTTGAACCGGAGCGGTTCGCCGTCGTGCACATGCAGGTCCGTCACCCGCGGCTGCGATACCGGATGCAGGCTCAACCTCTCAGCCTCCTGCCGGAAGAAGCGCGGGATCAACGCTTCGACCATGTCGGTCTTGATCTCTTCCGAAAAACGCTGGCGAATAATCGACGCCGGAACATGGCCGCGCCGGAAGCCCGGAATGCGCGCTACCTTCTGATATTTCTGGATCAGCGAATCGGTCTGCCGGTTGACATCCTCGACCGGAATCTCCACCTGAATCTCGCGTTTGGTGGCGTTCTCTTTAGTGGTGCTTTCTTTGGTCTCAGTGGGGCTCACAATTACCTTTCCAAAGCGGCCGCGGCAACAGAGTCGGTAGGGAAGTGGCTCCGCTGCTAAGCCTGGTGCCTTAACCTGAGTGTAAAGACTCTCGAAGAGCAACGTCAAACGGCGGAAGGGGATGCCCTACCCACCAAAGTAACCCGGCGAGGCCTTGTGTGGCTAGGCTGGTCGTGTGGCGCGGACACTCTTGTCCGCGAAAACGTGCGGCGAAACAACTCCCGGGGATTGGAGAGTCCGGGTCACACAAAGAGCAACAGCAAGAGCAACAACAACGGCCGCGGACAAGAGTGTCCGCGCCACACAAACAAATACAATTGAGGCTAATGTCCCTTCCTAACTGGCTTAATGTTCTGAATGCGGAAGTCGTTGCCTGCACGCTCTGCCCGCGTCTGGTCGAGTATCGCGAGCAGATTGCCCGCGAGAAGCGCCGCGCTTACCGCGACCACGAGTACTGGGGAAAGCCCGTTCCCGGATTCGGCGATCCCCATGCCCGCGTCCTCGTTCTCGGACTCGCTCCCGGCGCACACGGCTCCAATCGCACCGGCCGCCCGTTCACCGGAGACGCCTCCGGCAACTTCATGTACCCGGTGCTGCACGAAGCGGGATTTGCTAGTCAGCCGACGGCGACCGACCGTAACGACGGGCTTGTTCTGACCGATCTCTACATCACTGCCGCCGCTCGCTGCGCGCCGCCTGGCAACAAGCCTCTGCCCGAGGAACTGGCCAACTGCGCTCCGTATCTGGAACGCGAACTCGAAGGACTGAAAGATCTGCGCGTCATCGTTGCCTTGGGAAGAATCGGATTCGAAGCCTATCTCAACTATCTGAAGCGAAGAAAACTGATCACCGGCAAGCGCGAGTATGAATTCCGCCATGGCGCTGAATACGTCCTGCCCGATGGGCGCGTCCTCTTAGCGTCCTACCACCCCTCGAACCAGAACACGCAGACCGGCAAGCTAACCAAAGAGATGTTCCAAAAGATTTTCAAGCGAGCGCGCGAATTGGCCGATGAATCAACGGGGCGGATCTCGCGGTAGCGGACACCTCTGGGCCGGCATGGGGGAGTCGTTGCTCCGGGATGTGCCGCCCTTATTCTTGCTGACAATCTCAGAATCCAACGAACACCGGTTCCGGTTCCAGCAGAATCCCCCACGCCTCCTGCACGCCGAGTTGAATTTCATCTTTCAGCCCGACAATATCGCTTGCTTTAGCGTCTCCCCGATTAATCAGCGCCAGCGCATGTTTGTGCGAGATACCAGCCGCTCCCGCCGCATATCCCTTGGAAAAGCCCGAATGTTCCACCAGCCATGCCGCCGAGACTTTGTGTTGGGCATCGAGAGCGGGGTAGCTGGGAATCTCGAGTCCTTTCGACACGGCTCGCTCGGCCAGGTCTTTGAACTGTGCCTCGCTGAGCACGGGATTCTTGAAGAACGATCCGGCGCTGCGGCAATCGTCGTCTCCCGGGACAATCAGCATGCCTTTGCTTCGCCGTATTTCGCGCACCGCCTCGCGGGTTTCGGCGAGCGATGGCGCAATTTTGAGTTCGGCAAAGTACTTTTGCAAATCCGCATACTTCAGACTCGGAGCGCCACCCCGCTTCAACCGGAAGTTCACCCGCAAGATGATGTATCGCCCGCGTTCGGTGGTGTTAAAGATGCTCGTGCGATAACGGAATCCGCAGGCCGGTTTGGGCAAAACCACCATGCGGTCTTCTTTTAAATCCAGCGCGCGCACTGATTCGATCGTGTCGGCGACTTCCTGACCATAGGCGCCGACGTTTTGCACGGGCGTGCCGCCGACGCTGCCCGGAATTCCGCTTAGGCACTCGACGCCGACGCAGTTCTGCACGACTGCTTGCGCTACGAAATCATCCCAGTTGACGCCCGCAC
>Ga0209648_10006452_pt1 | contig 10096 bp, 8 predicted proteins | sample GraSoi2013_115cm_FD_185830 | JGI IMG/M metagenome (GOLD analysis project Ga0209648, IMG submission 185830) | Grasslands soil microbial communities from the Angelo Coastal Reserve, California, USA - Sample 9_17_2013_115cm (SPAdes) (version 2) | ecosystem: Environmental > Terrestrial > Soil >...
TGGTTTTCTCGCTCGCGCTGTTCGCCTACTAAGTTGCGGGTTGCGGGTTACAAGTTGAGCTTTGGGCGACCATCATATTTCCGATTCCCACTCAGACCTTCACATACAATAATAACGGTATATTTTTATGTTTCTATACCTTTGCGGCCTGCTAGGATTCCGGAATGGCGAGAGTGAATGATTTTCCGGATTTCGACGCGTTCAAAGCATGCCGAGCCTTTGTTCGCGAAACCGGACTGTTAGTGCGAACTCCTTCGTTCGCCCCAAATCGAAGTTTGGCTAATCAGATGGAACGGGCATCGATCTCTGTCCTTTCGAATTTCGCTGAAGGATACGAACGCGATGGGAATGCGGAATTCATTCAGTTCTTGAGCTTTTCGAAAGGCTCTGTGGGCGAGCTACGAGCACAATTGATCTATTCTCTCGACATTGGACTGGTTCCACAATCCAGGTATAACGAATTGGACATCATGGGCATTTCGGCGGGCCGGCTGCTGGGTGGGCTAAGTCGTTATCTGGGGGGATCCGAAAAGCGCGGGCGAAAATATGACCGTCGAACTAAGACAGCCACCAAAAGGTGAGTCTATGAGTGAACGGTGGGATGGAATGCGCCAACCCCCAACCTGCAACTTGTAACTCGCAACCCGCAACTTGTAACCGGTCCCTACAGCTCCAAAATTTTCGGAAACTTCGATAAGACTCTGAAACCGTTTTCTGTTACTAATCCGTCGTCTTCGTGGCGCACCCCGCCGACAGTTGGAAGATAAAGGCCGGGTTCCACTGTGAAGACTTGACCCTTCTTGAATTCGGTGGCGGCGATCCGTGGCGATTCATGAATTTCTAATCCGAGGCCATGACCGAGACCATGAAAAAAGCCGGTCCACCGGCCTTCGCGGACTTCGGTCGGGAACCCGCGATCCGTGAATAAGTCGGACACCTCTTTCTGGAGCTCTTGTCCGGAAACACCCGGGCGAATCTCTTTCAAGGCGTGCTCTTGACCTTCCAGGACAGTGTGCCAAAGGCGCTTTTGCGCTTCGCTTGCTTTTCCGCGTATGACGGTTCGTGTGATATCGCCGTAATAGCCGGTATCGGCAGCTCGTGGAAAGACGTCGAGAATGATCAAAGAATTTGCCGCGAGTGGCCCGGAACCGCGGTGATGGGGATCACAGGCCTGATCGCCACCGGCCACGATCGTGTTCATCGGCAGCCCACCAACCCGCAGAATGGCGCATTCGATCTCCGCACGCAATAATTCGGAGGTGAGCCTTTTACCGCCCCAAAAAAGCTTACGCCCGGGCTTGATTTCTGATGTCCGAAGAACCTCCTCAGCCCTGGCCAATCCTACTTCAGCCAACGCTATCGCATGTTGAACCTGCTTGATCTCCTCGTCGCGTTTAAATTCGCGCTGCGAATCGAATAAACCGGATATTGGCTCCAGCTTAATTCCGCTCACGTTTAGCGCATGCGCTAGACCGAGTGGAAAATCGCTCGGCACCGCTGCCCGCCTGACCCTGCGTTGCCGCAAAAATCGTTCAATCGTCTGTTCGATCGTTGGCCTCTTGTTTAAACGCTTCTCCAAAGGACGCTGAATCAAGGAAAGGGAAATCACTTCGTCCACTTTCGCTTCCCGGCGACCGCGATCGATTTCCAGATCGGAAAGCAGTATGCTTTTTTTGCCGTTCTGCTCCAGATACAAGAATGGATCTGGCACAAAGAATCGAGTGGCGTAGAGCATATCGGCGGAGGACTCGCTAGCAGCATAGATCAATCGGGGAATCGAATTTTTTGGCATGGTGCAGCGATATCCTTCGAGCGCGAACTGGCCGAAAGTCAACGGAGAAATCCATGGGGTTTAAAACGGGAAACCATGAGTCCCATGAGACTCATGGATCTGACTTGCCGCTGATCACTGCTGGGCGAGCTAGTTGGGTGCCGATCGCTTGACAAAGAGACAGCCTCGCGCTTTGTCTTAAGCTCCCTTCCAGAAAAGGAAGGTCCGCAATGACCTCCATATGATTAACGTTGAGAAGCTGACCAAGAGTTTCGGTCCGAAACTCGCCGTCGACCACATCACGTTTACCGTTGCCAAAGGCGAGGTCCTCGGGTTTCTCGGACCTAACGGCGCCGGTAAATCGACTAGTATGCGGATGATTACCGGATATCTACCACCAAGCGAAGGAACGGTAACGATCGGCGGGTTTGATATCTCGGAGAATCCACTGGAAGCCAAGCGTCGCATTGGATATTTGCCCGAAAACGCGCCGATCTACAGCGACATGTCGGTGTCCGGCTTTCTCAGTTTTTGCGCCGAGATGCGGGGATTATTTGGGGCGGCTAAGGCCGTAGCCATCGAGCGCGTTGTCGAAATGTGTTTCCTGAACCGAGTAATGCAACAAAGTGTCGACACGTTGTCGAAAGGATTTCGGCATCGCACCTGTCTCGCCCAGGCATTGATTCATGATCCAGAAGTCTTGATTCTGGATGAGCCGACCGACGGTCTTGATCCCAATCAAAAACACGAGGTCCGATCGTTGCTTCGACGTCTGGGCACGGATAAAGCCATCATCTTTTCGACCCACATCTTGGAAGAAGTAGAAGCGGCCTGCACCCGAGCCTTAATTATCGACCAAGGCGCCATCGTAGCAATCGGAACGCCCCAAGAGCTGAAGGCGCGATCGCCGTCGGCTGGCAACATCGTTGTTACTGTGAACGGAGCCGAAAAGCAGTCGCTCGTTTCTCAATTGGAATCGCTGGCCACCGTTTCGCAGTGCGAGTTTTTGTCCGCAGGCGACAACCGAGTAACGCTTCGGCTAACGCCGAAGGGGCAAGTCCTGCCTGAGCTCGTTGCCTTAGCTGGCCGAAATAGCTGGAAAGTCGAGAACATTCAAATCGACGAAGGCCGGCTCGATGATGTTTTCCGAGCCATCACGCTGCCTGATACCAAAACCGCTGCATGAAGACGATTTGGACTATTACAAAACGGGAGCTCTGGGCCTATTTCACTTCCCCGGTTGCTTATGTCTTCATCGTTATTTTTCTCTTGTTGGCCGCTGCATTCACTTTGCTGGTCAGTGGCTTCTTTGAACGCGGGGTCGCTGACTTGATTCCTTTCTTCTTCTGGCATCCTTGGCTTTACCTTTTTCTCGTTCCGGCAGTGGGCATGCGGCTTTGGGCAGAAGAACTCCGTCTGGGCACAATGGAGTTGCTGCTGACCATGCCAGTTACGCCGTGGCAGGCGATTCTCGGAAAATTCCTGGCGAGTTGGATCTTTCTCTGCATCGCGCTGGCCCTCACTTTTCCTTTGGTAATAACCGTAGCGTATCTCGGCCATCCAGACTTTGGTCGAATCGTCTGCGGGTATATCGGCAGCTTCCTTTTGGCCGGCGCATTTCTTTCGATCGCGTCCCTTACTTCGGCACTGACGCGAAATCAGGTCGTGGCTTTCATCCTGGCTGTGGTTATCTCTCTTCTGCTAATCCTGTGCGGATGGCGGCCGATAACCGATCCACTCTCGGCTTGGGCCCCAGCTTGGCTGGTTGACGCTGTCACCTCCGTCGGGGTCATGACCCATTTTGACAGCATCCAACGAGGAGTGGTTGACAGTCGCGACCTGCTATTTTTTATCAGCGTCATCCTCTTTTCACTCTTCACTACGAGTGTAATCCTCCGGGCTCATCGCGCGTAAAAAGCAATGAAAAAGGTTGTAGAGAATTGGCTTTTTTCCGTTGTCGGCGTTGTGGCTCTATTGATCATACTCGTCGCGCTTAACGTATTAGGAAACTTCAGCAAATTTCGTTGGGATTTGACCGAGAACCATTTATACACCTTATCGCAGGGCTCGCAGCGAATCGTGCAGAAGCTTGATACTCCGGTAGAGATTCGCTTCTATTACAGTAAGGATAACGCCTCGACGCCGGTTTATCTACGCACCTACGCCCAGGAAGTCGAAGATCTGCTCGCGGAATTTCAGCAGGCGAGCCGCGGCAAAATCAAGATCGTCAAACTCGACCCTAAACCGGACTCGGATGCCGAAGACTCAGCCAGACTCGACGGTGTAGAGGGACAGACGGTCAATCTTAGCGATAAAGTCTATCTGGGGCTCGCGGTAAGTTGCCTCGATGCGAAAGCGGCGATTCCATTTCTCAGTCCAGGTCGCGAGTCTTTGCTTGAGTATGATGTCTCTCGAGCCATTTCCAGCGTGGCTAATCCCAAGAAGGCGGTCATCGGCGTAATGAGCGCCCTGCCGGTACTCGGACGGAACAGTCCAATGATGATGATGCAGCGGCAGCAAGGCAGCGCGCCTTGGGTGTTCGCGCAGGAGTTGAAGGAAAACTACACCGTCCGAGAAGTGCCGCTCACTGCCGATAAGATCGACGATGATATCTCTGTTCTCCTGCTTTGCTACCCAAAAGGGATTACCGACTCAGCTCAATACGCAATTGATCAGTTTCTCCTGCGCGGCGGCAAGATGGTCGCTCTACTCGATCCGTTCTCGTTTGTCGATTTTCAAATGAGTGGCCAGGCCGGGATGATGGGAGGCGAAGGTTTTTCTGCATCGCTCGACAAACTCCTCAAAGCCTGGGGCATCAATTTCACGTCAAATCAGGTCGTGGCAGATCCGGCCTTTGCTACCAAAATCCAGCGTGAGTCTAACGTGGTTCAATCGGATCCGAGTGTTTTATCGCTGACCGGCGATGCTATCAACCGCAGCGATCCACTGGGTGCCGCGTCGAATGATGTGCTGTTTCCGTTTGCCGGCGCTTTCCTCGGCACACCCGCTGCTGGCCTCAAGGAAGAAGTTCTCATTTCCTCGTCCGAACAGAGTAGTCTGATCGACGCGATGACCGTGCAGATGGGATCGGACGCGGTCCGCAAAGCGCTCAAGCCCGCCCACACGCGTTATCCGCTCGCAGTCCGGTTGACTGGAAAATTCAAAACCGCTTTTCCTAATGGCAAGCCGGCGGTGCCTCCAGCGGAATCCCCCAATCCTTCCGCGACTCCGACACCCACTCCTTCGGCTAGTTCAACGTCAGTGCAGCTAAAGGAAGCTACGAACGAAGGCGTGGTGGTATTAATCGGAGACGCCGATTTTGCGTTCGACACTATCGCCGGAAGCGAACAGCAGGTTCTCAACCAAACGGTGTTTTCTCCCACTAATGGAAATTTGAACTTTATCGAGAGCAGCGTCGAGATGTTGGCCGGCGATTCCAATCTCATGTCGATTCGGAGTCGCGCCTCTGCTAACCGACCATTCCTGGTTGTCAACCAGATGGAGGCGGCAGCAGAGCAACGTTACCAGAGCAAAATTGATGAGCTCGAAAATAGCATCGCCCAGACCAAGCAAAAGTTAGCCGCTCTGCAGAACACCAACCCGTCCGACCAAAAGACGGTCCTTTCTCCTCAACAACAAGCTGAGATCAAGAAGTTCCGCGAGAATGAAGCAAAGTCTGACAAAGAACTGAAGCAGGTGCGCAAGGATTTGAGACAGGAAATCGACTCCCTGCAAAACACTTTGAAGTGGATCAATATCGCCGCCGTGCCGTTGCTCATCACGTTGGCCGGTTTGGGATTTGCGATATTTAAGCGGCAAAGTCGCGCTGCTCGATGAAACGAAAACAGGTTTATTTGCTACTGGGCCTCGCCCTGGTGCTAACGATCGCCGGAACAATTTTCCAGATGAGGCAATCCTCAACCTGGAAAGGAGAAACCGGTGACCGGCAAATTTATTCCAATCTAGCGGTCAATGATGTCACCAAGGTCCGGGTACAAACCGGGAAAGAAAGCCTGACCCTGCAAACGTCCAGCGACATCTGGCAAGTCGCGGAACGATATGGATATCCAGCTGACTTTGCCAAGATTCGGGAACTGCTTCGCTCAATTTGGGAATTGAAATATGTGCGGGCATTGGAAGTCGGACCGTCTCAATTGGGAAGGCTTCAACTGCTTCCGCCTGGTCAGGGTGATCAGTCCGGCGCCGAGATCGAGCTGCTTGGCACCGGTGACAAAAAGATCGCCACGCTTATTCTTGGAAAGAGGCCGTCAACCACTGAAAGCGCTCTCGGCTCGGGACGTTTTGCTTCTAATCCGGATAAAAAAGATCAGGTGTACCTGATCGACGAAACATTTCCCAATCTCGATCCATTGAATCCGAGTACCTGGCTGAACAAACAATTTATCGACACCCAGAAGCTGCGGTCGGTAGTCCGGGGTAGCGTCGGCAACGCTTCCGGCTGGAAAGTAAGTCGGAAGGATGAGCACGCGGATTGGGAACTTCAAGATGTTGCTGCCAATGAGAGCTTGGAGAAAGAAACCGCCAATCCGCTCTCCTCTCTTTCCATTTCCTTGCAAGACGTTCGCCCGGAAAATCCGCCCGTTAGCGAGACCGGCCTCCAGCAGCCGTTGGAGGTTGAGTTAGAAACGTTCGAAGGATTTCATTACCGGTTGGAAATCGGCGGCGCGGGTCCGGAACAAACTCACTTTGTCCGAGTGAAGGTGAGCGCAAATCTTCCCCAGGCGCGGACACCAGGTGCCAATGAAACTCCCGAGGAGAAAACCAAGAAGAACGATGAGTTCAACCAGCAGCTGGAGCAATGGAAGACCCGGCTGGCAAACGAGCAGAAGCTAGAACACTGGGTTTTCCTCGTGAGCGATTGGAGCTTGGATCCGCTGCTGAAAGCGAGAACTGATTTTGTGAAAAAGACGGAGCCTTCTCCGACTCCCCCAGTGTCTTCACCCTCTCCGGCAATGGTTTCGCCTACTCCGACCGATACTCCGCGGGTTTCTCTCTCGCCTAGTCCGGACGCGACGGCAACGACGACCGCTACGCCAAAGAAAAAGACGGAATGAATCTGGCCAGAAGCCCCAGATGATCGCAGAGTAGGCGCAACGCGATGACGTTGAAACCTTCGCCTCGAAACGGTTTTTACAATTCATCCGACCTTGAGTCGCTACATCCTCGGGAGCCGGACGATTTTCGTTCCCCTTTTGAGGTTGATCGAGATCGCATCATTTACAGCTCCGCGTTTCGGCGTTTGCAAGCCAAAACCCAAGTGTTTGTTTCCGGCGAGTTTGACTTCTATCGGACGCGCCTGACCCACTCCTTGGAAGTGGCGCAGATCGGGCGCTCAATCTGTTCTTTCTTGCAGAAAAGCTCTGCTGCTTTAGGACCCGATTTTTGTATCGATCCAGACTTGGTTGAAGCCGTCTGCCTGGCTCATGACCTCGGCCACGCTCCATTTGGCCATGCGGGCGAACGAACGCTGCATCACCTGATGCTACAATATGGCGGATTCGAAGGGAATGCGCAGAGTCTGCGGATTATTACCGAGACCATTTATCCCGGGGGATTCGCACGCCGCGGAATGAACCCCACACGTGCCTTTGTGGACGGGATCCTGAAATACAAACGCCTGCTCAGGGATACGGCGGATGCCCGTAATCACTTTATTTATAACGGACAGGAGTATCTGCGACGGTTCGTTTGCGATGGGAACGAGCTTCCGGACATTGAAGACTGGAACAAGTTTCGCTCTTTAGAATGCGAGATTATGGATTGGGCAGACGATACCGCCTATTGTCTCAATGATTTGGTTGATAGTATTAACGCAGGATTTCTCCGCAGCGAACGAGTCGAGGCCTGGGCGAGCCAAAGAGGTTTAAGCGCGGACGAACTCCAACATGCTGAAACTGTGATCGCAGCGATCAAAGACCGGAAAGCAGAAGCGAGATTTAGCCGGAAAATCGGCGCCTTCATTCGTGCCACCGGGCTAACGGAGCGTAACGGACCACTCTCGTCCTTTAGCAACCGCTATCGCTTTACACTATTTATCGATCCAGCGGTTCGCGCAGAAGCGGATCTCTACAAGAAATTGTCCCATGATTTAGTTTTCGACCATTCGCAACTGCACCAGTTGGAGCGTAAAGGCCGAGTGATCCTGGAAGGAATCTTCACCGCGTTGTGCGAGAGCTATCTGGCCGCTCAGGACTCAGGTTTACGCCTTTTGCCAGAGGCATTCGATCAGATTGTGCGAAATCAAGAATCCCTCGAAGGCCGGGCAAGAGTTTTGTGCGATTACGTCGCCGGGATGACCGATGGGTTTGCGGTCCGAACCTACAAGAGGCTTTTCGATCCTGGATTTGGATCGATTCTTGATTGGGCCTGATTCTTCGATGGAATCAACGGTAGTTCATTCTGGCGGGTTGGAGAGCGACAAAAGTATCCATCACAGCAAGCACCGGGTTCAGGTTATGGCCGGCATTGTTGCGAAGGCAACGGTTTAGCCCGGCCGATCAGTGTGAACCAATATCTGAAGAATTCAGGACAAGCTGTGAATAACTCGGATTACTCCGTGGTGGCTCCAGCTTGTTCGTGCATGTTGGTGCAGCACGGGTTAGTTGTTCACACGGTCAAACCGGCTGCGGTTCTATTGCTGAAGCCTCTTGCCGGATGAGAATCATAGTTGTCCGCACGTAGATGATTATTAAACTAGGTTCATTTAGGAATAAGCAGAACTCATCAGTGTGTGAACAACCTTTGGAAGGTTTGCCCGGTCGAGCACGGCGAGGTGATAAAAGAAAGCGACAATCTCTAACTCGAAAGAGGAACGCGACGCCTCAAGGTCAGCGAAACCGTCGATGCTATGTATAAAAGCGAATCAATGAAAGTCCTGCTGGCGGAGGACGAAAAGAAGGTCAGTCATTTCATCCGCAAGGCTCTAAGAGAGGCCGGTTATGAGGTCGAAACGGCCTACGACGGAAACCAGGCAATGGACCAAGCGGGCAAGCAAACTTTTGATGTCATCATCCTTGATATCATGATGCCGGGTAAGGATGGGCTGGCTGTATTGCGGCGGCTGCGGGAAGAGAAAAATGCGACTCCGGTAATGTTACTGACTGCACGCGGCGAGGTTTCGCAAAGAGTGGAAGGGCTGGAGTTGGGAGCAGATGACTATCTGGCCAAGCCTTTTGCGATGCGCGAATTGGTCGCGCGCGTAAATGCGCTCGGTCGGCGAAGCAGTGGTGACCGGGCGACCACGTTGCGAGTAGCCGATTTGACCATGAACTTGCTGACTCGCGAGGTCGCGCGCGGAGGACAGAAAATTGATTTGGCGGTGCGAGAGTTTGCTTTGCTGGAATTTCTCATGCGGTACCCTGGCCGAGTCCTTTCACGGACGAGCATTTGTGAGCAGGTCTGGGATTACCACTTTGATACCGGTACGAATGTGGTCGACGTCTATATCAATCGGCTGCGACGTAAGATCGACGATTTTCACGAAGCAAAATTACTGCAAACGGTCCGGGGTGTTGGGTATATTCTTAAAAGTCCCGAATGAAACGTTGGCCGCTCAGCACGAAGCTCACAGTCTGGTCGATGCTCTTGGTCGGTATCGCTGTGGTATCGTGTGCGATCGGAACGGGATTCTACCTGAAGCGCGCGCAGACCGACATGCTCGATACTGAGCTGAAGGGAGAAGCGAAATATTTCTTCACACAGTGGGAAGATCGCGCCCGGCTTTCGCAGTCGGAACGACTGGCTAGGATTAAAGAATTGATTCCGTACTCGGCGAGCAAGCGTCTAATCGAAATCCGAGATTTGGGAAGACGCTTGCTGTACCGCTCTTTTGAAAGCCCAAAGGTGTCCTTGCCGGTCTCAACCTTGGGCATCCGAACGGCCAAGCTTCACCGGAAGAACTATCGGCTGGGGACGTTTCAAAGGGATGAGCTCATCCTGAGCTTGGCGGGAGACATGCGAGACATCGAGGAGGACGCAGGCTCTCGAGCGTTAGCGGTGTTAGGAATTCTCCCTTTTATGTTGGTGGTAACCGGGTTTGGCGGCTGGTGGATCGCGCGGACCGCCCTTGCCCCGGTTTCGGCCGTAGCGGAAGCGGCAGAACAAATTACTGCTCAGCGTCTTGATGCGCGACTGGACGAGCCACCGGTTGATGATGAAATCGGTCGTCTGACGCGGGTCTTGAACGAGATGTTTACCCGATTAAATGAAAGTTTTCGTCAAACCGAGAGGTTTAGTGCTGATGCGTCGCACGAACTTAAAACACCTCTTACTGTTCTGCGGAATAGTATCGAGGATCTGTTGGAA
>Ga0209648_10006454_pt1 | contig 10094 bp, 9 predicted proteins | sample GraSoi2013_115cm_FD_185830 | JGI IMG/M metagenome (GOLD analysis project Ga0209648, IMG submission 185830) | Grasslands soil microbial communities from the Angelo Coastal Reserve, California, USA - Sample 9_17_2013_115cm (SPAdes) (version 2) | ecosystem: Environmental > Terrestrial > Soil >...
CGGTGTCGCCCTCTTCGACGGCGATGTCGGTCGCGGGGATTCCCAGCTCCTCGGTCACGATCTGGGCGAATGTCGTCTCGTGGCCCTGGCCCTGCGACTTCACCCCCATGCGCAGCAATGCCTTGCCGGTGGGGTGGACGCGAAGCTCGGCGCTGTCGAACATGCGCAGGCCGAGGATGTCGAATTCCGCGCCATGGCCGGCCCCCACCACCTCGGTGAAGCTCGCGATGCCGATCCCGGTCACTTCGCCCTTCTTGCGGCGGCGCTCCACGTCCTTGCGCAGCTCGTCGTAGCCGAGCTTCTCGAGCGCCACGTCCATCGCCTTCGGATAGTCGCCGCTGTCGTAGACCCACCCGGTGGCCGACGTGTACGGGAACTGTTCCGGCTTGATGAAGTTCTTCTTCCGGAACTCTGCCTGGTCGATGCCGAGCTCGATCGCGGCGTTGGTGACGAGGCGCTCGATGAGGTAGCTCGCCTCCGTGACCCGGAACGAGCAGCGGTACGCGACCCCGCCGGGCGCCTTGTTGGTGTAGTAGCCGTCGGCCGTGACGTGCGCGGCGGGGATGTCGTAGGAACCGGTCACGATGTGGAAGAGGCCGGCCCTGAACTTGGACGGCTGCGCGTCCGCGAAGAAGGCGCCGTTGTCGCTGTCGAGGTGGACGCGAAGCGCCGTCATCTTGCCGTGCTCGTCCACTGCGAGGTCACCGGTCATGTGAAAGTCGCGCGCGAAACCCGTTGAGATCAGGTTCTCGGACCGGTCCTCGACCCACTTCACCGGCCGGCCGATGAGCAGGCTGGCGGCCGTGGCCACCACGTAGCCGGGATAGACCGGCACCTTGTTGCCGAAACCACCGCCGATGTCGGGCGAGATGACGCGGATGTTCTGCTCCGGCAACCCCGTGACGAGCGCGAACACCGTGCGGATCGCGTGCGGCGCCTGGCTGGTCATGTAGATGGTGGCCTTGCCTGTTGCGCCGTTCACGTCTGCGATGCACCCGCATGTCTCGAGCGGCGCGGGGTGACAGCGCGGGTAGAACGTGTGCAGGCGGATGACCTTGTGCGCCTTCGCCATGGCGGCCTGGGTGGCGGCCTGGTCGCCCGACTCCCAGTGGTAGATGTGGTTGTCCTTCTGGCCGTCCTTCTCGTCGCGGATCAGGGGCGCGCTTGCCGACTTCGCGCCGTCGGGGCTGATGACCGCGGGCAGCACGTCGTAGTCGACCTGGATCTTGTCGCGCGCGTCCTCCGCCTGGTAGAGGGTCTCGGCGATGACCGCGGCGACCTCCTGGCCCTGGAAGCGGACCTTGTCGGTGGCCAGCACCGCCTGCGTGTCGCCGCTGAGCGTCGGCATCCACGCGAGCTTGTGCTGGGCCATGAGCTCTCCGGTGACGACGGCGATCACGCCCGGCATCGCGGAGGCGGCCGCGGCGTCGATCGAGGTGATGCGCGCGTGGGCGTGAGGGCTGCGCAGGATCGCCATGTGAAGCATGTCGGGCAGCTCGTGGTCGTCCAGGTAGTTGCCCTTGCCGCGCAGGAAGCGAGCGTCCTCCTGGCGCTTGATGGACTGTCCGATGCGGCCGTGGATGTGGGTGGCGGTGGCCATCTACTCCCCTCCCGCCGCGGCGCCGACGGGCGTCGCCGCCTTCGCCTTCGCGGCGTGCTGGATCGCCTTGACGATGTTCATGTAGCCGGTGCAGCGGCAGATGTTGCCGGAGATCGCCCAGCGGATCTCATCCTCGGTCGGGTCTGGGTTGCGCTCGAGGAGCGCGGTGCCGACGAGCATCATGCCCGGCGTGCAGAAGCCGCACTGCAGGCCATGCTCCTCGTGGAATCCTGCCTGGACCGCTGACAGAGTCGCTCCGCTGGCCAGGCCTTCGACCGTAGTGATGCTGCGTCCGTCGACCTGGACCGTCAGCAGGGTGCACGACTTCACCGGTTCGCCGTCGAGCAGCACCGTGCAGGCGCCGCAGCTGGTGGTGTCGCAGCCGATGTGCGTGCCGGTCTGGCGCAGGTTCGACCTGAGGAAATCGACGAGCAGGACTCGCGGCTCGACGTCGCCGGTGCGTTCGGCCCCGTTGACCTTGATCGAAACTTTCACGCCTTTGCCTCCTTGGCGCGCGCGACGGCCGTTTTGAGGCCACGCTGCACGAACACCCTCACCACGTCCTTCTTGAAGTCGGCGCTGCCGCGCACGTCATCCTTGGGCTCGGCAGCTTGCGCCGCGAGCTTCGCCGCCTCGGCGATGTTTGCGTCAGTCGGTTCCTTGCCGATGAGCGCCTTTTCCGCCTGCCTCGCTTTGAGGTTGGTCGGGCCGACCGAGGTGAGGCCGATGCCTGCCTTCGATATCTTCCCGCCGTCGAGCTCGACCTGGACGGCGACCGCGACCGTGGCGAAGTCGCCGACCTTGCGCTCGAGCTTGTTGTAGGCGCCGGCGCTCGGCTTTGTCGTGGCCGCCACTCGGATCTCGGTCAGGATCTCGTCCGCCCCCAGGCTGGTCGTGAACGGGCCCTGGAAGAACTCTGCCGCGTGGATGACGCGTTCGCCCCTCGAGGATCTGGCGACGAAGTCGGCGTCGAGGGCGAGCATGACCGAGCCCCAGTCGCCCTGTGGGTCGGCGTGACAGATCGAGCCGCCGATCGTGCCCTGGTTGCGGACGAGAGGGTCGGCGATCCAATGGGCGGCCTCGGGAAGGAGGGACAGCTGGCGCGGCAGGTCGTGGCTTCGCTCGATGTCGACGTGCCGCGTCAGCGCGCCGATGGTCAGCCAGCCGTCACTCCGCGCGAACCCGGACATACCGCGCAGGCGGCCGATGTCGACGATCAGACCAGGTTGGGCGAAACGGAGCTTGAGCAGCGGGATGAGGCTCTGGCCACCGGCCATGACCTTGGCGTCGTCACCCTGCTGGGCCAGCACGCTGAGGGCTTCGTCGAGTGAGGCGGGGGCTCGATAGTCAAAGGCGGCAGGAAACATTCGGCACCTCCACATGAACCAAACCAGAGGCGGCTCAGAGGTTCATCACCTAGGCGGGTGAATCCGGGTCACCCGAAGGGGCGAAACTAACCGCGTTTGCCGGCAAATGCAAGTTTCAACTTAGATCCAGCCTGATTTGCCCGCCAGGATCGCCGCCTCGACGCGGTTGCGCACGCCGAGCTTGCGAAAGATCTCCTGGACGTGGGTCTTCACTGTGTTCTCGCTGAGGTGGACGTCGGCCGCGATCTCCCTGTTCGAGTGGCCGCGGCTGATCAGGCGCAGGATGGCCACCTGCGACGCGCTCAGGCCCGCGGGCCGCTTCTCCTCGAACGTGCCCTTGCGCATGCGCTCGATGAGCTGGCCCGCGACCTGCGGAGCCAGGACGGCCTGGCCGCGGTGCACTGCGCGGATGCTCTCCTTGAGGCTGAAGCGCTCGACGTCCTTCACGACGTAGCCGCGGGCCCCGGCCTGCAGGCACTCCTCCACCAGCTCGACGTCGGTGTAAGTCGTGAGGATCACCACCGCGACCTCGGGATGCTTGCGCGTCAGGCGGCGGCAGACCTCGACGCCGCTGATGTCGGGGAGCCGCGTGTCGAGCAGCACGACGTCCGGGCGGGTGCTCTCGACGAGCGCGGCCACCTCCTCCCCATGCCCGGTCTGTCCGACGACCTCGAAGTCGGGCTCGGAGCGAAGCATCGACATGAGCCCTTCGCGAACCATCTCGTGGTCGTCGACGATCAGGACGCGGATGCTCACGGCCATCAGGCGCGCACGGGGATCCGGACGCGGATCGCGAGCCCGCTCTCCTCGCCGTTGCGCACCTCGAAGGTGCCTCCCAGGTCTTCGACCTGGCGGCGGCTGCGCTTCATCCCGAAGTGCGTGCCGCTCTCCTGGTAGTGCTTGAGGATCTGCTCCGAGGCGCCCGCGCCATCGTCCTGGATGACAAGGTCCACGCACTCGTCCGAGTAGCGGAGGCTGACCAGCACGCGGTTGGCCCGCGCGTGCCGGACCACGTTGGCCAGCGCTTCACGGGCGAGGATGTAGAGGGTCTGCTCCGACTCCGGGCTGAGGCGGAGTGGCTTCCCGCTGACGACCAGGTCGGCCTCGAGCCCATCGCCCTTGCCCGCATCGCGGACGAGGCGGCGGAGCTCGAAGAGCAGGCCGCTGGCGGCGGGGCGCGGCAGCGAGAGGGCAAAGATCGCCTCCCGCACGGCCTCCGAGGTGTGGACGGCCAGCTGCCGGACCTCGCCGAGGTCCGCGGCGATGGGCTCCGTGACGGTCTCGCGCTCGAGGATCGAGTTGACCTTGAGGCCGAGCGTGAAGATCGCCTGCTCGATGCGGTCGTGCAGCTCCGCGGCGATGCGCTCTCGCTCCTCGCGAAGCACCGTGTCGCGCTCCGCCTGGCTCAGGTTGCGGTGCAGCTCCGCGAGCTCGTCGATCATGCGGCGCTGGTCCTCGTACAGCCGAGCGTTCTCGATCGCCACCGCGACCTGGTTGGCGAAGGTCGAGAGAAGACGCTCCTCGTCATCGGTGTAGCCGCTCAGCTTGTTCGCCACGCCGATCATGCCGATCACCCGCTCGCCGACCTGGAGAGGCACGCCGAGGAAAGTGCGAACCGGCGGATGGCCCCGGGGCTGGCCCACGCGGTCCGGGTCGTGGAGGACGTCGTTGGAGATCTTGGAGCGCTGGTTGGTGATCACGACACCGAAGACGCTCGGACGCACCGGGATGAGGCGGAAATTCTCGTAGAACCGCGGGTCGGAGGGCTCGAACCCCTTGATCGCCGCGACGTCCATCTGCTCGTTGCCGTTGAGCAGGCCGATGAAGCCGAAGGCCGAGCCGGTGAGCTCGAGGCAGTAGCCGAGGGCGCGGTCGAGCACCGGGGGAAGTTCGTGCAGACGAGAGATCTCGATCGAGATGGAGTACAGCGACTCCAGCTGCTGGCGAAAGGACGCGGTCGGCGACTCGGCCATTTCCGGGTCATCCTACCGCGCCCTTTCCCAGGCGGAATACGTCCCCGGGTTCATCGAGTTTCTGTTGTTGCTTGCGGGCCCGCGGAGGGCGCGCCCACCGCAGTCGTTGGTTTCCGAGGTCGTGCCCAGTGGAGGTTTTCGCCATGTCCACCATGTGGAGGCGTTGGCAAGATTGGGCCGTCGTGGTTCTGGGCGTCGCGCTGTTCGTGACTCCGTTCGTGTTCGGCCAGACGTCGCAGTCGGTCGCGGCTTCGAGCGCCTATGTGCTCGGCGTACTCATCGCACTGTCCGGCCTACTGAACGCGGCGATGCGTGAGGCCGGCGGGCTCGAGATCGTCCCCGTCGTCCTGGCGGTGATCCTGTTCGTGATCCCGTTCTCGTTCGGGTTCACGGCGGTCACATCACTTGCGTGGTCGGCGTGGATCGTCGCGATCCTGGCCGCCCTCGCCGTGGGCAGCCTGTTCGTCACGCAGCGGCAACGCGCGACTGCCTGACCCGACGGCTCTGAGGAGGCGGGCGTCGGTCGCCCGCCTCTTCACCGCTCGTTTGTTGTTTCGAGGGACGCGCGGTCCCAGCCTGCGAGCTGGGCCGCGGCCTCATAAGTGCTCTGGAAGAAGCTGAGCAGCATTGCGTCGGGGTCTTCCGCCGTGCGTACCGCGTGGTAGGGCAGCAGAAACTCGCGGAAATCTTTGTCGTAATACGCGGCGGACGGCTTTACCTTCCAGTCCGCGAACCCCTCGGGCTCGGGGTACGCATAGGCGTAGAACGAGCCTTCGACGCCGGCGCCTGGCCAGAAGCCGCAGCTGCTCACCTCGTGGCTGTACGCGAGCTGCATCACCCAGTCGGCGCAGTTGGGCGCGCCGCCGGGATGCAGCGGAGCGACGCGGCCCGAGAAGCGGCTAACAGCCAGGTCGAAACCGCCCCAGAAGAAATGCACGGGACTCGCCTTGCCGACGAAGCCGGCTCGGAACTGGGACATGGCGCGGTGGATTTCAGTCAGCGCGAGCCAGAAGCGATGCGCCGCGGCCGCGTCGTACGAGTGGTGTACGTCGTCTCTGGCGAAGGGGATCGCCTCCGGGATCTCGACGGGCCGGGCCAGCATCTCGACGTGGACCCCGAGGCGGTCCAGGGCGCTCATCGTCTCGGCATAGAAGTCGGCGACGGATTTGGGCTCGAGCGCGACCTGGCGCCCCTGGCCGCTGGAGGTACGGATGTCGAGGCGGTGGTCGATGAAGTCGAACTCGATCTCCAGGTCGACGCCAGGCGCGTGCATCAGCGACGTCGTGAGGCCTCGCGCGGAAACGTAGAGCGGCACCTGCCACCAGTGGTTGACCATGGGCTCGAGCGCGAGGCGGACCTTGCCGACGACCTGGGTCCAGAGGTGCAGCGTGTCGCGCGTGTCTTCCCAGCCTGCGAGGGTCAGGTCGGGCCACTCGCCCACGCCTGCACGTTACCGCAGGCCGGCGTCGCGACTACCCTGGGTCATATGCTGGCGTGCCATATCTGCGCCACGTGTGGGACCCAGTTTGCGGCGTCCATCGATCCGCCCGCCGCTTGTCCGATCTGCGAGGACGAGAGGCAGTACGTGGGTTGGTCAGGGCAGAAGTGGACGACTCTCGATTCGCTGCGTGGTGGGCATCGCAATCTGATTCGCGATGATCTCGGTGTTACAGGGATCGGGACCGAGCCGTCGTTCGCCATCGGCCAGAGGGCGTTGCTCGTTAGCTCTCCGGGAGGCAATTTACTGTGGGACTGCATCACGCTGCTCGACGACGCGACCCTCGATGCGGTGCGTTCGCTTGGTGGGCTGCGCGGCATCGCGATCTCGCATCCGCACTACTACTCGTCGATGGTGGAGTGGAGCCACGCGTTCGACGCGCCGGTCTTCTTGCATGAGGCTGACCGGCGGTGGGTGATGAGACCAGATCCATCGATCGAGCTCTGGAGCGGTGACACTCGAGCACTGTGGGATGGCATGACGCTGATCAACGCCGGCGGCCATTTCGATGGCGGCACGGTGCTCCATTGGCCAGGCGGAAACACGTTGCTTGGCGGCGACATCGTCCAGGTCGCGCAGGATCGCCGGTGGGTGAGCTTCATGTACAGCTTCCCGAACTACATTCCGCTGCCGGCCGCGTCTGTCGAGCGGATCGTTGCGGCGCTGGAGCCCTTCGCATTCGATCGGATCTACGGCGCGTGGTGGGACCGCAACGTCGCCTCGGACGGCAAAGAGGCTGTGCGCCGGTCGGCCGAGCGCTACAAGCGAGCGATCCTCAGTACAGAGGTGGAAGGGAGGCCACCAGCGCGCCCGCGGCGATGACAAGGAGCGCGACCGCCAGCTCGGGGCGGTGACGTCTCAGGAACGCCGCTGAAAGCGCCGCGGCCACCAGCACGATCTTGAGCAGCACGACGCCTCCGTAGGCAGTCGTGAGCAGGCCGGCGCCCAGGCTCGTGTGGATCGCTGCCAGGAGGAGCCCGGTGACGATCGCGATCGACACGGTGGCGGCTGCATATCTCGCGAAGCGGCCGTCGGGCGCGCGGACGAAAGCGATCAGCCCTCCCACCCACAAGCCCATGGCGCCGACGTGGACCGCAACCAGGAGCTGGCCGAGGCCCGCGATCGCTGGGATCGCGTGCGCGCTCGCGCCGTCGAGAAGGGCGATGACCGCGCCAGTCGCGAGGAGTGCCGAGTGGCGGCGCGTCGCCATCAGGGTCCAGACGACGAGCGCGGCGCCGAGGCGCAGGCCGAGGAGGCGCCCGAAGCTCGAATCGAGGACGGCGAGCGCCGTGTCGCCGTCGAAGCTGAGGCTGGCGAGCTGGCCGAGCAAGGCGATCGGTTCGGCCGCGATCAGCAGGATCACGCCGGCCTGCATCTCGCGCTTCGGTTGCCCGGCGCGGTGTGTCAGCACCTGGTACCCGGCCACGCCGAACACGAGGGCGAAACCGGCGAAATGGAGGAAGCGCGCGAGCGCCTGGAGGGCGAGCCCGAGCGGGCTGGCGGTGCCGATCTCAGGAGAATCGACGAGGGTCGCGTACGGGTTGGCGCTGGGACTGCCGACCGTGAAGCGGAATGCTCCGCGCGAGGGATGGGTGTCCGCGGCGAGGATCTGCCAGCTCACGACGTACGTGCCGGTTTCTTGATCGGTCATCGGCGCCGTCAGCACCGCACCTCTCGCCGCCGCCTTTGCTGCGACTTGCTTGCCGCTCGGGCTGAACACCTTGACGCCAGCGCCGGCTGGCGTGACCGGCTCGTTGAAGATCAGCGTGACTGTTGTGGGAGGTGACTCGAGGACGGCATTCGGAGGTGGGTCGGACTGGATGAGCTTGGCGTGTGCCAATGCGACTTGCGGGAAGAGTGCGGCGGCGATCGCGAGCCCGGCGACCGAAAGACGCGCGAGTCTCAGGAGTAGGCGGGGGCCTCCACCCCGATGCCCGGCTCGTGGATCACGGATGGAGCGGGCCGCTCTCTCGCGATGCGAAGCACGAGGCCAGCGGCCACCAGGCAAAGAAGTCCGGAGCTCATGAAGGCCAGCTGATAGTCGCCGAAGAAGGTCCTCACCGCACCGGCGGCGAAGGCGATGGAGGCCGCGCCGAGCTGGTGCGCCGCGAAGATCCAGCCATAGACGATGGCGAAATTCTGCTGGCCGAAGACGCGGCGTGCGAGGTACACGGTCGGCGGCACGGTGGCGACCCAGTCGAGGCCATAGAAAACAATGAAGAGGATGAGCCCAAACTGCGGACTGCCGAACACATAGGGAAGCGCCAGCAGGGACAGTCCACGTAGGCCGTAGTAGGCGAAGAGGAGCCAGCGGCTGTCGAAGCGGTCGGTCAGGTAGCCCGACACCAGCGTGCCGACGACGTCGAAGACTCCGATCACCGCTAGCAAGCTGGCCGCGGTGACCTCGGCCATGCCGTGGTCGATCGAGGCCGGGATGAGGTGGGTGCCGATCAGGCCGTTCGTCGATGCACCGCAGATGAAGAAGCTGCCGGCGAGGAGCCAGAAATCGCGTGATCTCGCGCCCAGCTTCAGGCCCCTGAAGGCGTTGGCGATTGGGCTGCCAGTCGTGGTCGGCGTCGTGTCGGCTTCGGTCGCGCCGTAGGCGATCAGGCCCACGTCGCTCGGGCGATTGCGCATGAAGATCGCGACCAACGGCACGACGGTAAGTGCAGCGACGGCGACTGCGATCGCGGCCTGCCGCCAGCCGACGTTCTGCGCCAGCCAGCCGAGTCCGGGAAGGAAGATGAGCTGCCCGGTCGCGCCGGCAGCCGTCAGGGCACCCAGCACGAGCCCTCTGCGGTGCACGAACCAGCGGCTCGCAACGGTCGCCGCGAGAACCGATGCCATCGACCCCGTACCGAGACCGACGACGACTCCCCACAGCAAGTAGAGCTGCCAGGGTGAGTTCATCGCGGTCGTGAGCAACGCGCCGGTGGCGACGGTGACGAGTGCGCCGACCGTCACCACTCGAAGACCAAAGCGGTCCATTAGGGCGGCGGCGAACGGGCCGGTGAGCCCGAAGAGGATGAGGTTGATCGAAACCGCGACGGAGATCACGGCGCGGTTCCAACCGAATTCGTTCTGGAGGGGCACGATGAGGACGCTCGGGGTGGCGCGGAATCCGGCGGCGCCCATCAGGGCGACGAAAGTGACCGCGGCGACAATCCAGGCGTAGTGGATGCGCTTCATCGGTGGTTCAGAACCGGCCTTGGGAGGCTGGTATTGCGCCCTCTCGCCGGCGGACGTTGCGCCACGGGGCTAGACAGGACATCGGGTGGCGCGGCCCGGCTCGTCGGGTCAGGTTTTGGCTGGTGGGCCGGGAGGGATTTGAACCCCCACAGCTTTCGCGGGTGGTTTACAGCCACTTGAGCTCGCCAATGCCCAGCCGACCCACTACGGAGAGGTAATGGTACCCAACCTCGATAATTCCCCCGTGGCGCGGGGCTATGCGAAATACGTCCTCGCCGTCATGGTCGGCATCAACTTCCTCAACTACATGGACCGCTGGGTCGCTTCGGCGGCCGCCACCTCCATCGAGAAAGAGTTCCACCTCTCCAACTCCCAGTTTGGACTGATCGGCACCGCTTTCCTCCTCGTCTACGCCGTCGCCGCCCTGCCCTTCGGCTACTGGGGCGACCGAGGCGTGCGCAAGACCG
>Ga0209648_10006455_pt1 | contig 10094 bp, 13 predicted proteins | sample GraSoi2013_115cm_FD_185830 | JGI IMG/M metagenome (GOLD analysis project Ga0209648, IMG submission 185830) | Grasslands soil microbial communities from the Angelo Coastal Reserve, California, USA - Sample 9_17_2013_115cm (SPAdes) (version 2) | ecosystem: Environmental > Terrestrial > Soil >...
GTGGCAAGCTCTGGGTCGCCAACCGCAACGCGGACGTCCAGTTCGTGCTGTCGGGCGAGGTGGCCGCGGTGGAGGAGGCTGAGAGGCTCGCCCTGGCCGCCGGGGCCCGTCGCGCTCTCATCCTCACGATCCCGCTCGCCGCGCACACCCCCTTGATGGCGGCGGCGGCCGCCGCATTCCGCAAGGTCGTGGACAAGCTGCCGATCAAGGCGCCGTCCATTCCGATCCTCGCGAACGCGTCGGGTGAAGCGCTTCGCACGGTCGCGAGCCTCCAGGACGAGCTGCGGCTGCAGATGCTGCGCCAGGTCGACTGGGCGCGCACGATGGTGTCGATGCGAGCCATGAAAGTGAAGACCGTCGTCGAGCTTGGACCCGGCCGGGTGCTCGCCAGCCTCGCCGCGAAGCACATCCCGGGCGTCGATACCTGGAACGCCGAAGAGCTCTTCATCGACTTCGCGGGCCCGACCACGGCGTAACCAGATGGGCGACCTCGAAGGCAAGACCGCGCTCGTCACGGGCGGCGGCAAAGGCATCGGCCGCGCCATCAGCCAGGCGCTGGCCGGCATGGGCGCACGCGTGGTGGTCAACTACCGGTCGGACAAGGCCGCGGCGGAAGAGACGGCGGCGTCGCTGCCGGACGCCAGCGCCCACATGGCCGATGTCGGCGACCCGGCTCAGGTCGAGGCGATGGTCAAGGCGATCGGGCGGGTGGACGTGCTCGTCAACAACGCCGGCGCCGTGCGCGACAAGCTCCTGATCCAGATGGCGCCGGCCGACTGGGAGGAGCTGATCCGCACAGACCTGATGTCGGCCTTCGCGACGACGCGGGCGGCCATCATGTCCGGCATGATGCGGGCGCGCTGGGGCCGCATCGTCAACATCTCATCGATCGTCGGGCTGACCGGCAATGCCGGCCAGTCGAACTACGCGGCCGCAAAGGCGGGCCTCATCGGTTTCACCAAGTCGGTGGCTCGGGAGTACGGGTCGCGAAGCATCACGTGCAACGCCGTGGCGCCCGGCTACGTGCGCACAGAGCTGACGACGGGGTCGCTCACCGACGAGATGGTGGGCGAGCTGGTCAAGATGACGCCGATCAAGCGTGAGGGGACGGCCGATGACATCGCCGCGGCCGTGGCGTTCCTGTGCTCGGAGCGAGCCGGGTTCATCACCGGGCAGGTGATCGCCGTCGACGGGGGGCTGTCGCTGTGAGCGTGCTGGCCAGGCCCGCAACCGAGGTTCGCATCGCGGGAAGCAAGCTGCCCGACATCCCTCTACCGAGCAACTGCCCGGGCTGCGGTGTTGGGCTCGACCTGGAAACGATGCGCAAGCACAACTATGTCTGCACCCAGTGCGGCCACCATTTCCGCCTGGGCGCCGACGCATGGATCGCCCTGATCGCCGACCGAGGAACGTGGAAGGAGCGATGGGGTGACATTCGATCCCACGACCTCCTCAACTGGAAGGTGCCCAAGCCCTACCAGGAGGTGGTCGAAAAGCTCATGGAGGATGGGCTGAACGAAGCCTTGCGCACAGGCACCTGCACGCTGGCGGGACGCCCGATCTGGCTTGCTGCTTTCGACTTCCGCTTCGTTGGCGGGACGCTGTCGATCGTCGCCGGCGAGCGTCTCGCTCGCGGTATGGAGCAGGCGGCCGGCTCGGGCATCCCCTACGTGCTGGTCTCGGCCTCGGGGGGTGCGCGCATGCAGGAAGGCGTGCTGGCCCTGATGCAGCTGGCCAAGGTGAACGCGGCCGTCGGCAGGATGCATGCCGCCGGCGTGCCCTATTTCTCTGTCCTCACCGACCCGACGTTTGGGGGCACGGCGGCATCCCTTGCGCTCCTCGGTGACATCAACATCGCCGAGCCGGGCGCCGCGATCGGCTTCACCGGGCCGCGCGTGATCAAGCAGGCGACGTATGCCGACCTGCCGCCCGGGTTCCAGAGCGCCGAGTTCCAGCTCGCGCACGGGCAGGTGGACATGGTCCTTCCACGCACCGAGCTGCGCCGCCTCCTGGCGCATCTGCTCGAGATGTATCCATGACGCGTCACGGGCGCAAGCCGGACGACACGACGCTGAGCGTGTGGCAGGTCATCGAGCTGGCCCGCCACCCGGACCGTCCGTACTCGCTCGATTACATCCGTCGCTTGGCGCCTGATTTCATCGAGCTGCATGGCGATCGCCTGTCGGGCGACGACCCTGCGCTCGTCGGTGGCATCGGCACCTGGCACGGACGCACAACAGTTTTCCTCGGACACCAGAAGGGCCGCAGTCTCAAGGAGAGGGTGGCGCGGAACTGGGGCATGATGCACCCCGAGGGCTACCGCAAGGCGATCCGCCTCGCGCATCACGCAGCGAAGTTCCGGTTTCCGATCGTGTCGTTGATCGACACCCCCGGCGCCTACCCCGGCGCCGGCGCGGAGGAGCGGGGCATCGCGGCCGCGATCGCCGAGGCGATCATGGAGTGGTTTCGGATCCCGGTCCCGATCGTCGCGGCGGTGATCGGCGAGGGAGGGAGCGGCGGCGCCCTCGGAATGGGCGTCGCGGACCGCGTGATCATGCTCGAGAACTCGATCTACTCGGTGGCTTCACCCGAGGCTGCGGCGTCGATCGTGTGGCGGGACAATAACCGGAAGGTTGAGGCGGCGGAGCAGCTGCAGCTGACCTCGCGCGACCTCCTTGCGATGGGGGTGGTCGAAGAGGTGGTGACGGAGCCCAAAGGCAGCGCAGGCGCCGACTACGACGCCGCGTCGGTAGCGCTGGACGAGGCGCTCAACCGCCACATGCAGTCTCTGCTGACTCAACCGACTGACGAGCTTCTCCAACACCGCTACGAGCGATTCCGCTACATAGACTCTCTCATCCACGCCGAACCCCACTTCGGACCAAAGGTCTGAGGGTCGTCGCGCAGCGCGTCGCTGCGGGCTCGGTGAGCTGGACCGAAGGCGGCGCGGAGCGCCGTGCAACCATCGGGCACGGTTACGTGTTGTTGGTGGGTGCGGCATCAGATGACGACGACAACACGGTCCGCAAGCTCGCTGACAAGATCATCGACCTGCGCGTCTTCGCGGACGAGGCGGGTCGGATGAACGTGAGCCTCGTAGACGTGAACGGAGCCGCCTTGATCGTTTCCCAGTTCACATTGTTTGCGGACATGAGTCGCGGCCGGCGGCCGAGCCTGCTCAAGGCGGGCGATCCGCAGCGCGCCGAACACCTCTACGAGGTGTTCGTGCAGCAGTTTCGCGAGCGTGGAATACCGACCGAGACCGGCAGCTTTGGAGCTGACATGCGCGTCAGCATCGAAAACGACGGTCCCGTCACGCTCGTGATGTCGACCGACGAGTGGCCGACCCGTGTCTAGCCCATCCCCTCTCCCGTTCATGGGAGAGGGCTAGGGAGAGGGGCGAGGAAAGAAGTTTGTTGAAACCCTATTTCGCCCTGGCGGGCCTCGCTCTGATCTGGGGCGCCTCGTTCCTCCTGATCAAGGTCGCCGTGCATGACATGAGCCCTACCGTGCTGCTGCTCATACGTTCGACTTCGGGATTGATCGCTCTCGCCGTCATCGTCAAGCTGATGGGCCGGCCGATACTCGGCGAGGGCTGGAAGACGCGATTGGGCTCGTTCGCGATCATGGCCGTCACGAACGCGATAGTGCCGTGGGTCGCGATCGCATGGGGAGAGGAGCGGATCACGAGCGGCCTCGCGAGCATCCTGAACTCGACGACCACGCTGTGGACAGCAGTGCTCATCTTCTGGGCCATGCCCAAGGAGCGGCCGAGCGGGATTGGATACCTGGGCGTCCTGGTTGGATTCGCGGGCGTCGTCATTCTCGTGCTTCCTGACATCCTGGCCCACGGCGTATCCGGCAATTTCCTCGGGGCGATGGCGGTGCTGCTGGCATCGCTGTCATATGCGACCAATGCGATCTATCAGCGCCGGAAGATGCGCCACGTCAGCGTGTTCGATGTAAGCATCGGGCAGCTTGCCGCAACGGTGATCTTCGCCTTGCCCCTTGCCGCCCCATCAATGCCCCATGTTCATGTCGCGCTGAAGTCGATGGCCGCGGTCATCGCGCTGGGAGCAGGAGCCACCGGCGTCGCCTACCTGCTCTATTACTACGTGATGAACTCGCTGGGGGCGGTGCGCGCCGCCGGAGTCACGCTGCTTGTCCCAGTGACCGCCGTGTTCTGGGGGGTGGTCCTGCTCAACGAGAGCTTGAGCTGGACGATCGTGATCGGCATGGCCGTGATTCTCGCCGGCACCATCCTCACCAACCTCCGGCGGCGGGTCAACCGGGAGCCCTCGCTCACGCGCGACTCCGCGGCAGCTTGACCGTTTTTCTCGAGGAGCACGCGGCGCAGGTTCGCCAGGCGGCAGGTCGGATCCACGGCTACGTGCGCCGGACGCCGTGCCTGACGACCGACCTCTCGCCGGACCTGCGCCTGAAGCCCGAGTGCTTCCAGGTGACCGGCTCGTTCAAGGTCCGCGGCGCCTTCAACGCCATCTTGACTCTGGCCGGCCACGAGCCGCGCCCTGCGGGCGTGATCGCGGTCAGCTCCGGCAACCACGCGCAGGCGGTCGCGCTGGCGGCGGCCACCGTTGGTCTCCCGGCTCTCGTGCTGATCCCCGAGGACGCCAACCCCGCGAAGGTGGCGGCGACGCGCGCGCTGGGGGCCGAGGTGATCCAGGAGGGCATCACGTTCGCCAATCGCGAGGAGCGCCTGCGTGAGGAGATGGCGGCCCGCGGATTGACCCTCGTGCATCCCTACAACGACTGGAGCGTGATTCACGGACAGGGCACGGCCGCCCGGGAGCTGCTCGAGGACGCGCCCGATCTCGAGTTGATCGCAACCCCGGTGGGCGGCGGCGGCCTGCTGTCGGGCACCGCCATCTCCGCGAAGCATCACAATCCCGCGATCCGCGTCATCGGCGTCGAGCCCCTGGTGGCGGACGACGCTTACCGAAGCTGGAAAGCTGGAACCATCCAGTCGCTTGCTTCCGCGCCGACGACCATTGCGGACGGCGTGCGGACGACCTCGATCGGACCCCGCAACTTCGAGACCATGTTCGCCAACCGGCTCGTGGACGAGATCGTGACCGTAACCGAGGATGAGATCGCTTCGGCCGTGCGGGTCGCCTGGTCTCGGATTCATCTCGCGCTCGAGCCGACTGGCGCTCTTCCACTGGCGGCGTACCTGTCTGGGAAGCTGCCCCAGGGACGCGCCGGGTTGGTCCTGACCGGGGGCAACGCGAACCTGGAAACGGTGGCTACACTGCTCCGGCACTGATGATCCCGGTCAAAGAGGTGATGACGCGGAACGTGATCACGTTCCGCGAGGACGCGCCGCTCGATGAGATAGCCACGACGCTCGCGTCTAAACGGATCACCGGCGCGCCCGTCGTGACGGGAGACGGGCATGTGGTCGGCATCATCTCCGAGACGGACGTGTTTTCGAAGAAGGGCAAGGTGGCGCGCGACATCATGAGCCAGCGCGTCATCTCCGTCAGCGAGGACACCGGCATCGACGAGGCCGCGCGCTTGCTGATCGGGGAGCGGATCCGGCGCGTGCCAGTGATCCGCAACGGCAAGATGGTCGGTCTGCTGAGCCGCTCGGACGTGCTCGAGTTCTTCGCCAAGACGCGGTGGACCTGCAAGGTGTGCGGGTGGTGGGAGCGCAGTCTCGAGAGACCCGAGCGCTGCCACTCGTGCTCCAGCACGGACCTGCAGCTGGAGCGCGCCGACCCTGGACATTAATAAGACCCCACGAAGTCAGAGGCTGCGCCGTGACTTCGCGGGGACCCCTACTAGCCGACTCTCGCTGAAGGCCCAGAGCTTCACCGAGTCCGTCATCCGCGAGATGACGCGCTTGAACCTGCAGCTGAACGGCGCGGAACGCGCCGTGAACTTCGCGCAGGGGTTCCCGGATTTCAACACCGACGCACGGATCCTCGAGGCGGCGGCCGGCGCGCTTCGCGACGGCTACAACCAGTACGCCACGACGTGGGGCGCACCGCAGCTGCGCCAGGCGGTGGCGCGCAAGCAGTCGGCGGCCTGGGGACGCGTGATCGACCCCGAGACCGAGGTGACTGTTTCGTGCGGTGCCACCGAGGCGATGATCGCCGCGATGCTGGCCGCGATCGACCCCGGCGACGAGGTGATCGTGTTCGAGCCGTTCTACGAGAACTACGGGCCCGACTGCATCATCAGCGGCGCAGTTCCGCGGTACGTGACGCTGGGCGGGCGCGACTGGTCGTTCGATCCCGAGGCGCTGCGCGCGGCTTTCAATCGCAAGACCCGTGCGATCGTCGTCAACACTCCACACAACCCAACGGGCAAGGTGTTCTCGCACGCCGAGCTGAAGCTCATCGCGGAGCTGTGCATCGAACACGACGCGATCGCGATCACCGACGAGATCTACGAGCATCTCGTGTACAGCGGCCGCCACATCAGCCTGGCCACATTGCCCGGTATGAGCGAGCGGACCATCACGATCAGCGGAGCCAGCAAGTCCTATTCGGTCACCGGCTGGCGGATCGGCTGGCTGATCGCTCCGCCCACGCTGACCGCCGGCATTCGCAAGGTCCACGACTTCCTCACGGTCGGCGCCGCGCACCCCTTGCAGATCGCGATCGCGTCAGCGTTGGAGCTGCCCCCGTCCTTCTACGCGGAGCTGCTCGGGGACTACCAGGAGCGGCGCGACGCCATCGTCATGGGGCTGCAGGATTGCGGCTTCGATGTCTCAGCACCCGACGGGGCGTACTACGTGATGGCGGGAATCGAGGCTTTCGGATTCGACGACGACGTCAAGTTCGCGAGGCACCTGATCGAGAAGGCGGCTGTCGCGACGGTGCCGGCGTCGAGCTTCTACCACGACCCTTCGTCGGGGCGCGGCCAGGTTCGCTTCAGCTTCCCGAAGAAGATCGAGACCATCGAGCGCGGGCTAGAGGCGCTCCGCCGGCTCGGGGCTTAGCCGCCGCTCGCCTCGACCAGGTCGAGCGGCGGGTAGAAAGGACCGCTGGCCGGGTCCTTGAGAGCTTCCTGAAAGCTCGTCCCGTAGTCACGCTCGATGTCACCCAGGTTCCAGGCCTGGCGTTTGTAGGTCCAGTTCTCGGGTCGAAGAGAGTGGGCTCGCTTGAAGTGGATGAGCGCCTCGTCGGGGTGGCCGTGCAGCGCGAGATAGGTCCCGAGATGAAAGGACGCGGCCGCCGCGACATCGTCGAAGTCCAGGTTCGGAAGTCGAGCGCCCAATCGCGTCTCGTCCATCACGTAGGCGCTTTCGGGGCCTCGGGCGGCCCAGTCGCGTACGGCATCCAGGTATTCCTGGTTCAGCGTAGTCTCAGCGGTCTCGCGATTTCGTCGCTGCGCGTAGACGGGGTCGTTTGCACGGACCATACGGCCGCTCTCGTCGATCCAGAAAATGGCCGGAACATTTCGCACGTCGTAAAGCTCCGCTACCCGTAGGTTTTCGTCCAGCAGGCTCGGGTGCTGCTGGTGGGCGGCGGTGATGAACGGTTCGACCGCCCCGCTGCCCTTGGCGTCGGCAGCGATCGTGACTATCTCGAAATTGCTGTCCTTCAGCTCCTCCCGCAGTCCCTGCCACACGGGCAGGTCAAATCGGCAGCTTCACCAGGACGCCCAGAAGAGCAGGAATACCTTTTTACCCCGCAGGTCCGACAAGGCGTGCATGCGGCCGGACAGGTCGGGCAGCGTGAACTCGGGCGCCAACCGCGACGTCAACCGGCTCTTCCATTCCCAGGCGGGGGGTCCGAAATACCAGACGCTTGTGTTTTCGTCGTGGGCGACAGGCTGCTCGATCAAACGCGCGAACTCGGTGAGGTTGAACTGATCGCCGCGGATCATGGCCTGACGCCGCGCGTCCGGGACCGGCACGCAAACCTCGTCCTTGCAGACGCCCTCGGGTTTGAGCTCCCAGCCACTGATGGCCTTGAGCTCGGAAAGCGGCATCCAGAGGTCGTCGCCAGCTGACCCAGCGCCTTTGACCCGAGTCTCCCGGTCCTGGTACAGGACTGTTGCATCGGCCACGGAACTACTAACCGGCGAACCCTCTGGAATCGTCCATCAGCCGCACGGGTTGTACGTTCCGTGATCGACTTTGGGCCGCTGCGCCGTAAAGAGGCCAGCCTCCAGGACCTCGCGACGGGGCTCAGCCCGGAGGACCTCGCGCGGTTGACCCGGGAGATGTGCGAGGCACAGCTGTCCGCGATCGAAGGCGCTGTGGACGAGGACGTCGTCATGGTCCCCGACGATCCGGACGCCAACGACACCTTCGCGTCCAAGGCCGAAGACGTCGGCCTTTCGTGGACGCTCGGCCACGTTGTCGTTCACACGACGGCCTCGTCGGAGGAATCCGCCGCCCTGGCGCTCACGCTGGCCCGCGGACTGCCCGTCGAAGGACGTTCGAGGTACGAAGTGCCCTGGGAGCAGGCTCGCACCGTGGCGTTTATCCGCCATCGCATCGACGAAAGCTTGCGGATGCGGCTGGCGATGCTTGCCGCGTGGCCCGACAAGCCCGATCTCGACAATTTTTACGCGCCCTATTCCGGCCGGCCGCCGATGAACGCTCTGGGGCGGTTCCTGGGCGGGCTCGCGCACGACGATTCGCACCTGGACCAGATGCGCAAGATTATGGAGCAGGCGCGGACGCGCCGGGCAGCCGCCTGAGGTCCTCTTAACAGGCAGGGTTCCCTGGCGGTTCGCTGGTCTTTAGGTTGGCGGCATGCGCAACTTGATTCGACAACCGCTGACCTGGATGGTGATCGCCGAGTGCGTCGTCGTGGCCCTGCTGATCGTGGTGGTTTGGAACGTCGTCGCCGCGGCTGCCGCGCAGCATCCGGCGGCGACCCCGGCGCAAGCCATCAACTCTGTGACCGCCCCATCAGATTCGCCGCTGCCCGAGGTGCCCGTGGGGGCGCAGCCGGCACGGCAGGTCCAGCTTCCGGGCCTCAACCTGGACCCACGGTTCTGGCGGGTGCGGCTCAGCCAGCTGAACCGGGACCAGGTGTTCTTCGAGCAGCTCGAATGGCGCATCGTGCGCAACGCGATGGATGCCGCCCAGGGCTACCTGGAAACGGTGGTCCTGCCGTCGGTCACGCGGGCTGAACAGCAACAGGCTGCTTGAGATGAGGGTGTCGCCCCCCACCCGCCGGCGCTGCCGGCGACCTCCCCCGAGGGGGAGGTGAGATAAGCCCTTAGCCCTTTTCCGACTGCATCGTGACGTTGCCGTTCAAGGTGGCGCCGTCCTCGACCGTGAGGCGGGCGACCTTGACGTCGCCGTTCAGGTGACCCGAGCCGCCCAGCGTCAGGCGCTTCTTGGCGGTCACGTTGCCTGTGACCTGGCCGCGGACGCTGATGTTCGATCCTTCGATCGTGGCCTGGATCGTGGCCCCCGCGTCGACCGTGATGTCGCCGCTCGCCTTGAGCTCCCCTTCGACGTTCCCAGCGACCTTGAGGTCGCCCTGGATCTCGAGGCGTCCGTGCAGGCTGTCGCGCGGGCCGAGGTTGACGACGTTTTTCTCACCGTTTTGGCTGCTGCCGGGTGAGTGGGTTGCGGACTTTTCAGCTTGGGCCATCTGCGAATCCTCCACTGCGTTGATCGGGCCTTCCATACTTTGTGGTCAACTCTGAGCGCGGCGCCGACTTGCGCTTTGCAGCGCAGCAGAGCCTCCGGTTCGAGCGAGGCTTGCATGGTAACAGGGTGCCGCCAGACGTAGAAGAAGGTTATGGATCGGTGCCGGGAGGCACCAGATACAGGTTTTTGGAGCTCTCGACCACGTTGATGGACCCGGATACATCGGACGAGATGATCGACCACCTGGTCGATTTCTTCGATCGCATCGCACCTTCGTACGACAGCTGGGCCGGCGGCCAGCACGAGCGGGTGGCGACCAGGCTCGTCGACGTCGCGGCGCCGCAGAAGGGCGAGCAGGTCCTTGACGTCGGGACGGGCACCGGCCTGGTCGCCCACCTCGTGGCGCCAAGGGTCAGCCCGGGCAGCGTGATCGGGATCGACCTTTCGGACAACATGCTGGCCCTGGCCCGCTCGAAGAAAAGCAAGAACGTCCAGTTTCTCGGGATGG
>Ga0209648_10006456_pt1 | contig 10094 bp, 5 predicted proteins | sample GraSoi2013_115cm_FD_185830 | JGI IMG/M metagenome (GOLD analysis project Ga0209648, IMG submission 185830) | Grasslands soil microbial communities from the Angelo Coastal Reserve, California, USA - Sample 9_17_2013_115cm (SPAdes) (version 2) | ecosystem: Environmental > Terrestrial > Soil >...
CGCGCTGGAAATTGCCGTGCAAGTGGCCTCTGCGCTGGCTGCCGCGCACGAGACCGGCGTCGTGCACCGCGACATCAAACCGGAGAACATCATGCTGCGACCGGACGGATACGTGAAGGTGCTCGACTTTGGGATTGCCAAATTGACCGAGCAAAAGGTGGCGTCGGACGATTACACTGTCGAAACAACGGCAGTGCTCCAAACGCGACTGGGCTTAGTGTTAGGCACGGCGCATTACATGTCTCCGGAACAGGCGCGTGGCCAGAAGGTGGACGCGCGATCGGACATTTGGAGTCTTGGCGTAGTAATTTACGAGATGATCGCGGGAATCCCGCCGTTCCGCGGTGAGACGCCGAGCGACTGCATTGCCTCCATCCTAACAACGGAGCCACCACCTTTATCCGGCGTATTGCCGGATGTTTCGCTCAAACTCGAATCCATTCTGCAAAAGGCTTTACGCAAAAACAGTGATGAACGTTACCAGACGATCAAGGAGATGCTCGCCGACCTCCGCATTCTCAAGGGGGAACTGGAAGCGGAAAGCTCCTTGCCGCACACCAAAGCGCGTGCCGAATCCATCGTTAACAAAATCAAACGTCACAAGCGGGGCGTGTTACTCACTCTGGCGGCTGCGATCCTGGCGGCCGCGGCGTTTGCCTACTCTTTTTACTTCCTCGCTCAGGTGCCGTCACTAAATGAAAAATCGATCGCCGTTCTGCCATTTGAGAATCGCAGTGAAGACAAATCGAACGCTTATTTCACTGACGGCGTCCAGGATGAGATTCTTACTCTCCTTTCCAAGATTGGAGATCTCAAAGTGATCTCACGCGCGTCAGCGCAGCGCTATAAGAACACATCTCAAAAGCTCTCTGAGATTGCGAACCAACTCGGCGTCGCCAATCTCCTGGAAGGTAGCGTCCAGAAAACAAATGATCAGGTGCGCGTCAATGTGCAATTGATTAGAGCCGCGAATGATTCACATCTCTGGGCAGAGACCTTTGATCGCAAACTGACCGATATCTTTTCCGTCGAGAGTGAGGTGGCCAAAGCCATTGCCGATAAGTTACGGGCGAAACTTACTGGTCAAGAAGAGCAAGTCATCGCCGCCAAACCGACGGACAATCTTGAAGCTTACGATGCCTACCTGCGTGGGCTGGCTTATACATTGAAAACTTTGTTCACGCCCGCCAACCTCCTTGGCGCACAGAAATATCTCAGAGAAGCGGTGCGTTTGGACCCGAAGTTCGCGCTGAGTTGGGCGCTGCTGTCATACGTGGATGCCCGCGGCTACCTGACAACGAATCTTCAACCAACGGTCGCGCTGCGCGAAGAGGCCTGGCAGGCGGCCGAAACCGCGCTCACTCTCCAGCCCAATCTCGGCGAGGCCGTAGTGGCCAAGGGATATTACTACTACGCCTGCCTGAAGGATTACGACACCGCAGTGCGTTACTTCGAGCAGGCGCGTCCGCTTCTCCCGAATAACAGCCGGATTCCGGAGTCGCTCGCCTATGTCGAGCGGAGGCGAGGCCAGTGGGACCGAAGCGAGTCGTATTTCAACGAAGCCGAGCGGCTCGACCCGCGCAACGTTAGCCTACTCACGACACATGCGGGAACGTACAAAATGCTTCGGCGTTTCCCCGAAGCGCTGCGAAAGTTTGATCAGGTTCTCAATATCACGCCAGACGACGTGGATATCCTCGCAGAAAAGGCATCTATTGCACAAGCCGAGGGCGACCTCCCGCGGGCTGCTGCACTACTAGCTCCGCTGCATCCGAACGCCGAAGACTCCTATGCGTGGGAAACACAAGTTTACCAAGAGATCTTGGAGCGCCGCCCTGCACAAATCATCCCTCGGCTAAAGGAAATACTTGCCGAGCCTGATCCAGCATTGGGTTATTGGAATGGCGAACTGCGCTTTTGGCTAGGCTGGGCGCAAGAAGTCGCCGGCGACCATGCCGCCGCCCAGGCAAGTTGGAGCCAGGCGCGCAGCGAACTGGAATCTTTTCTCAAAGAACAGCCGGACAATTATTTGCTCATTGGATATCTCGCGCTTACCAATATGGGTTCGGGCGACAAAGCCGCCGCGTTGGCTCTGTCGGAACGGGCCATGGCCGCGCTGCCGATCGAAAAAGATGCGGTGACTGGTCCCATTCCGATCGAGATCCTGGCCCGGGTGGCGGCGCAGATGGGAGAGCCCGACCGCGCCATCGCCGCTTTACAGAAACTACTCTCGATACCGTCCGGTGGCGCTTTCCCTGCGGGCGCGCTCACTCCTGCGCTGCTCCGGCTCGATCCCATGTTCGATCCGCTCCGCAACGATCAAAGTTTCCAGAAATTGACAGTAGAACCTATCTCAAAGTCTCCGTAAATGACGAGATGAGACAAGCGAGCTGAAGATAGCCTGAGACGGACGCGCTACCGACACTTTGCGGCCGACACGGCCGCCGCTACACCATGGTTATTGTTTCGAGAGCCTCGCGTCTTCCAGCAGCAAGGTCTTCACGTCGGCAAGGACAAGGCGAGGATCGAGCGTGCCGGAACTGTAGATGTTCCGGATTCGGCCTTCACGGTCGATCAAAAATACTCGAAGAATGTGGTAAAGCGGCCCTTGCGGATCGGACGCGTTGGCCTTTTTGTCCACGGCCTGGCCATACGCCGCGAGAATAGCTTCCAGGTCCGCGCGCGACTTCGCCGTAGCGAAACGCCATTCGCAGCCTGATTTTTCTTCGAGAAAATTTTCGGAATAGGCGGCGAGACGTTGCGGCGTATCGTAATCGGGGTCGAAACTCATGCTGACCAGGCGCATGTTTTTCGCCAGCGTCGGGTCGTCAACGCTTATCAAGTGAAGCTGGTTCAAGACGCCAGCTGCATAAGGACACGCTTTCATCGCCGCGCATCGAGTGTAGATGAAGCTCAACACAGTGATCCGACCGTGGGTCAGATCACGCAGGTTTAACGGTTTGCCATTCGAATCGAAGATTGCGCCATCGGCGGCGGCTTTTACGACCGGCAAGTTGTAACTGCCCGGCACCGGTGGATCGTAATCGTAGTCACTGTCGCGCGGAAGATCGGCTGCGCTCGTTAGATCTACGCTGAGCAAAATGAAAGTGAAGGAAAGTACTCTTAGCATCGCGTTTGGTCGCGGCACTGAGGCCTCTCCCACATTTTTCACATTAGTTGTTCGCGACAGTGGTGCGAGGTGCGCCAAGTTTCGTCGAGCCAAAAAGCATGTGATGCGGTCGACCCAGTTTCAGCGCTGCGAAATCGAGATCGAACGCCGGCTTCAGCTCTTTGCCGTCCCAAGTGTAACCGCGAAGGAACTGCTCGTTGTCGGCGCCTTTCTTGTCCCAGTTCGCCAGGAGCGAACTTGTGAAATAGAGCCGTTTCCCGTCCCAGCTCTGCGACACCATGTTGACCTGCCTCCCAATATTTTTCTCATAAATCTGCTTAGGTTTTTGTGGATCCGAAACGTCGAAAACGCGGCATTTGCCGTCGCCGAAGCAATCGACAAAGAGCGTTTTGTCATCGGCGCTCAGGCTGATATCGACGGGGAGAACTCCGCCTTTGACCTCACCGATCGTCGCAATCTCTTTTGCCTGCCAATCGCCGCGATCGTCCGCGTAAACGAGCCAAAGCTTCGATCCCAGCGCGGTGGCGGTGAACGCGTAGTTGTGCTTATCGCCCCAAGCCCAGCGAATCTCGAGCGGCGCACCGGGCACCTGGAAAACCTTCTTCGGCTGGCGGGCATGGAAATCCCACATCACCATGGTGGAACCAAAATGTTTCATGGCTTCGGGATCGGCGGTCAATTTGCCGAAGTCCCTCATATAGTTGTTCAAGCCGGTGAATGACGAAGTGAGCATCGCGTTCTTGCGCGGCAACACGCGCGCGTCATAACCGTACCCGTCGGCAAAGTTTGCATTCGCCACGCTGCGAGCGTCATCCTTTGTCGGCAGCCAATGAGTCGCGATGTAGTTGCCGTCGTTGCCGTATTCGACCAGTGCCGTCCGACCGCCCTTATCTTTCGAATTGGAGAGACACGGAATAAATACGCGCCCCGGCAATGCATACACGCCATGCGGTCCGATAGCTCCGCCGGTGGTTTTCTCGAAATTGTCGATCGTCTTTACGTATCGCGGTTTTGCTGGATCAGTGTGCACGTCGAAAATAAACACGCGGCTGGTGTCAAGCCCCGCGAGCCAGAGCTGGTGTCGGTCGTCGGTGAACCCGCCGTGGTGTGCTTCGTTGCGGCCCTCGACGGACGAGCTGTTGATGACTTTGCCGTAGGTAGGCGAGCCAGGTTTCACATCCACGGTGACAAGTTTGTCCGCGCCATCGCCCAAGCCTTCGACGCCAAGCGTCCAAACGTAGACAAACTCTTCCTGCCCGTCGATCCGGGCGAGGTACGGTGAGGAGCACGTTTCATCAGCGCGAGCAATGCGCGCGTTGAAAGTGAGAGTAAGCGCGACGACGCCGGCAAAGATTGCAGGCGAAAACTTATCAACGCGTAAGTGACTAACAATCGGTGTTTTCATTTAGTGGGGTTCATGATTTAGAATAGATTTCTGCTCCGTCGGCGCGTTCGCTTGGAGCGACACGCCGCGAAAGGAGTTGCCCAACCGTTGGGGATATTTTCCGTCGTCGCTAAGAATCAGTATCCGGGCCTTGTCACCTTGACCCATTATCACGATCGCCTCGGGATTGAGATCGCCGAAATCAACACCGACGTCCTGGGGGTCAATGCCGGGCTTCCAAGAAAAGACTCGGGACGGCTTCGCGCCCTCCGCGAATCGATCGTCGAAATCCCCGGCAATGATCAGGAAGCCGTCGCCCCACGCAACCATATCTCGAACACCCAACCCACCGAGTCTAAGAGTTACGGGATCGCCGAGTTGAGCGCGAGCACCTTCCTTGATTATCTCCATGGGATTAAGCAGCGAAACGAGGATTGCGTCTTTGGCTTTCGTCTTTGGATTTCGAAATCCGATCCATAGCTTGCCGCCATCGGCTGCGAGCGATTCAATATTCAGAGCTCCATCATCCTTTGGCGCCAAGGTGGCAGCTTTGCCGAGATCGAACGTCGCAAGCGCCGGATCTTTTACCAAATCATCGAGAAGCTGTGTGTAAACCTTTCCTGCGATCTCAAGCTTAGCGTCTTTGCCCGACCCGCTAAGTTTCGTTGCGAACAAGACCTGGCGTTCCTTTTTCTCCTCCGCATTTTTGTTTCGCCCGTGGGAACCAATCCAGAAGATCAGGTCTCCAATTTTCGCCGCGCCTTCGAGGTCGCACTCCTTGATCTTTTCTACTCCGAGCGCGCTCTTCACCGCCGCCTCTACTCCCACGTCTAACTTCTTAAATGAAGGGCCTCCTTTGACATCGTACAGACGAAATTCGTTATCCTCGTCCGTGGCGCCTACAAAGAATCCGTCGCCGACATCAGCGGCGGCAGAACCGTCAATTGCTCCTTCAAACAAGACCGGTGTACTGAGTGAGAAGTCCCCGGCCGAGACCGTCACGCAACATGAGAGAACCGTTACGAATAAGAGCGAAATTGCCGCGGTCGAGCCCAAAGCTCCACGGCGGTTAATTGGATAGGGGACAATCGATCGTGTTTCATATTCGTATTGCTGGCACAGTTATGAGTGTCTAGCTGGATGCGCCGATTGCCTCATTGTAGCGCCTTCGCGTAAATCTCTGCGCCAGACTTCTTGAACTCCGTTGCCTTTTGTTTCAATCCTTCTTCGATTGCAGTTTCTTCTGTGATCCCCTGCTCTGCGGCGAATTTGCGTACATCCTCAGTGATTCGCATCGAACAAAAATGAGGACCACACATCGAGCAGAAGTGTGCAGTCTTCGCGCCTTCGGCAGGGAGAGTTTCGTCGTGAAACTCGCGCGCAGTGTCAGGATCGAGCGAGAGATTGAATTGATCTTCCCAGCGAAATTCGAAGCGCGCTTTGCTTATAGCATTGTCGCGGTATTGCGCGCCGGGATGCCCTTTCGCTAAGTCAGCCGCGTGCGCGGCGATCTTGTAGGCGATGACGCCGTCCTTCACGTCTTGTTTGTTCGGCAAACCGAGATGTTCTTTCGGCGTGACATAGCAAAGCATCGCTGTCCCGTACCAGCCGATCATCGCCGCACCGATTGCGCTGGTGATGTGGTCGTAGCCGGGCGCGATGTCGGTGGTGAGTGGGCCGAGCGTGTAGAAGGGCGCTTCGTCGCACCACTCGAGTTGTTTCTCCATGTTCTCCTTGATCATGTGCATGGGGATGTGACCGGGGCCTTCGTTCATCACCTGGACGTGTTGCGCCCACGCGCGCTTCGTGAGTTCGCCTTGAGTGTAAAGTTCGGCGAACTGGGCCTCGTCGTTTGCGTCAGCAATACTGCCTGGCCTCAGGCCGTCGCCGATGGAAAAGCTGACGTCGTACGCGGCCATGATTTCGCAGATCTCGTCCCAATGCGTGTAGAGAAAACTTTCCTGATGATGCGCGAGACACCACTTGGCCATAATCGATCCGCCCCGCGATACAATCCCGGTCGCGCGTCTAACCGTTAAAGGAATGAAGCGTAAGAGCACGCCAGCATGAACAGTAAAATAATCCACACCTTGTTCTGCCTGTTCGATTAACGTGTCGCGATAAATTTCCCAGCTCAGTTCCTCGGCCCGGCCGCCCACTTTTTCGAGCGCCTGATAAATCGGCACTGTGCCGATCGGGACTGGACTATTGCGAATGATCCATTCCCGCGTGGCGTGAATGTTTTTGCCAGTGCTGAGATCCATCACTGTGTCGGCGCCCCATTTGGTCGCCCAACGCATTTTCTCCACTTCTTCGTCGATCGATGACGCCACGGCGCTGTTGCCGATGTTGGCGTTGATTTTTACGAGGAAATTGCGGCCGATGATCATCGGCTCGGATTCCGGATGATTGATATTCGCGGGGATGATCGCGCGGCCGCGGGCAACCTCACTCCTAATGAACTCAGGCGTGATTTCGCTCGGGATGTTCGCGCCGAAAGATTCGCCGCGATGTTGGTGGCGAAGATCGTCCGATGGCACAGAGCCGTTCGACGCGGCGCCCGCGCTCCCCAAAATTTCGCGTCCGAGATTTTCTCGGATCGCGATGAATTCCATCTCAGGCGTGATGATGCCGCGGCGCGCGTAAGCGAGTTGCGTCACGGCGCAAGCAGCGCGTCCACCCAACGGTTTACGCTGTCGACTCAAAGGTGAAACGCGTTCTCCGAACGCGTTTGGAAGCGCCTTCGGAGAAGTCGCTTCACCTAATCGCGCATGCTTCTCAGAGAGAAAACCATCATCAATCGGTTGAACCTTTCGTCCATCGATTTCTTCCACATCCCCGCGCTCGCGAATCCATTTGGCGCGCAACGGCGGAAGTCCTTGCGTGACATCGCCGTGAAAATCGGGATCGCCCCAGGGGCCGCTCGTGTCGTACACGCGCACGGGCTCGTTTATTTCGATATGACCATTCATCGACTTCGTCGGCGCGAGGGTTATCTTCCGAAAAGGAACGCGAATGTCGGAATGCAGTTCGCCGGAGACGTAAATCTTCTTCGAATTGGAGAAAGCCGCCGCGCTGTTCTTGGATTCTTCTGAACCAGTTTTCGATTTCATAGGCCGTCAGAAATAATTAGAGATGTCTCCCGCCACGTCGGGTAAACTGTTTCGCTCGGGATAACAAAAGTTAGCAATCATAATTCACCCTCACCTCAATCCTCTCCCGAACAACGGAGAGGAGGCTGCGATATCCGTGTAATCCGTGGTTCACAAACAAAAAAGGCCATGCGTTGGATCACGCATGGCTGAGTGGCCAGTCCGGTTCCGGACCTCCCTTCGTCGGCATTACCCGCATCAGGTTCAAGGGGTCTCCAGCATTTTTCTAGTAAAGCGCTGGACTCTCAGCCACGCGGCTCCCCCGCATTTTCTTTCTCGCTCAGAATAAGACCGGGCTGTGTGAAGTCAATGGTAGGGACATCGCGTCGCGATGTCCGGACGCCGCGGCGCGGCGTCCTACCTCACGGAACGATCACGTCGGATTCGAGAGATATTTTTTGTGAAGGAGTTGACGTCTGCTGCGGCGAAACAAATTTGGATTTGCCAACCAGGTTCATCAAACTTGAATCTGCTTCCTTCAACTGTCCTTCCTGAACAACGGGTTCCACCTGCGCCACCTTGGTTTGCTTCCGATAATCTGCGACGAGCATCGGCGGCTGCTTCTTGACTCCCAAGGACCGATAGTTCTCGATTCCCACGCCGATCGCCGCCGCCAGCGTGCCGCGCCAATCTTTATTCGAAATCAATTTGCTTTCGCCGCGCTCTGTCAGGAATCCTCCCTCAACCAACACAGCCGGGACCTTGGTCAAACGCAGGACAGCGAATCGGGCGCGTTTGATGCCCCGGTCGTATTCGGGGATATGGCCCAGGAGCGAATGATAAATGCAAGCCGAGAGCGGTTGCATGCTAAACGAACTCGAACGGACCGCGCTGTCAGACGTGGATGGCGCTCCGCGCGGCGTAAATGAAAAAATTTCGAAACCGGTGGCGTTCGGGTCGTCATTCGTTCCATTGAAATGAATGCTCACGAAAATCGAATTGCGCGCAGCGTTGGCGATGTGTGCGCGCACTTCCAACGGCACAAAATAATCGCCTTCACGGGTCATGATCACGCGCAGTCCTTTCGACTGCAAAAGCGGGCGGAGCTTGCGCGCTACGTCCAGTGCGAAATCTTTTTCACATCCATAACGACTCACCTGCCCTTTGTCGTAGCCGCCATGTCCCGGATCCAGAACGATCGTTTGAACCTTGCCAATGTTTGCAACACGATGCGGCCGCAACAGCGGCTCGATGGTTTTGGCCACGTCAGTGCGCGAGACCAGATATTTTCCGTCCTGCTCAATTAATGGGAAGCACAACCAACTGCGCGCGCCGTTAATCATTGCCTCGCGGCTGCCGCTGACAAATTCGAGTGGATCCTTGACAGTCTCGAACCGGATTTTCTCGCCCGAGCCCGCAATGCCGGCAGGCAATCCGTAAAACCTCGAAACGTTATCAACGGTCAAGTAATCGTGACCGCTTACTTTAATGATTTCCCATTCACTGGCAGCAAATCCAGTTTGCGCGAAAGCGAAAGAAGCGCAGATAAACACCAGGGCTAACCAACGCTTCACCAGGAGGAGCATGCTTGCGGTATGCTATCGAAAATCGAACCTATCTCAAATAAGACGGCTGCAGTGATTCTCGCCTCTTCCCTTTGGACAAGGGGAGAGGAATAAGGTCAGGGGTCCGAACCTCAGGCGGACACCTATCTGAACAAACCCTCCCCCTCTCCCTTCCAAAGGGCGAGGCGACCCGACGCTCGAGCCGCCAATCTCATCTGTTGAATTATACGAACTCACAATTGACATGCTGATTTTTCGCGGTAAAAACCGGAAATGTTTTTGTCTGCTCGACGCTATCGCGGTGTCTGGATTGGATTAGTCCTGCTGGGCTTGATGCCGCTATCCGCAACCGCAGTTTCCCCTGCTCGAAAATTTCCAAAATGTTGCGTCTGGCGCGTGACCAATGCGGAAGCGCCATTTTACCTCGTCGGCTCAATTCATGCGCTCAGCAAAAAAGATTATCCACTTCCGTCGCCATACGACCGGGCACTGAAAGACAGCACGCGCTTCGTCTTCGAATTCGATCCGAAACGGGGCGCTGAATTCGAAAGGAAATTTGAAGCAGCGGCCAAATATCCCCCTGGACAGGATATCCGCTCGAAGATTGACCCAGCACTATTGGCTTGGCTGCGTCAAAACATCCTTACGCTCCAACCCGACCCTCGCCGCGGAGAGCGGGCGCCAGCTGCGGGGTTCGACAGCGAGCTTCGATATAAACCGTGGTGGATTGCGCAGCATCTTGCCGGCCCGGCTAGCTACAGCAAGAGTTCCGCCTCGCGCGGTCTCGACAATTACTTCGTGGATCACGCGAAGGTGGCGGGAAAAGAAATTGCGGGACTCGAATCGGTTGACGAACATGTGTCGGTTCTTGGTGGAATGTCAGATCGCGACGGCGAATTCATGCTGCGAGACGCGCTCACTCA
>Ga0209648_10006459_pt1 | contig 10093 bp, 7 predicted proteins | sample GraSoi2013_115cm_FD_185830 | JGI IMG/M metagenome (GOLD analysis project Ga0209648, IMG submission 185830) | Grasslands soil microbial communities from the Angelo Coastal Reserve, California, USA - Sample 9_17_2013_115cm (SPAdes) (version 2) | ecosystem: Environmental > Terrestrial > Soil >...
TTTTGAACATGAGGTTGAACATGCGGGGCTCGTCGAGCGGGCCGCCGCATTCGGGGCAGCGGTCGCCTTTCACGTGGTCGGCGCGCCAGCGCTTCTTGCATTCGCCGAGGCACTGGCGGAGGGGGTCTACGAAGTTGGTGAGGTGACCGGAGGCGGCCCACACCTCGGAGGGCATGATCTGGGTGGATTCCAGGCCGACGACGTCGTCGCGCAGGTCGACCATGTGGCGCCACCACAGGTCTCGGATCGCACGCTTCAGCGCGACGCCGTAGGGGCCGAAATCGTAGAAGCCTGAGAGGCCGCCATAGATCTCGCTCGAGGGGTAGATGAAGCCGCGCCGCTTGGTGAGGGCGACGACCTTTTCCATGAGTTGTTCGCGGGGGACCGTCATGCTGTCTCGGCCCTCTCCCCGACCCTCTCCCCTGCGGGGAGAGGGAGAACTGCTTTCTCGGCCCTCTCCCCGACCCTCTCCCCTGCGGGGCGAGGGAGAACTTCTTTCTCGGCCCTCTCCCCGCCCCTCTCCCCTGCGGGGAGAGGGAGAACTTCCTCCTCGCCGCTCAAATCAGGCGTCTTGGAGGACTGAGATTATGTTGCCGGCTGGGTCTTTGAACCACGCTATGTCTGGGCCCTCTTTGCGGGCGATGCCTCGGGCGATTCCCTTCTCGTCCGTCAAGCCCTTGTACTGCTCGAACTTGATGCCCTTGCCCTCCAGCTCGCTGATCGCTTTCTCGATGTCATCGACTCGGAAGTTGAGCATCGTGTAGGTCGCGGGGACATGGGCGTCGCCTTTGGGGTAGACCAGGATGCCCGGGCCGATCTTCAACATGATGCCGGCCGGGATCGTCTCCACCTCTATACCGAGCGTCTCGCCGTAGAACTCCTTGGCGACGTCGAGGTCGTTGACCGAAAAACCGCTGAACGCGTTGGCTGCGCTGATCATTTTCAAGCCCCCCTCATTTGATGAAGAAATGCTAGCGACTTCAGGCGGCGGTCCAGGTGGTGCTCCAGCTGGGTCGTCAACACTCCATCGATCGCATTCATGAGGGCCAGGTCCAGCTTGAGGCGGCGGTACGTCTCCAGGTCGCCCGCGGCCATCAACCGCAGCACCTTGATCGCGGCCAGCGGGACGAGCGACATCGACGGCAGCGCGCACTGGTCGCACAGGAACCCGCCCGCCTCCGCGCTGAACGCCGCGGGCTGCGCCTTGAGCGGCTTGTCGCAGGATACGCACGACGCCAGCTGCGGCGCGTAGCCCAGCAGGTCGAGCGCGGCCATCATGAAATAGGCCGACGCGCGGCGCGGATCCGTTTCGCGAGCGAGCTCGTCCAGCGCCATCACCGCCAGCTCGTACACGCCATCGACCGGGTGGCGGTCCTCGCACACGCGCTCCGCGAGCTCCGCGATGAGCGCCGCGTGCGACATGACCTCCACGTCACCCGCGATCCGCAGGCCTGGCATCCGCTGCACCTGAGCCACTACGTCCAGGTCGCCGCGCCCCTTCGCAAGCAGCACGTCCACGTGGCCGTAGAGCTCGAGCGACGGGCCCAGCTTCGACTCCGGCCGCCGCACCCCTTTCGCGATCGCACCGACCTTGCCGTGCGTGCGGGTCAGGAGCGTGAAGATCCGATCGGCTTCCCCATAGTCGAGCTTGCGCAGCACGACCGCCCGGTCACGATAAGTGGCCAGTCTCTTTCTCCACCCCTGGTTTGTCCGCGCCGTCCTTGGCGTTGAACTCGTCCGTCGGCCACGGCCTGTCGGCCGTAAGGCGGATCGTCTCGATGCGCCGGCCCTTCACCTTCTCGACGGTCCATTTCGCGCGGCCGGCCGAGAATGAATCGCCTGGCGTTGCGATCTTGCCGAGCACCGAATGCACGTACCCTCCGACCGAGTCATAGTCGCCCGACTCCTCGATCGCCAGCCCGAGTCGCGAGTTGAGCTCCTCCAGCGGGAAGCCCGCGTCGACGCGCGCCTCGTGGTCGCTGAGGATGATGAGCTCCTCCTCTTCGGCGGAGTCGTACTCGTCGCGGATCTCGCCGACGATCTCCTCCAGCAGGTCCTCGAGAGTGACCAGGCCGGCGGTGCCGCCGTACTCGTCGACCACGATCATCATGTGGACCTTCTTGGTCCGCATGTCGTGCAGCAGCTCGTCGACCTTCTTCTGCTCGGGGGTGAACTCGATGGGCCGCAGGAGCTTGTCCATGTCGAACTTCTGCGAGCTGGAGAGCGTGTAGAAGAGCAGCAGGTCCTTGGTGTGGATGAGGCCGATCACATGGTCGATGTCGTGGTCGAACACCGGCAGCCGCGTGTGGCGGTGCTCTTTGAAGATACGAACGACCTCGCGCAGCTCTACGTCATGGTCCACCGCGACGATGTCCGTGCGCGGGACCATGATCTCGCGCACCGTCTTGTCGCCGATCTCGATGATCCCGTGGATCATCTGGTGTTCCTGCTCCTCGATCACGCCCTGTTCCTCAGAGACGTGGAGCAGGCTGATGAGCTCCTCCTCAGTGAGGTACGGGGCTCGGGCGGCGCGCCCGGCCGTGATCCCGCGCGAGACGATCGTGACGATCCACAGGATCGGGCCGAGGAAGCTCGCGAGCCGGTCGACCGGGCCCGCGGCCGCCAGCGCAACGCGCTCGGCATTCGTGATCGCCAGTGTCTTCGGCGTCACCTCGGCGGCGATGAGCAGGACGACGGAGAGAGCGACCGAGACCAGCAGGGTGAGCGCAAGCTTCCACCCCCCCTGGACCCCCCAGCGGGTGAACACGTCGTCGCTGAGAAGAGCCGTCGCGGTGGACGCGACGATGAGGGCCAGCGTGTTGACGAACAGCACGGTGGACAGGAAGCGGTTCGGGTCGGCGCGCAGGCGCTGAAGGATGTTGGCCGCCTCGCTCCCCTGCTCGGCGAGGAAGCGCACGCGCAGGCGGCCGACGGAGGTGAGGGCCGTCTCGGTGCCGCTGGCGAGCGCGGCCACGAAAAAGCACACGACCAGCACGACGACCTCGATCAGCTCCTGTCCAGTCATGACGAGGGGACTATCTGAAGAGCTCGCTGACGCTCCGGTTTTCGTGGACCCGGATGATCGCCTCGGCGAGCAGAGGTGCCACTGAAAGAACCTTCAGCGGCGAATCAGGACCGAGCTTGTCGGGTGAGATGGGGACCGAATCGGTGACGATGACCTCTTCGACATCCGCCTTCCGAAGCCGCTCCACAGCATTGCCCGTCAGCACAGCGTGGGTGGCCGCGATGAAGACCCTGCTCGCGCCCTGGCTGTGGAGCGATTGCGCCAGCTTGGAGATGGTGCCTCCCGTGGTGATGATGTCCTCGACCACGACGCAGTCGCGCCCCTTCACATCACCTGAAACGGCGATCATCTCCACCTCGTCATCCCCAGAGCGGCGCTTGTAGCCGAACGCGATCGGGGCGTTGAGGTCGTTCGCCACGGCTTCGGCGCGGCGGCCTCCGCCGGCGTCGGGGGCGACGATCGTCACGTGGTGCAGGTCGCGCGTCTTCAGGTACTCCGCGATGATCCGGTGCGGCGAGAGGTGGTCGGTGGGGACGTCGAAGAAGCCTTCGATGGCTTCGGCGTGCAGGTCGAGGAGGAGGAGCCGGTCGGCGCCGGCGAGCGTGACGAAGTTCGCGACCAGCTTGGCCGAGATCGGCTCGCGGGGCTGCGTCTTGCGCTCCTTGCGGGCGTAGCCGTAGTAGGGGATGACCGCGGTGACGCGGCCGGCGCTTGCTCGGCGGAGAGCATCCAGGATGATGAAGAGCTCCATCAGGTGCTCGTTGACCGGCGGGCTCGTGGGCTGGATCACGAACACGTCGTGGCCGCGCATCGAGTCCTCGATCTTGACATTGATCTCGCCGTCGGGGAAGTGGCGCAGGCGGGGGTCCGTGAGCGGGACGCCGAGCTGGTCCGAGATGCGCTGGGCGAGGTCGGGGTTGGCCGAGCCGGCGATGAGCTTGAGCGCGCCCCAGGGGGACGCCTCCTCGCCGGTGAACTCGACCGCTGACGTCAATCTTCCTATCATTTTTCTTCTTTCTCGGCCCTCTCCCCGGCCCTCTCCCCTTCGGGGAGAGGGGGGATTTTTCTCCGTACCACCCTAGCTGGAACTCCTACGGCTGTCGCGCCGTCCGGCACGTCTTTGGTGACCACCGAACCGGCGCCGGTGCGCGATCCCTTGCCAAGTTTGACGGGAGCGACCAGCATCGTGTCCACGCCTACGAAGGCCCCGTCGCCGATCCTGGTGCGGTTCTTGTTCGTCCCATCGAAGTTGGCCGTGATGGTACCGGCACCGATGTTGGCGTCTTCGCCGAGGTCGGTGTCGCCGAGATAGGAGACGTGCGGCACCTTGCTGCCCCTCCCCACCCGCGTGCGCACGAGCTCGACGAAGCTGCCGATGTGGACGTCGTCGGCGATCTCGGTCCCGGGGCGCAGCTTGACGAATGGGCCGCAGTCGGAGCGGTCGCCGATTCTCGCGTCCTCTATATGTGTGTGGGGGCCGATGCGGCAGCCGGCGCCGATGGTGGTGTGAGCCTTGAGCACCGTGAAGGGCTCGATGACGGTGTCCTGTCCGACGGTGACGGTGGCTTCAACGAAGGTGGACTCAGGGTCGACGATCGTCACGCCCGCGAGCATGAGCTTGTCCAGGATCCGCCGCTGGATGATCGCCGTGGCGGCCGCGAGCCTGACGCGGTCCTTGACGCCCATGGCCTCGTGAGGATCGACCAGCTTGACGACTGTCACCGGGTTGAGGTGGAGGAAGACGTCGGTGAGGTAGTACTCGCCGGCGTTGTTGTCGTCTTTGATCTCCTTGAGAGCTTTGATGAGCTCGGTTCCGTCGAAGCAGTAGAGGCCGACGTTGAACTCGTGAACGGCAGCCTTTATCTCGGGCGTGGCGTCCTTGCGTTCGACGATGCGCCCAAGGGCGCCGGCGGCGGTGCGGATGATGCGTCCGTCGTCGCGGTTGGGATCTTCGACGCTCGCGAGGGTGGCGGGGGCCCCCTTCTCGCGATGCGCGTGGACCACCTGCAGGATGGTCGTCGCGGTGAGGAGTGGCGAATCGCCGTTGACGACCAGCACATCCTTGCCCTTGAGCTCGTTCTCGGGGACCTGCTGCAGCGCCTGCGCGGTGCCCTTGGGCTCGCGCTGGAACGTGGGCGCGATGCCTCGCTCGTCCAGGTGCGCCGCGACCTCGGCGTGGTGCGGGCTGACGATCACCTTGATGTCTTTCGCGCCGGCCTCGGTGACCGCGTCGAGGACGTAGTCGAGCATGGGGCGGCCGCAGATCGGGTGGAGGACCTTGGGAATACGTGACCGCATCCTGGTGCCGAGACCGGCGGCGAGTATGACGGCCGTCAGCGATTGGCTCAAACCTTTGTGCAAGTCTAATTCTTCTCTCTCGGCCCTCTCCCCGACCCTCTCCCGCTTCGCGGGAGAGGGGGAATTGGAGCGGGGGGAGGGATAATCCAAATGTGAGCGAGGTGCCGGCGTTGAACGTGGAGGGGGCCGTTCCTTCGCGCCTGCCGGTGCTGCCGCTCAAATCGACGGTCGTCTTTCCGCGGATCTTCATTCCGCTGTCGGTCGGCCGCAAGCGGTCGCTGCAGCTGCTCGAGGACCTGGCCGGCGTCGAGCGCCACATCGCCGTCGCGACGCAGCTCGACGAGTCGGCGGAAGAAGTTGGATTCAAAGACATCTACCACGTGGGCGCGATGGTGCGCGTGCAGCACCTGCTCAAGCTTCCGGATGGCACCGTGCAGCTGGCCGTGCTGGGCCTGCGCCGCATCCGCCTGACCGAGGCCTTGCAGGAGGACCCCTACCTCGAGTGCGCGGTGGAGATGCTGCCGGAGTCGTCGGAATCGATCCTGTCGCTCGAGCGCGAGGCGCTGATGCGGCGCGCGATCTCGTCCTTCCAGCAGCTCGTGACGCTGGCGCCGCACCTGCCCGCGGAGCTGTCGAGCGCGGCGGGCGCGATCGACGACCCGCTGCACCTCGCCTACTACATCGCCAACCACATCCGGCTCACGACCGAGCAGCGGCAGGAGATCCTCGAGCTGGGCTCCGCCAGGGAGAAGCTCGAGCGCCTGCTCGGCCACATGGCGCATGAGCTGGAGGTGCTGGAGCTCGGGCGGAAGATCCAGTCGCAGGCCGAAGAGCAGATGGGCAAGGCTCAGCGCGAGTACTTCCTGCGCGAGCAGCTGAAGGCGATCCAGCGCGAGCTCGGCGAGCTGGACAGCGAGCACGGGGAGCTGGTCGAGCTGCGCGAGCGGATCGAGAAGGCGGGCCTGCCGGCGGAGGCGAAGCGCGAGGCCGATCGCGAGATCTCGCGCCTGGAGCGAATTCCGTCCGCGTCACCCGAGTCTTCGGTGATCCGCACGTACCTGGAATTGATCGTGTCGCTGCCGTGGAACGTGTCGACGGGCGGCGAGGTCGACGTGAAGAAAGCGCGCGCGATCCTCGACTCGGACCACTACGACCTCGACAAGGTGAAGCAGCGCATCGTCGAGCACCTGGCGGTGCGGCGCCTCAAGCAGCAGCGCGGTTCGACGGACCGGGGGCGCGAGCCGATCCTGTGCTTCGTCGGACCGCCGGGCGTGGGCAAGACCTCGCTGGGCCAGTCGATCGCGCGCGCGATGGACCGGAAGTTTGCGCGCGCGTCCCTGGGCGGCGTGCACGACGAGGCCGAGATTCGCGGGCACCGGCGCACCTACATCGGGGCCATGCCCGGGCGCATCCTGCAGGCGATCCGGCGCGCGGAATCCAACGACCCGGTGTTCATGCTCGACGAGGTGGACAAGATCGGGGCAGACTGGCGTGGGGATCCTTCTTCGGCCTTGCTGGAGGTGCTGGACCCCGAGCAGAACAAGGACTTCCGCGACAACTACCTCGACGTGCCGTTCGACCTTTCGAAGGTGATGTTCATCACGACGGCCAACACGCTGGACACCATCCCGCCCGCGCTGCGTGACCGCATGGAGGTGCTCAACCTCTCGGGCTACACGGAAGAGGAGAAGGTGCAGATCGCGCAGCGCTTCTTGATCCCCAAGCAGCTGATCGCGCACGGCTTGCGGGTTGATGAGATCACGGTCTCCGAGGAGGCGGTGCGGCTGATCATCCGCCAGTACACGCGCGAAGCCGGCGTGCGGAATCTCGAGCGCGAGATCGCGTCGGTGATGCGGCGCGACGTCGCGGACATGGCGGTGCGCAAGCGTTCACGCGCCGCTGTGGACGACGTCAAGCGCGTGCGGGCGGCGCTCGGCAAGCGCCGGCACTATGACGAGATCGCGGAGCGGATCGACCGGCCTGGCGTGGCGACCGGCCTGGTGTGGACGCCCACGGGCGGCGAGATCATCTTCGTCGAGGCGGCGCTCACGCCGGGCAAGGGCGAGCTGAAGCTGACGGGCCAGCTAGGCGAGGTGATGAAGGAGTCGGCGGCGGCGGCTTTGTCGTATTTGAAAGCGCACGCTACTTCGTTGGGGATCGACCCTCTGCTGTTCGACAAGAACGACATTCACATCCACGTGCCCGCGGGCGCGCAGCCGAAGGAGGGGCCGTCGGCCGGCGTGACGGTTTTGACAGCGATGGCTTCTTTATTGACCGGGCGGCCGGTGCGCGACGACGTGGCCATGACCGGCGAGATCACGCTGCGCGGCCGCGTCCTGCCCATCGGCGGGATCAAGGAGAAGGTGCTCGGCGCGCACCGCGCCGGATTGCGGCGCGTGCTGCTGCCGCGGCGGAACGAGGCGGACCTCGACGACATCCCGGCCGATCTGCGTAAAGAGATGCAGCTGGTGTTGATCGAGTCGATCGATGAGGTGCTGCGCGAGGCGCTGACTCCGAAGCTCGCGGTTGTGTCGTCTAACGGCGCGGGCACCGCTTCGCGGGCACGGGCGGCCAGCGGCGGTGGTGGTGCTGCGCGGGCTCGCGCGGCTAGCGGTGCTGCGCGCGCTGCAAAATCCGCTCGTGCGCGGCCATCTCCACCGCGTCGTCAAGCGGCAAAAGCTCGTCGACGCCGCGCCGGATGAGGGCGCTGCGGATCAGGTAGTCCGCGAGGTGCGGGTTCTTCGGTAGCAGCGAGCCGTGCAGGTAGCTGCCGACCACAGTGCCCTGCAGACAGCCTTCGGTCTTGTCGGAGCCGTTGTTTCCGTTTCCGAGCCTCACTGTGCCTAGAGGCTTTGCTTTGGGTCCGAGGAAGGTGCGGCCGCTGTGGTTCTCGAAACCGACGAGCGTTTTGGGGTTGAGCGTGTCGATTTCGGCGTCGACGACCACATCGCCGATGAACCGTTTCTTTCCTGCTTCGGTTTTTACATCGATCATGCCAATGCCCGGGAATCGCTCGCCCTCGGCCGTCTGGTAGTAGTGGCCGAGGAGCTGGTAGCCGCCGCACACGGCAAGCACGCCGGCGCCGCTGTTCACGGCTCGCTCCAGTGGCGGCTGCTTGAATTCGAGGAGGTCCTCGTAGACGAGGGATTGCTCGCGATCCTGGCCGCCGCCGAAAAAGAAGACATCGACCTCGTCCATCTGGCTGACCGTGCCGCGGCCGAGCTCGACCAGCTTTGCGTCGTAGCCGCGCCACTCCGCGCGCTTGAGCAGCGCGAGGATGTTGCCGCGGTCGCCATAGATGTTCATGAGGTCGGGGTAGAGCCAGCCGATTGTGAAGGTGTTGTTGGTCCTCGGCATTCCGGTTGGGTTTAAGTCTCCCAGTAAGGCTTGGCCCAGCCTCGTCTCACCAGCTCGGCCCTGAGGTCGAGCATGGCGGTGTACGTGCAGAGCAGGTGGGCGGTGTCGCCGTCGTTGGTCATCTTGATCAGGAGGTCGAGCGCTTTGCCGGGATCGGTTTCGGGCGGGGCGGCGGGGACCCCCGCGTACTTGAAACGGACCGCGAGGTCATACGCTCGGGTGCCCGCCGGCACGACCACTGTCGCGGCGCCCTTCAGCTGCTCGAAGTCGACGTCCCAGATCCACGAGACGTCGGTGCCATCCGCCTTGCGGTCGTTGAGCGCGATCAAAAAGCTCGTGCCTTTGGCGAGCTCGACCGCGGTTCTGAGTGTTTCGTTGAAGCCGGCGGGGTTCTTGCTGAGGACGAGGTTGAGGTGGCGGCCGCGGAACTCCATGCGTTCCTGGCGCCCGAAGGCGGCGCTGAAATTCTTCACGCGGTCCGCGATGTAGTGCGGCTCCAGGCCGAGAGTCTTCGCGACCGCGAATGCGGCGAGCACGTTGTAGGTGTTGTAGAGACCGCCCAGCGGAACCTCGAGTCGCTGGTTTTCGATGGTGGCCGCGAAACTGTCGAAGCCGTCGAGCTTGATGTTTCTTGCCGTGATGGATGGCGTGGGTCTTTCGAAATCGTGGTTCGGGCAGTGGTAGACGCCGTCGTGGCCGACGTACACGGCCGTGAATATCAGGCTGGCGCCGCATCTGGGACACGTGCGCGCGTCGGCGGCGTGAGGCAGCTCCGTGGCTGCGACGCTGGTGTCGTCGAGGCCGTACCAGAGCGGCGTGGTCGGGAGACCCAGGCCGATTTCCGCGACGCGCGGGTCATCGGCGTTGAGGATCTTGGCGGCTTCCTCCGGCATCGCGGCCAGCGCCTGCTCGATCTTCTTCGCGATGGATTCGAGCTCTCCGTAACGGTCGAGCTGGTCCCGGAAGAGGTTGAGGACGAGGGTGGCCTTGGGCTTGATCTCCTCGACGGCTTTGGGCAGGCTCGCCTCGTCGATCTCGAAGACGCCCCAGTCGGCTCTCAGTTCGCCGGTGGGCGCTGCTTCGCTGAGCGCCGCGGCGGTGGCGCCGAAGATGAGATTGGCGCCGGCGCGGTTGGAGACGACTCTGTGCCCGGCGCCTTCCAGCAGATAGCTGATGAGACGCGCGGTGGTGGTCTTGCCGTTGGTGCCGGTGATGACGATCGATCCTTGAGTCAGGTCCGCGGCGAGCTTGGTGAGGATCTGCGGGTCGATCGCCCTGGCGACATCGCCGGGCAGGGTGGTGCCGCCGCCGCGTCTAGTGGCGCGGCTGAGCGCGCCGGTGGCCTTGCCGGCCAGGACGGCGGCGGTTTTGCGGGCGGCGCTTTTGCGGGTGCGGCGGGTGGGGGGGCTGGGT
>Ga0209648_10006461_pt1 | contig 10091 bp, 6 predicted proteins | sample GraSoi2013_115cm_FD_185830 | JGI IMG/M metagenome (GOLD analysis project Ga0209648, IMG submission 185830) | Grasslands soil microbial communities from the Angelo Coastal Reserve, California, USA - Sample 9_17_2013_115cm (SPAdes) (version 2) | ecosystem: Environmental > Terrestrial > Soil >...
GAACTTCTCTTAATTCAAGTCTTTCGGGGAACATTTTCTGAGGGATGGGAGGTTGCCGCGGTGCAGAAGCCGACGCAGCCAATAGCCGGCAAATTCCGCAACCACGACGGAGTCCACCAGCGTCGCGACGACTCCAACGAAGGTGACGTGAAAGCGTTCGTACATCATGGATGCTTCTCCATCCGATTCTTGCTGGCGGCTCCCGAAACGAAACACGAAAGCCTCATGAAATGACCCTACGCGGAGTGGAAGTCGTGCTCAAGCGACAAGGAACGCCATGCCGTTTCCGAGGAGAGATGTCGCACTATGTCGCAGTGAGTTGATTCCTGACGGATTGAAAAGAAAGGACTTACAGGAGAGAGCGGGAGGGGTAGCGCACCCGCGGGAACAGAATCCTTAGCCTTGGCGCGGAGAGGCGGAAAACACAAAACATCTGAGCACCGCTACCACAGGGGCCACGGCACCCTCGGAATATCCCCTTGCAGGTCTCTTTTCGCTGGCGCGAAGTCTACTTCACTTCCCAAGTGTCGCCCGCGCGAAGAAGCTTGCTCAGGTCGCCGCGACCGCGCTTGGCGATGACGTCCTTAATTTGCTGGTTCATCACGTCTTCGTAGCGCGGCACGTCGCCCCACGCGCGGAAGACTCCGATGGGCGTAGGGAAGTCCGGACGATGCTCCATGTGCGAGAGCTGGAAGGCATAAGCAGGGCGCGGATGATGCGCATCGTGAACGATGAGGTCGGACTCGCTGATGCCATTGCCAAGCTGGACGACTTCGATGTCCCCGTCTGGCTTTCTGCCGATGCCCTTATCGCGATTCTTGCCGAAAACCATGGGCTTACCATGTTCGAGTTGTAGGACGTGCTCGCTGCGGGCGTCGCGGTCGGTCAGCGAGAACCACGCGCCGTCGTTGAAGATGTTGCAGTTCTGCAAGATTTCCACGTAAGCGGAACCCTTGTGGGCGGCGGCGTATTTCAGCGTCTCTTTCAGGTGCCCCTGGAAAACGTCAACGGAGCGTGCCACGAAGGTCGCCTCGGAACCGATGGCCAGCGAAACGGGATTGAACGGCCGGTCCAATGATCCAAAAGGTGTCGATTTCGCCTTCTTGTTGAGTTCCGAAGTCGGCGAGTATTGCCCCTTCGTCAGCCCGTAGATCTTGTTGTTGAACAGCAGCACCTTGATGCCAACGTTTCGGCGCAGCATGTGGATCGTATGATTGCCGCCAATCGAGAGGGCATCTCCGTCGCCGGTTGCCACCCAAACTTCCAGGTCGGGACGAATGGCCTTAAGACCCGTCGCCACCGCAGGCGCGCGACCGTGAATCGTGTGGAAGCCATAGGTGTTCATGTAATACGGGAAGCGGCTGGAGCAGCCGATGCCGGAGACGATGACAAAATTTTCCTTCTTGATCCCAAGTTCCGGGAAAACGGCCTGCACGGCGGAGAGAATCGCGTAGTCGCCGCAGCCGGGGCACCAGCGCACTTCCTGATCGGTTTGAAAATCCTTTTTCGTGAGAGGTGGTGGCAGGGTCGCTGTGCTCATGGCCGATTCTCCTAAAGTCCCAACATCTCTTCGATTTTTTGTTCCAACTCTGCCTGCTTGAATGGGCGGCCCTGAATCTTGTTCAGGCCGACAGCGTCGACGAGATACTTTGCGCGCAGAACCCACAAAAGCTGGCCCATGTTCAACTCGGGGACCAGAATCCTCTTGTAGCGTTTGAAGATATCGGCCAGATTCGACGGAAGCGGATTGAGGTAACGCAGGTGCAGGTGGCCGATTTTGCGGCCCTTGGCACGCTGCGCTTTCAGCGCCGCCGTAATCGAACCAGATGTCGAGCCCCACGCTACGATGAGCAGGTCGCCTTCCAGATCGCCTGCAGGGAGCACATTAGGAATGTCTTGCGCGACTGCGGCCACCTTTGCCGCCCGGACGCGCACCATATTTTCGTGGTTCAGCGGCTCATAGTTGATATTGCCGGTGGGATCCTGTTTCTCGAGGCCGCCGATGCGATGTTCCAGCCCCGGAGTTCCCGGAACGGCCCACGGACGCGCCAGAGTCTGCGGGTCACGCTTGTAGGGAAGGAATCCATTCGGATCGCTCGCGAATTTCACCGGGAAATCCGGAATGTCACTCAGATCGGGAATTCGCCACGGCTCGGCGCCGTTTGCCAGGTAGCCGTCGGAAAGAACGATAACAGGCACCATGTACTTGACGGCGATCCTGCTTGCCTCGATCGCCACCCAAAAGCAATCCGCCGGGGTCGATGCCGCCAGTACGGGAATGGGCGCCTCGGAGTTGCGGCCAAAAAGCGCTTGCAGCAGGTCGGCCTGCTCCGTTTTGGTTGGCAACCCGGTTGACGGGCCGCCCCGCTGGATGTCGCAAATCACAAGAGGAATTTCGACGGCCACCGCAAGGCCCATCGCTTCCGTTTTGAGCGCCATACCTGGTCCGGAAGTCGTGGTGATCGCCAATGCGCCGGCGTACGCTGCGCCAATTGACGAAGTGATCGCAGCGATTTCGTCTTCGGCCTGAAATGTCATCACGCCGAAGTCCTTGTATTGCGAAAGCTCATGCAAAATGTCCGAAGCCGGGGTAATCGGGTAACTGCCTTGGAAAAGCGTCAGCCCGGATTTCTGCGCCGCGGTAACAAACCCCAGTGCCAGCGCCTGGTTACCGCTCATGCTGCGATAGAGTCCCGGAGTGAGCTGCGCTGGTGGAATCTCATAACTGACCTGAAACGCTTCTGTCGCTTCGCAATACGAGTAGCCGCCTTTCAAGGCGAGCTTGTTCGCTTCCACGAGCAGCGGCTTGTTCTTGAACTTGTCTTCAATCCACCGGACCGTCGGGTCCATCGAGCGGTTGTAAAGCCAGTAGCACATGCCCAGTGCGAAAAAGTTTTTGCAGCGGTCCATGGACTTGGCGTCGAGGCCCAGATGCTCCAGGGAACGCCGCGTAAGCCGCTCGAGCTCTACCGAAAACAACCGGAACTTATCGAGCGAATGATCTTCCAAGGGATTCGAGGTCATTTGCGCTTTGCGCAGGTCGCCCTCTTTGAAACTATCGCTGTTGACGATCAGGATCCCGTTGGCTTTCAGGTCCGCAACGTTCACTTTGAGCGCGGCCGGATTCATGGCAATCAGGACGTCGATGGCGTCGCCGGGCGTATAGACCTCGTTCGACGAGAAATGCAGCTGAAAACCGCTCACACCGGGAATCGTTCCCGCAGGGGCTCGTATTTCCGCCGGATAGTCCGGAAAGGTAGCAATATCATTGCCGTACAGGGCGGCGGTATTCGTGAACTGGTTGCCGGTGATCTGCATGCCGTCGCCGGAATCGCCTGCGAAGCGGATGACCGCCTGATCCAGCATTTCACGCTTATGTTTTACCGGCGGAACTTCTGCGAGCGTAGACATTCTTGTCCGGGCCTCCGCGCATCTATGAACTCACCCTGTCCCCCAGGGGAGTGTGGCTCAATCATAAGGATGAGGCGGTGCAGTGAAGGATGGTTGCCAAGGCATCCCGCCAGGAGCCGACTCCAAGAGGATATCACACCGGCACGCGCAAGGTGACGGCGGGCGGAGGACGTGTTGTCACGTTGGCATTCAATGAGAGACGCGGTGAAGGTAACGCGAAGGAAAAAAGAGGCTTGACGTTCGCTTTCTTTTCGCCTAAAGTGCTTGTGGAAAAGATTTGCAAACGGAGGCGTGCGCATGGCCCTGACAAAACGGCAAAAAGAAGTGCTCGATTACCTCGTGGCCTTTGAGACCAAGCACGGCTACGCGCCGAGCTTCGAGGAAATTGGCAAGGGCCTCAAACTCACTTCATTAGCTACCGTGCACAAGCACATCACCACGCTGGAGAAAAAGGGTTTCATTCGCCGCGGCTACAACCAGAGCCGCTCCATCGAGATCATCCAATTGCCGAAATCAGTCAAGGAACAAGTCAGCGATCGCAAATTGCAGGAGCTCCCGCTGGTGGGAAGGATCGCCGCCGGGCGTCCACTGGAAGCCGTGGAAGAACGCGAGACGATTTCGCTGGGCGATTTCGCCCGTGGCGGCAATTCGTTTGTCTTACAGGTCAAGGGCACCTCCATGATCGAGGATCACATCATGGACGGAGACTTTGTTGTCTGCGAACAAACCCAGGTCGCCAATGCCGGTGACATCGTGGTGGCGCTGATTGGCGAAGAGGCCACTCTGAAACGCTTCTATCGCGAAGGCCCCGGCAAGGTTCGTCTGCAGCCGGCAAACTCGGAAATGGCTCCCATCATGGTGGCCGCGAACGACCTCAAGATTCAGGGGCGCGTCATCGGCGTCCTTCGCAAGTACTAGCTCTGAATTGATTGGCTTTTTCCTGCGGACCATCAACCATTGGCAGGCTTCATGCGTTCTCCCGTCATATTTCCGTGGATAAATTGTTAGTGTCAGAATCCGGCGGTGTGCATCAAAAGAGTGTTCCGGCTATTCTCGTAAGGACCTTGCGAGAGAGTGTGGCAGGGAACATGAAACCGAAGGAAGACTCGATGGGATACTCACAATACCTGGGGTTGCGAACTTGCCTGCGAACCATCAAACAATCCTAATTGTCGACCCCGACTCGGCTGCGCGCACCCACCTAGAGGAACTGGTGCGTTCGGCGGGCTATGACGTGGCTGTATCGTCCTCCCAGACCGAAGGATTCAAGTTTGTTCGAGATGCTGGCGTGGACCTCCTGATTCTCTCCGCCGATCTTGCCGACATCCAATGCTGCGATGCCCTTGCCGAAGTCAAGGGCAATGCAGCCACCTCGGGGACACGCGTAATTCTCCTCATCCAAGGTGGGGGAGCCGAGAGAGCGCGCGGACTCGATCTCGGCGCGGATGACGTACTGACTTCACCGTGGGAAGCTGCGGAATTGCTCGCTCGTATGCGTGTCCAATTGCGCGAAAAACACGCTTTTGACGAGCTCGGGGAAAAGACTCGCATTGCCGATGAGGGCCGCGAGGTTGCGCAGACTGCCTTCCAGGCTCTCGCCGTGACCGAGAAAATGACGCGCGACGCTTTTTCCCTGGAGCGCGCCCTGAAAATTGGCGTGTCCGCCCTTTTCGCAGTGGCCCTGGTGATCGCTGGAATTTTTGTTCTTTACTCCCGGCGCGCCAACAAGGAAGCGAACCGGGCGTACTCCATGATCGCGCAACTCGAGCGTGGCGCCCGCCGCCAGGAGCAATTGATGGCGGATGCCCGCAGTGCGCGCGCCGATCTTCAGCAATCCGACGTGCTCACCCAAAAAGAACAGCTCAAGCAGCAATCGGATGAGTTGCGCCAGAAAATATCCGGCGCGGAGCCCGGCGACGTGTCCTCGCTGCGCAAGCAGCTTGAAGAAACGACTACGCGGCTCAAGCGCGTCGAGACCGAGTCGCAATCAGCCGAAGAGGTGATTCGTGCGTACGCGCCGAGCGTGTGCCTTATCCATGTGTCAGTTTCCTTCGTTGACCGCGCCACGGGCCGTCCTCTGCGCTACGGGGGAATCAATCCAGATGGCGAGCCGCTCCACGATAGTGATGGCAACCCGGTGTATACCTTGGAAGGCCGCGCACCTGAAGTTCGCGCTGATTTTTTTGGCACGGGATTCATCGTCGGCGAAGGCCGCATACTCACCAATCACCACGTGGCGCAACCTTGGTGGAAGAATGACGAGCTTGCCGCTGTTTCTAGCCAGGGACTGAATCCCACCATCGCCGAATTGACAGCCTATTTCCCTGATACGACTTCCGGCGTTTCTGTGGGCGTATCTGAGATTTCCGAGGAAGCGGACCTCGCGGTCTTGAAGGGTAATTTGTCAGGTTTGAAAAGACCCATCCTTAAACTGGATGCCCGCAAGGAAGCGGCAGTCAGCGGCCAGTCTCTACTCTCCCTCGGCTACGCTACGGGCATCAGCGCCATACTCGCGCGTGCTGGGGAAGATGCGGTAAGTGAAATCGCCAAGACGACTGGGGGAAATCCGACACAGGTTGCCAACGAACTCCTGCGCCGCAAGCTCATCCGCCCTCTGGTGACTCAGGGCCATATCGGCGACGTCCTTCCGGACAAAATTGTCTACGATGCGCAGACCACTTCCGGCGGCTCCGGGGGACCGCTCTTCAATCGCGATGGAGAAGTCATTGGCGTGACGTTTGCTGTCGTCAAGGGTTTTGGCGGCTCCAATTTTGGCGTTCCCATTCGCTTCGCCCAGCCACTCCTCAAGCCATGAAAGTAAGTTTTGTTCTAACTCAGACATGGTGCCGAATCGGCGTCTTCCGTCGTAAACTGGAATTATGTATCGCTTGCTCGCGGGCGTTCGGCGGATCGTCATTTGCCTGATCGCCATTCTGCTCGCGCTGCCGTCGCCCGTTCACGCCTACGCCGTCCTTTCCCACGAAGCCATCATCGATGCAGTTTGGGAAACGCACATCAAACCGCTGCTTGTGAAAAAATTCCCACAAGCAACCGAGGAGGATCTTAGTAGGGCGCAAGCCTATGCCTACGGCGGCGCCATCATTCAAGATATGGGCTACTACCCTTACGGCAGCCCTTTTTTCAGCGACCTTACGCATTACATCCGCAGCGGCGATTTCATTCAGGCGCTGCTGCGAAACGCGAAAGATCTGAATGAGTACGCGTTTGCCGTCGGCGCGCTCTCCCATTATGCCGCGGACAACATCGGCCACCGCGTCGGCATCAACCGGGCTGTTGCGATTCTGTATCCGGGCTTGCGGAAGAAATACGGCGATAGCGTTTCGTTTGAGGACAACCGTCTGGCCCATGTGAAAACCGAATTTGGTTTCGACGTTCTCGAGATCGCTCGGGAGCGTTACGCTCCGGAAAGCTACCACGATTTCATCGGTTTTGAAGTCTCCCGTTCCGTTCTCGAGCAGGCTTTTCGCGAGACCTACGGCTTGGAATTGAAAGATGTGCTGGTCAGCGAGGACAAAGTTCTCAATTCGTACCGCCGCGACGTGAGCAAGCTCATCCCGAAAGCTACGCGCATCGCCTGGCACCTTAAGAAAGACGAGATCAAGGACGATATTCCGGACGCAACGAAGAGAAAGTTTCTGTTCAATCTTTCGCGTTCAAACTATGAGCGCGAATGGGGCAAGGATTATCGCAAGCCCAGTCCAGGAGAGCGTTTTTTCGCTTTCCTCTTCAAGCTGATTCCCAAGTTCGGCCCGCTCAAGATTCTCCAGTTCAGGACGCCTACGCCACAGACCGAACAAATGTTTGAAGCCAGTTTCAATGCCACGCTCGACCGCTATCGTGAACTCTTGAGGGATCTTGGCGAAAGCAGGCTGGACCTGCCCAACCATAATTTCGATGTCGGCGAGAAAACCGGTCCTGGCAAATACCGCTTGAACGACGAAGCCCACGCCGAATTGCTGGATAAACTGGCGGAAAACAAATTTGCTGGCGCCACTTCGGAAGTCAAGGCGGAGCTTTTGCACTTTTTTGCCGAACCCGATGCGCCGTATGCGACGAAGCGCAACGCCAAAGCCTGGGCCAAGGTGCAATCCCAGATGCAGCAGCTAAAGTCTGCAACGGTCGCTTCCAGTCTTGCCAACTCTCGGTAGGAGACTAGTCTAGTTAAGCCTAGCCACGCCATAGTTCAGTGGCACACTTCGTGAGCCGTCTTCTCCTTCCAATTACAAAAACAATTTGTTCTTCAAATCGAAAGAACTGCAACCGAGTCGCGTTGTCCCCATGAAACAATGTAGAATTTCGCGCGACGCCTTGATTGCCTCTGAGATGAAGAAGACCAAACCGATCCGTAAACTGCTCGCTGCCAACCGCAGCGAAATCGCTATACGCATCTTCCGCGCCGCCAATGAGCTTGGCCTCCGCACCGTGGCCATCTATTCGCAGGAAGACCGCCTCGCCCTGCATCGTTTCAAGGCTGACGAAGCGTATCAAGTTGGCGCCGGCAAGGGTCCCGTGGAAGCCTACCTGGACATTGCTGGAATCGTCGCACTGGCCAAAGAGAAGGGCGTCGACGCCATTCACCCGGGGTACGGTTTTCTTTCCGAGAATCCCGCGTTAGCCCGCGCCTGCGAAAAGGCCGGCATCACCTTCGTTGGACCTCCGCCAAATCTTCTTGAATTACTCGGCGACAAGACAGCGGCTCGTAGACTCGCCGCTTCCGCGGGCGTTCCGGTTCTCCCTGGAACCGAAAATCCGGTCGAGTCGCCAGCAGAAGCCCAAAGGATTGCGCAAGGGATTGGCTATCCGGTCATCGTGAAAGCGGCAATGGGCGGCGGCGGCCGCGGCATGCGCGTCGTTCATGGCGCCGCGCAACTCGAAGCTCTTCTCGAAGAAGCCCAGGGCGAAGCGCGTTCCGCCTTTGGTGACGCCTCCGTCTTCCTGGAAAAATATTTGCCGCGCGCACGGCACTTGGAAGTCCAGATCCTTGCCGACCATCACGGCAACCTGCTGCATCTTTACGAACGCGACTGCTCCGTCCAGCGCCGCCACCAGAAAGTCGTCGAAGTCGCCCCCGCCGCGAATCTCCCCGCCAGTATCCGCAACGAACTATGCGATGCGGCGGTCCAGCTCGCGCGCAAAGCAAACTATCGCAATGCTGGAACCGTCGAGTTTCTCTACGACGTCGATTCGCGGAAGTGGTATTTCATCGAGGTCAATCCCCGCATTCAAGTCGAGCACACCGTCACCGAAATGGTCACCGGCATCGATCTTGTGCGCTCGCAGATTCTGGTCGCGCAGGGTCATCGACTCCACGATCCGCCGATGACGCTGCCAAAACAGGAAAATATTCTGCTCAATGGTGCCGCTCTCCAGTGTCGCGTCACGACAGAGGACCCGGAAAAAAATTTCGCTCCGGACTACGGGAAAATTTCCACGTATCGCTCGCCTGCGGGATTCGGCATTCGTCTCGATGGCGGCACCGCTTATGCCGGCGCGATGCTCGCTGCCTATTACGATTCGCTGCTCGTCAAAGTTACCGCCTGGGGCGCCAATCTTCCCGAAGCTTGCCAGCGAATGGACCGCGCCCTGCGCGAATTCCGCATTCGCGGCGTGAAAACGAATATCCCGTTCGTGGAAAATGTGGTGAATCATCCGAGGTTTCGCGCTGGCGAAGTCACCACTTCTTTCCTCGACGAATCGCCTGAACTTTTCCGTTTTCCCAGCCGCGGCGACCGCGCCACCAAGCTGCTCTCCTATCTCGGCGACGTCATCTTAAACGGCAATCCGGAAGTGAAGGGCAAGCAAGCCCCGAAAGAAATCGAAGCAGCTGTCCTCCCGGCAACACCCGTCGGCAAGCCTCCCGCCGGTTCTCGCCAGCTCCTGCAAAAACTAGGGCCAAAGAAATTCGCCGCCTGGGCAAGAAAAGAAAAACGCCTGCTGATTACCGACACGACTTTTCGCGACGCTCATCAGTCTCTGATGGCCACGCGCGTCCGCACTTTCGACCTGCTCGCCACGGCGACCGCCATCGCCCATCGCCTGCCTAATCTTTTCAGTCTCGAAATGTGGGGTGGCGCAACGTTTGACACCGCGATGCGCTTCCTGCACGAAGACCCTTGGCACCGCTTGCGCGAATTGCGCGAGCGCATCCCCAACATCTGTTTCCAGATGCTTCTTCGCGGCGCAAACGCCGTCGGTTATGCCTCTTATCCCGACAACGTCATCATTGAATTTGTCCGCGAAGCGCACGCCCATGGCATTGACATCTTCCGCATCTTCGATTCGCTCAATTCCATCGAAAACATGCGCGTCTCGATCGATGCGGCGCTCGAATCCGGTGCCGTTTGCGAAGCTGCCATTTGCTACACCGGCGACATTCTTGACAAAGGCCGCCCGAAATACTCACTCAAGTACTACTTCACGATGGCCAAGCAACTGGAAAAAATCGGCACGCACTTCCTCGCCATAAAAGACATGGCCGGACTCTGCAAGCCGTACGCGGCATTCCAATTGGTGAAAACGCTTAGGGAAGAAGTCGGCATTCCGATCCACTTTCACACTCACGACACCAGCGGCATCAACTCCGCCTCCGTCCTCAAAGCCTCCGATGCCGGTGTCGATATCGCCGACGGCGCCATCGCCGCCATGAGCGGCGGCACCAG
>Ga0209648_10006462_pt1 | contig 10088 bp, 9 predicted proteins | sample GraSoi2013_115cm_FD_185830 | JGI IMG/M metagenome (GOLD analysis project Ga0209648, IMG submission 185830) | Grasslands soil microbial communities from the Angelo Coastal Reserve, California, USA - Sample 9_17_2013_115cm (SPAdes) (version 2) | ecosystem: Environmental > Terrestrial > Soil >...
GTTGACTCCATAGCAGTAGCATACCATATTGACAGTATGCTGTCAAGGAGACAGCATACTGTCAATATGGTACTCCTGTCTTTTTCTTCACTGTGCCTGTAATTTGCACTCTATTTCACAGAGGCGTGATCTGAAGGACATTCAATCCTAACTCACGATGCGAATGCTCGGCTAAAAACGAAAAGATATGCGTCTGGAAATGACCTGTTTCCTTTTCCGTCTTCTGTCTTGTGACCAAGAAAACGGGCAATACAAGCGCGGAAAATTTATACGGCAGAGCCGATTTCCTCTCTCATCCCTTCCCTGGCTTCTCTGGCTCCTTCACGACAATTTGACGAAAAGATATGCGGAGGAAAAACCAAAAAGATTTAAGTCAAACAACAGTAGCACAAGACCTAGATGGTAACAGTCTCTGGATGGAGATCTAACGTCCGCCAGACCTCGGTGGACAGGCCATAAGCGTTGCCATGGCTCGTGGGCAGCACAACCCGATCCAAAAATGTCGGTAACGCCTTGCTCTGTACAACAAAAATGGGCATACGAGCTGCAATTTGTGCAGCTTCCCAGTAACTTTCATAGGTAATATCTGTGACAACAGGAGAGGGCTGTAAGGCAACAGGTAGAGCATAGTTGAATAGGAGATAGGGGCACTTGATCAACCTCGCCTTATTCCAGGGGATTTCCCCTGTTGCTAGATCTATATCTTCATCCTGGAACTCGCAAGTGTAGAGGTTTGCGGTCGTGACGATAGTGGGGAAGCAGAGCAAAGCGGCATAAGGGCTGAAGCCGCCGCTCTGACTCTGTAGGATCGCTGAAGACAACTTTTGTACGATTTGGTGCTCTTGCTGAAGAATCGATTGAGCCGCAATAGCAATTTGTGTTGCAGCATCTGTGATAGCCACATTTGATGTTTTGGTTCGATCCTGGCTCTTCTTAATGAGCTGATAATTTCCTTTCGTCTCCCGGGCCTCGTCGGCCACCACCAGGTCATATTTCATCCGCCGACGGAGAGGGCTAATTGCCCAGTTTCCCGCATGGCCTATTTGCGACTCGATCTCAATGCCCCGCACAAACAAATCAGAGGTAGAATGGGCGGGTCGAGGAAAAAAGACCCAATCTATAAACTCCGGGTTATTTTTCTTACATTCAATGGGGAAGGACAATCGCGCTGCCGCTTCCTTTTTTTCCGCCCAGATATCCAGGTTACTCGCTTTCCCCTGGTGTTCTACAGGATAGTTTATCCCTCGAAGTGTCCAGTTTTTGGCCTGGGTAATGATATCCTGGCATTTGCGTTCGAAAAATGCACCGTGAATAGTTAAAGCTTGAACGGTAAATTCTTCGTCTGTGTTAGGCGTAGGTATGCTGACTGATTGCTGGCTCAAAGATAAAGCCCACCCTTTCTACAAATCTAGAAAAACACATGTATTTCTAGGACACGGCAGCGGCACTCAACTGAGCCGCTGCTTGTATTTCTGCCTCCGTGGCACGAGCAAGAAACTTTCCGAGATACGAAAGATCGGCAATGGTGTGGTGCAGTGTCAGTTCTGCATCATCGCGGGTAAAATGGGGCGAATCGGGGTGTTCTGGCCTGCTTGTCAGCCACCACAAGTCTTTGATTCGCCTGGCAAAGTTTGCCCCTCGATCTCCTGTTGGCACCCCTGGCAGCGTGCTCAGCAAGTAATCGATCTTGTCAGCAAACGTCGGGTTCGTCCCAGGCCCGTTCTTCGGAGTGCCTTTATACTTCTTCGCATCCGCGAGCCGCTCTATGGCTTTGCGACATTGGCTGAGGACTTTCGGGTAATCCCCTTGTACCATCGCTTCTTGAGCTTGTTCCAACTCTTCAAGCACGCCCACAATGAGGTCCCCAACGGCATGCTGGGCTGTGGGTACTTCCACCAAGGCGATCTTCCCATAGCCCAAACCAGAGAGCACTTTTACCCAGTGCGATTGAGGGACTGTGACCGTCATCGAGACATACCAGCTTTCAAATCCATCTATGGGCGGACGCAGTTCTGTACGCGGAACTGGCGTGTACCTGGCATACTCGAAAGTGCAATCGAAGCGCAAGGCTATATCCCCGACGCGTTGTGCTTCGATCAGCTGCAGGCGCTGAAGATCCAGTGGAATGGCCAGGGTGACCTGCACCTCGGGGCTGGTCCGGCTGAAATGGCGAATGGGCGGGGATTGAAACTGGGCAACCTGCCCGGAACCGATACTGAGGACCCCAGAAATTCGATGCAAACTGCAATCCTGCATCAAATCCTCTGGTGCTTGCAATATCCCACCCCGGCCTATTCTGGGAGACACCTCACCAGAGGTGACGGAGACCTGCAAGGGGACAAACAATTGTGGATAGATTGGGCCACCTTGCCCATTGATATGCTCGACCTCGATCCGCAGTTTTCCGGTCGTGGCCGAGATAAAAGGGACTTGAATTTGGATTTCTGGCATACTCTACCTCCTTGTATGTAGAGAGCGAGCCAGGGCGGAGATGTTGTGCTGCCCTGACTCGCTGTGATATGTATTGGCTAGCGATGATTTATTTTACCGGATTGGGTAAAAGAAGTAAAGAAGCACGTTGACACATTCATGAATCTCCAGTGCTCATGATTCGCGTCAAGTGCTCACATTTTTTGTAGGAGTTTAGAGAGAAAGACGTGGAATCTCCGTACTATGACCTTTGGCGGAGATGTGCGTGTTTTCCTGGTCTATGCTATACTGGGCAAAACATGCGAGAGGAGCACCTATGGCGAAGCAACCATCCCCACAGTGGCAGCCGATTGAGCGGCTTCCTTTGATTGCCACTCATATTGACGGCATGCTGGAGTCGGCCACCGAACAATACGAGACGTTGCAGCTCGCGAAGCCGAAGCCCTTTGTTCTCGACGATTATACCTTTTAACCATAGTACGATAAGCCAGGATGAAAGCCCTCAGACAGACATTGCGTCATATGAAATGGTAGTTTGTATGTTGCTTGGCAGAGGTATTCTCTTTTTTATTGACCAAGTTCGCATCCCCAGGGAAACCCCTCGCTCGTTCTGGATCGTTCATGGCTCGGATTGAGCCTCCTCAAGTTGAGCCGCTTTCTCATGCTGCCCCAGTGCGTGGAGTAGGGCAATGAGGCGCGTGCGTGTCTCCGTTGTTTTGGGATGCTGCACTCCAAGCGCTTGCTTACGAACGGCCAATGCACGGGCATACCAGGTTCTGGCCTCCTCGCTGTTGCCCTGCGCTTCCCGAAGCCGCGCAAAATCATGCATGGTTTCAGCTGTTTCGGGGTGCTGAGGTCCCAACTGCCGCTCTCTGATGTGTAGTGCTCGTTGGTAGAGCGGCTCCGCCTCGGCGTACTTGCCTTGCTCACGGTAGAGGTTCGCCAGGCCGTTGAGCGGGTAGGCCACCTGGGGATGCTCAGGTCCCAATTGCTGCTCCCTGATGCGCAGGGCACGCAGGAAGAGCGATTCCGCTTCAGCATACTTGCCCTGCTGACGGTAGAGGCTCGCCAGATAGCTGAGTGAAGCGGCAACATCTGGATGCTGAGGTCCCAACTGCTGCTCCCTGATGCGCAGAGCACGCAGGAAGAGCGGTTCCGCTTCGGCATAGCGCCCCCGATCCCTAAGATAGAACGCTGTCTGGCGGAGCAACCGTTCTGCTTCCTCCCCAACGATCTGATCTGTCTCGATGAAGTGAGCCGCCAGCAAAGCACATGGCAACAACCGCTCACACTGTAGCCAAGTGGCATGCTTCACCCAAGGAAACGCAGCGTTGACTGCGTACATGGCCCGTTCTGCCCACAACTGTTTTTTTGCCTGGTCCAGAGTATCCTGGAGCACAGCTTGCACCAGCCGATGGATCGAGAGGATCTTCTGCTTGGAATCACGCTGCACCAGCGAATAGGCCCGCAAGGCTTCGATGGCTTGATTAAACAACAACGCATCTGCAGCTACCGGAGCGAGCACCGATCCAAGTAACGACGCCCCTGCTGTCAAGATCTCTTCAGGGATGGCATCAGGAGCCAGGTACGCACACACTCGTAACAAGTCGGCGGCGGCTGGATTCTTCTCCTCAACCTTCTGAAAGGAGAGCAACCAGGTGGTGGCCACTGGCGACGGATGATCGGCCACCAACCCTCTGCGCTCTCGCAATAGGTCGGTCTGATGCTGCTGATAGAGGTCCCAGTACCCAGCCAGGTCCGTCCCGGTCTCTTCGAGATAGGCTCCGGCCTGATCCAAGGCCAGCGGCAGACCTCCTAGTTTCTGGGAGATCTGCAATGCCCGTTCCCGCTCCTCCTGAGAGGCGTGCGACAAGTCCGCGTCAGGAGCCAGAAGGGCTGCACGTCTCAGCAGGAACAACGCTCCTTGCTCCGGCAGCAAGGTCGCGATCTCCAGCCGGTGCGCCAGTCGTCCAGTTGCTGCTGCTCGCGTTGTCAAGAGCAGATGCCCGCTCAGACTGGGGGGCAGGAAGTCCGGGAGCAGCGTCAGTTCGTCGGCATTGTCCAGAATGAGCAGCCAGCCGCGGCTTATCTGGAGCCAGGTCTTGACCGCCTGCACGGTAATCTCCTGCTCTTTGGCTTCGCACTCTGGCAGTCGTAAGAGTGAGGCAATCGCCACATAGGAAGCGACCAATGCCTCAGTACTCTCGGCACGTGCCCACAGGACCATCTGGTAGTCCTGGTAATACCGATAGGCATATTCCAAGACAAGCTGAGTTTTACCGACGCCGCCGAGTCCACCGATCGCCTGCGGCTGTGAGAGAGCGGTCGCTTGGCCTGCATACAAGTGCTGGCGCATTAGCGCCAGTTCGGTCTCACGCCCCAGAAAAAAGGGATTGCGAGGGTAGGGAATGTTCCAGATCGTCGGCAAGGCTGCGCGGGGTGCGCTCGCAGCTAGCAGAGGCACATCTTCAATCACACGGCGAATACCAGCCGCAACAACGGCCAGTGCTCTATCTTTGTTTCGCCAAGTAGAGAGCGGTTTGGCATCGGTGGGCAAGGCTTGCAGATGCGCAAACGGAGCTTTTTCCCAATTCTCCACCGAGCGCACCAGAATAGGAACGACTCGCGCCTCATTGGCTGCATGTCGCTCTAAGGCGCGTTTCATTTCGAGGCTGTAACAGTAGTCGGAAGCCAGGAAGTCCGCGCTCACCAGCAGCAGGATCACCGAAGCCGTTTCCAGGTGGACATCAATAGATGTGGCCCAGTCGGTGCCTGGACGAATGAGCCGATCATGCCAGAGGGAGACGAGACCCTGCCGCTTGAGCAGACTCAGATGGGTCTCGAGTTTCTGCCGCCAGGCTTCATCTTCGTGGGCGTAGGAACAAAAGACCTCCACCGGTGTCAGTGCCGCACCCATACACGCACCTCCTCCTGGAGTTGTGTATCACATGTAGACCACTCAAGTGTAACACAAAAGAAGGCCCGTTTGGTCCTCATTGCGTTCTTATGCTTTCTTTTAGCCGTGCCTCGGCGGTTTCCGCACGCAGTCGCCACGTCAATACCTCGTCTTGCTGAGTAAGCCAGCGTTCACGCTCCTGGGCATGGAGCCGTTCTACTGCAATCAGGCGATCAACGAGTACTTCTTTGCTCATGCGCAGGTAGCGCTGGCGCACCCGCTGCTCATCCCGGCCAGGCTTGGCTACTCCCGGCGAAGCAGAAGCTGTCGCAGCCAGAGGTTTCGCTCGTTTTCTCGACGAACCTCGCCAGCTTCGATGCTGCTCGTAGTACGCTCTGGCCTCCTGGTTATCAAGAATGGCGCTTTCAGATATGCCCCGATGCTCCGGGTCCACCAGCTTCGATTTTGCGGCTACTGTCGCCAGAGAGATTCGCTGTTTGTCCTTGCGGAGCGCATCCACGCTTTGTCTCACCAGGTCAACGGTCCGCTGACGAAGCTTTATGTAGACTTTTTCCTCTAGCCAGGGATGGGGCTCATGATGGTCGTTTGGGTCTTGGTTGGATCTGGATGATACGGCGCTCGTCCTTTCGGTAGGCGACAATCATCTCCATCTCACGCAGCTCGAGGTCGCAGGCACGGAGAAGTTGTCGCATCTTCTCGACCTCCAGCACTAGACCCTCTCGTTCGTAGTAGGCCAGACGCTCCTCCGCCCAGCGCTGCTTTTCCTCGACTTGGTGACGTTTTTCGGGGTCTGGTGCTTTTGCAGGGCAGTGAATACAGTCGAATTGATTCGGACAATAGACATCGATGGTACAATCACCACCACACACAGGCACAAGGAGGCCGATTCGCTTCCTGGCGGACTCGGCCTGTTTCTGAAGCTCCTCTGGAGAGCGAAGGATGGCTTCGCGTACATTGATTTGGGTGGCAAGCCGTGCGACGAAAGAGGAATGTTGTTCAAGTTGCATGTACTCTGGCATTTCGCTGTAATAATTGGTAACGTCCAGGTTCTTCTGCTGCAACCACTTCGCGACGAGATCAATGGGCAATCCCTCCACATGGACCGCGTACGTAGCGAAGGCATGGCGAAGGAGGTGAGGTTTAATCACCACTGGTACTCCAGAACTTGTTTGAAACAGCATCCCATGGAGGAGAAAACGCATGCATGAAGTAATGGTATCATCTGAGAGATGCATATGGTTGTATTGAAAAATGTAGGGCATCAGCTTCCCCTCAAAGCGATGACTTCTTTGGTGCGCCGGCTCAAAAGCAATGCGAGGCAGAGGTTCTCCTGGTTGCAGTTTGTAATGATCGCACAGCATTTGTGCTGTCTTCTCAATGAGCCTCACTGTTTCTTTTCCAACACCATAATTGTGTCGGGTATCTGTACGTTCCCCTTTGGGAAGTAAGCGCAGCACATAGCGAATACGGGGAGATTGATCTCTCGCTCCAGGTGGTGGCTCATCAACCAAACGAATGAGGCAATCTGGTGACAAACTGACTTGCATGAGTTCACCTATCCTCATGCCAGTGGTCGTGAGCAGATCAAGAGCCAATAGTCCAAAGGTGGCTGCTGCATAGAGCGATTCAACAGGGATAAAGACTTTCCCCGTGCGTCGTTGTGCTTCGGCAACAAAGCGACCTGTACTTCCCACGCCTCCTTTGGTCATCCCTTGAGCCCAGGCAAGCAATCCCGGCACTTGAGTGAAAAATGGCTTGCTAAAGCTTGCAGAGCCTTCCTCACCATATCCCCACTGACGAAGCCATGCTTGCCGCATAGCGAGTGCTTCCGCGTTTCCATGGCTGGGATTGGAACCAAACAGACCAAGTTTCAGTAAATCGGCAAACCAGAGGCCTTCTGGTGGCATATCTCCTTCCAGACGCGTTGCTTTGACAAATTCGAGAAATGGCTCATTGCGCTCATCAGAAAACTGCGCTGATCCATACCGCGCCTGTTTTTGTGTTCGAGGAGCATACACTGTTTCTTGCTCTGGGTCCAGGACGAAACTTCGCCGGTCCCAGATGCGGAAGTGAAGGCGCTCCAGAGGTGGATTCCCTTCATCGTAGGAAAATTCTAACGGAAGGTTAGAGCGATCTGGAAGCATTTGTGAAGTCGCTTGGAGATAGGCTTGCCAGAGCCTCAGTAATCGATTGTACCGGAAATGAGCTTCTGCGCGTAGTTCAGCAAAGTGAGGAACAATTGCCTCAGTTTCTGCTTTGCGATGTTTTTGTTGTTGTTGGCTGATTTCTTTCCATTTGTCCAATTGTTCGTAGAGGAACGACCCTACCTCAGGAAGCGTGAACTGCTGATACTGCTGTCTTTCAGCCTCGGGCAAGGAGTCAAGCCAATTCTGGACATGTCTTGTGCTGCTTGTGTACTTCAGCAAGAATTGTTGACGAGTATTCTGACTGTCCCCAGGAGCGATTTCTCCTTTGAAATACAGTGGAAGATGAAGCTCATTCTTCCACTCGTCCATTGTCTTGAGTCCCAAGCCGGCAAATATAGCAGAGAAGCGAGGATGCAAATACTGTAGAGTAAGATAGACTGATTGTACGTCCAGTCTGCGAGCGAAGAGGACAGCAGCAATGAGAGCCAACTGGTTGGCCCAGGGAGTTCCTACCACATGTCGCACCAGGTACTGGACAACGCGTTCATGCACAACAGGCCACTCGCCGTTTGGAGCACCGCCCGTCTTCGGCGCATGAAGCACTTCTGGAGCAATCGTTCCGTTGAGGCTTTCCCACGTGTAATGACGATCATCTTTCTTTTTCCAGACCATGTTACCCCTCCCTGGCCAGACTGTACAGAAATGACAGATCAGGCTCGTTGGTGAATCGGGACACTTCCTGGAGATCGGCTGAGGTTTCTTGACTGTTGCTTTTGCGAGGAGTAGGTTGCTTTCGTTTCCCCTGCTCGCGCTCCTCCTGATACCGCTGAATCTCCTCATGCATACGTTGCTGAAAAACAGCGCGAGCGTCAGTATCGCGTTGTTCATCGAAGTAGTGTTGGTAAGCAGCCAAAGTCTCCTCACTCTTCCACTTCATATACTCAACTAGACCACACAGCCGCTGCTCGATTTCCTCTTTGCTTTTGGCAGTCTCATAGATGTCACGGACAGAACGCGTAACCAGCCATTTTAACCATACTACGACGAAGTAGAGTGGAAGCCCACAGATAGCTATCTCTTCATACAAAATGGTAGTTTGTATCCCTCTCAGCGTGGATCATCTTTGGTAACTCCATTTGACAGAGTTACCAAAGTGGAATCACACGACGTTTCCCCTCATGCCTCCGAGTCTTGTTGAGAGGAGGTGGCACTGCTCCCACCTGTGTCAGGTGTTAGCAGACTTCCTTGAGCAGGCGGAGCCGATGAGGCTTGCGTGTCGTTGCTTTGCGGTGGTGAGGGCGGTGCAACGATGGACGAGGGTGAACTGGTCGTGGGATCTTCATCAATGATGGCTCCTTTTGCTTGGCAGATCGCCAACTGCTCTTTCGTCAGCCCTTTGACGCTAAGTAAATTGGTGTCCTCCAGTGACAAAACCTCTTCAAGGCTGGTCCAGTCAAGATTAGCCTCTCTGAGATCAGCTTTGCTGAGATTAGCCTCTCTAAGATCGGCACCTCTGAAATCAGTCTCTCTGAGATCGGCACCTCTGAGATCGGCTTTCCAGAGCCAAGCCTGCCTGAGATCGGCTTTGAAGAGACGTGCACCACTGAGTGTGGCTCCAAAGAGATCGGCATCTCGTAGGGATGCTCGTCGCATCCACGCGTGTTGTAGATCAGTTCCACGAAGGTTCCCGCTGTCGAGTTGAACGCCTGTTGCATCGAGAGACTGAGTACTGCCTTGATTCTGACTTCGAGCAAGCGGAAAGGCTTCTTTAAAAATCACAATCAGTGCTTGGCTCAGTGAGGTTAGTGGCAGAGGAGTATCTGCATCTTGGGGCGGGTGAGAAGTTCTTGGAAGACGCAAATTGGCAACGGCCAGATCGAAGGTTTGGGTGTAAAACTGCTCGTAGCCGGGACGCAGGAAGGTTCGCAGGAGAATAGCCGCGCCAATCCTGGCCCCTTCCCTTTCATCGCCTAGCCCCGTCACAGCAGCCTGGAAGCGCTCTTCTGCTCGTTTTACTTGTTCACTACGTTGGTCTTCCCGGCGTTTTTCTTGTTCGTCCCGTCGATCTCCAAGCCAGCGAAAGAGACCAATGAGGCCACCAATAACCACAACGAGCGTTGAAAGGAGAATGGATGCATTTGTTCGGAGCCAGCCTAGAGGATCAGGCTCATTCTGGCTTTTCAACTGTTGGACTTCCTGAGCCAGTTTCTCTTTGTTCAACGCCGTCACCGTCGCATCTTCGGTCGGTGTCGCCTGCACCGTGACCGTTCCTGGCATAGCTGGTTCCGACACGCCTTGATGTGCTCCAGCCGCTGATACAGGAGCCCAAATCATGAGCACTAAGAGCAGCAGCATGCCTGCAACGATGATACCTGCTTTCCACAGATCACGCTTACGCCAGCGCATAGCCATCGCCTCCACATGGTAATGATCGACCATCCCGAAAAGAGCATTCACGTCCTTCATGACTCCCGGTTCGGTCATTTTCAGGTTGGTTTTAGAGATTCAGCAGCCAGCCGATCATAGAGTGCAGGTGAAACGCCCAAGAGCACTAAGATGCGCTGCTGCACCTCAGAGAGCGGGGTCATATGCCG
>Ga0209648_10006464_pt1 | contig 10087 bp, 10 predicted proteins | sample GraSoi2013_115cm_FD_185830 | JGI IMG/M metagenome (GOLD analysis project Ga0209648, IMG submission 185830) | Grasslands soil microbial communities from the Angelo Coastal Reserve, California, USA - Sample 9_17_2013_115cm (SPAdes) (version 2) | ecosystem: Environmental > Terrestrial > Soil >...
CGCAGATGATCGTCGCGTTGGCGCCGATCGAGCCGCCGCGCTTCACCAAGGTCGGCCGGTACTGGTCCCGGCGCGGGACGTGGCTGCGGGGGTTGAGGACGTTGGTAAACACGCAGGAGGGTCCGCAGAACACGTCGTCCTCGAGGGTCACGCCTTCGTAGATCGAGACGTTGTTCTGGATCTTCACGTTGTTCCCGATCCGCGTGCCGGGCATGACGACGACGTTCTGACCCAGATTGCAGCGCTCGCCGATCACCGCCCCCGGCATGACGTGGCAGAAGTGCCAGATCTTGGTGCCCCGACCGATGCGGGCCCCCTCGTCGACGTAGCTCGACGGGTGGACGAAGTAGTCGGCCATCTAGGACCCGACCACCTTCACCTCGAGCTCGAGCTCGACGCCCGTCTTCTTGGCGACGGTCTTGCGGACGTGGTCGATCACCCGCAACACGTCGCTCGCCGTCGCCGTGCCGGTGTTGACGATGTAGTTGGCGTGCAGCGGCGATACCTGGGCGCCGCCGATGGTGAAGCCCTTCAGGCCGCTCTCGTCGATCAGCACCCCCGCGGTGCGCGGGCCGCCCGGATTCTTGAACACCGACCCGCAGCACGCTAGGTCGAAGGGGGTGCCCGCCTTGCGCCACCGGAGCAGCCGCCCCTGCAGTTCCTTGAGCTTGGCCGGCGGCTCCTCGATCAGCGCGAGCTTCGCCTCGAGCACGATCACGGCGCCCAGGTTCGAGCTACGATACTTGAACGAGATCTGCTTGCGGGGGACCTGGCGGATCTTTCCCGCCGCGTCCATCACGGTGCACTCCGTGAGCACCTCGGCGAACTCCGCGCCGTGGGCGCCGGCGTTCATGTACACGCCGCCGCCGACCGTGCCCGGGATCCCGATGAAGCGCTCCACGCCCGCGAACCCGGCCTCCGCGGTGCGGCGCGCCAGGAGCGGCGTCGGCAACCCCGCACCCACGATCGCGGTGGCGCCCTTCATCTCGAACCGGTCGATCCCCTTCCCCAGCTTGATCACCACGCCCGGGAAGCCGCCGTCCTTGACGAGCAGATTGGACCCGAGGCCCAGGGCGAGCCAGGGGAGGTCGCGGGTGCGCGCCAGCTCCAACGCCTTGACGATGTCGTCGGCGTCGGCCGGCTGCACGAGGTAGCGGGCGGGGCCGCCGATGCGATACGTCGTGTGTCGCGCCAGCGGCTCGTGCTCGAGCACGCGGCCCCGGAACTTCACCTTGGGGGCGGGCGGCGGCGGCGCGGCGACGCCTTTGGCCCCCGGCTTCCCCGTCCCCTTCGGGGCCGGCGCGGCCTTGGGCTTCCCGGCGGGCGCGGCGCGCTTCGCTACGGCCGGCCGGCCGGCGTGCGGTTTGCCGCCACCGGCTTTGTGGCCGCGGGCGACGGCTTTTCGATCGTCGTTCTTTCGTGCCATTCTTGGAGGCTCCTCACGCTGCCCGCACGGCTGCGCAGTGCGATAATCGCATCACAGGCGGCGCTTGCCGCCGACATCGTCGTCGTGTACGGCACCCGGTGCATCAGCGCCGCCCGCCGGATCGCATAGTCGTCCGCCTGCGTGAACTTGCCGAGCGGCGTATTGATCAGGAGCTGCACGTCGCCCGAGACAATGAGGTCGATCGCGTTGGGCCGCCCCTCGTGCACCTTGGCCACCCGTTCGACGGGGATGCCTCGCGCCCGCAGGTAGCGCGCCGTGCCCTCCGTCGCCAGGATGCGGAACCCCAGCTCGTGCAGTCGCCGCGCGATCGGGCCCAGCGTCGGCTTGTCCGAATCGTTCACCGTGACGAACACCGCGCCCGTGAGGGGCAGGCTGCCATCGGCCGCGATCTGCGCCTTGGCGAAGGCCATCCCGAAGCTGTCCGCCAGCCCCATCACCTCGCCCGTCGACCGCATCTCCGGGCCCAGGATGGTATCGACTCCGGGCAGCTTCGTGAAGGGGAAGACGGCCTCCTTGACGGCCACGCCGGGCAGCGGAAGCTCATCGGGAAGGCCCAGTTCGTCCAGGGTGCGGCCGGCCATCACGGCAGCGGCGAGCTTGGCGAGGGGGACCCCGGTGGCCTTGCTGACGAATGGGACGGTGCGCGAAGCCCGCGGGTTCACCTCCAAGACGTAGACCACCCCGTCCTTGATGGCGTACTGGACGTTGATCAGCCCCACCACGCCGAGCGCCTCGGCGAACGCCAGGGTGTAGCGGCGCATCTCGGCTACCTGGCGATCGCCGATGAGATAGGGTGGCAGCACGCAGGCCGAGTCGCCCGAATGCACGCCGGCGTCCTCGATGTGCTGCATCACGCCCCCGATCACAGCGCGCCGCCCGTCGGCGATGGCGTCCACATCGCCCTCGAACGCGTCCTCCAAGAAGCGGTCGATCAGCACCGGGTGCTCCGGGGCGACCGGGACGGTCCGCGCGAAGGAGGCGCGCAGCGAGGCTTCGTCGTACACGATTTCCATCGCCCGCCCGCCCAGCACATAGGACGGGCGTACCAGGACGGGATAGCCGATCCGCTGCGCCGCCGCGACCGCCTCCTCGACGGAGCGCGCGGTGCCGTTCGCCGGCTGGGTGATGCCGAGCCGTCGGGCGAGTGCCTCGAAGCGCGCCCGATCCTCGGCCACGTCGATCGAGTCGGGCGGCGTGCCGAGAATCGGCCGCTTCGAGCGGCTTGGTGAGCGCCAGCGGCGTCTGACCGCCGAGCTGTACGACGACTCCTTTGGGACGCTCCCAGCGCACGATTTCGAGCACGTCCTCGAGGGTGAGCGGCTCGAAGTACAGCTTGTCCGAGATGTCGAAATCCGTCGAGACCGTTTCGGGGTTCGAGTTGATCATGATCGTCTTGTAGCCCAGCTCGCGGAACGCCAGCGCGGCCCGCACGCAGCAGTAGTCGAACTCCACCCCCTGGCCGATGCGATTAGGCCCGCTCCCCAGGATGACGATCCCGGCGGCCCCGAACGGTTCGGACTCGTTCTCCTCGTCGTAGCTGCCGTACAGGTAGGGCGTCGCCGAGGGAAACTCGCCGGCGCAGGTGTCGACGGTCTTGTACGCCGGACGGACACCCAGGCGCCAGCGCTCCTCGCGCACCGCGGCTTCCGTTTCCCCGCGGAGCGTGGCGAGCTGACGGTCGGAGAAGCCCAGGCGCTTCATGCGCCGGAGCTCGATCGCGCCGACCTGGGGCAGGTCCGCGAACCAGCGCTCCGCCACGAGGAGCTCTTGCATCTGGTAGAGGAACCACGGATCGATGCCCGTGGCCGCCGCGATCGCCTCGACGGTGAGGCCCGCCGCGAGCGCCCGCTTGATCTGGAAGATCCGCTCCGGGGTGGGCGTGCACAGCGCCACCCGGAGGTCGTCGGGCGCGTCGCTCGTGAGCCGGTCGTCGGCCAGGGTCGCGCCCACGGCCCAACCCGGTCGCCCCGTCTCCAGGGCGCGCAGCCCCTTCTGCAACGCCTCCTTGAAGGTGCGGCCGATAGCCATGGCCTCGCCGACCGACTTCATCTGGGTCGTGAGGCGATAATCCGCCGTGGGAAACTTCTCGAACGCAAAGCGCGGCACCTTCACCACCACGTAGTCGAGCACCGGCTCGAACGAGGCGGGGGTGGTGCGGGTGATGTCATTGGGCAGCTCATCGAGCGTGTAGCCGACGGCGAGCTTGGTCCCGATGCGCGCAATGGGGAAGCCGGTCGCCTTGGAGGCGAGCGCCGAGGAGCGCGACACGCGGGGGTTCATTTCGATCACGAGCATGGTGCCATCCGCCGGATTGACGGCGAACTGGATATTGCAGCCTCCCGCCTCCACGCCGATCTCCCGGATAATCGCGATGGCCGCGTCCCGCAGGCGCTGGTACTCGCGGTCCGTGAGCGTCATCGCGGGCGCGACGGTAATCGAGTCGCCGGTGTGCACCCCCATCGGGTCCACGTTCTCAATCGAGCACACGATGACCACGTTGTCGCGCGCGTCGCGCATCACCTCGAGCTCGAACTCCTTCCACCCGAGCACGGAGCGCTCGATCAGCGTCGTGTGGAGTGGCGACAGCGCGAGGGCTCGCTCGACCAGCTGCTCGAGCTCGGCGCGGTTATAGGCGACGCCGCCGCCCGTGCCGCCCAGGGTGAAGGACGGCCGAATCACGGCCGGGTAGCCGATCTCGGCCACGGCGTCGAGCGCCGCGGCGAGCGTCGCCACCGTCCGGCCCACGGGCGTGGCGAGGCCGATGCGCCGCATCGCCGCCGCGAACTGGGCCCGGTCTTCCGCCATGCCGATGGCGCGGGCGTTGGCCCCGATGAGCTCGACCCCGAACCGCTCCAGCGTCCCGTCCTCGGCCAACGCCATGGCGACGTTCAGGGCCGTCTGGCCGCCCATCGTGGGGAGCAGGGCGTCCGGTCGCTCGCGTTCGATCACCTTGCGCACCCACTCCGGCGTCAGCGGCTCGATGTAGGTGCGATCGGCGAGCTCCGGATCCGTCATGATGGTCGCGGGATTCGAGTTCACGAGGGCCACCGTGTAGCCTTCTTCTTTCAGCGCCTTCACCGCCTGGGTGCCGGAATAGTCGAACTCCGCCGCCTGTCCGATGACAATCGGACCGGAGCCGAGCAGCAGGATCCGCTGGAGGTCAGTCCGCCTGGGCATCGAGCACGTCGCGCAGGGTGGCGTCGAGGGCGTAGCGGGGCGCCCAGCCCGTCGCCGCCGCGAGCTTGGCGGCGTCGCCGACGAGGTAGGGCAGGTCGGTGCTGCGCATTAACTCGGGATCGGCTTCGGGCAGGGGGCGCACGCCCACCAGGTCGGCGAGCTGGAAGAACACCGCCTCGAGCGAGATGGGCTGCCCCGCGGCGACGTTGTAGATCTCCCCCGGCTGGCCCTTGACCAGCAGGCGGGCGTAGGCGTCCACGACGTCCTTCACGTGCAGGAACTCGCGCACCACCTCCAGGTTGCCGACCTTCACGACCGGGGCGGCGGCGCGTTTGGCGAAGCGCAGCCGGGCGGCGAAGGCGGGCACGACGAACCGCCCGTCCTGGCCCGGCCCCGTGTGGGCGAACGGCCGAGCCACGACGACCCGTAGCCCGGTGCGCCGCCACGTCTCCAGGGCCGCGAGCTCGGCGCCCGCCTTACTCGCCGCGTACGGGGAGCAAGGGGCCACGGGATCGGTCTCCTTGCGGGGGACCCGCTCGCGCGCGGCGCCGTACACCTCCCCCGTCGAGACCACCAAGACCAGGGGATCGGCCCGCTCGTCGCGCTTCGTCTCCGCCAGCACCTGCATCAGCCGGGCGGTGCCGCCCGCGTTGACGGCCCAGGTATAGCCGGGATCGCGCCCGGCCTCCGGACCCGAGGAGACGGCGGCGAGGTGGACGACGGCGTCGTAGGGCGCGGCGCCGCACAGGCGCACCGACTCCGGATCGGTGAGCTCGAGCGGCAGCCAGCGCACTTGATCGCGCTCGTCGGGCGTCAAGTCCCAGCCCGCCGCGGCGGGGGGTTGCGCGGGGCGCACCGCGCCGAACACTTCGCGCCCGTCGGCCAGGAGGCGGCGCACCACCCAGCGGCCGACGAAGCCATCGGCGCCCGTGACGAGCACCTTCACGCTACGCGCTCCAGGTCGGCGTCCACCATCATGCGCACCAGCTCGGCGAAGCTGGTGCGCGGCGTCCAGCCGAGCTCGTGCCGAGCCCGGCTCGGGTCGGCCTGCAGGGTGTCGACTTCGGCGGGCCGCGTGAAGCGGGGGTCGACCTTCACGTAGCGCTGCCAGTCGAGCCCCACGTGCGCGAAGGCGAGCTCGCACAGCTCGCGCACCGAATGCGTCTCCCCGGTCCCCACCACGAAGTCGCTCGGCTCGGGCTGCTGCAGCATGCGCCACATCGCATCGACGTAGTCGCCGGCGAAGCCCCAGTCGCGCCGGGCGTCGAGGTTGCCGAGCGCCAGCGCGGTCTCCTTGCCCTTGACGATGCGGGCCACGCCGTGGGACACCTTGCGCGTCACGAACTCGAGCCCGCGCCGCGGGGACTCGTGGTTGAAGACGATGCCGCTCACGGCGAACAGGCCGTAGGATTCGCGGTAGTTCACCGTGATCCAGTGGCCGTACACCTTCGCCACGCCGTAGGGCGAGCGCGGGTAGAACGGCGTCGTCTCGCGCTGCGGCGTCTCGCACGCCTTGCCGAACATCTCGGACGAGCTGGCCTGATAGAAGCGGGCGGCGGGGTGCGCCAGGCGGATCGCCTCGAGCAGCCGCGTGACGCCGAGCGCGGTGAACTCGCCGGTCAGGACGGGCTGGTTCCAGGACGTCGGCACGAAGCTCTGCGCCGCGAGGTTGTAGACCTCGTCGGGCTTCGCGTCTCGGACCACGGTGGTGAGCGAGTGCTGATCGAGCAGATCGGCGGCGACGATGTGGATGCGGTCGAGCAGGTGCCCGATGCGCTCGTAGGAGTCGTGCGAGGTGCGGCGCACCACGCCCACCACCTCGTACCCCTTGGCGAGCAGCAGTTCGGCCAAGTACGAGCCGTCCTGTCCGGTGATGCCGGTGACGAGCGCCGTCCGGCGGGGTTGCCGCACCGGGGCGACCGGCGTAGCTTTAGGCCGCTTTTGCTGGGCGCTCATTCTCTTCGTCGGACTGACCTATGGCTCGTGTGTGTGAGATCTGTGGCAAGCGTCCCGTGACCGGGCACAACGTGAGCCACGCGAACAACAAGACGAACCGGCGCTGGTATCCCAACCTCCAGCGCGTGCGCGCGGTGGTGGACGGCACCACGCGCCGGCTGCGGGTGTGTACCCGCTGCCTCAAGTCGAACCGCGTCATCAAGGCGGCCTAACGAAAAGGGGGACCTGCGGTCCCCCTCGCTGTGTCCGCCGCCGCGCCCGGCTGCCCGGCGCCCGGCCCCGCCGCTCCGCCTCACTCACCCACTAGCTCAATCCGAGCCACGTCGGCGCCGTCGCCTGCGCGATGGCCCAGCTTGATGATTCGGGTATAGCCGCCCGGCCGGGCGGCGAAGCGTGGCCCCAGATCCTTGAACAGCCGGTGCGTGACGGTCTTGTCCTTGAGCCGGCGCTCGACCAGGCGGCGGGCATGGAGGTCGCCGCGGCGCGCCAGCGTGATCAACCGTTCGGCGTAGGGCCGCAGCGCCTTGGCCTTGGCCTCGGTCGTCACCACCCGGTCGTGGCGGAACAGGCTGGTCGCCAAGTTCGCGAGCAGCGCCTTGCGGTGGCTGGCGGTGCGCGAGAGTTGCTTCGCCTTGGCGCGGTGGCGCATTACTCGGGCACCGGCTCGTCGCTCGCCTGCGCCTGGGGCGCGGAGCCCTCGTCCAGCACTTTCAACTCGCCCTCCGCCTCCTCGAACTTCATGCCGAAGTTGAGGCCTTCCCGGCGCAGCAGGTCGGCGATCTCGCCCAACGCCTTCTCCCCCACGTTCTTGACCTTCAGGAGATCGTCCTCGCGGTACTGCACCAGGTCGCCCAGCGTGCGGATGTTCGAGTTCTTGAGCGAATTGACCGAGCGCACCGACAGGCCCACCTCGTCGATCGAGCGCGCCAACAGCTCGCGCAGCCGACTGGTGGTGGCGCCGCCGTTGCCGGCCGGCGCCGCGGCGACCATGGGGACCTTGCCGAAGTCGACGAAGTAGCGGAAGTGCTCCTGGGCGAGGGCGGCGGCGTAGGCCACCGCGTCCTCCGGCGAGATCGTGCCATTGGTCTCGACCGTCAGCGTCAGCCGATCGTAGTCAGTGCGTTGCCCGACGCGCGTCTCCGCCACGGTGAAGTTGGCGCGCCGCACCGGATTGTAAATCGAGTCGACGCGGACGACGTCGACCGGCATCGTGCGATCGATGGGATGCTGCTCCGCTTCGACATAGCCGCGGCCCTTGTTCACGTACAATTCGCCGTTGATCTCGCGGTCGTCCTGCAGCGTGAACAGCAGCTGCTCGGCGTTCACGACGGTCACGGCCCCCTGTGCCTCGATATCGCGCGCGTACACGGGGCCCGCCTTGTCGTGTTTGATGTGCAGCACCGCTTCATCGACGTCGGGGGCGAGTACCAGGGTCAGCTGTTTCAGCCGCTGGATGATCTGGTGCACGTCCTCGACGACACCCGGGATCGTCTGATGCTCGTGTACGACGCCGTCCAGGCGAAAGGCCCAGACGGCGGCGCCTCGCAGCGAGGACAAGAGCATGCGGCGGAGCGAGTTGCCGAGGGTGTAGCCGTAGCCCCGTTCCAGGGGCTGGAGGCGGAACTCAGCGGCATTGGGGTTGTCTTCCCGCTTGGTCATCTCGACCAAGTGGGGGTGGACCAGCCCGGTCAAATCAAGAGTCGTGATCACTTGGAGTAGAGCTCGACGATGAGCTGTTCGTGCGCCGGGATCGGAATCGCGTCGCGGGTCGGCCGCTCCGTCATCTTGCCCAGCGCTTTCTCGGGATCGACGTGAATCCAGGTGACCGGCTGGCCGCGGCCGAACTGCTCGAGCGCGTGCTTCACCAGTACCAGCTCGCGGCTCGCCGCGGCGACCTGCACCTCCTGCCCCGGGCGCACCCGGTAGGACGGCACGTCGACGATGCGGCCATTCACCTGGATATGGCGGTGCCGCACGAGCTGGCGCGCCTGCTTGCGCGACACGGCGAAGCCCATCCGGTAGACAAGGTTATCGAGCCGGCTCTCGAGGGCGACCAGGAGCGCCTCACCCGTGACCCCCGGCTCCTTCAGCACGCGGTCGAAGATGTTGCGGAACTGGCGCTCCGACAGCCCGTAGATGCGCTTCACCTTCTGCTTCTCGCGCAGCTGCCGCGCGTAGTCGGACGCCTTGCGGCGCCGGCCGGTGGACTGGCCGTGCTGCCCGGGCGGATAGGCCCGCCGCTCCACGGCGCATTTCTCCGTGAGGCAGCGCGTGCCCTTCAGGAACAGCTTGGTCCCTTCGCGACGGCACAGCTTGCAGGCAGGGCCGGTGTAGCGGGCCATCGGCTAGACCCGCCGCTTCTTGGGCGGCCGGCACCCGTTGTGCGGCAGCGGCGTCACGTCGCGGATGGAGCGGATCTGCAACCCGGCCGTGGCGAGGGCCTGGATCGCCGACTCGCGGCCCGAGCCGGGGCCCTGGATGCGCACGTGCACGCGTCGCACGCCCAAGTTCAGAGCCTCGCGCGCCGCCTGCTCGGCGGCCACGGTCGCCGCGAACGGGGTGGACTTCTTGGAGCCCTGGAACCCGGCCTTGCCCGACGAGCCCCACGTGATGGTGTTCCCCTGCATGTCCGTGATCGTGATGAGCGTGTTGTTGAACGTCGCGGTGATGTGGGCGATCCCCTCCGCCTCGACCACCTTCTTGGCGCGCTTCGCGCCCGCGGCTTTGACTTGGGCCATTTACTTTTTCAGCACGGCTTTCTTCTTGCCCGCGATCGCGCGCCGCGGCCCCTTCTTGGTGCGCGCGTTGGTGTGCGTACGCTGGCCGCGCACCGGCAGGTTCTTGCGATGGCGCGACCCGCGATAGGTGCCGATGTCCATCAGCCGCTTGATGTTCATCGCGACTTCGGTGCGCAGCGCGCCTTCCACTTTGTAATCGCGCTCGATTACCTGACGCAGCCGCGCCACCTCGGCGTCGCGCAGGTCACGCACGCGCGCGTCGGGGCTGACCCCGGTTTCGGCCAGGATCGTCTTGGCGTTGCTGCGGCCGATGCCGTAGATGTACGGAAGGGCGTATTGGATTTTCTTGTCGCGGGGCAGGTCCACTCCTGCGATGCGTGCCATCCCCTACCCCTGCCGCTGCTTGTGCTTGGCGCTGCGCTTGCAGATGACGCGGATCACGCCGCGCCGCTTGATCACCTTGCAGTGTTCACAGATCGGTTTCACACTGGTGCGTACCTTCAAGACCACCCCTCCCGGGACAAAATTCTTATCAAGTCTCGGAGTATAGACGGGCCCGTAAGTTCTCGCAAGGGGCGGGATTAGGCCGGTTCTGGCCCGAGGCCGGCCAGACCAGTCGCTACCCCGTCACCCGGCGCCGCGTGGTGAGGAGATAACCCGCAGGCAGCAGGAGGAGGCCGGTGCTCAAACTGGCGAGATTGAGATAGTGACCCGGGCCGCCTACGATCCCCCATCGCATCCATGGCAGGATACGCAAGCCTTCACAGCG
>Ga0209648_10006465_pt1 | contig 10087 bp, 10 predicted proteins | sample GraSoi2013_115cm_FD_185830 | JGI IMG/M metagenome (GOLD analysis project Ga0209648, IMG submission 185830) | Grasslands soil microbial communities from the Angelo Coastal Reserve, California, USA - Sample 9_17_2013_115cm (SPAdes) (version 2) | ecosystem: Environmental > Terrestrial > Soil >...
ACCTGCGGCCCGTGCAGCTTCTATTGGGGCACAAGAAGATAGAGAGCACGGTGCGCTACCTCGGCATTGAGGTCGATGACGCTCTCGCCATAGCCGAACAGGTCGACGTCTGAACCATAGGGGCAAAGCCGACTGGCTTTGCCCCTTCCTAATCGTCGCTGGAGTGCCAAGAGCGGTCGTTCGCAGTGATGGCGGTGGCCGGTTCGGATTTGATGCTGGTCAAGCTAAGGGTCGACTGGACGTCCGCGCAGTGCCGGATCATGAGTGAAAGCATTAAGCGATGGCGACAGCAACCGGCGAGTCTGCACCTGCCCCTGCGGCTTCCACAATCGGAAAATAACACACAGCGTGCCGGCCGGGCGCAATATCGCGCAACGGCGGCATCGCGCTCTTGCACAGCTCCGTTGCGCGGCTGCAGCGTCCGTAAAACGGGCAGATGTCGGGCGCCGGGTCGATCGGGCTGCGCGGCTCGCCCGGGAGGCCGATCCGCTGTTGCCGTCCGCAGGAGCCGATCTTTGGCACGGCCGACAACAGTGCCTGCGTATACGGGTGCGCTGGTGCTGCAAACAGCCGCCCAGCCGGCCCGCTTTCGACGATATGCCCGAGATACATGACCAAGATGCGGTCGCACAGCAGCCGCACGACATTAAGATCGTGGCTGACGAACAGATAGGAGAGGTCGAGCCTTTGCCTCAGCTCGGCGAGCAGTTGCAGGATCACGACCTGCACCGATACATCCAGGGCCGAGGTCGGCTCATCGAGTATCAAAACCCGCGGCTCGACGGCAATTGCCCTAGCGATCCCCACCCGCGCTTTCTGCCCGCCCGATAATTGATGCGGAAAGCGGGTCAACAATTCCTGCGGCAGCCCAGTCAGTCGAGCAGCCTCCTCGACCCGAGCGCGCAGTGCCGCGTGCGAAAGCCGGCGCAGGCGGAGCAACGGATCGGCAATGGCCCGAAAGGCGGTGAAGCGCGGGTTGAGGCTGTCGGTCGCATCCTGGAAGACCATTTGGATCTGTGCGCGAAGCGGGCTGCGCCCGAAGCGCCGCGCCGGTACCGCCGAGATTTCCTCGTCTTCGAGCTGGATCGTGCCTTCGGTCGGATCGATCAAGCGCGCGAGGAGTCGCGCAAGGGTCGACTTGCCGCAGCCCGACTCGCCGACGAGCCCGACCGTTTCGCCGTGCCCGATCGCAAAACTGACGCCGTCGACCGCGTGCAGCAGAGAGGCGGCCGCGCCACGGCTCACACCCCGCATCTTACCCATCGGGTAAAGCTTGCGCAGCCCCGTGACTGCAAGCACCGGCCGGTCGGCACTCATAGCGGGTGACGGCAGGCGAATTGCCGTCCGTCGGCCGCTGTCAGCCGCAAGAGCGGCATCTCCTGGCAGTCGGACGTGACGCGCTCGCAGCGCTCGCTGTAGCGGCAGGCCGGCAGGTCGGCGCGGCGCAGATCCGGCAATGAGCCCGGGATCGCCGCCAATCTGCCGAGGTGGCTGGCTTCGGCTGGTGTAGCTGCGATCAGTTTCGCGGTATAGGGATGGCGCGGCGCTGCGAACAGCAGCGGGGTCGGCGCCATCTCGACCAAATGGCCGGCATGCATCACCGCGATACGGTCGCAATATTCAGAGGCCAAACCGAGATCGTGCGTGATCAGCAGGGTCGCCATGTGTTGCGACGCCGCGAGCTCGGCGATCAGATCCATAATTACCGCCTGCGTCGTGATGTCGAGACCGGTCGTCGGCTCGTCGGCGATCAGCAGCGCCGGCTCGCATGCCAGCGCCATTGCGATCATCACCCGCTGACACATACCGCCCGATAATTCGAACGGGTAGGCGGCGGCGCGCCGCTGCGGGTCGGGGATGCGCACTTTCGCCAGCATTTCGACCGCGCGCCTTGGCGCTTGTGCTGCGGTCACATTGCCGTGACGGATCAGGATATCGGCTATCTGCCGGCCGACCGGGCGGATCGGGTTCAGTGCGGTACGCGGGTTTTGGAAGATGATCGCCAATTCGCGCCCGCGCATCTCGGCCATCGCCTTCTCGCCCGCCTGGAGCAGGTCGAGGCCGCCGAACACGATCCGCCCCGAGGTGATGCGCGCGGCCGGATCGAGGATGCCCATGATCGCGTACGCAGTCACCGACTTCCCCGAACCGCTTTCTCCGACCAGCGCCAATGTCTCGCCACGCCGCAATCCGAAACCGATGCCGTCGAGCGCCTGCACGGTGCCGCTGCGGGTACGAAACTCGACCGCGAGGTCCTCGACCGCGAGTAGCGGGACCGGTTTATTGTCGGGGCTCATGTGCGCCGCAACGGGTCGACGATGTCGCGCAACCCGTCGCCCATCAGGTTGAAGCAGAAGACGGCACCCATCAGCACGAGCCCGGGAAATAGCGCCACCCACCATTCTCCCGAAACGATGAAGTTCGCGCCCTCGGCGACCATGATGCCCCATTCCGCGGTCGGCGGACGCACGCCGAGGCCAATGAAGGAGAGGCCGGCGGCATTGAGGATCGCATAGCCCAATGTCAACGAAACCTGCACGACCATCAGTGGCATGATATTGGGCAACAGCTGTGCCAGCACGATTCGCGCCTCACCATTGCCACACAGACGCGCCGCCTCGACAAATCCGGCATCGCGTCGAACATTGGCCTCGGCGCGGGCCAGCCGAGCATAAATCGGCAAATTGATGATGGCGGTCGCATAGATGATATTGGCGACACTGTTGCCGAGGGCGACGACGATACCCATCGCCAACACGAATAGCGGGAAGGCCATGATCGTGTCCACGACGCGGCCAACAATGCGATCGATCCAGCCGCCACAGTAGCCAGCTGCGAGCCCCAGCAGAGTACCGATGCCGAAAGCCAGTGCCACCGAGGTCGCCGCAATGCCGAGATCGAGGCGGGTGGCTACGACAACACGAGAGAAGATGTCGCGGCCGAGCTGATCGGTGCCGAACCAGTGGGCAGCGGAGGGTCCAGTCAGTGCCAGTGCCGTGTCGCTGGCGAGCGGGTGGTAGGGCGCGAGCGACGGGCCGAGCACTCCGCACAGCACAAACAAGAAGAACAGGGCAAAGGCGAAGCCAGTGACCGGGTTTTCGCCGAGCACATAACCGGCATGGCGCAATGCCGCCGTCATGCTTCGAGCCGCACCCGCGGGTCGACAAGGCCGTAGACTATGTCGATGCACAGATTGAGCAGCACATAGAGCAAGGCCATCATCAGGACGAAACCCTGCACCGAGGCGTAGTCAGACGCGATCATCGCCTCGACGGCGTAGGAGCCGATGCCCGGCCAGGCGAACACCTTCTCGACCAAGACACTGCCGCCGATCAGAAAAGAGCACACGATCCCCAGAGTGGTGATGACCGGCAATACGGCGTTGCGGAAGGCATAAACAAAGACGATGCGCCGCCGCGGCAGCCCGCTCGCCCGCGCGGTCCGGACGAACTCGCTGCCCAATGCCGCCAGCATTGCCGCCCGGGTGATGCGGGCCAGTGGCGCCAGCGAAAAGATCGCCAAGGTCGCCACCGGCAGAATCAATTGTGCCAGCGACGCTCGGAACGCATCGAGGTCGTGCGCGACCAGGCTATCGATCAGATAAAAACCGCTCCATCGCGGCGGCGCTGTGGAAAACACATCGAGCCGCCCGAGCGGTGCCGGCGCCCAACCCGCGAGATAATAGAAAAGATACACCAGCAAAAGGCCCGTGAAAAAAGTGGGCAATGACACGCCGGCGGTGGTGATGATGCGGCAGGCATGGTCGACCAGAGAGCCCGGCCGGGTCGCCGCGGCAACACCCAGCGGCACCGCAATGGCGACCGACAGGCAGAGCGCGGTCAGACCAAGCTCCGCCGAAGCCGGGAGACGGGTCAGCAATTCGCTCAATACCGGCTGCCCGGTAGTCAGCGAAGTTCCGAGATCGCCGTGCGCGAGCTGTCCGAGATAATCAAGAAACTGCGCAGGGAGGCTGCGGTCGAACCCCATCTGGTGCCGGATTTGCTCGACTGCCTCCTGGGTGGCTGCTATACCGGCGAAATAGACGGCAGGGTCGCCGGGGAGAGCTCGGGTCAACAGGAAGGTCACGACGATGACGCCGGCAACGCTCGGCAAAGCAGTGCCGAGGCGGCGCACTACAAGCATCACTGGCGCGCGCGCCCCGCCTGTCGCTGTGACCGATGATTGAAGCGTCGTTGCGGTCACGTCTTCGCCAATGGCCGGTAGTCGAGCCGGCGGTGGAACCAATACTGGTAGCCGGTCACATTGTTCTGCATGGCGACATCGAGGAACGGATCGAACAGCGGGATACGCGGGACGTCGGCGAAGGCCAAGCTGATGAAGCCCTCGATCTCCTCCTTGTACTTCTGCGGATCCTCTTCGAACCGGGCGGCATTGATCAGCTTGTCCATCGCCGGGTTCTGGTAAGACATTGTGTTGAAGAGCGAGTTTTGCCCGTGATAATTCCAGAAGAAAAAGTATTCAGGGGTGAGGAGCCACCCGCCAAAGAGATTGACGACCATCGGTAGCGTCTTTTTGGCCAGCTCGGCGCGCCAATTCGCTCCGGGTATTTTGCTGAGCGCGACCTTGATCCCGATCTGCGCGAGGCTTTCCTGGACCAGCACGCAAATCGGCTCGTTGGTGACGGCAATGCCGAGATCAAAGGACAGCGTCGTCTCGAACCCGTCGGCCAATCCGGCTTCCGCGAGGAGCTGCTTTGCCTTGGCGAGGTCGGTGACATAAGGGGTCGGCTGGGGCCAGACGGGGGCGGAAACCTCGGCGGGGCCGCCAAACATCGGTACGCCGCGGCCGAACATCGCCGCATCCATGATCTTCTGGTACGGGATCGCATAGGCGATCGCCTGGCGCACTTTGAGTTTGTCGAATGGCGGGGTCTTCACATTCATGTCGATATAGACGATGCAGTTATCGATCGGCGTGCCGACCACTTTCAGCTTCTTTTCCTCCGCCAGTTCCGAGACATCCTTTGGCGGCAGATCGAAAGAGACATCGGCATCGCCGCGTTCAATCAGAGCGCGCCGGTTGCTTGGCGACGGCACCATTCGCCAGATAACCCGCTGGATCTTCGGCAGGGATCCCGATTTCCACTCGTCGAACCGGCGGTAGACGAGCTCCTGGCCGGGCGTCCATTTCTCGATCTGGTAGGCGCCGCTTCCGGCCTCGTTATTCTTTAGCCACTCCATTGCCCACGGGTCTTTGTCGGTGGCGTGCTGCTTGGCGAGGCCGGAATTGAAGATGCCGATGGTCGGGACCGCGAGATCGGGAAGGGTGAGTCGGTCCTTGCGCAAGAAGTCGATACGAAACGTGTGGTCGTCGACGACAACAAACTGCTCCGGCTTCTGCATCGAGCCTGCGGCCATCTGGAAGGTCGGGACACCGCCAACCGTCACCGCTCTGTCGAGCGACCATTTGACGTCTTTGGCGGTCACTGCGGCGCCGTCGTGGAACTTGGCATCCTTCCGCAGTTTGAAGGTCACCGACATGTCACCTAGGTCCCATGATTCGGCGAGTTCCGGCTGGAACTTATCAGAGTCGTAATGATCGTTGCCGTTGGCGTCCTTCTTGACCCCGTATGTCATCAGCCGGTCATAGGTATTCCACGATGCCTCGGAGCCCTGCAGGTTGGTGCCGACACCCATCACGTCGAGATTGTTTGGCCCGTTCTCGGAAACGATCAGCAGCGTGTCTTTGCGCGACTGAGCCCGGCTCGGCCGGATATGAGCGCCGGTCAAGCCTCCTGCGGCCGTCGCCGTTGTGAGTTTCAAGAAATCGCGTCGCTTCATTGCCGTGACACCCCTTCTTGGCCTCGACATGCTCACAGCAACCGGCATGCCATACGGAGGCAAAGCATTTTTGGCGAGTGATCGGGCAGAATTGTTTAATCAGCAGGCAATCATGACCCGCTTTGCCGGTTTTGCGAGCCGGTTGGGGCACAATAGGCTGCGAGTAGGAATCCGCGCCCAACCGCCGCCCAGAACTCTCCACAGGTTTTCCATCGCGCTGCGTTTTTGCGCCTCGATGCCTTCAAGCACGGTCCGTGCGCTGCCAGACGGCGGGCACCGTCATCGGTCTCATCTAGTAGTCCCAGCGCCTGGCACGAATCCTGCTGCGGCATCTCGAAACCCCGCGCAAGAGCGGCCGAGATCGACCACAGCGCTATCACCAAGCTTAGTTCGGAGGCATTTGCCCCGTTTAGTGAGGTCGGGGGCGGAGATGAAACAGACCGTCGAGATCGTTGGTGCCGGGATCGCAGGACTGACCACGGGTCTCGCCTTTGCTCAGAAAGGCTGGCGAGTACGCGTCCACGAGCAGCGCAACGCGCTGTGCAACCGGCGCGAGGGGATTTTCGTTTGGGAAAATGGGTTGCGCGTCTTAGACGCGCTCGGAGTGCTGACCCCGACAATCGCTGGAGCTGGCGGCTCAGCACGATACGAGAGGCGCAATCACGACGACAAGACGTTTTCGAGCGGCCGTCTTGGTGGCGATCTTCGGCTTTATGTGGTGCTCCGTGAGACTCTGGTGAGCACGCTCCGTGACGCGCTGGTCGAAACCGGCGGCGAAGTCGTGTTCAACTCGCGCGCGGTCGCGGCGCAGCCCGAAGGCTGCCTGCACCTTGCCGATGGCAACACGCTGCACGCCGACCTCGTCGTTGCCGGCGATGGCGCGAACTCTTCGATCCGGGACAGCCTCGGACTACTGAGGTGGCGGCGCCCCGCCAACCAATACGGCTATTGCACGGTGATTCCGCGCGAGCGGAACGAGCACGACGCAGAAGCAGAATGCACCCATTACGAGTACTGGAATGGATCGCGGCGACTGCTCTATGTGCCTTGCTCAACAGATTGGGCGCATGTCCAACTAATCTCGCCGATGGACGACAGTCCGGGCAGCACAGCCTCGGTGGACCGCCGTTTCTGGCGTGAGTTGTTCCCTGCTTTAACCGGGATCGTCGACCGCCTCCCCCACGAGTGCGACGGGGAGCGGTTTGAGACAGTTCGGCTAGAGAGCTGGTCGAGCGGCCAAGTGGCGATCATCGGCAGTGCCGCAACTGCGCAACCGCCCATTCTCGGCCATGAAATTGGCTGTTCGATGGCGTCTGCTTACGCGTTGGCGCAGATGGTAGACAGTGCAGGTGATATTGTCGGCGGTCTTGTGCAATGGGAATTGTGCGAGCGCCCCATCACGCACTGGATACAGTGGCTGGCGCATTGGTACGCGCAAATGGCGTTCCTGCCGACGGGAGCTCGGATTGCCGTATTGAAAACGATCGACGCAAGCGAATGGGCGAAGCGGCGAATCCTGCTTGCGGGAGTCTGCCGAGACGTAGCTGCGCCAGGTCGATTGTCGCAAGCCGCCCCAGCAGACACATTTGTTTATCCTCTCATCCATTAAGCCTCTGGGCTCGATCTACATATGCCAGCGCCGGATATGGTTCGGCTCTTGCACGAATGAAGCAAAACGCGGCTTGTGCACCTGGACCAAAGGAACAAAGGCATGACTTCTCAGAGCGAAAACGAGCTTCTGACTCGCGTTGGCCCCGGTACCCCAATGGGTAAGCTAATGCGCCAATTTTGGCTACCGGCGTGCCTGTCGTCCGAACTCACGGCCGATGGCGACCCGTTGCGCCTGATGCTGTTGGGTGAGCGCCTGATCGCCTTCCGCGACAGCGCGGGCCGGATCGGCGTCCTCGATCACCGCTGCCCGCACCGCTGCGCTTCGCTGTTCTTCGGCCGCAACGAGGAAGGCGGTTTGCGTTGCGTCTATCACGGCTGGAAGTTCGACACCGCCGGCAACTGCCTCGATATGCCGAACCTACCGGCCGACCAGGACTTCCAACACAAAGTCAAGGCCAAATCCTATCAGGTGTCGGAGCGCGGCGGGGTGGTGTATGTCTATATGGGCGAGCGCGAGGTGGTGCCGCCATTGCCGGCAATCGAGGCCACGCTGTGCCGCGAAGAGGAGACTAACATCTCCTGCGTCATGCGCGAGTGCAATTGGCTACAGGCCTTGGAAGGCGACCTCGATACCTCGCATTTCAGCTTTCTGCACACTGGCAAGGTCGAGCTCGATGACATCGACCCCGACCATCTCGAGCGGTTCCAGCTGATCGATCGCGCACCGCGCTACCATGTCAAGACGACCGATTGGGGCACGATGTACGCCGCTTATCGCCCGGCCCAGCCGGGTCATCTCTACTATCGCTTCGCCCATTTCGCATTTCCCTTCTGGACATTGTTCCCGAATGGACCGTTGACCGACAACATCTTGACGCAGGCTTGGGTGCCGATGGACGACACCCATGTGATGTCGTTCCAATTCAATTGGAAGCACAAGACCCCGGTGCTCAGCCGCGACAAAACGGGCGAGCCGCTGCCGCTTCTCGCCCGGACTACGGAGACCCTGCCGAACACCACCGACTGGTTCGGTCGGTGGCGCCCGGTGGCCAATCCGGACAACGACTATCTGATCGATCGCGAGGCCCAGCGCACGATCAGCTACACCGGCATCGGCGGGGTCTTTCCGCAGGATTCGGCGGTGACCGTCAGCATGGGCGAAATCTCCGACCGCACGCTCGAGCATCTGGCGCCGAGCGACCGGATGATCGTGATGACACGCCGGCGGCTGATCGATGCCGCACGGGCGTTGCGCGACCATGGCACCATCCCGCCGCTCGTCGATGATCCGGATATCAGTTACGCAATTCGCTCGGGCGATTTGATCGCGCCCGAGGCCCAGCCCTGGCTGGAGGCGTACGAGCAGACCCTGCAGCGGGCGCGGCATCCGGCTTTGTTGCAGGCCGCGGAGTAAAACCAGGCGCCGCCGTGGCCATCCTAACGGAGGTTCCTGCCGCTCCCGTCAGGATGGCCGAGGCGGAGCACGCCAGGTGGCACTCGCGTCTCGGCGGGCAAGTGATATTGCCGTTTGGTTTTGCCGCGCTCGCGACAAAAAGCCGCCAGAACGCGCTCCGACCCGGCGGTATCAGTGCCGAGCGCAAAGCTGACGAGCCCGCGCTCGATGCGTATCGAGCGCAATACGAGCTGGCGCGGTTGAAGCGCCGGGCGTCGAACCAGACGCGCCGCAGCGTCCGGTCGAAGACCTGCCGAGGGAGGCGCTGATAGGTCCGGAATGGGTCAAGCGCGGCTGTCGTCGCCAGGTTGCAGCAGGCGATGGGGCAATCATGATCAATTTCCAGTACGCACGAGCTACCGACGTCGCCGACGCGGTGCGCCAGATTGCTGCCGATCCGAGGGCGAAGTTCATCGCCGGCGGCACCAACCTGATCGATCTGATGAAGGAGGATCGCGGCTAAGATGTTGGGATAAGCGCCGCAGCGGCAGATGTTGCCGCTCATCAGTTCGCGAATCTCGTCAGCGCTCCTTCGCCTTGCCCTCGGCAATCAGGCCGGCGGCCGAGCAGATCTGTCCCGGCGTGCAGTAGCCGCACTGGAATGCGTCGTGGTCGATGAAGGCCTGCTGCAGTGCATGCAGCACGCCATCCGCCGCCAGGCCCTCGATCGTGGTCACTTTGGCGCCGTCCTTCATCACGGCGAGCGTGAGGCAGGAATTGATCCGCCGCCGGTCCACCAGCACCGTACACGCGCCGCATTGGCCGTGATCGCAGCCCTTCTTGGTGCCGGTCAGATCGAGATGGTCGCGCAGCGCATCAAGCAGGGTCGTCCACGGCGCAACCTCGAGATGCGCCGTGACACCGTTGATGGTCAGCGCGATCGGAATCTTTTCCGGCGCCGGGATGGTTGACCGGGCCGCCGTGCTTGTTCGCGACATTTTACGTCTCCGCATGTCTCGAAGAGGCTCACAAGCCAACGCGCGACAACCCCGATCCTATCCGCAATCCAAGCCGCACTGTCGAGTTCGCGAAGACCGAGGCGCCCCTTTCGACCTTAGCTGCCGAATAGCGTCCGCAACATGATAACGCGCGGGACATCCTCGCCAAAGCCGGCCGATATGGCACACTTCAGACGAGCTGATCAGTGTCGAGAAGGTCCGATTGTTGGCGTTGAGCGGGTGCGCTCACGATCGGCCTCAACCGACGCGATTGACCCGAAGCC
>Ga0209648_10006466_pt1 | contig 10087 bp, 10 predicted proteins | sample GraSoi2013_115cm_FD_185830 | JGI IMG/M metagenome (GOLD analysis project Ga0209648, IMG submission 185830) | Grasslands soil microbial communities from the Angelo Coastal Reserve, California, USA - Sample 9_17_2013_115cm (SPAdes) (version 2) | ecosystem: Environmental > Terrestrial > Soil >...
TCGGTCGCTGACGTCGCGACTGTCCCGCTGCAGGATGTGGTGGGCCTGGGCAGCATGGCACGCATGAATCTCCCCGGCACGGTCATGGGAAACTGGAAATGGCGATATCGCCCGGGTGCATTGAGCGGCGAGTTAAGCGCACGGCTTCGATCCCTGGTCACACTGTGCGATCGGTAGGAGAAGTCACCAGCAGGAGGATGCCATGGACCAACCACCACGCACGTTCTGGCAGATTTGGAACATGAGCTTCGGTTTCCTAGCGTCAGGAAATTCGCTGACACTCCCGCTTGTGCGTGCGACTCACCCTCCCCAGAAATAGTCCACCTCTCGTCCCTGCACACTGCCATAATTGGGCTGCCCGTCCGCATGCGGATTGACGGTCTTTGCATTTCGTCTTGGAGGTCTCATGGAAGCCAAGCCACTCGTTCCCGCAGCGCAGTATGTGCGCATGTCCACTGAACACCAGCAGTATTCCATCGCCAATCAAGAGGCTGCGATCCAGACATACGCACGAAGCCATGGATATGCCGTGGTATTAACCTACGCAGACGCTGGGAAGAGTGGCCTCGCGATCAAGCATCGAAAGGAGCTCCGACGACTGCTTCATGACGTCACCAGTGGCCAAGCTCGGTACAAGGCGATTCTTGTTTACGACGTGAGTCGCTGGGGACGCTTTCAAGATGTTGATGAAGCAGCGGCCTATGAGTTTCTTTGCAAAAGTGCGGGTATACCGGTGCGCTACTGCGCAGAACAATTCGATAATGATGGATCACTGCCCAGTTCGATGATGAAGGCCATGAAGAGAACGATGGCGGCTGAATTTAGTCGTGAATTGGGCATAAAGGTGTCCGCTGGGCAGCGCCGTATCGCACTCCTCGGATTTCATGTTGTGGGAAAGGCGGGCTATGGGTTGCGACGCATGATGGTGTCTGCAGATGGTCGGAGGAGAGTGGTTCTAGAAGACGGCGAGCGAAAGGCGATTCAGACTGATCGAACAATCCTGGTGCCCGGCCCGAAGAAAGAGGTCGCCTGCGTCCGCACAATCTTTGGACTTGGGAATTCAGGAAGGACTCCGACGGAGATCGCGAAAGAGCTAAATCTTCGCCACATGTACTTCTTGCATGCACAACCTTGGGATCCTGCAAATGTCTACCGCATCCTGACGAACGAGAAATACGCTGGGTGCAATACATACGGGAAGACGACACAAGAGTTGGGCTCGCGTAGCCGAGTAGTCGAACCCCATCTTTGGACTACGAATCCTGACGCATTTGTCTCGATTGTAAAGCGGGTAGTATTTGATCGTGTTCAAACGCTCATCAAAAGAAGAGCGTCACACCATGAAAGGTCCGATGCGTACTTCATCGAAGGAATGAAGAGGGTATTGGCTCGTGAAGGAAGATTGACAAAGCGAATCCTAGAAAGAAGGTTTACGTTCAGCAATGCGTACTACCAGCGGTTCGGCTCAGTCATGAAGGCTTATGAATTAGCGGGGTTCGTGCCGCCGCCCGCAACGGTCAAGTTGATCCACACGCAGAGGCGGATAAGGTTCTTGAGGAGTGATTTGTACAATAGACTGAAACAACTCTTTTCCGACCGCGTAAGATTTATCAGCCTCCCAGGACAACAGTTTCGGCAAGTAGTGGAAATAGACGGAAGCCTCAGGGTTTCTATTTACCTCTGCCGGGTGGTCGACAACACAAGCGCGGGGGAACCCGGTTGGCTTTTGCGTGTGCGTGCTCTGGAGAAAGATTTCCCTGCTCTGATTTGCACTCTGGATCAGTCGTCTTCTAAGTTGGTGAATTTCTACGTATTTTCCTCGCTTGCGGACACCCCGAAGTACAGAGTGCTTCGACAGAGTCAAACCTGGCTGTCCGCCGGACGCAAGCTCGGGAAGTTGGATGACTTTTGCGATGTTGCGAGGGAGGTCGCCTCTCGGGCTCAGAACAACGAACTCTACAGAACCGTGGACGACATCCTAATAGGCGTGGATACCTACATGATAACGCTCGGCAAGAAGGAAATAGCCCTTGGGCCTGTTGGCTCAGCAATTTTTAATATGTTGGCCCTGAACGCAGGGCAAGTGGTTTCCCGAGATCGGTTGCGGCGATCGGTGTCTGGAAAACGTTTCGATACACACAACTTCAATTCGCACATAAATAAGTTGCGCGCCAAGCTTGGAGCGGAGGCTCGGAGACGCATCCAGACGGTTCCGGGAATAGGCTATGTGTATGTCTCACCTGACAAAAATGAGGAAAGCGGCTGGAAAATGTCTTCACAATGGCACGTGTAAAACATGACTGGTGTGCACTGACGCAGGGTTTATACGCCTGCCGTACCGCCCCTCAGGGCGCTCTAGATCTTACAGACTCCGCAATCCTAGATCGACGCCCGGTGCGTACACGCGGATGAACTGCCCCGAGATTAAAGAGTTTCTAAGAATGTGCCGATATAGGGATTGGAGGACTCTATGAAAGTCGATTTTCCGAGGTTTGGACTGGAACCACCGGATAACAGCAAGACGGGCCGAGTGGGGCAAACCGAGGCTGGGGGGACCGGGGCCAGCAGCACGGCAGGTCTCGACCAGGCCCACTTCTCCTTCGATCAGGTGCAGTCCCTAAAGACCAAGGTTCTGGCGCAGCCAGAGATTCGCGAGGCCAAGGTCCAAGCGCTGCAGCAAGCGATCGGGAATGGCGAATACTCGGTTCCCGCCAATAAGTTGGCCGATGCGCTGATCAGCGAATTGAGTGGCGTTTAGGCTAGCGGACTCAGCGGGGGAGGGTATCGAGAAACCGGGGGTAGGCATCAAAGATATTTTCGTCACAAACTCGTGTGACGACGCTCACAGCCAAAATCGTGCCACCAGCATGATACTCAACGCGGTATGAGATTCGTGGACCAGGCGGGGCTAAATTCCTTCCTCAATGATGCAAGGCGGCATCATGCCGGGCTAGAATACGAACTTGCCCGGGTCTGTATGGACTCCGAGAACTCGGAGAACGACGAGCGTGCAATTCGGGGTGCAATTGTGGAACTGGACGACCTCATCTGTTCCACGACACGTCGCGCCTCCTCTCAAAACACTAGTCGTGGACGCATCGCTCTGGCCAAAGCCTCCAGAATGAATCGGTGAATCGGTGTCCTCTTGGAAAAGAGACTCGATTCGGCTCTAAACCTGCTTTCAGCCCGTATCTTTCCTCATTCTCACGATCCCTCGCCTGCGCCCTCTCTTCTCTCGCTAGCGCCGCCAACTCGCAGGGCGCCCCAGCGCGGGACATGCTTGTCTGACCTCACCGTCTCAGAAGGGTCCTAGTGAGCTTAACCTTTCTTGCCCCATCATTCCGCTGTTGTCTTATCCCACTCAAGACTTCCAAGAATAGACTGGCGTTTGGAATCCGATGCCCCATTTTGAATAGGCTGGAATCAATCGAGACGCTCGCTGTCGAAGGCAGAGAGAGAGCAGGAAATAGATATAACTCCCGATAGGCGTCGTTTTTCGTGTTCATGAGGCTTATAAGGACGAGCGACTGGTTTTGACGCCTGTCCGATTTGACTCTCCAGCGCAACTGTCCGGAGGCGGTCTCAAAGCACAGACAAACACGAACTGCGATCTTCGTACCCCCCTTGAGGCGCAGCCACTTCCGGTAACGCCCCCCTCGGCTTTCAATTCGCACTCTCTTGGGAAAAAGATCCTGCAATTCCTGCATCAAGCTCAACTGAACTTGTTGGATTCGGCACCGTGTCTCAATATTGCGAGAATTTTCCATCTGGTAGCCAACGAGTTCGTAAGCGCGACTCAGGCTGCCGAAGCGGAGGCGATACCCACCCGCCGGAGTCGCACCCTTGGTACCCCGAATCAGTTCTGCGGTCAGCTTTCCCTTGGCGCGGAGGATGGACCTGAGTTCCTCCAGAAGTTGGTCATTGGACTTGTTGCGGGTGCGACCGGCTAGAGCCTGTTTGGCCGCAACAAAGGTTGCATCGTCGATTACGGGCTCGAAGGCATGCGGAGTTACGATCCACTGACAGGAAGGCACCTTCAGCTCTGTGGTTCGGAGCTTCTTGGAAGTACGCCCATACACAATGGCTCCGTTGTACTTACGATTAGTGAGTATTTCGCGCACTCTATGGTGGGTCCAGCTTATCGAATTAGGACATTGCACACCCCTCCGATTCAGATCAGCTGCAATCGCAACGAAAGTCATCCCACTAACGATCAGCATTTGATAGATCTGCCGCACGCACGCGATTTCATTATCAGGGCCAGGAACAAGAATCACCCGATCTGTTGCGAGGCTCTTTCGTTCACCTCTTCTGAGCTGCTGCTTGGGCCGTCCATCTGGTGACAGGAGCAGTCGTCGCAAGCCGTATCCTGCTGCTCCGCCGGCTCGAAATCCAAGTTCAGCGATCCGTTTCTGTCCGGCAAAGGATTTGAGTCCCAGTTCGCGGCTGTATTCAGCAGCCATTGTTCTCTTGAGAGCCTTCATGATGATGCTGGCTGCTGTTCCATCATTGGCGAAGGTTTCTGAGCAATAGTGCACGGGAATCCCGGAATGTTTGCAAAGAAACTCGTAGTGACCCGCCTCATCAACATCCTGGAAACGTCCCCAACGGCTGATGTCGTAAACCAGGACTGCCCTGTAGACAGCCCCGCCCTCCATCACGTCGTGCAGCAACTGCCTCAGACCCGCCCGATTTCTCAATAGCAATCCGCTCTTAGCCCGATCAGAGTACGTTTGAATGATCGAAAAACCTTGGGCGGTTGCATACCGCTCAATAAAGTCGCTCTGGTTGTCCAGTGAATAGCGCTGATGGTCTGTGGAGACACGTAGATACTGCGCAACTGGAACTCGCGCGCACGCGGTGGGCATAATTTCTCCGGTGTTTTGCAGTCAGAGCGGATGAGCGACCCATGATAGCATCGTCCTCACATTGCACTTCACACCCGCGCTCCCTGAAAGAGGATCGGATGACTGGTGCCGGATCGCCTATTCCCGCCGCTCAATACCTCAGGATGTCAACCGAGCACCAGCAGTATTCTCTGCAGAATCAAAGTGCTGCTATTCGCGCCTATGGGGAGAGGGAAGGTTTTGCCGTAACTCACACATACAGCGATGCAGGAAAAAGCGGGGTTGTGATCGCGAGGCGCAACGGCCTCCGACAACTGCTCAACGACGTTGTCAGCGGAGCGGCTAAGTACAAGGTCATCCTTGTCTATGACGTAAGTCGCTGGGGTCGATTCCAGGATGCCGATGAGGCTGCGCACTATGAATTTCTCTGTCGAGCAGCTGGAATCCAGGTTCACTACTGCGCCGAGCAGTTCTCGAACGACAATTCGCTGTCGAATTCGATGATGAAGGCACTAAAAAGGGTCATGGCTGGCGAATACAGCCGAGAACTGTCCCTCAAGGTCTACGAGGGCACCAAACGGATCTCACAGGCCGGGTTCAGGACAGGTGGCACGCCTGGTTATGGTCTTCGCAGAAAGCTGGTCTCAGCTAGCCGGGAGCCCAGATGCATCCTTGCGAACGGTGAAAGGAAGTCGCTTCAATCTGACCGTGTTGTCCTCGTACCAGGACCGGATCATGAAGTAGGTTGCGTGCGAGAGATCTTTCGGTTGTTTACGGAAGAGCGGAAATGGCCCGCTGCCATCGCTGCTCAGCTGCAGAGGAATGGCGTTGCATATACCGGGGCGAAGAGGACAGATTGGTACGCCGCAGCGATTAATCGTCTTCTCAAGAATCCCAAGTATTGTGGCTGTAACGTCTTTGGACGAAACACGCAGCGGCTACAAACACGCCGAGTTCCCAATGCACGTAAATTCTGGACAATAACGAAGGGCGCATGGGAGCCGATCGTCGATGAAGACACCTTTGACAAGGCCCAAGCACTCTTTGCAAGCCAGACCATTTACAAGGCGGACACGGTACTGCTGTGTGGCCTGCGGCGTCTACTCGAAGAACGGGGTTCCGTTTCGGAGAGTCTGCTCAACGATTCGTCCTACCTTCCGTCAATCGGGACCTTTCAGCGTCGATTCGGAAGTCTTTCGGAAGCCTTCGAGCGGATCGGCTACCTCGGGTCAAGGCTGGGGAGGACTCGAGTAAGACGAACGGGACGCGCTTTACGGGATCAAACTGTGAGGCAAATCATCGCCAGAGATCCAAAGCGTATCGCCATAGTTCAACCTGATGGGCACTGGCGCCCAAGGCTTCGAGTCATGGGCTTGTTGGTGTCCCTTTACGTCTGTCGCTGCACGGAAGACGATGGAGAATTTCGCTGGATTCTTAACTCCGTCCCTCGCGAGCGGAAATGTATTGCTCTGATCGTTCGGCTCAGCACTGGGAATGACAGCATTAAGGACTTATTCGTAGTCCCCAATATTCTGGGTCACAGCCGTTTTAGGTTCACGAACGACGACCCTTGGCTGCGACGGGGCAAGCAACTTGCCTCGATTGGAGATTTTGTTCCGGCAGTCGAGATCATCAACGCTCGGCGCAAGCACCGAAATGCCTAGTGGCCTCATCGAGACCTGCGCGATTTGACGCAGACGAGGTTACGACCGACTCATTGCGTCGGTGTATGGTCAGGTTTGCTCCATAGCCCAACTCTAGTTCGGTACTAATGGCTTTATGATCATAAACAACCAGCCCTGGCAATGGAACTGGCGCCGATACGCGTCAACGCCGTGTCTCCCGGAGTCGTACGGACAAACCTATGGCAGAGCATGAGTGCAGCAGAACGCTCAGTCACTACTTGGAGTCTCTCAAGTCCTTCGACCGACTCGCATGTGGCACCTCAACAAGAGTGGCAACATGACGCCGGGTAGCCCGTCATTCGCCCGGAATCGGCGTCATTCGGCTTCGTTCCATCAATCCGTCTTCATGCGCCAGCGACTTCTTATCTCTCTGGGCGGCCGAAGGACTCTCCGCAATCGAATCCGAGCGAAGCTCAACGAAGAATGATGCCAACTGATACTCCCTTTTTCGAGATGAAATCAGGTAGAGGCCGAGCAGCATTCCAGGACCTAGAGCTATCAGCGAGGCATCAATCGAAGGAGTGAAAAAACTGACGGCAATTCGGGAAGGCGCAGAAGAAGCCGCTCGGCCCCTATATCTGAACCGGAGCTCGATTCCGAGTGGACCGTGACTCAGCACAATTTCGGCAGGGGCAACGACTTTCCTGATGTGGTCGCCGCTCGTCGCCGATTTCTGGCTGATTCCATGCCAGTTGGCAGTAAACAGTCTCACGGAACGTTTGAGAATTTGTCCCTGACGGACTGCGGAATACCCTCCTCTAAGCGCCGAGAAAGCCATTCTTGCAGTTTGGAGGTTTGGTGCGAAGAACGGAACTGCAACCCAAGCCGCTGCTCTTTCGCCCAGCAGACCGTAGATTCGAGCGCAAACTGAAGCTCATCACGCACCAGAGTGAATTGCAATTGCACCTGGTCGCCAGGTCCTAATGAGGCGGCCGTGGTGATGGACATTCCGCCCTCGCTGACGTTGATGGTGCGGCCGTGGACTGTCTGCATGGCTGTCCTAAGAATTGCCACTGGAGCCTCGACCGGGCAGCGGAAGTAACGGCGCCTCTCTCTTACGATCAACCCGTAGGCAGCTTTCAAGCTCAGGTCGATCGATGCGGCGGAGAGAGGTGTCCGTAATATGAAAGTTGAGCCGGCCTTAAATGCCTCAGCGGCTTCAACCTGGCTATCGCTGACGGTAAATACCACGGCATGTTCATTCGAAGGAGATTGGCGTGTCCCTTCCAGGACTCGCCCAGCCTGGCTCCCGAGCCGGAAATCAACAATTACAGCTTCAAATTTGGACCGCTTCAGCCGCTCTAGAGCGGAGGAAACCTCAGCACATTGCTCGACAGACAACGCGAATCGTTGCATTGAATCGCTCAGTTGCTTGATCGCGATCGGATCATCGCACACGAGCAGAACTCTTCCAATGAACGCGGAAGATGCCGGCGGATCCATGTCATTCATGCCAGATAGACCTCTTGCTTGCAGATATCGCTGATGGGGACTTGAAACCCTGGATCTGGCCTGCGCAGCTCCTGGACTCTCCGTCCCGGACCAGGAGATGCTCAACTCGGAACACTCCTCAGGGACCCGACAGCAAACGAGGGACCGAATGGAACCACGGAACCTCAACACATGTTGAACATTTCTCTCAGCGGACTGGGTTCTCGTGTAGGATCTGGAGCCCGACAAGTGCCGAGCTGCCGAAAGACCGGCGCTGTTGCCGGAATGCCGTCAGTCTAGCCTAGGACCTAATGACCGCGGCGAAACTCAACCCTCTGTAGAATCACAGGTTTCCAGGGATTCATCAGAGTTGGTCAAGAAAATGCGTACCAATTAGCACTCGTCTCAGCGAACTCAGGAGAGCCTTGAGGGTGATGAAAGGGGACAGGCAAGGGCACGGCGTTAGGGCTCCGCATAAATTACGCCAATTTCTTACTAATCTAGCAGCCATACTTATCGGGCCATCTAATCTAGCAGCCATCTTTACCGGGCCATCCGATACAGGAAGAGCCACGAAAAAGCAAATCCAGCAGCTGGGAGGAGGGATCATGGACCACGGGCGAATGGTCTCCCAATTCTATTCACATCAGCCGGTCGGAGTGGAGGTGAAAGAACTCGCCTTCCGCTTCAGAGAAACAACCCACAACATTGTCACGGCGTTAGTTTTGCTGGAAAAGGAGGGTTGGGCTAGTCGTACTAGGCTTGCCGGATATTGGACATTGCGCGTGTCGCCCCAGAATAACAAGGAGTGTTCACCAGCCATGAAGAACAACGAAGAGTCTAAGCATGAAGAACAGTTGCCCCACTCGAATAAACTAAGTCGGAAGAAGCATTACGAGGCTCCAAAAATTACGATTCTAGAACGGGATCAGGCGAAAGCTCAATTGGTTGCGAGAGCCCTGGCAGGAGATCGCGATGCCCAAGACCTGGTAGAGCTCGTATCTAAGACTAATTTAAATGTGGCGAGAAAGTAGTATGCGAGTCAGACAAACATATCGGCTGCTGTTTGATGCCAATCCTCAGCCCCTGCGGGTCGTGGACGGCCATTTTTTTAGTTTTGATGTGTGAGCGAGAGCCTCGTTCAAAAATGAACAGCTTTGAGAATATTCCATGGACTAGAGTGGCAGTAGTCGTGACAAGACGAACTTTGTCTGGTTTCAACCAGGGTGCGGTATCTCCAAGTCTACACTCCTGCGATGCTGGTGCACGAATCACGAATACTCGAAGTGACCCTCTTCGGGACGTTGCAGAGCGATCTAAGCTTTCTGGATTTCAGTTTGCGGTTACCCGGTGTTATGACGATCGCGGACGAGGTGGATGCACAGTTCACACAGTCGGTGGGACAACTACACGGAACTCATGAACCCTATGGCAGCTTAGTCTTTGACAATGATAAACCTCAGCTTAGTCGCACGTCTTCGTTCGGCAGAGTCGTTGCTCAGCCTGCTTTGGGAAGATACTTTAATGGTTCTGCCCCCTTGATGGGTCCCGCAATCAATTTCGACCTGCCTCGAGCCTCCCGCCTGCGCGATTTCGCGAACCTCCGCCAACCCTGGTTCGTGGGCCTTCTCTTCGCCGCCCTCGTCTTCGCCCAGGCGCTCGGTTTCCTCGTGCTCGGAACCGGCCGGGCAGGCCGCGGTCTTGCCGAATCCATTCTCGTTCTTGTTAGCTTTCTCGCACTCGCTTGCGCCTGGAATGCATTCCGTCGCGCAAAAGGCATTACCGCCCTGTTCTGGTTTCTGTTCGCCGCCGTCCAGGTTGTCTTGCTCGTTCCCACCGCCTTCCAGACCTACGACACCCTGTTCGACCAAGCCATCTTGTCGGATTCGACCTGGCGCCTGCTCTACTGCCTGTACGGCGCTCCGATCCTGATGATGCTCTTTCTTCCGGAGAACCACCGGCGCGCACGTGTAAAGTCCGAGATCTTTCTCGATCTTTTTCAGGTCGCGATCGTCGTTGCCCTCATCTACTCCACGTTCTTTTTTCTCCCGGTGGAGCGGATGTTGCCCGCCGATGCGCTCCTGCACAATCTCAGCGTCAGCAACGCGCAAAGCTTGCTCCTCC
>Ga0209648_10006468_pt1 | contig 10087 bp, 5 predicted proteins | sample GraSoi2013_115cm_FD_185830 | JGI IMG/M metagenome (GOLD analysis project Ga0209648, IMG submission 185830) | Grasslands soil microbial communities from the Angelo Coastal Reserve, California, USA - Sample 9_17_2013_115cm (SPAdes) (version 2) | ecosystem: Environmental > Terrestrial > Soil >...
TTGTAGAAATTATCTTCGCCGACAGCTTCCATGATCTCGATGTTGGCGCCGTCACATGTGCCCAGCGTGAGCGCTCCGTTCATCGCCAGCTTCATATTGCCGGTGCCGGAAGCTTCCATGCCGGCGGTAGAAATCTGCTGGCTCAGGTCGGCGGCGGGCATGATGAGCTCCGCCAGGGAAACGCGATAGTCGGGCACGAAGACGATTTTGATCCGGTCGCGCGCGCGGCGATCCGCGTTCACGACCATGGCCACGTTATTGATCAGCTTAATGATCTGTTTTGCGGACCAGTAGCCAGGCGCGGCTTTCCCGGCAAAGATATAGGTACGCGCCGCAGCCGGCTCAATACCATCGTCCACCAAGGTTAAGTATTCGTGGATGATGCGCATCACGTTCAGCAGCTGGCGCTTGTATTCGTGAATCCGCTTGACCTGCACATCGAACATGGATTCAAGATCGATGGGGATGGACGCGGCGCTCAGAGCCTGGTCCACTAACCGTTCCTTGTTGCGGCGCTTGATCTTCAGAAATTCATCCTGGAAGGCGGCGTCTCCCGATAGTTTCTCGATCCCGCGGACCTGCTCCAAGTCGGTGACCCAGCCTGGCCCCACGGCGCGCGTAAGCAACGCGGCCAGTCCCGGATTGGCCTTCAAGATCCAGCGGCGCGGCGCAACTCCATTGGTCTTGTTGCTGAAGCGCAACGGCCAGAGAGCGGCAAAGTCCGGAACCAAGCTGGTCTTCAACAACTCGGTGTGCAGCTTGGAAACTCCATTGATGGCGTGGCTACCCACGATGGCCACATGCGCCATGCGCACTTGTTTCTCCGGGCCTTCTTCGATAATCGACATGCTTTGTTGCTTGCCTACGTCCATGGGCCAGCGGCGACCCACCACGCGGAGGAGCTGATGGTTAATGCCGAACATGATCTCCATGTGGCGAGGCAAAACCCGCTCCATCAACGACACCGGCCATCTTTCCAGGGCCTCGGGCAACAGCGTGTGGTTGGTGTAACTGAGCGTCGCCTGCGTGATCTCCCAGGCGCGATCCCAGTCAACATCATGCTCGTCAAGCAACAGCCGCATCAGCTCGGGCACACACAAGCTGGGGTGAGTGTCATTCATCTGGACAGCGACTTTGCTGGGGAAATCATCGAAGCCGGAGTGGCTTGTCAGATACCGCCGCACGATGTCTTGCAGCGAGCAGCCGACGAGAAAGTATTCCTGCAAAAGGCGCAACTCGCGGCCGGACATCACCGAATCGGAAGGATAAAGCACGCGGGAGATGTTTTCCGACGCGATCTTCTGTTCCACGGCGCGAATGTAGTCACCGCGATTGAAGATCTCGATGTCGAAGTCCTGTGATGACCGTGCCGTAAAAAGCCGCAGGTAGTTGACGGTCTCGCCGCCCAAGCCGGCTACGGGCATGTCACTGGGTACGCCGATAAAAGACCGCGAACCAACCCAGCGATGGCGGCGATTGCCTTCTGAATCGCGTGAGTATTCGACGCGGCCATAAACCTGAACCACACAGAGTTCCTGCGCGCGCTCGATAAGGAACGGCGTTCCTTCCGACTTCCAAAGATCGGGCTTTTCTCGTTGATGTCCGCCAACGATCTCCTGTTTGAACATGCCGTACTCGTAGTCGATGCCGTAGCCGAAGCCAGGCATGCCCAGCGTAGCCAGCGACTCCAGGAAACACGCCGCCAGACGGCCCAGTCCGCCGTTGCCCAAACCTGCATCGGGCTCGACTTCCAGCACGTCTTCCAAACGGACGTTCAGCTCGGCGAGCACGGCGCGCGATTCTTCTTCCAGTCGCAGATTGCACAGATTGTCGCTCAGCCAGCGTCCCATCAAGAATTCCAGGGACAGGTAATACAGGCGTTTGGCGTCGCGCTCGCGATAGCGTTGCTCGGTCTTGAGCCAGCCTTCAATCAAGTGATCACGGATCGCCAGAGACAATGGCTTGAACAGCTCGCGGGGAGTCGGACTGCCCCACGGACGCGCCAGGGTGTAGCGGATGTGTCGCAGAATGGAATCCCGCAGCGTCTCGGAACTGCAGGCGATGTTGTTAAACAGGTCGGCGGACATTCTCTAGATTCTTAGATGCTGGAAAAATCGGCGTTACGTTTACCAACGCCGGCATGGGCTGAAGAGCGTGTGTGAGGACTGCCTGACACATCCAAAAGGCGTCATCCCGAACCCCGTTAGCGAGGCCTGCCGAGTAGGGGTGAGGGACCTTGCGTCTGTGGTGGAATCGAATCACACACTGGCCAACCACGAGGTCCCTCAGGGCTACTCGCCCGCTGAAGACGGCGCGGGCTCGCTTACGCCCTTCGGGATGACGATTTCTAGTTCTCACACACCCTCTAAAGCCCAATTTATTTTCGTGCTGATTCGGCACGACTTCGCGGCCATCGCTCTCCCGCTCTGCGGGATCGCTCCGGCTTAACGCTAAAGTTCCTTCGGCTTCGCATGCTCGCCTCGAGGACAGGCTGAGCCCTGTTACGTGTCTTCTGCTCACAAAAGTTTATTTTTCCACAAGCTGTGAAGCCGTGCCCTTTCAAGGCCTATTTGTGAGATGGCTTCCAGCTAAAAGCCTCGCGTAGTATGACACAGCGAAGCGGGCGCAGGCATCGGTGAAAAACCCTGATTGTTGAATGAACGGGAAAAATGGGCCCTTAGAACGTAAACGACAGACCTCCGCGCAGCGAGCGAGCCGACTGAACCATGTACACGTTCCGGCCGTCGGGTCCAGCCAAAGGCAGATAGCCTTGGGCCAGCACGTTGCGAAGATCCAACAGCGCATCCATCTTTCCCCGAATGAGGGACGTGCTGGGAAGTGGCTGGCGAATGAAGACGCTCAAGTAGGGATCCGTTTGCCCGGGCGATGCGTTGAACGCATCCACCATCGAAAGCGCGATCCCGTTTGTCCACTGATAGGAAGCGATCCAGCGCGTGCCCGAGACGGGCAGGTAACCGGAAAACTTGGTTCCAACCGAGTGGTGCCGGTTGTTGGCCAGCGACTGAGCCAAGTTCTGCCACACACCCGGATTGGACTCTGCGTCGATGGCTCCGCCCGTCGAGTAGTCGATGGTGGCGCTGAGATTTTCAAGAATCTTGCGCTCCACTACCACCCTGGTTCCGGTAGTGCTCAAGGTGCCGCTGTAGGCATAAGAAAACGTTCCCGAGTAGACGTCAGGCAGCACGTCATCGGAGTAACTGGAAGGATCACCGGCGCCGATGAGCACCGCGTTGCGCACGTGATCCAGATAGCACGCTACTTGCACGCTGGTCTTGCCGAAGCGGCGCGACACCGAGAGTTCCTGATGCTGGGCGCGCTCCACGTTAGGATTGCCATTAGCCAGCGACATCCTAGGACCAGCCTCGGATAGATCAGTTGGCGCCGAATCGAAGCCCTTCGCCGCTCGCGTGTTGGGCTCCGCAGTGGCATAGCGATATTCGACAACGAAGTTCGGCGAAAGGTGAACGCCAACTGAACCATAGGGACGCAGCGCCATGATTCGCCGGGCAAAGTCCACCGATTGTAGCGCCGCCCCGTAGTGCAGCTCAACGGAGTCGCCCAGGGCCATCGTGTCCGATGTGTTGATCTCCATGGCCGCATAGGGGGAACTTTCGACGACCACGCCCGGGGCAGCAAAGCGGCGGTAGGTTACTGTGACGGTAGGCTGGGAAATGTCGCCGAAATCGTGCGAGTAGGAAGCCCGCAGCACTCCAGCCGGATCACCAGCGGCAGCTCCAATGTTGCCGTCGAAGATAAATGTGCCCGAGGAGAACAGTGACTTTTCCAAAGCGAAGGCCGTGGTCACGTCGCCGGCGCTACCAAACCCTTCGGCTTGCGATCCGGCCATGAACGCGATCCTGGCTTTCACGCTGCGATCTTCTTTCTTGGTCTCGGAGACGGGTCGGGCCACGGCAAGATCCGCGTCATGATCATTGGGCGGATCAGTCAAGCGCAGCACTGGCCGGTTCATGGAGCGCAGAGTCCAATGCCAATCATCGGGCTGGGTATGCGCCGAGCGGCGCGCGGGCATCGACTGCAAGGCGTCGGTTAGGGCACTCAAGGTCACATTGACCAGGACCCGCGTGCCGGCGCGCAGCGCCACGTTCTCTCGCAACGCGGGAAGAAATGAAACCGCTGTGACTTTGATCTGATAGGTGCCGGGCAAAAGATTGTCGGCGGAATAATAACCGTGATCGTCCGTAAATACGGTAGCGCCCAGCGCGGCCGCTGAGGTAAAGACCTCAACCACCGCGCCGATTTGCGGCACGCCAGAGGAGTCTTTCACCGTCCCAGAGATGGCCCCAACCTTCGCGGCGAACATGGATGTCCCCGCTAACAAAACGACTAACAAACTTCCGAGTTTACGGGCCATACCCACCTCGAAAAGTGGAGCCCCCACCAATTACTGGACCGCGAACTTCGCGGTCGGGGCAATGGTTTGCTTGGAAACCTGGTCGTTCACCTTGATCGTAACTTGATAGATGCCGGGTACGAGTTTGCCGGGAGCCAGCGTCTTGGCTAAAGTCAGCTTCTCTCCCACGTTCCCCATCTGGGCCGTCGATTCCGTCAAGTCTAGCACGGGTTGGTTGGTTGCAGTGTTCACAACTTGATATTCCACGGTCGCCGACGGCTTTTTGGTCTGCTCATCCACGCCTAGGTTATACACCTGCATCCAGAAACTGACGCGCTCCTCTTTCTTAAACGACATTGGCGTCTTGCCATCGGTCGGGGCTACGCGGGGCCTAACTCGGTTCGTGCCGATGACGAAATTTCCGGTGCCAATCTCTCTGGCTGGAACTTGGCTCAGCTGATCCGCCAGGATCAGGGTGGAGGAGGAAAGCTTCTCTTCATTGCTAAAGTCGGGAACATTGTAACTCTTGCTGAATACACCCACCTTGTCCCCGTTTACATCCTTGGCCACCACGTTCAGGCGGTAGAGGCCCGGGCGCATGGGTAGAGCGGCCCAGTAGAGCGCGGTGTTGTTAATCTCTTTCTCCAGCAACTCCGGCGGAACGTCCTTGTGCAAGGTATCGGAAAAAGGCTGCACAATTTTTCCCGAGAGCGTGACGAATTCTCCGTAGACGCTGACCACGGCCCGCTGGATCCCTTCCTTGTTCGTCCAGGTCAGGGACCGCAAGGGGATCTGCAAGGTGACCGGCACCAGGACCGTATCCGACGTCAGCTTGACGAAGTCCACGCGCACGTCGAAAGGAAGAGGATTCGTGCGCAGGGTGGACTTCACCAGTTCCCCGCGCAGCTCGGTCTTCACCTCTGGAGCGCGGTTCAGCTTGGCGAATGTCTCCAGGCGATCGAATTCTTTGGTGCCCAGATTCTGGTTGAACGGTCCCGATCCCAGCGATTCAATGCCACCGCGAAAGCGGTCGGCCTTGCTGGCCTGGCCCATGGCTTCCATGTCGGTGAGACCGGCGTTAGGCACATGCAGCAACGCGTCTTTCTTGGAGCGGTCCATGGTCATCTCGTAGGCGCCGCAGCTGCAATCGTCCACGAATTCGATTTCTATTTCCTGGCCAATGCCTTCCAAGTAACGGTACCGCCACACTTCAAACGGATAGGTTTCCGTCTGGCCGCCGCCTTCTTCCGCAGGACGCTGATAAGGACCGCCCATAGGATGGGAGTCGATGCTGTCCGGCTTGCCGTACATGATGTAGATGCGCCCGCGATCAGTGTTTCGGCCGCGGATGCCGGCGGCAAAACGTTCGTCGGCATAGACCAGCCGGCGGTAGTGTTCTTCCTTGAACTCGTTTTCCGTAGTGTCCGGTGTGGGATCGCGCCGCTGCCAGAACTGTTCGATAAAGTTGTCTCGCTCGGCGTTATTGCTCAACTTTTTGAAGGCCGAATTCTCTTCATCGGTGATGATCCAGCGAACATCGTCATCCAGCCACTTCTTGTACACCTGGCCCATCTTTTCGATCTTGGCGGCTTTGGTGTTGGGGCGCTTGCGGTTGAGGGGATTGTCGTCGGCCTGTCCCGGTTGCGCGGGTGCGGCTGATGCAGGTGCGGCTGATTTGGAATCCTGACTGTCTGCCGACTTGGTCGTCGCGGCGGAGGCGGCTTGCGGAGTGTCTTTGTCTTTGTCTTTTTCCTGCGCTTGCAGAAAGAGACAGCCAACCATCACCGCTGCACAAATCATGAATAAGCGATAAAAACCAGGATGAACAGAGCCCACCGCAACCTCCTAGCAGAGGAACACAGATAGTAAAATTCTAAGTCTTTCCCGGCCTGAGAAGCAAGGATAGGCCAGGATTTTCTGTATCGGACCGTTGCCGCCACGAGGTTGCCGTCGACGCGCATCGATAGCCTGAAGCCAGTTTTCGCCTCGCATCCCAGATGCGGTCCCTTCCCTGGGAGAGTTGTTGCAAACAAAAGGGATATCGCTCTTTACTGGACTGTCTCTGGACTTCTCGACAAGCCCTAAGTCTGTCCATTTTTGCTGTTTCTTCGGCTGCCAACGGACAGATCGGCATGCGAATCGGAGCGTCGCGACGATGAGAAATGTCGTATCGCGAAGCTAACTAGATTGAAAAATGTAAAAATGCGCCGCCCCGGCGAAATAAGGAACCGACAGGACCGTCTGCTAGAGTGTGCAGTCGAGAACTGACTAGGCAAAGTGTCGTTCTTCAACAAGATAAGGTTATAGCAAGAAGCGGTGCGGCCCCTGACTGTTTCCGGTACGGGCCGTAGGAACTCCCACTTGCCGGTTGAAAGTCTGTTTATAATCTGAGAGGTTCACCTCCTCGAAGAAATAAATATAGAGGATGAGTCCCCGACCGCTTGGGAACTCCCACTACGTTAGTGGCGTATATATAGAATGAGTACTCCTGCGGTGCGCACCGAAAGGGTTCATGAACTTTAAGAAGATAGCCATCATCGTCGGAATCATCATTTTGCTTGGCGCTATCGTTGGCTTCACCGTCAGCCAAACCCAGAAAAATGTGGTCGCGGTGCAGACCGGTAAAGTGATGAAGCAGGATATTTCCTCCGTGGTTACGTCCTCAGGGGAAATCAAGCCCTTGAACTATGTCAACGTGGGCGCGAACGCCATGGGCCGGATCGTGCATCTTTACGTCAAGGAAGGCGACAAGGTAAAGAAAGGACAGTTGCTGGCGCAGCTCGAAAATGTGCAATCCTCTGCTGACGTTGAGCAGATGAAGGCCACCCTCGCCAGCAGCCAAACCGACGCCTTGGCTTCAGAAGCCGGCTTGAAAACCGCCCTGGCGCGATCCAACAGCAGCCATGCCGACCTGGCGCGAGCCAAGCTGGACTATGAACGAGCTGAAGGCCTGTTCAAAAGCCAGCTGATCTCTCGCCAGGACTACGACGCGAAGAAAGCGACCTACGAGGTGGCCCAGGCTGTCGCCGCGCAAGAGGAGGCGGGTGTCGCGCAAAGCCGGGCTCAGGTGGATTCCGCCCACGGACGCGTGAGCCAGGCCCGCGCCCAGCTGATTCATGCCAGCGACGTGCTCAACAAGACCACCTACACCGCTCCCTACGACGGCGTGGTAACAAACCTACCCGTGCACGAGGGTGAGACCGTGGTGATGGGTATCCAGAACGCTCCCGGCAGCACGCTGATGACTGTTTCCGACATGGCGGTGGTGACGGCCGAGGTTCACGTAGACGAAACCGACATCGTGAACATCGCCAACGGCCAGTCTGCCGAAGTCACTATCGATGCGATGCCGGGCCAGACCTTCAAAGGCAAAGTCACGCAAATTGGCGACAACGCCATCGTCCGCTCCACCGGCCTCTCCACCGCGCAGAGCACGGCGAGCAGCCAGGAAGCCAAGGATTTCAAGGTAGTCATCACCTTGGAAGCGCCGCCCAAGACCGCTCGCCCCGGGCTTTCCGCGACGGCCAAGATCACTACCGGCTCCGAACGCGACGTCCTTACTATTCCCATCCAGGCGCTGACCATGCGCGATAAGAACAACCTGGAAGAGAAGAAGGGGAAAAAAGGCGCTAACACGGTCGCTGCGGCCGCACCGCCGGCCAAAAAAGAGGCGCAGGACGTCCAAGGCGTGTTTGTCGTCACGAAAGCCAAGAAGGCCGAGTTCCGCGAGGTCAAGACTGGGTTGACCGGGACAACCGATATCCAGGTGAAGAGTGGGCTTCAAGAAGGCGACGAGATCATCACCGGCAGCTACAAAGTGCTGCGTAACCTACGCAATGGCGCCGGAGTGAAAGTGGATAATTCCGTCGTGAATAAGGAGCCGTCGTAAAACCCGGTGGGGGTTTCAGCGTCTAAGTAGTAGGAATTTTTTTTCGCAAGGGCCAAGAGTCAGGAGAGAAAGAATGGCAACCGAAGTCGCCGACATTTCCCAAAGCATCACCAAAGCTCCACCGAGCAATTGCATGATCTGCACCGAGGAGCTGTGGAAGACCTACGAAATGGGGTCGGAACAGGTGCACGCTCTGCGCGGCGTGAATCTGAACATCAACCGCGGCGAGTATGTCGCCGTCATGGGTCCTTCGGGTTCGGGAAAGTCGACTCTCATGAACCTGATCGGCTGCCTGGATACGCCCAGCAAGGGACGCTACTGGCTGAATGGAAGCCTGGTCAGCGAGCTCGACGACGACGAACTGGCCCGCATTCGCAACAAGGAGATCGGCTTCGTCTTCCAGACCTTCAACCTGCTGGCCCGCGCCACTGCGTTGCACAATGTCGAGCTACCTCTGATTTATAGCGGCACCAGCGCCGAAGAAAGGATCGCTCGCGCCAAAGGCGCGCTGGGAGCTGTGGACCTGGCTGATCGCATGAACCACAAGCCCAATGAGCTTTCCGGCGGGCAGCGCCAGCGCGTCGCTATCGCCCGCGCCTTGGTCAACAACCCGTCGATCATCCTGGCCGACGAACCCACCGGCAACCTTGATTCGCAAACCGGCGCCGAGATCATGACGCTCTTTGAAGAACTTCACAAAAAAGGAAACACTCTTGTGCTGGTCACCCACGAGGCCGATATCGCCGAACATGCCCACCGCGTCATTCACATCAAGGACGGCGTGGTCGCCAGCGATGAGCGGAAGAATCGGTAAAATTTGGTAATTGGGTAATTTGGTAATTGCGTAATTTGAACTGCCCCAATTGCATACGACCGACGCTGTCGCAGGTCGAGCAATTACTCAATTACCAAATTACTCAAATACTAAATCTGTTTAAGCCCATGCACGGGCTCTCTTGTTCCTCAAGGTCCTCCAGGATAATCGCAAGAGAGGCTGCTTTCTCCTGCACGAGTTCGTGGTGGTGCCCGACCACTTCCACTTAATCATCACGCCAGCAGAAGACGTTCCTCTGGAGAAAGCTCTCCAATACGTCAAGGGCGGATTCTCGGTTCGCGTCAACAAGGAATCAGGTTTCCAGTCTCCAATCTGGCAGGAGAGCTTTACCAACAGAGAGGATTATGAACGCCATCGCGACTACACGCATAACAATCCCGTGAAGGCCGGCTTGGCAAAGACGCCGTCAGAATATCCCTACTCGTCCGCATCCCGGGATGGAGCTTGACCCAACGCCACCGGGCTAAAGAGGGTGTGTGAGAACTAGAAATCGTCATCCCGAAGGGCGTAAGCGAGCCCGCGCCGTCTTCAGCGGGCGAGTAGCCCTGAGGGACCTCGTGGTTTGCCAGTGTGTGATTCGATTCCACCACCAACGCAAGGTCCCTCACCCCTACTCGGGCGCTGATGACAGCGCGCCCTCGCTAACGGGGTTCGGGATGACGCCTTTTGGATGTGTCAGGCAGTTCTCACACTCGCTCTTTAGCCCGTTTCCTAAAGATATCCTTTCACGGCCCTAAAGGGCCGTTCTTCCACCATTTTTTCGCGCTGAAGCGCGAAGAATGCTTTATGGAAAAATGTTTTATGAATGCGCCTATACTCATCGGCCTCTTGGAGTCAAATTCAACGACGCATTTCCGCGCTGAGCATGATTCCCAACAGCGCCTCCATTCATCGCATGGTCCGCAGTGGCGAACACGCAGCCAGGACATCGTTGCCGCGGTGCCTTACGTCAGCCGTTTGACTTAGGCCTTCCCCACAGCTACACAGGCAT
>Ga0209648_10006470_pt1 | contig 10086 bp, 10 predicted proteins | sample GraSoi2013_115cm_FD_185830 | JGI IMG/M metagenome (GOLD analysis project Ga0209648, IMG submission 185830) | Grasslands soil microbial communities from the Angelo Coastal Reserve, California, USA - Sample 9_17_2013_115cm (SPAdes) (version 2) | ecosystem: Environmental > Terrestrial > Soil >...
CGCCAAACGTGCGGAATTCCCGCGGGCGCCCTGCCTGTTAGTTTCGCGTGAGATGAACGGTCGCGGTGAGCTGCACGCACTCCAGGCCGGCTGCAGCGCGTGCCACGTTTGCGTCGACCAGGGGATCATCCCCGAGGCAACTCCCACGTTCGCCGGTGCCTGGGGCGCACCCTTCTTCCTGGTCGGGCAGGCGCCCGGGCCCGTGGAGCGCGAGTCGCGCCGGCCCTTTTCCGGTCGCGCCGGCAAAGAGCTCGACCGGTGGATGGTGCGGGCTGGTTTCGCGAGCCCCGAGGAGTTCCGGCACCTCACCTACATCGCCGCGCTCATGCGCTGCTTCCCCGGGCGCAACCGCGCCGGGAACGGCGACCTCAAGCCCCCGCCCGCAGCGGTTGCCAACTGCTCTCACTGGCTCGACTCCGAACTGCACATCCTCAAGCCAAAGGTCTTGATCCCCGTCGGGCAGCTCGCCATCGCCCGCTTCCTCGGGCCCGGTCGCCTCGAGGATCGGATTGGCCATCGCTTCGGCGAGCGGCCCGTGATCGTTCCGCTGCCCCACCCCTCGGGCCAGAGCCGCTGGCTCAACGACCCCGCGAACCGCGACCGGCTGGCTCGCGCGCTGGCGCTACTCGGTCAACTTCGCTCAAGCCTTGCGCCGGCGCGGAGAAGGCGCTCCAATAGCGGCGGCGGCACGGCAACCGCCCCGCGTTGAGCGGGCCGACTCGGTGGCGATGAGGAGAAAGGCGTGAAGTATCTGCTCGTTTATTACGGTGGGGGCATGCCGGAGACGCCCGCGGCTCAGGCTCGCGTCTTGAAGCAATGGGAGACGTGGTTCACGAAGCTGGGACCCGCGGTGGTGGACGGCGGCAATCCATTCTCCGGGGCGGTCAACAAAGTGAAAGAGGACGGCACGATAGCAAAAGGCGCGATCGGCAAGCGCGCGACCGGCTACAGCATCCTGGAGGCGGCGTCACTGGACAAGGCCTCGAAGATGGCGAAGGGCTGCCCGATCATCAAGAGCGGAGGACAGATCGCCGTCTACGAAACCTTCAACGCGATGTGATCCGTCCCCGCTGACGGTTGCCATCTTTTTTTGCTGAGCGGGCGGGCGGGCGCGTCACCATCACCGGTGGCGATGCCCGCCACCTCGCGAGGTCGCTGAGAGCGCGCATCGGAGAGGAGATCGAGGTCATCGATCCGGCGGGCTACCTGCTCGCCGTCCGGCTTGACGCGGTCTCAGCCGACAGGGTCGAAGGAGAGGTCGTGTCGGAACGGCCGCACCAGCCTGAACCGGCAGCCCGGATCACGATCGCGATCGCCAACGTGCCCGCGCCTGCGCTGGAGCTCGTGCTGTCCCGCTGCACCGAGGCAGGCGCGTATGCCTTCCACGTCTTCCAGGCCGAACGCAGCGTCGCTCGTGGCGCAAAGCCCGAACGATGGGGGACGATCTGCCGCGAGGCGGCGATGCTCGCCGGGCGGCTGCGCATCCCTGAAGTCGACGCGTTATCCACCCTCGAGGATGTCCTGAACGTGAGTAAGCATGCGGTGATGCTCGCCCGGGACGCCCCGCAGCCGCTGGCCAGGTTGACCGCTACCCGCGACCTCACGCTGCTCGTTGGCCCCGAGGGTGGATGGTCCGACCGCGAGCTCGCCGCCGTCTCGGTGAAAGCTAGCCTGGGACCGCGCAACCTACGCGCCGACACCGCCGCGTTGGTAGGACTGTCGGTCGCGCTGGCCGCTCGCGAATAAGGTCCAGGATCTCCCGGCAGGCGAGCTTGGGAACCGCCCGCTTCCGCTGTCGCTTCGGAATGAGATAAGATGGAGCATGGGATGGCGGAGCGCATCGTTCAGGGGAGTTTCTCGCCCGACCGGCTCGCCGAATCGAGCGGCCCGATTTCCCTGGACCTCGCGGTTTTCACCCTTGTCGGCCGCGAGCTGAGCGTGCTGCTGACCGAGCGCACAGAGTCGCCGTATCCCGCGTTCTGGGCGCTCCCCGGCGCCTTGCGCCGCAAAGGCATCTCACTCGACGCTCAAGCCCGGTCCCTCCAGTCCGCGGTGACCGGCACCGATGGCGGCTGGATCGAGCAGCTCAAGACCTTCGACCGGCCGCAACAGGTCGACTCAGGCGGTCGCATAGAAGTCCCCGGACGCGATCCTCGCGGCGACGTCCTTTCGGTGGCTTACATCGCTATCGTCCCGAGCGCCCTCGCCGAGGCGTGCGCGGAGCGCAAGGGCGAAGGCGAGCAGCTCTGGCACCCGGTGCGGCGCCTGCCGGTGCAGATGGCCTTCGACCATCGCGAGATCGTCGACTACGCGGTGCGCCGGCTCCGCAGCAAGGTGGGCTATTCATCGATCGCCTTCCAGCTGCTGCCTTCTGAGTTCACGATCACCGAGCTCCAGCAGGTCTACGAGGCGGTGCTCGGTCTTTCGATCAATCGCGGCAACTTCTGGCGCAAGGTCGTGGACCGCGGCGTCATCGAACCGACCGGCAAGGAGCGCAACGTGCGCGGAAAGCGCGCCTACCTCTTCCGTTTCAGCCAGCAGCCGTTCGGGCTGCGCGAGGAACCAGATGGTTTCATCGAAGCCTGAGCGCTCGAGCCTGCGTTCGAGAGAGCTGGACGACCTGGTCGCCGCGGCGCTCCGCGAAGACCTTGGTCGCGAGCTCGGCGGCGCCGACATCACCACCAAGTACGTGGTCGACGCCGACCTCATGGGAGAGGCCCGCATCATCGCGAAGAAGGGTGGCGTTCTGAGCGGCGCCGACGCGGCCGCGCGCGTTTTCGAGAAGGTCGACCCGCCGTGCGACTACGTCGCAGTGGAGCCCGATGGCACGCAGCTCGAGCCCGGCGACGAGGTCGCAAAAGTCATCGGACCGCTCGCTTCGATACTGACGGCGGAGCGAACCGCGCTCAACTTTCTTCAGCGGCTCTCGGGCATCGCGACGGTCACGCGCCGTTACGCGGACGCGCTGGCCGGCTATCCGGCGGTCACGCTCCTCGATACGCGCAAGACGACTCCGGGACTGCGTTTTCTCGAGCGCGCCGCGGTGCGGGCGGGCGGCGGGCACAACCATCGCGACGGCCTCTGGGACGCGATCCTCATCAAGGACAACCACGTTGCGGCCGCCGGCGGCGTGACCGAGGCGATCGAACGAGCCCGGACTGCCCGCATGCCAGTGGAAGTCGAGGTCGACACGCTGGAGCAGCTCGACGAGGCGCTGGCCGCCGGCGCTGAGCTGATCCTGCTGGACAACATGAATTCCGAGCTCATGCGGCGCGCGGTTGAAATGACCGCCGGTCGAGCGCGGTTGGAAGCATCCGGCGGCATGACGTTGGAGGGGGCGGTGGAAGCGGCCAGAGCGGGAGTGGATCGCATCTCGGTTGGGGCTTTGACGCACTCCGCGCCGGCGCTGGACCTGAGCCTGGAGGTCACGAAGACGTGGCGGTAGAAGTTCTCAACCTCGAAGAAGATGCGGCCGCATACACCGGCCGCGCGATCCCTCGCGATATAGAAGGAATGAGCCAGGAGATTCGCGAGCTCGCACGCGCCCGCAATGCGGTCATCCTCGCGCACAACTACCAGGTGCCCGAGGTCCAGGACGTGGCGGACTACGTCGGCGATTCGCTCGGACTCTCGCGGCAGGCAGCCGCCACGGACGCCGACATGATCGTTTTCTGCGGCGTCCACTTCATGGCCGAGACCGCAGTGATCCTCAGCCCGACCAAGCGCGTCCTGATCCCCGACCTCGAGGCAGGCTGCTCGCTCGCCTCGACGATCGATGCGGAGCAGCTCACCGCGTGGAAGGCGGAGCACCCAGGTGCGGTCGTCGTGTCTTACGTCAACACGACCGCAGAGGTGAAGGCGCTCAGCGACTACTGCTGCACATCGGGCAACGCGGAGCGCGTGATCCGCGCGATCCCCGAGGACAAAGAGATCCTGTTCCTCCCGGACATGTTCCTCGGCACGTACCTTGAGAAGGTGACTGGCCGCGCCATGCACGTCTGGCCGGGAGAGTGTCACGTACACGCAGGCATCCGGCCGGCCGATATCGACATCGCGCGCCGCGCTCACGGAGACGCCGACCTGCTCGTCCACCCCGAATGCGGTTGCGCGAGCCAGTGCATGTACTTCAAGGCGAACGGCGACATCGACGCGGACCGCACCCACATCCTCAGCACGGAGGGCATGGTCCAGCACGCGCAGAAGTTCCCGACGCGCAGTTTCGTCGTCGCCACCGAGCTGGGCATCATGCACCGGCTTTCGAAGGACGCGCCACAGGGCCGCTTCTATGCCGCCAGCGAGCGTGCGATCTGCCGGTACATGAAGAAGATCACGCTCGACAAGCTGCTGACCTCGCTGCGCGACGACGTGTTCGAGGTCACGGTCCCGCAAGAGGTTGCCGATAAGGCGCGACTCGCCATCCAGAGGATGGTTGAGCTGTGATCGGGTCCCCCCACCCGGCCCTTCGGGCTGACCTCCCCGGCGAGCGGGGAGGTGAGATTCAGACCGACACCCTTGTGATCGGGGATGGGCTTGCCGGGTCCGCTGCGGCGATCGAAGCAGCTCGCATGGGCGCGTCGGTCGCGCTCGTTTCAGCGGCACACGGTTCCTCGGATCGGGCGCAGGGCGGGATCGCTGCGGCAACCTTGCCTGAAGATTCGCCTCGCCTTCACGCTCTGGACACGCTGGCCGCCGGGGGCGACCTATGCGACCCGAGCGCGGTGGCGATGCTCACCTCGGCTGGGCCGCCAACGGTGCTCTGGCTCGAGTCGCTGGGCGTCCATTTCGACGGCGGTTCGGCCCGCGAGGCGGCGCATTCGCTGCCCCGCGTGCTGCATCTCGGCGGGGACCAGAGCGGCAGCACCCTCATGGCCTTCATGCGCACGGCGATCGAGCGCGAGCCGGGCATCACGCGCTACCGCGCGCGGCTGCTGTCGCTCATCGTCGATGACGCCGTCGGAGGGGCAGTGTTTTCGGATGGCCTCGTCCTGCGTGCGGGCGCCACAGTGCTCGCGACCGGCGGATACGCGGGCCTTTTCGGGCGCACCACCAACAGCCGCATCAGCAATGGCAAGGGCATTCTTGAAGCGGCCCGCGCCGGCGCGCGCGTCGCCGACCTGGAGTTCATCCAGTTCCATCCGACCGTCTTCGACGGGCCCCACCCTTTCCTGATCACCGAGGCGCTGCGGGGCGCGGGCGCGATCCTGGTCGATGACGAGGGCGCGCGCTTCGTCGACGAGCTGCTGCCCCGCGACCAGGTGGCTCGAGCGGTGGCCGCTCATCGTGGCAACGCATTCCTCTCAGCGGTCCACCTCGACCCGGACCTTCTCCGGAACAGCTTTCCGAACTTCCTTCGCAACTGCCGCCTCGCCGGCATCGACCCGCTGCGACAGCCGGTGCCTATCGCTCCCGCCGCGCACTACACGATGGGTGGAGTGGTGACCGACCTCGACGGCCGTTCGTCGGTGGAGGGCCTCTATGCCGCAGGCGAATGCGCGCGCACCGGAGTCCACGGCGCCAACCGCCTGGCCAGTAACTCGTTGCTGGAAGCTGCAGCCTTCGGCCGGCGGGCGGGGGCCGCCGCGGTCGACGCTCAGAAAACGCGGAAGGCCGGCGGGACCAGGAAAAGGCCCTGGCACCGCGGAAGCTTGACGGTGACGCAGGTCGGGGAGGTTCTCGACTCTGCGGCCGGAGTCCTCAGGACCGGGCACGAGCTGAAGGACGCACTCGCCAAGCTGCGCTCAGGCGCTGTCTCCTCGGTCGCCGCGGACGCGGCCGGCATGGCCTCGATGATCTGCGCCGCCGCACTCGCCCGTCCAGCGAGCATCGGAGCTCATCAGCGCGTGGACGAACCGCACCGGATCGCTGTCTAGCGGAGCACGAAATACGCGACCCACGGCAACACCGTTCCGGTGAGGTCGAGGAGGCTGTGTAATACGGCTGCGCCCACCAGGTTGCGCGTGCGGTCGTAGACGACCCCGATCACCAGTCCGATGACGATCGCGACCAACACTTGTTCCATAGTCGGCCCGAAGGCCTGATAGGTCAGGTTCACCAGGTGCCACAGCCCGAATGCGACGGCGGCGACCACCGTTCCGAGCCGAAGGGACCAACCGAGCAGTTGCAGCTCGCCGCGCAATGAGCTGTTGATCGCGGTCTGAACCAAGCCTCGGAACAGGAGCTCCTCTGTTGGGCCGACGACCAGCGCAAGGAATACGAGTTGGGCTGTGAGCAGCGCCGGCGCAGGCAGCTGGACCGCTTCGGGCGGCACGCTGAACGCTTGCACCAAATTCAGGACGGCGGCCAGCAGCCAAAGTGCCGACCAGGGGAGGAGCTGACGCCATACCAGAGCACCAACCGGAAATCTCCGGCCGAGCCAGAAATACCAGGCCAGTACTATGGCGGCCAGCCACGCATGCGCTGCGTATGCCGCGACAATCCCAGGAATCCAGTGGGCCCGAAGCGCTGCGCCCGCGGCAAGTGTGCCAACCCCGGCCAGGCCCAGAGTGACGGCGGCATCCGGCCAGCGAAGCTGCCTGCCGCGCAAAGGGCTATCGCTTCAGGGCGCGGTAGGTTTCGACCTCCCCGGCGATCGCTATCACCGATGCGATGCCGAAGGTCAGCGCCCCCAGGACGAGTAGTCCCGCGCCCAGCGGGATGAACCACGCTGTCGCGGCCAGTCCGAGGCACAGGATTCCAATCGCCAGGACCAGCACGGCATAAGTCCTGAATCCTCGCCGGCTGGCCGCAAATCCGGGCGCCAGCTCCCCCAGGGGTTGCGAGGTCACCCGTCGCATGACGACGTCCGCCGCCCCCAACAGGTTGACGAGCAGGACCAGCCCCGCCAGGGCGAGCACGACGCCGATCACAAGGACGACCGCCACGCCCCGTATTTTGGTCGCCTCTAGCATTGCAGCGTGCCCACGACCCAGGACCGGGTGCGGAACTTCTGCATCATCGCCCACATCGACCACGGCAAATCCACGCTGGCCGACCGCCTGCTGGAGTACACCGGGTCGATCAGCTCGCGCGACATGCAGAACCAGGTGCTCGACTCGATGGACCTGGAACGCGAGCGCGGAATCACGATCAAGCTGCAGGCGGTCCGCATGACCTACCCGGCCAAAGACGGCAAGACGTACGAGCTCAACCTGATCGACACTCCGGGGCACGTCGACTTCGCCTACGAGGTTTCCCGGTCGCTCGCGGCGTGCGAGGGCGCCCTCCTGGTCGTCGACGCGGCGCAAGGCATCGAGGCCCAGACCCTCGCCAACCTCTACCAGGCGGTCGAGGCGGGGCTGACCCTGATCCCGGTGGTGAACAAGATCGACCTCGACGCGGCGCAGCCGGAGATGGTCGCCGAGGAGATTTCGGACGTCACCGGCATCCCGCGCGACCAGGTCATCTTCGCCTCCGCCAAGCAGGGGATCGGCACCGAAGAGATTCTCGAAGCGGTTGTGGCGAGGGTGCCGCCTCCGCACGGCGACCCGACCAGGCCGCTGCGCGCCCTCATCTTCGACTCGCACTACGACACCTATCGCGGCGTGATCACCTATGTGCGCGTCGTGGATGGCGAGATCATCCCGGGAACCAGGATCCGGATGATGAACACCGGAAGCGTGCACGAGGTCGACGAGGTGGGCTGGTTCGCGCCGCGGCCACGCCCGGCCGAGAAGCTGACCGCCGGCGAGGTGGGCTACGTGACCGCGGCGATCAAAAACGTGGTCGACGCTCGAGTCGGGGACACGATCACCACGGCCGAGAACGGCGCCGGGAAGCCTCTGCCGGGCTACCGGCAGGTGAAGCCGATGGTGTTTGCGGGGCTTTTCCCGACCGAGTCGGAACAGTTTGGGGACCTCAAGGAGGCGCTCGAGAAGCTGCAGCTCAACGACGGGGCGCTCTCCTATGAGCCTGAGAACTCGGCTGCCCTGGGTTTTGGCTTCCGGTGCGGATTCCTCGGCCTGCTCCACCTCGAGATCGTGCAGGAACGCCTCGAGCGCGAGTTCGAGCTCGACCTGATCACGACCGCCCCGACCGTCGAGTACGAGGTAGCGCTGAAACGTGGCGGAGTAATCACCATCGACAATCCGGCGATGCTGCCGGACCCCACCATGATCGATTCCATCTCGGAGCCTTACGTGAAGCTGTCCATCATCGTGCCCTCGGGCTTTGTCGGCCCGATGATGGAGCTCTGCCAGGATCGGCGCGGAACTTACAAGCACCTCGAGCACCGGCCTGGCGACCGCGTCGTGCTGGAGTACGAGATCCCACTCGGCGAGATCATCCACGACTTCTATGACCAGCTGAAGTCGCGCTCGAAGGGCTACGCCTCGATGGACTACGAGATGATCGGATTTCGGGAAGGTGACCTCGTCAAGCTCGACGTGCTAGTGGCCGCCGAAGCCGTGGATGCCCTGTCCCTCATCGCACATCGCAGCAAAGCGCAGATCCAGGGCCGCAAACTTGTCGAGAAGCTAAAGACGATCATCCCGCGGCAGATGTTCATGGTGCCGCTGCAGGCGGCGATCGGCGGTAAGGTCATCGCCCGGGAGTCGATACCGGCGATGAGGAAGGATGTGCTCGCCAAGTGCTACGGCGGCGACATCACCCGCAAACGCAAGCTCCTGGAAAAGCAGAAGGAAGGAAAGAAGCGGATGAAGCGGGTCGGTTCGATCGAGATTCCACAAGAGGCTTTCATGGCGGTGTTGAAGCTTGATTAGGATGCTGCGCTTTCTCGCGTCGGCTGCTCTGCTGGCAGTCGTCGTGAGCGCCTGCTCGATCCGTCCATCGACGGCAGGCAGCAACTTGAAGCCGGCCGATTTCTACGCCGCCAACCCGAGCCTCGCCGACGTGCGTACGCTGCTCGGTGACAGCAACTGGTGGCCGGGGCCCCCCTCGTTCGGGGTGCCGCCGCTCGATTCCGCGTACACGCCGTTCAACGAAAAGTTCCACGTCATCATGCGGTTCAGTCACCTGGGAACGGCCGAGACGTTCAACATCGAGTACACGCTGTGGAACTCGACGTCGTCCGCCACTGCGCAGATGACCAGCATCCAGTCTGCGTTCGGCACGTCAGCGAGCGGAGCGAAGGTGGGCGACCAGGCCCTCTATTACGGGTCGAAGACATCCGGGGCGGCTCCCTTTGGCACAGTGACCTTCGTTCGCGTGGGACAGGTCGTCACCACGATCACGATGGCGTTGAAGGACGCCTTTCCGACCGTTGCGCACCTGGGCAGGATTGCGGTCAAGGTCAATTCGCGGCTGAAGGACGTGCTCTCCGGCAAGGTGCACGCGAGCCCGCTGCCCGCGACCGACGAGTTGCTGCTGCCGCCGAAAGGACCTGATCTCACTCTCCTCGGATCGGCTGTGCTTCCCATCGAAGCCGTCGTAGTGATGCTGGGTTTCGAATCGCCCGAAGCGCTGGCGCGGATCCTGCACACCAGCGGCGTCGACAGCATCGTGTTCGGCGATTACGCGCTCGACGTCGACACGCACATGGAAGTTCGCGCCGGCGTGTTCGACTTCACCATCGCGAACGACGCCGTGACGTGGGTCGACGAGCTGCGCGGCACCCACCAGCTCGATCAGAACGGAATCGCGACCTTCTACAACGAAGGGTCGGGTGAGTATTTCAGCCTGTTCACCTCGGGCGCGAAAGCCGCCATCCTGGTGTGCCGGTCGACGTCGGATGCGGAGGCCGCGTCGCGAGCATGCGAGGCGCCGATGTCGCGGATCGGCCCCGCCTGGGGCCTCAATCTTTCCGGGAGCTAACGCGCTCCGCGACAGGCTGTAGCCAGCCTTCGTCTAGCAATCGCACCGCTGGCGCCAAACGTGCGGTATTCGGCTCGGTCAGGCGCTCCGCTGGCGCCAAACGTGCGGAATGCGGCTAGCGTGCGTGTTTCTAGTCTTGGCGCCGGCGCGACGCCTGGAACCATTCCCACTGCTTTGTCAGGCCTTCGCGCAGCGTGACCCGGGGTTCCCATCCGAGGCGTTCGCGGGCGAGGTTGATCGAGGCGCCGGTGTGGCGGGGATCGCCCGGGGCCGCTGGAAGGGTCTTCCGCTTCGCCTTGATCCCGCTCACGTCTTCCA
>Ga0209648_10006471_pt1 | contig 10085 bp, 5 predicted proteins | sample GraSoi2013_115cm_FD_185830 | JGI IMG/M metagenome (GOLD analysis project Ga0209648, IMG submission 185830) | Grasslands soil microbial communities from the Angelo Coastal Reserve, California, USA - Sample 9_17_2013_115cm (SPAdes) (version 2) | ecosystem: Environmental > Terrestrial > Soil >...
GGGCCCACCGCCGTTGCCGCCATGAATTTCCTCGCCAACGTGGACGCCATCATCTTCGACCTGCGCGAAAACGGCGGTGGCGATCCCAAAATGATCGCCTTTCTCTCCACTTACCTGTTTTCAGAGCCCACCCACCTGAACGATCTCTGGGAGCGCAAGGGCGATTCCACCCACCAGTATTGGACTTTGCCGTACGTGCCCGGGAAGCGATTGGACGCGAAGCCGGCCTATGTGCTCACGTCGAAGCGAACTTTCTCTGGCGCCGAGGAGTTCAGCTACAACCTCAAGAATTTGAAACGCGCCACCCTCATCGGCGAAACCACCGGAGGCGGCGCCCATCCGGTTTCCGGTCACCGCATTGACGCCCATTTCATGATTGGCGTGCCCTTTGCCAGAGCCATCAACCCCATCTCCAAGACCAACTGGGAAGGAACCGGCGTCGAGCCCGACGTGAAAGTTCCCGCCGCCGACGCCCTCGCCACCGCCCAAAAGCTCGCCGCCGAAAAACTCGGCTCGAAATAACCTTACCGCTCCGAAAGCAGCCCACTACCAGCAAAACAAAATTCTTGACACTTCGTATTTCATTTGTTAAGGTACATGATAGATACAGGTGTACGAATTCTTCGACAGCGGCAGCTTCTCTGCCGCTTTTTTATTTCCGACCTGACCTAGCTCCGTCTATTCCTTGTGGTTGACACGACGCGGCAGGAGGGCTAGGGTTTCGGGCAAACGGAAGCTCAAAACGGAAATTCCGATTGGAATAGCCACAGGACGGGCCGAAACGGCTAGGGAGAACAGGATGGAACTCGCAACGCGAGGTTCGTTCAGGACGCAGATTTGCGCGAGCAGCGAACAGTGGAAGAGGACGCGGTCCCGGCGGCTTGCCGGACGGCGTCTATTGCGAGTCTTCGCCGCAGCGGCGATGTTGGCGGGTGTCTGCGCCGGCCTGCTCTGGGGCATCCACGCCGGTGTGAAGGCTCAAGACGTCCCCGCCTCCATCCCGCTGGACGCGCTGACGTGGACGCCGTTGGGGCCGGCACCGACGGTGAACGGCCCCACCGACTACATCGAGCCGGCCAGCGGACGCATCGCCGCGCTGGCAGCGCATCCCACCGACCCGAACACGATTTACATCGCCGCAGCGGGCGGCGGAGTCTGGCGCACCAATGACGGCGGCGTCACGTGGACGCCGATGACGGATGCGCAGGCGACGCTGTTCATGGGGGCAATCGCAATCGCGCCGAGCGATCCAAATCTCATCTACGCGGGCACGGGCGAGCCGCACATGGGTCCGAGCAAGGCGAAGAATTTTCGCGACAACATCTACTACGGACGCGGCGTTCTGCGCTCCGCCGACGGCGGCAACACCTGGACGCTCGTGGGCGCTGCGCAATTCGACCGGCGCACGATTTCCAAGATTGTCGTGGACCCGGCCGACCCGAACACAGTGTACGTCGCGGTGGGCGCGCTGGCCACCAACGGCCTCCCCGGCAACACCGGAATCTGGAAATCCACCGACGGTGGTGTCAACTGGACGAACACGGCCACCGCCATCTCAACGACCGCGGCGTTTTCCGACCTGGTGATGGACCCGTCGAACGCGCAGACGCTTTTCGTGGCGGTCGGCGCGCCCGCTGGCGATCCCGCCAACGGCGTTTACAAGACGACCAACGGCGGCGCCACTTGGAGCGTCGCCGGCGACTTCCCCACCGGCGCAGCCGACCCGCTCAACGGCCGCATCGCGCTCGCCGTTTCGCCTGCGGCTCCTATGACGCTCTATGCTTCCATCGCGCGGCCCGGGCCGCCCGCTTCGCTGACCAATTCACTTTACCGCATCATGAAGACCACCGACGCCGGCGTGACCTGGACGGCCCTTCCCACCCCCGGCTCGATCTGCCTTTCGGAAGGCGCGCTGATCAACTACCTGGCTTCTTCGGGCGATTACCACATGACGCTGGCCGCAGACCCGGCGAATGCCGACACGGTCTATGCCGCGGGGATCTGCATGATCGTCAGCAATGACGGCGGCAACACCTGGGCCGCCATCGCGCAGGGGGACACCGACGGGCCCCACCGCGACCACCATGGCATCGCCTTCGACGCCGCCGGGCGGCTGCTAGACGGCAACGACGGCGGCATCTGGCGGCTGGACAACCCGGTCACGCCGATGTGGACCAACCTGAACGGCAACCTGCAAATTACGCAACTCAACGGTTTGGCGTTGCACCCCACCAATCCCGACCGCATGTACGCCGGCACCCAGGACACAGGGACGACGCGTTTTGGCGGTACCCTTCAATGGGAGCGCGTGCTGCGCGGCGACGGCGGCATGAGCGCAGTCAGCACCGTTGACCCGAACCGCATTTACCAGATCACGCGCATCTCCAGCTCGAGCCCCAACGTCTTCCGACGGTCAGCGAACGGCGGCGACACCTGGCTGATCCGCGTCGCCGGAATAGACCCGGCCGACCCGCGCAACTTCTATTTGCCGTTCGTGATGGACGCGAACAACTCGAACCGGCTGCTGCTCGGCACCAACCGCGTTTACGAAACCACTGCCGGTGGCGACGCGTGGACAGCCGTTAGCACGCCCGGGGCGGGTGGCTGGACCTCCAGCGACAACATTGATTGCCTGGCCGCGGCGGCCTCGGACGTGAATACGATTTACGCGTCGGCCGGCGGGCGCATCTTCGTCACGTTGGACCGCGGCGCGACGTGGCTCGAGCGCAGCGTCGCGGGCCTTGCCAACCCGCACTTCCGCGCGCTGGCCGTGGAGCCCGCGAACAACCAGATCGCTTACGCCGTGCGGGACCGCTTCGGCGGCGGCCACGTCTTCCGGACCACCAACGGCGGGCAAGACTGGACCGACATCAGCAGCAACCTGCCCAACCTGCCCACAAACACGATTGCGCTGGACACGCGCGCCACTCCCGCTGCGCTCTATGTCGGCACCGACGACGGCGTCTATGCTTCGACCGACCAGGGCGCGACCTGGGGCCGTTTCCGCGCGGGGCTCCCCAACGCGCAGGTGATTGAACTGAAACTGAACACGTCGCTGAACATCCTCGCCGCAGCCACGCACGGTCGCGGCGTCTGGGAGATCTTGCTCAGCGCGCCCTAGTCGCACAGACTTCAGTTTCTGCTCGCGCAGGCGGCAGAGCTGCAAGATGCTATCCAGAAGCCTAAAGCGGCGGGGAAAAAACGACGCCGCAGTTATCCGCGCCTCGGAGACTGCTGACGCTACTTTGCTTCTGTTAAGGATCGGTTTGTCGGCCTTCCTGGACTCTCTATACAGGCCAAAAGAACCCATATTGCACAATCTTGGTGCAATTTAAATCCCTTTAGAATCAACACTTATAGAAATCCCCGCAAGTGTTGATTCTAAACCACTTACACAAGATCTAAGTCCTTTAGATGCAACACTTACAAAAAACTAGGGGAGGGGGGCCAGGTATTGTTAACTAGGAATCCCCTTCGGAGTGCGGCGGCTTGTCGCCGCTTTTCTTCCATCCACAATCCGTCAGCCCGCACTAGGGGCTAGCAGAAAGAAGCCGCAGGCCGCCGGCGTTTAAGAGCGCAAGAAGTGCCAGCGCCGCCGCTACGGAAATGGCAATGCCCAATTTCCGATCCGGCGTTCGCGCAAACCGTGCCGTAATGCGCTGCGATCCTGGAGAGAGCAGCAGGATCATCTGGCCGTTTGTCTCCGCGCGCTGTGGCGTCGCGGCCTTGCCGTTCACCTCCACGCGCCACGCCGGGTAATTCAGCAGCCGCAGCCCAACTCGTAGCCGTTCGCGCGAGGTCACCCGCAACTCTCTCTCCTCTGCGGTCCATCGCTCGATATGGATCTCCGCTTTCGGCACGATTTCCCGTGATTCCTCCGCCGGTAGAACCTTCACCCGCGGCGCCTTTTCCGGCAAGTTGTAATGATCATCGCCCAAGGGATCATATTCGTCCGTGCCGTCGAAACCCTGGCCGTTCGCGATCGCTTTCCGCAAGACCGGGATGTCTTCGGAATCCCACCACGCCCTTTGAACGAGAAAAGTCGCCGTTCCACCGGCCAAGACAAGCGCCAGCACGCCCCAAATCCACCGCACGTGTGGGCGTGCTATCGCAGCCGCTAGGAAATAGGCATACGCCACCGCGAGAATCGCCATCCACCTCCACGGAAACTGCACGAATCGCAGCTTCGGAAGGTACTCCCAAAACACCGAACTGGGGCGAATCATCAGAACCGTCGCCGCCGCGGAAAGCAGCAGCAGCACGCCCCACAGCTTTCTTGTCTCACGGCACTCTTTTTCCTGAGCCGCACTCCGGTACGTTGCAATCCCGGCGATTCCCGTCATCACCATCAGCAGAATCGCCACGTTCGACGCGATCCCGTTGAACGCGTTATGTTCCGCATCCTTGATCATCGTGTAGAGAAAGTTGTCCGACGGTTGCAAGCCAGTCGAAAGCGCCTGCGCAATATTCACCCAGCGTTGCTCGTAGGCCGCGGGCAAAAGATAGAAACTCGTCAATCCAAATCCCAGTGCCAATCCCGCCGCGCCGCGCCACACCGGCCGCAAAGATTTTTCCGCAACGGCAGCCCACGCAAAAATAATCGCCACGCTGTAGCTCGCCATCACCCCGGCAGGCGCATTCGATAGCCACACCGCCGCGAACGGCACCGCGAAGAACGCCATCGCCCGCGGCAGGGAACCGCGGCGATTCTTCATCAGCCCGCATAACTGCAGCGCCGTCAGCACCACCAACGGCGTCAGCGCGCACGCCAGCAATTCCGCAAAATCGCTGCGCATATAAACATTCAACAGTGCATACGGATTCGCCGCATAACACGCCGCTCCAAAAAGCGCCGCGCGCATCGGCAGAAATCGCCGCGCTAGCGTAAACAAACAGAGTCCCGCCATCGTCTGGGAGATGACGATGAAAAACTCCGGCACCACCTTCCAGGGAACCACAAAGCTCAGCGCCGCCCCCAGCATCCACGACAGCGGCGGATAAAAAATGAAGCGCGGCTCCCCAAATCCGTGGTTCGCCCACTCCGCCCACCGCGGAAAAAGAATTCCTTCTCTCCACTGTCCCGCAACCTCCAGCCACGAGGACGCATGAAATCCGATGTCGTGCCCCGAGGCGTTCCCTCGCCAGAAAAATGGCGCAATCACCAGCAGCGCTGTTCCCAGGGAAACGCCCAGCGCGAGCAGCCATCCGCGAAATCCAGCGGTTGCATCCATTTTGTTTGGGTGTTCGGCCGGAGATGTCATTCCGTGTTCATGCCATTGTAACCGCTTAGGGAAAGCACCGCCGCGCCGCATCCAGTAGTGTGCGGCCACGCGGCAGTTGAGAGATAATACACGCGCTCATGAGCACCGCAAACATCGCACCCGCTCCGATCATCGAAGCGCGCAAGCTGGAAAAATCATATCCTCAGCCCGACGGCAGCCGCATCCAGGTCATTTCCGCCACCGATCTCGCCATCTATCCCGGCCAGATCATCGCGCTGCTCGGCGCTTCCGGCTGCGGCAAGTCCACTTTGCTTCGCATGCTGACCGGTCTCTCTCCCGCCAGCGCCGGCGCCGTTTACTGGCACGGCCATCCGGTCCGCGACGAATCGCCCAACGTTTCCATCGTCTTTCAAAGTTTCGCGCTCTTCCCCTGGCTCACCGTTCTTGAAAACGTCGAAGCCCCTCTCGAGGCCCGCGGCATGCCTCCTATCGAGCGCCACAAGCGCGCCCTGCGCATCATTGACGCCGTCGGCCTTGACGGTTTCGAAACGGCCTACCCCAAGGAACTCTCCGGCGGCATGAAGCAGCGCGTCGGCGTCGCCCGCGCGCTCGTCGTCGAGCCCGAAGTGCTCTTCATGGACGAACCGTTCTCCGCGCTCGATGTTCTCACCGCGGAAACTCTACGAGGCGAACTCCTCGAGCTCTGGCTCGATCACAAAATTCCCACGCGCGCGATTTTCATCGTTACTCATAATATCGAAGAGGCCGTCGTCCTCGCCGACCGCATCATCGTTCTCGGCCGCAACCCCGCGCACATCCACGCGGACTTCGCCGTGGAAATTCCTCATCCTCGCGACCGCAAAGCCCCGAACTTCATCGAGCTTGTCGATTCCATTTATCGCGTCCTCACGCAGCCCGATCACAAGCACGAGGCTGCTCCACCCCGCACTTACGCTCCCGGAGTCGTCGTGCGGCAGAAAGCCATCATGCTACCGCACACGCGCCCGGGCGGCATGGCCGGCCTCCTGGAAATTCTCGGCGACCAGAGCGGCCGCGCGAATCTCCATCGTCTCGCCGATGAGCTGAGTCTCGAGGTCGATGCACTCCTTCCCACCGTCGATACCGCTGTTCTCCTCGGCATGCTTCGCGTCGACCAGGGCGACGCCGTCATCACTCCGGAAGGCCAGGCGTTCGCTCAAGCGGACATTCAGGCCCGTAAAGCCATCTTTCGAAAGGCCGCACTCGCCAATGTCCCGCTGCTGCGCCAGATGGAGCAATCGCTAAAAGCCAAATCCGACCGCACGCTCAACGACGAGTTTTTCCGCGACCTGCTCGACGAACATTTCGGCGAAGATGAATCCCGCCGCCAGCTCGAAACCGCCATCCAGTGGGGCCGCTACGCCGAACTTTTCGATTACGACGCCGCCACCGGCAAGCTGACCCTCACCGAGGCCTGACGTTCCCGTGCCGGATCTCACTCCTTCGAATGCTCAAACTACGCCGCTCCCTCCCACGGTGAAGCGGCCCGCGGGTTCCCGCTGGAGCTGGGCTTTCCTCATCGACATCGCCGTTTTTCTATTCGTCTGCGCCGCGATTTTTGGCGTCTATGCGATCGGCCGCTCCTGGCTCGGGCCCGTCCATCCCCATGTCGAGATTTCGCAGAATCCCCGCGTCCTCCCTCTCTACGCTCTTTACTCTCTCTTTCGAATCAGCGTGGCCTACGCACTGAGCCTGGTTTTTGCTCTCGCCTACGGCTACGTTGCCGCCAGCTCGCGGCGCGCCGAAATCATCATGGTTCCGCTCCTGGACATTCTCCAGTCCATCCCCGTGCTCAGCTTCCTGCCGGGAGTCATGCTCGCCATGGTTGCGATTTTTCCGCACAGCCAGTTCGGCGTCGAACTCGGCTCCATCCTGCTCATCTTCACGGGCCAGGTCTGGAACATCGCCTTCAGTTTTTATTCCTCGCTGAAAACCGTTCCTCGCGAACTCCACGAAGCCGCGGTTATCTTTCGTTTCAGCCGCTGGCAGCGCTTCGCCGAGCTCGACCTTCCATTCTCCACCATCGGTCTCGTCTGGAATTCCATGATGTCCGTCGCCGGCGGCTGGTTTTTTCTCATGGCCTGCGAGATGTTCGTCCTAGGCAATCGCGACTTTCGCCTCCCCGGCCTTGGGTCTTTTCTTCAAACGGCGGCGAGCCATGGCAACACCCGCGCGATTCTCTGGGGCGTCGCCGCGATGATTGCCGTGATCGTTCTCCTCGATCAGCTCGTTTGGAGGCCCATCATTGTTTGGGCGGACAAGTTCAAGTTTGAGCAGATCGAAAGTTCCGGCACTGCGCAGACCACGCTGCTCAATCTTATCGGCCGCGCTTCCATCGTCATCCGCCTGTATCGACTCATCTTTCGCCCCTTCTTCAGCTGGCTCTCTCGCATCTTCACTGTTGGCGCTCGCCGCGCCGCGGAAACTTTTTCGGCTCCGAAAGAGAATCGCCTGCGCCGCTGGATCGGCTATTTGCTCGCCGCGGGTGTTCTGGCCGGTCTGGGCTTTGCCGTTTTCCACGCGGCCCGCGAATTGTCCGAGCTTCACCGCGAGGACTATAGCGAGCTTCTGGAAAGCGCCGCGCTAACCTTTCTCCGTGTCAACACCGCGCTCATCCTCGGCGCGCTCTGGACCGTTCCTGTCGGCGTCGCCATCGGTTCGAATCCTCGCTTGGCACGCATCGCGCAACCGCTCGTGCAGATGGCCGCCTCCGTTCCCGCCACAGCCCTCTTTCCGATCATTCTTCTTTTCCTGCTTCGCCTCCGCGGCGGCCTCGAGATTGCCGCCATGCTCCTGATGCTCCTCGGCACGCAGTGGTACATCCTTTTCAACGTCATCGCCGGCGCCATGGCCATTCCCACGGATCTCAAGGAAGCTGCGCAAATTTACCGCTTCCGCTCCTGGGATCGCTGGCGCCACCTCATTCTGCCCGGCATTTTTCCGTATCTCGTCACTGGAATGGTGACCGCTTCGGGCGGCGCCTGGAACGCCAGCATCGTCGCGGAATATTTTCATTTCCAGGGCAGAATCGTTTCGACCGCCGGACTCGGCAGCACCATCAGCAGCGCCAGCGACTCCGGCCGCTTCGATGTGCTGCTCGCTTCGACGCTCATCATGGCCACGGTCGTCGTGCTCATCAACCGCCTGCTGTGGCGCCGCCTCTATCGCCTCGCCTCTTCCCGCTTCAAGCTGGAGGCGTAGTAGAATCAAATGAGCACGAATCTCCGAGTCCTTCCAAACTCATATGCCTGAATCCAAATCCACCTCCGGCGCTCCCGCGTGGAGCGACCAGGACTTTCTTCGCGCTTTCGAGGATCTATCGTTTCCCGCGGATCTCTTCCACCACCGGGAACACATCCAGGTTGCCTGGCTCTACCTGAAATCTGCCGACGCATCACGCGCCGCAGAACGCATGTCGGAGGGTATTCGCCGGTTCGCGAATCACCATGGCGCGGCGCAGAAATACCATCACACGCTTACGTTGGCTTGGATGCGCCTGGTTGCCGCCGCTTTGATGGAATCACCGGAGGGATACACGTTCGAACAGTTCATCACCGCCCATCCGCAACTGAAGGACACGAACCTACTCGCCAAATATTATTCGAAAGAGCTCCTGCAGACTGCCGCCGCCCGCGAAGCCTGGGTCGAACCGGACCTCCAGCCGCTTCCGGAGTTAAGGATTTACCGTTGTTGTTGATTTCTTCTCCTCCGCTTTCGGCTCGGGCGCTTTTGGTTCCTCTGCTTTCTCGCCCCAGACGTATTGCGCGAACCATTTTTCGTTTTCTTCCATCACCGCGCGTTGCTGCTTCGGCTTCGTAATACCGTGCCCGAATCCCTTGTACACCACCATTTTCACGGGCACGCCGCGGTCTTCCAGCGCCTGCCGGAGTTCGAACGCGTTGGGGATCGGCACGCGGCGGTCGTTTTCTCCGTGCTGGATCAGCGTCGGCGTCCTGGCCTTCGCGATGTAGCTGATCGGTGAAGTCTTCTTGTAAATTTCCGGATCGTCCCACGGCGTGGCGTGCAGATATTGCGGCGTGAACGGCGTGATGTCCGTATTCGCGTAGTAGGTCATCCAGTCGGAAATCCCCGCGCCGACCGAGACCGCCTTGAACCGGTCGCTCGACGCCGTGATGAACGCCGAAATGTACCCGCCCTGGCTCCAGCCCATCGATCCCACGCGGTCCTTGTCCACCCAGCCATTGGCAATGAGCGCGTCCACTCCGGAGATCACATCGGCATAGTCCCCAACGCCAAAATTGCGCACGTTCAGTGCGCGGAACTTTTCTCCGTAGCCCGCCGAACCGCGGTAATTGGGCCGCAACACCAGTGCGCCCTTGGCCACAAACCGCTCGATCGGGTAGTAACGGTCCGCGTTCACAATCGGCTGATCCACCCCGGTCGGCCCGCCATGAATCACCACCAGCAAAGGGCATTTTCTCGTTGGATCGAAGCCGGCTGGCTTGTAAACGACTCCCTCAATCGTTGTGCCGTCCGCGGACTTCCACGAAATCACCTCGCGATGCGCCAGCGCGAATCCTTTGAGCTGATCGCCCATGGTAGTCAGCTTCTTGCCCGCCCACGGCGCGACGCTCGCGGCATAAATCTCCCCATACTCGTTCTCCAACGCCGCCCGAAACGCCGCGTGCTTGAAATCGCGCGTGAACGAAAATCCGAACGCCACTGCATGGTCCGGAGTGTCCAATCTCTGCACCACCCGCGTTTCCGGGTTCACTCGGAAGACGTGCGCGTACGTCTTCTGCGCGGCCTCAAAATAGATTCCGTCCGGCCCCCAATCGATCAGACTGGGATCTTCGTCGAAAG
>Ga0209648_10006473_pt1 | contig 10084 bp, 6 predicted proteins | sample GraSoi2013_115cm_FD_185830 | JGI IMG/M metagenome (GOLD analysis project Ga0209648, IMG submission 185830) | Grasslands soil microbial communities from the Angelo Coastal Reserve, California, USA - Sample 9_17_2013_115cm (SPAdes) (version 2) | ecosystem: Environmental > Terrestrial > Soil >...
TGCTCCGTCGAAATGTTTGAAACAAAGAGCGACCCGCCGATGGCAAACCAGCCGATGTTGCGGCTTGCCAGGAAATAGTCCTCGGAAGTGCGCTCTTTCCGTGAAAAGCAGAAGCCGATGCCGAACACGATGGCAAAGTAGATCCCGATGATGACGAGATCCAGGGTCTCGAGGTTTCGGTGCGTCACTGCGGCCGAAAATGCAAGGAGCATCCGTTCCTCCTTGGGGCCTGGAAACCCCTGAATTGCACCAGCGTGTCTTTACTGCCAGTAATTTCAGCCAGGCGATCAATGAGCCTGGCTGCTTCTGCTAAATCGATGTCCTTCTAGGTGGCCCGCACCGACCTTGACGCTTGGCTCGCGAAGATTTTGATGGCGAAGTCTACAGCAGGTGGCAGCAGGGCTCAATGGCATTCGCGGGCCGGCTGCTACTCCCCCGCATTCCCTTCAGCGGCGCCCTGCCCTCCAGGCGCGCGCCAGGGTTCCCATAAATTCCCCAAACAAGGGCGAAACCATTCGGCGATCCTTCGTGAGGTTGCGCGGATTATTTCCCACGGAATCATAGAAAGTGCAAATACTGTCCGTAAGGTGAAGGCTTTAGCGGACGCGGTCGAACGCGGATGAGGCGGAAGCAGGGGCAAGTTTGCCGCGAGAAAAACAAGGAAACTGGGGAGCCGCAGGACGTGGTGTCGCGTAACTTGCACTTTGAGATCAAATGGAGGGACCTAAGAACTAAGGGGAGGCGATTTTTCTCAGTGAAACCAGGCCGGTTTCCACGGGCACCCCTTTGGCCACTTTCACGCGCAGAAGTGCTTCGAAGGGCTTCAATTCGCCAGTATCGGGCACAGAAAGCCGCCGAAGCAGCTCCCGCACCGAATTCTCGCGGCATACGTAGTCGACGGCACCCTGAGTGCCAAACGTGGTCGTTCCAGCGAGAATCATGTTCGACCGGGAAGGACTCAATCCCGGCAGGAGTGCGACGACTGCGTAATCTTCAGTCAACGGGGCAGATGATGGGCTGGCAAGATACTCCATCGACTCGCCGTGTTCGGGATGTACGTTGACGATCGCCAAGTCACCTTTGCGCGGCCCTGAGTCGGGCCGTTGAAAAACAAATTCCTTGGTGCTCGGGATGTCGATCAGGGTGAGATTCTCCGAGGGTGAGCCCACGAAGATCAAGTCATTGTTCTGAACGTCGTCGAGCGTAAAAAGAGTCCCTCGTTTCACGCGAAGACCCCGGTGAAGCAATCTAAAAACCTGGTCGAGAGAGTGAATGGCAAGGACTTCGCCAACTCCGGTGTAATGATCCCAAACCGAAGCCTTGGAATCCCGTGTTGGATCATAGTACCGAAGCCCGGTTTCCGGCCGTCCGACGAAAGAGGCATTGCTGAAAACAACCCAAGGCTCCTCCGGGCCCGAGGCAAAGGGCTTCCAAAACAACTCGAAAACAGCGGGTGGCGGTGGCTCGCTGGGGGCCACGTTCTTGTCGGATGACTTGCGGAAAGTTGTAAGGCGGAAAATCGTTCCAATCGAGAGAACCAACAGAATGGATAGCCCTACGACTGCTATCCCCAGTTTCCTTGACGTTAGCCGGGCCTCCAGCTGACCCTGCTCGGACGATGCGCTCCCGTGGAGTCTTGCGGGCCCCTTTCCACGGTGATGAAACGAAAGAACATAGGAGCCTTTAGGCAGGTCCACCACGATCGGATCGTCTGCGCCCTCAGATTCATAGTATTTTGCCAGTTTGGAGCGTAACCGGCCTGCTTGCACACGAATAATGGAATCCAACTGCGGATCGAAGTCCGAAGACCGTCCAAAGACCTCTGTTGCTATTTTATATTCTTTCAGATGTTCCCCGGGGAAATCCAGCGCATGGTTGGCCAAATATCGAAGCAGTTTGCAGAGAGAATCCGCTCCATGGAGTTCCTTACTGGCTACCAACGTGTCTATCTGTCTAAGGTAATGGTCCCTCTCGCTCATTGGGGCCCTCAGTTACATCGTGTTACAGCAAAGTAACAAATTGCGGAGGTCGTTACAATGTAAGGATTTAGACCAGTAACGGTAACCTGTCATCAGGTACTTGCATTGTACTGAGAAGAATTTCAAATTGATGCCCAATCGGGGTAGGTGCAGATTCAGGCGGGCATCAGATGTGTAGGGATCAGTCTGCGGCGTGCTGGTTTCCAATGGTCATTCTAAGCTCTGAGAACACTCATGTGTCTGCCGACGGGGGTGATCCTCTTGTTCGGAGGCCGACGCGAACGAGGGTTTTCCAGCTAGCGCCAGGGATCGATTGCACCAGCTGGGCAACGAGCTATTTTTAGGATATTGCCGGATGCAAGCGTCACATAGAACCAAAATTTGCAGTTTGGAGAGGCCACCGATGCGCAAAGCGTTCTGGAGTGCGTTTTTTGTCCTAAGTCTGACGATGTGTCTGGCCATTCCCATGATGGCGCAGAGCGATACTGCTCGTTTACAGGGCACGATCACGGATCCTCAAGGTGGCGCAGTAAACGGGGCCATCGTGACGGCCACCAGCACCGACACGGCCCGCGTAACCACGGCCACAACGAACGACTTGGGTTATTACACGGTCTCCGCACTTCCGCCCGGCCACTACCGCGTGGAGGTGACGCAGAAAGGTTTCAAGACAACTTCGCGCGTGCTTGAGCTTCAGATCGCTCAAATCGGCGTCGCCGACTTCCAACTCCAGCTTGGCGCCACCAGCGAATCCATCACTGTCGAAGCTGGATCCCCGGTCATCAACGCGCAGGATTCCGCAATTGGCGACGTAGTGGAGAGCCGACAGATTACGGAGTTGCCGCTAAATGGTCGCAACTTCACTCAGCTGGCGACCCTCGTGCCTGGTGCAAGCCGCGGGATTCCCACCGGCTCCAACTCCGCCACCGGCGTCAACAATAACGCCGAAACATTCCGATTCGGACAAGAGGGGGGAGCCTCGCTGGCGGTAAATGGGCTTCGTCCGCAGTCCAATAACTTCATCCTCGACGGGATTGACAACAACGAATCCCTGGTCAATACCATCGTCTTCTTCCCGCCAGCGGATGCCATTGAGGAATTCAGGGTGCAGACCAGCGTGGCCCCAGCGGAATTTGGCCGCGCGGGAGGCGCCTTGGTGGTCACCTCAATAAAGTCGGGCACAAACGACATTCATGGCAGCGCCTTCGAGTTCAATCGCAACACCAATCTGAATGCCAAGGACTTCTTTAGCACTCGCGGCCAGCCCAAACCAGGCTTCAACCGAAATCAGTTTGGCGGGACGGTAGGCTTGCCGATTTTTAAAAATAAGCTTTTCGTCTTTGGCGACTATGAAGGACTCCGCCTGAAACAACCGGCCCAAGTAGGCATTGCCACCGTTCCGACGGATTTAATGCGAAAGGGAGATTTTTCCGAACTATTGTGCGGGGGCGCGGCCACATGCCCCGCCTCGACGGGGCTTTCATCCCCGGTGACGATTCTGGATCCAACCACGGGGACGCAGTTCATGAGTGCAGGCATGCCCAACGTAATTCCGACTGCGAGAATCAACACCGTCGGACAAGCCTATCTAAAGCTCTTTCCGGAACCCAATTGCGATCAATCCGTGAATAGCGCATGTTTTACTCTGCGTAACAATTTTACCAACACCGCAAAAATAATAGAGAACTGGAACGATTTCGACATTCGCACTGACTTCGTCATCGACGCGAAGAATTCGCTCTTTGGCCGCTTCAGCCGGGGACGCACGGACCAAGTCCACAGTACGCTTTTTCCAACTCTGCCTTCCTGCGCGGGGTTCGGGTGCGGCACGAACTTCAACCATCCCTACGGCGCATCCATTGGTTTGACAAGCACTCTGACACCGACAGTGGTTAATGAAGCGCGTGTCGGCTTCGTACGGACCTTCTACGGTTTCCTCAACCCGTTCAACAGCGTTGACATCTGTACGCAGATCGGCATCGTTAACTGCAACACTCCCTTGCTGGGCGGCATTGCACTCATCGGCGGTTTCAATAGCCAGCTTCAGTTTACCGGTGACTTTGGACCTTTCCTGATTCCTCAGACGGGTCTTGACTACAGCGACAGCTTAACGTGGATCAAGGGCAAGCACAGCGTAAAGGTGGGCGGAACGATTATCCGCCGCGAACTGAATCTCTTTCGGAATAACAGCGCCAAAGGCTTCTTTGGGTTAGCGGGAAATGGCTCAGCGGGCTCCAATGGTGGCCTCGGCCATATCAACACGGATTATGAAGTTTCTGATGTCTTGGCTGGGTTCGTAGACGGATACACCCACGGCACCACGTTTGGCACGGTTGGAACCCGCAGTTGGGAAAATGGCTTCTTTGCGCAGGACGACTATCGAGTTACTCCCCGGCTCACCTTGAACCTTGGTTTGCGGTACGACGTGTTGACTTGGCCCGTGGAAGTGCAGAACCGTCAAGCCAACTTCGACCTCGTAACTGGCGCGCTTATTGTGGCGGGGAGCAACGGAGCGTCCAGATCGCTGATCCCCAACGACTCGGCCCTCGTCTTGGATTTGCCTACCAACTGACCGGCGACGGCAAGACGGTTGTGCGCGGCGGGTACGGATTGTTCTACTTCATCGACCGAGGTGGCATTGCCAACCAATTGGCGCAGAATCCTCCCTTTGCCGGCGCGAACGGCGTGACTTATGCCCAGGGTTTCCGCATTACACTCTCAGGATCACTCGCCTGCCAGCCGAATTGCACGCAGGCTCAGCTGATTTCAACAAACGCGACAGGCCCTCTGCCGAGTGGAAATTTCACGAATCTGAACCTCGCGGCTCCGACGGGAGTCAGTGTGGTCTCAGACCTGCCTACAAATTTAACACCGAGGGTTTCCCAATGGAACTTGCAAGTGCAGCATGCCTTGGGTGTGAACCAGTCCGTAAGCCTAGCGTATGTCGGAACCCACGGCGACCACCTCACTAGAAACTACAACGAAAATCAGCAGTTGTTTAACTCTCCCTCCGGAACAAATATGTTTCCGAACCTCGGTAGCGTTACCGTTCAAGACAACAGCGGAAAGTCTGACTACCATTCCTTGCAGGCTCAGTATGAGCGCAGGCTGACGAACGGTCTGCAGTTCCTGGGATCGTTCACTTGGTCCAAAACGATTGACGATGCTTGCGGAGCAATAGACACGTGCCAGCCCCAGTTTTTCAGGAACTTTAACATTGAGCGCGGCTTGTCGAACCAGGACCAGCCCTACCGCCTGGTTCTCAGCTCGCTTTACGAATTGCCTTTCGGCAAAGGAAAGCACTGGGCAGGCAACCTCTCGCGGCCGCTCGATTATGTCGTCCGCGGATGGCAGATAAACGGCATCTACACCTTGCAAGCTGGGCAGCCATTTAGCGTGACAGTGGATGGTAGCCCCAGCAACGCCCGAGCCGATCTGGTCGGCAAACCTGGCGTGCACCCGGGAAATCTCATCAACTACATCAATGCCGCTGCGTTCGCCATACCCGCCAAGACCGCTGGAGGCGTCTTCATTGCTCCCGGTACGTCGGGACGCGATATTCTGCGCGGCCCTGGCAGCTCCAACCTGGACTTTGCCCTGTTCAAGAACTTTCAGGTCACCGAACAGATTAAGGTTCAATTGCGAGGACAAGCCTATAACATCAGCAACACCCCGCACTTCGCGAACCCGAACTCGGATCTGACACAGGGGGGCTTTGGTCAGATTCAGTCGACAATCCCATTCACGTTTCGCCAACTTGAGCTCGGACTGCGCGTCACTTTCTAACTTTAGCAAACTGAGGAGGCGGACTTGCTTTTCCGCCTCTTCTCTTTTATTCCGATCTCACAGGCAAAAGGTGACCGCTTTGGCTTCCATAAAACCTTTGCACCTTGGTCTTGCCCTGCTCGCCGCGGTATCACCTGCCACAATTAGAGCGCAAAATGCACCCGGTGCGCCCGGCGCCATGCCGACTTGGACACCGGCAAGCAAGGAAGCCGTGGGGACAGCCACGTCAACCGATTCGCACGTCTGGTTTACGCTGCAGGGCGGCATCCTGACCGAGGTCTATTACCCGTGCCTGGATACTGCGGATGTGCATACCCTGGAATTCGCCGTCAGCGACGGCAAGACCGTCTGGATCGAATCAAAAGACATGCAACATTCCATCGAGCGAGTGAACGAAAATGCTCTCGTTTACCGGCAGACCAGCCGCGATCCGGCAGGTCACTTCACGCTGACGAAGACTTACCTCACCGATCCGCAGCAAGACACCTTGCTCGTGGACGTAACCTTTGCAGGCCGCCCGGGCGATTCCCTTTACGTGCTGTACCATCCTTCGTTGAAAAATTCCGGCTATGGGGACACCGCTTACAGTGAGAATAATGCACTAGTCGCGCAGAAAGAGGAGGTCTCCACGGCCCTGCTCAGCAGCGTCGGGCTCGCGGAAATGTCCAATGGCTTCGCGGGCGCAAGCGATGGTTACACCGATCTTCTGCTTCACCGCCGTCTTGCATGGTCGTATGCGCGCGCGGAAAAGGGCAATGTCATCCAGGCCGCGAAGATTCCTTCAGCGGCGCATTTTTTGCTCGCTCTAGGTTTTGGCCCAACGCCGGCCGCAGCGCTCGAGAATGCACAGGCTAGTCTTCAACGCTCCTTTGCCACCGTCAACTCCGAATATGTCAACGGCTGGGTGGAATATGTACGCGGTCTCCGCCATGTTGGCGAGCGCTACCGCAGCCAATTCCAGCTTGCCGCCATGGTTTTGAAAGCCCATGAGGACAAGAAGTACCGCGGTGCGATGATCGCTTCGATGAGCATTCCCTGGGGATTTGCCGTTCTCTCGGACAAACCGAATGTCGGTGGCTATCACCTTGTGTGGGCACGCGATCTCTACGAGGTCGCGACAGGCTTATTGGCAGCCGGCGATAAGGCTGCCGCCGAGCGCGCACTAAATTATCTGCTCACCGTTCAGCAAAAACCAGACGGTAGCTTCCCACAGAATAGCTGGCTGGATGGGCGCCCCTACTGGACCGCCCTGCAGATGGATGAAGTTTCTTATCCGATGATCCTGGCCTGGCAATTGGGAAAAACCGATCCCGAAACCTGGCAACACCACATTCGTCCCGAAGCCGAATTCGTTCTGGTCCACGGACCCGCTACGGAGCAAGAGCGCTGGGAGGAAGTTTCCGGCTATTCGCCATCGACGATGGCCGCTGAAATTGCCGGCCTAGTTTGCGCCGCGGAAATCGCCCGGAAAAACGGCGCCAAGGAGGACGCGGAGCGCTACCTGCACGTCGCGGATGATTGGGCAGCCCATTTGGAGAAGTGGCTCGTAACCACCACCGGCCATCTCGGTGGACCCCAAGCTTCCCAGGGCTACTACATTCGCATCAATAACAATCTCGACCCGAATGACGGGTACCGGCTGGACGTGCACAACGGCGGCGGCGTTTGGAACAAAAGTGATGTTGTCGACGCGGGCTTTCTTGAACTCGTGCGGCTCGGCATTCGCCGGCCCGATGACGCTACCATCGCCCGCTCGGTGGAGGTGATTGATTCCACCATTCGCATCGAGACCCCCAACGGTCCCAGCTTTCGCCGCTACAACCACGACGGCTATGGCGACACCTTCTTCGGTGGGCCCTGGCTTGGCGAAGGCATCGGACGGCTTTGGCCCATTTTCACCGGCGAGCGAGGCGAATACGAAATTGCCCGTGGCCATGACGCCACTCCTTATCTCGAAGCCATGCTGCGCTTCGCCAACGCTGGAGGCATGATCCCGGAGCAGATCTGGGATACCGCTAATCCCACGCTGGCAAAATTCGTCTACGGCTCGGGCACGGGAAGCGCGACTCCGCTGGCCTGGAGCATGGCCCAGTTCCTGCGTCTCGTTGTCTGCGCGGAAGAGAAGCGCATTGTAGAAACGCCCAGCATCGTTGCAGAGCGCTATCTGAAAGCCCAGCACTGATTCGATGGCTCCGCATCAAGCGTCAGGCGCAGGCGGTCAAGGCGATACAGCTCCAATTGCCGTAAGATTCTGGGAGCTCTCCTGGCACTTCAACGCCGGTTCTTACAGGCCCTTTTATACGATCCTGAAGGCCCGCTGCTGCGAGACGGACGAAGACAACGATCTTAAGAACGTAGCGACATAAGGACGTAGCGGTAGTGCCTGCTGTCGTCTCCAGACGGCCGAAACGCAGCAGCGCTCTCCCCGTCCTTCAGTTGCATTCGAACCGAAGCCGTTCCCCTGGCGGCGCTGAGAAATTCAAGCAAGTACTGGGCGTTGAAGCCGACCTGGAGTGCCTCCTGCGCGGAAGGAGACACTAAGCAATAGAGCGCGAAGGGGACTAGCGAACACACTAGGGGGCTGAATTCATTTATGGGGTCATTTGGACGGTCTTGCCGATCAGAATGGCCAAGGCCACGGCATGGGGCTATGCGATCGCGGACGATTTGTTTGAGGTCCTTTCCCTGGAAACGGCCTTGAGCGGCTCGCGACCAAACTGTCTCCCCTTCGACGCGCACTTCGAATACACAACCTGTGCTAAATCTCAATGCCACTTATCTCTGTCCGTTCAACTGCCTCGCAAGTCCGCTGGACAAGTTATGGCGATGGCGATTCCAGTTGTTCGTTGCCAGTCGGAGCAGCAATTCCCAAGAAGACCAGAACGGCGCGATTCAGCCGCACCATGTCCTCGTCAGCAAGACGGCCCATATACCCCCCGATTTTTGTTTTCGGAACAGTCGTGACCTTATCAACCATCAAACGACAAACAGCTCGCAGTCCGTTGGTCTCGCTCGGCTTGATGAGGAGTCGAAAAAGAGGGGCATCGGTTGGATCGGTAGTGAACGCGCACAGCGTAATAGAATCCGTCATGTCGAAACGGTCGTCTTGAAGAATCACCACCGGACGCGGCTTTCCTGTGTAGTCCCTACCGCCCGAAACGGTCCAAATCTCGCCGCGCTTCACGTCCCGCCCCATTCGGAGGCGGCATCGATAAAGTCCTGATCCTCCTTTGAATGAGGACTCCTGGCGATAGCCAGGGACTGTCTGTGGGCCTCTGCCACGAAAGAGGGTGAGCGCATGTCGGGCACCCAGATCTGGATGGGCCGTAAGCCTTGTTGACGCAACCGCTTGCGATGTGCTCTGACCTTATCGCGAGACGACTTGGATCGACTTCGTGCTCCCATATCTACCTCCGTGGTGGGTTACATGTAACCTATCACAATGCCTTACCGATATCCAGCCTCCGTATCGTAGCCAAGCAAAATAGGGCGAGGGCTAGTCTCCAACCAGCAAACACTTGGCTGGGAAGCATAGGTTTTTCCCGGCCCTTACTCCAAAGCAGCACGCTTAGAGCATCCTCACAATCCCACCCTTTATGAACATCCGCTCGTACTCCCGCAGTTGACACACTTGTAGCAACTGCCGTTCGGCACCATAAGCATCCCCGTAAGTTGAGCACGAAGGGGCCTGGAGTAGCGAATGCTCGGATTCTCCGTGAATCCGGAAGGCTCAAAGCGTGTGTTGGTAAGCCCGTCCACAAGGGCCTTCAGCGGCACGCCGTACTGTAGGCCGATGGAGATCGAAAGCGCGAGGTCAATGTCTTGGTTGGCTGGCCGGGCGCTCTATGGCCGCCTCGCTGGTATTTTGACTGCAGGTTGTGTGGCAGGGTTCTCAGCACCGTCCGGCAGCGCATATCACAGGATCCGTTGAAACTAAGCTATTCGGAGGATTCCTTCTTATGGCGGGTGAGTAAGCGCTGGAGGTACTTCGCGCCTTCCCCTCTGTACATTTCAAGGCCTCCAGCGACAAACATTTCACATATATGCGAAAGGGGTCTCCCCTCGGGGAGACCCGAGAGAGTTGGAGGTGTTCTGATATTCGCTATTCCTGCTTCGTAATTCCATTTGCGTTTAGTGCTACTATATGCAAGTATGGTTACATATGGTGCATAGGCGTTTCTGGCTGAACTTACTCAACCAGGCATGGAAAGAAAGATCCGTTGTCTGGCTCGCTGGCGTGCGCCGAGCCGGGAAGACCTATCTATGCCAGGACCTGCCTGATACTGAGTATTTTGACTGCGAACTACCCCGCATTCGCC
>Ga0209648_10006475_pt1 | contig 10083 bp, 11 predicted proteins | sample GraSoi2013_115cm_FD_185830 | JGI IMG/M metagenome (GOLD analysis project Ga0209648, IMG submission 185830) | Grasslands soil microbial communities from the Angelo Coastal Reserve, California, USA - Sample 9_17_2013_115cm (SPAdes) (version 2) | ecosystem: Environmental > Terrestrial > Soil >...
AGCGCGTCGGGGTGGGGCGAGCGCGCGTGAATGAAGTGAATCCCGAGCCCGTCGATCTCGGTGCGGAACTGCGGGAAAGAGTTGAGATATGCCTCGCGGGCGGCCCAGTCGTATTGCTCGGCCCAGTACTGGCACAGGTTCTGCAGGTCGGACAGCGGCATGCCCTGTGACCAGTCGTCGACGGTCTCCCGTTCCGGCCAACGAGTGCGGACAAGCCGTTCGCGGAGATCGTCTAGGGAAGCATCCGAGATCTCTATGCGGAACGGGGTCACTTCCTGCGCCACTGACGGGACAGTACCGTCCAGAGAGCGTAGTGCACAACACCGATGGCCAACGTCGTGAGGCTGTAGGCTCTGCGCTGGAGGGAAATGCCTGATGTCGATCGCTGATGTCACTGATCGTGCGATACAAGACCTGATCTCGTTGCAGGCCAGGCGAGCGGTGGTAACCGGAGGCGCCAAGGGCCTCGGCCGGGCCATTGCCCGGCGGTTGGCCGAAGCAGGAGCAGCCGTGCTGATCGGTGACATCGACGAAGAAGGCGCCAAGAGCGCCGCTGAAGAAATGACGGCCAGGTTCGGGGGTAGCCGCGGTGGCCAGCCGGCTCGATGTCGCCGACCCGGGGTCGATCTCCGCCACTGCCGACACCGCCGTCGCCGAACTTGGCGGCATCGACATCTGGGTCAACAACGCAGGCGTTTATCCGTCGACACCCATACTGCAGCTTTCCGACGACGACTGGGACCGCGTCATCCGCATCAATCTCACTGGTACCTTCTCAGGCTGCCGCGAAGCGGCGCGCCGCATGGTTCACGCGGGTCGCGGTGGCGTAATCATAAACGTGTCGTCGATCGCCGGTATTCGAGGGAGAGGCCCAGGTGTCAGCCACTACGTGGCCTCCAAGCACGGGATCGTCGGCATCACCCGCCAACTCGCGCTCGAGCTCGCCGAGGCCAGGATTCGCGTACTCGCAATCGCGCCGACCATTATCGTCACGCCCGGAGTCCAGGCAACGCAAGAGGGTACGGATCTAGAGCGGACTCTTTCCGGTCCGCTGGGGCGAGCCGGCCGCCCTGATGATGTCGCCCGAGTAGCGCTCTTCTGCGCTAGCGACCTCTCCCTGTTCATGACCGGCAGCACCCTGCTGGTCGACGCGGGGGAAATGGCTCGATGACCGAGCAGTGCCGGTCAGGCGGTCAGGACGATACGGGTCGAACGGCCTGCCTGCAGTTCGGCGAATGCGGAGTTGATGTCCGCTAGCCGGGACCGACTGCTGATCATTCCGTCGAGATCGAGGCGTCCCGCATTCCACAGTTTCAGCAGGCGGGGAAATTCTATGCGGGGGTCTCCGGATCCGAACCAGGTGCCTCTGAGGGTTTTATCGCCATAGGCGAACTCGTAGGCGTTGAACACCACCTGTTGCTCGGGATGCCCGACGCCCACGATCACCACGGTGCCGCCGCGGCGGACCGCGTCATAGGTGGCCCGGATGGTGTCGGGCTGGCCGATGGCTTCGAAACCGTAGTCGAAGCCGTCCCGTTCTCCGGTGACTTCGGCTTTTACTGCGGCCACGTCTCCAGGAGCCGCCGCGTGGGTGGCTCCGAACCTAGTGGCGTTCTCGCGTTTGGATGCCAGCAAGTCGACGGCCACGATCTCGGCCGCTCCTGCCAACCTGGCCCCCTGAATGACCGAGGTGCCCACCCCGCCGCAGCCGAACACGATCACCGACGAGCCCGGCACGACCTTCGCAGCGTTGATCGCGGCGCCGACCCCGCTGGGGACGCCGCAGCCTACTATGGCTGCCACATCCCAGGGGACGTTGCGGGGGATTCTGATGGCCGCCTCCCGGGAGAGCAGGACCTCCTCGCTGAAGCTGCCTATCCCGGCCAGGGCGAACACCTGCTGCCCGCCGATGCGGAAGCGCGGCTCACCGAAGCTCGCCCCACTGCAGAGGTGGCCCTGGCCGGTCAGGCAGAAGCTGCATTGGCCGCACTGGCTCACTCCAGTGGCGATGACGTGGTCACCGACGACCAGATCCGTCACGTCGGGGCCGGTTTCGACGATCTCGCCCACACCTTCGTGGCCCAGCACGCACGGGGTGGGTATGGGGAACGTTCCTTGCATCGCCGACAAGTCGGAATGACAGATCCCGGTGGCCCGGATGGCGACCCGCACCATCCCTGGACCGGTCTCTACTAGCTCCGCGTCGTCGACGACCTCGAGCGTCGAGTCACCGATCCGACGCAAGACCGCGGCACGCACTATAGCTCCCCTCTTCGGCTAGTTGCCAGACTAGAGGTCCCGAACGATCTGCCTGCAAAGCCAAGGGGCGCGCAGCGGACCCCAGGAGTGAACGTGAGCATCAGTCCCGACGCACCAGGAGGCCAGACGTCCAGCCAGACCACGTATCCGGTACCGCCCTTCGACCGCGAACTCGCGCCGCTGCTGGCCTCGGGGCAACTGCCGGCGACGGTGGACATCGAGCGCATGGTGGGCATGCGTACGGTGACGTCGGCGTCCGCGGTCGACGACGTGCTCGCGGCCCGTGGCCTCGTTCGCGAGGATCGCCGAGTTCCCGGTCTCGAGGCGGAGCCCGATCTCATCGTGAGGCGGTGCCGCGGAGCTGCACGTCTGGGCGGGCGGATTCCACGGTTTCGACGGAATCGCGCCGGATGCCGCGATCTCCCGCGCGGCTCGCGACAGTCGGGTCGAGTTCCTCCGTCGGGTCCTGACGGCGCCCGGGTAGACGACGCCACCCCGGTCGTAACCTGCGTAGGCGAGGCCACCCAGGTCGTTACCTGAACGGTGGCGAGTAAACAATCACTTACATGAGCCGCCCTGCTGAGTTATCCTTCGCGAGAAGGGTCGATCTCGGGAGGGCGATGAGCGAGCGTCGCGGGCGCGTCGAAGGCAAGGTAGCCATCGTCACCGGGGCCGGTTCGACGCCCGGACCCGGCATGGCCACCGGTCGGGCCTGCGCGATCACGCTGGCCCGCGAGGGCGCCCGGGTGCTGCTCGCCGACATCAATCCCGACCGGGCCGAGGAAACCCGAACCATCATCGGGGGCGAGGGCGGCACGGCGGCCGTCTTCGCCGGCGACATGACGAGGGCGGCGGACTGTGACGCCATGGTCCGGGCCGCGGTCGACGCCTTCGGCACGCTGGACATCCTCGTGAACAACATCGGGGTGGCCGTGGCCGGAAACGTGGTGGACACCGGCGAGGCCGAGTGGGACCGCGTTCTGAACCTCAGCCTCAAGACGATGTTCCTGGCCAGCAAGAGCGCGGTGCCGGTCATGGCGGCGAAGGGCTCCGGGGCGATCGTGAACATCGGGTCGATCTCGGGGTCGCGCGGCGGCGACTACGTCGGATACGCCGCGGCGAAAGGCGGGGTCAACGCGCTCACTGTCGACATGGCCTACTCGCACGGTCGCCAGGGAATCCGGGTCAACGCCATCGCGCCCGGGCATATCACGACACCCCTGCTGTACTCAGTCACCGGCGTGACCCCGGAGACCGAGTACCGCCAGCGTCTGGCCGCGGCCTCCGGACTGCTGGGCACGAACGGCGACGGCTGGGACGTCGGCTGGGCGGCCGCGTTCCTCGCCAGCGACGAGGCTCGCTGGATCACCGGCGTCGTTCTCCCGGTCGATGGCGGGGTCATGGCCGTGACGCCGTTGATGATGGCGCCGCACCTGCGAGCTGAGCATCCGCCGCCCCCGTGATCGTTCCCCGGCCCGTGAACCTTCATCCAGACGGGAGTGAGACCACTGAACCTGGGCGCTGAGCCGGAGTCAGCACGCACGGAACTGCTCGAGGCCACCGACGAGCAGATCGACGACGCGGTGACCTACGCCGATCCGATGGCACTTCGCGGCTTGCTGTACCAGCTCACCGGTGACGAGAGTATTGCGGCCACGAAAGTCGGTTCCGTTCGCGGCTACGTCGGCGGAAACCTCTCGGTCGGGCTCACCGACCCGGCCGACGTCGCGCTGCTGCGGGCGAAGGCGGCCCAGTTCCTGAAGTCCTACCGGGATTCGGGTGCCGGGCCGATCGATCCCGGTCCGCTCGAGCGGCTGCCGCGCACCCTGGCGCTCGCCGGAGGCATGGAGCAGCTCCCGGAAGACGACGTGGAGCTGTGGATCGAGGAGTTCGGCCTCGACCCGTGGGCCCGGGGGCTGAGCTGGGAGCAACCACCGGCCCCCGAGCGGGTCGAGGGGTTCTCGGTGATCGTCGTGGGGGCCGGCATGGGCGGTCTCAACGCGGCGGCTCAGCTCAAGCACGCCGGAATCAGCTTCACGGTGATCGAGAAGAATGCTGGCGTCGGCGGGACGTGGTTCGAGAACCGCTACCCGGGCGCGCGGGTCGACTCGCCCAGCCGTGCTTACATGCACATCCTCGGCGCCGAGCTCGACCCCCCATCGCCGTGGTGCACACGAGCGGAGAACCAGCGTTACTTCAACTGGGTCGCCGACCGGTACGGGATCCGCGAGCACGTCGTCTTCGACACCGAGGTGGTGACGATGACCTGGCACGAGGAGACGGCGACGTGGGAAGTCGTGGCGAAGGGCCCGGACGGTGAGCGGGTGCTGCGGGCCAATGCCGTCATCAGCGCGGTCGGGCTGCTCTCGCGGCCGAACCTGCCGCAGATCGAGGGCCTGGGCGACTTCGCCGGCCTGGCCTTCCACACCGCTCGCTGGCCCGATGGGCTCGACCTAAGCGACAAGCGGGTGGCCGTGATCGGCACCGGCTGCTCCGGAGTCCAGCTGGTGCCCGAGCTGGCGAAGCTGGCCGCGCACACGACGGTCTTCCAGCGCACGCCGCAGTGGCTGTTCGAGCACGACGGGTACCTGTCGCCCTTCCCGGCCCAGGCGACCTGGCTGGACCACAACTTCCCTTTCCACCCGAACTTCATGCGATTCCGGACCAACTGGCTGCTCGGGCCCTACCTGTCGGGGCCGACCCGGGAAATCGATCCAGATTTTGAGGACCCGTACGCCCGAAGCGCCGTGAACAAGCAGATCCGTGACGAGCGCATCGAGTTCATCAAGAAGAAGCTGGCCAGCCGGCCCGAGCTGATCGACAAGATGATCCCGCCGCACCCGCCGTTCTCGACGCGGCCGGTACAGGTCGACTCCGGCTACAACATGTACGACGCGATCTTGCGCGACGACGTCACCCTCATCACGGAACGAATCGAGCGGGTCACGCTAACCGGGGTCCGGACCGTGGACGGAGCCGATCATCACGTGGATGCGATTGTCTACGCCACCGGGTTCAGGGCCAACGAGTGCCTGTGGCCGATGGAGGTGCTCGGGCGGGGCGGCCGCTCGGTGCACGACCTGTGGTCGAAGGACGGCCCGCGGGCCTACATCGGTGTCATGGTGCCCGGATTCCCGAACCTGTTCCTGATCTACGGGCCGAATATGAACCCCTATGGCGGCCTGGGCGTGGTCAACCACGAGGAGATGGCGACCCGCTTCCTGCTCGACTGCATCTCCGAGCTCATCCTCACCGGCAAGAGCTCCGTCGACGTCACCGAGCAGGCGTACTGGCGCTATAACGACCAGCTCGACGAGCGCGAGAAGTTCAAGATCTATAAAGATCCGCGGGCGAACAGTTACTACCGCAACGAGCACGGTCGTTCCGTGACGAACTGCCCGTTCCCCGGGAACGAGATGTGGCACCGGCTGCGCCGGCCCGACTTCGGCGACCTGATCGTGACGTGACGGAAAGAGCACTCATGCAACTGCTACCGCAGGCCGACCGCTTCTCCGACGATCGCGACGACAACCCGTACTGGAACGAGAGCGTCTGGTTCTCCTTCTCGAAGCCCGAGCGAAGGCTGCACGGCTTCACGCAGTACTACTTCCGGCCGAACATGGGGATGCTCAACGGCGGGCCCGTGATGTGGGACCCGTCGGGAACATTCCAGTGGAACTGCCTCTACTACAACTGGAGCCATCTGCAGGCCATGCCGCCCGGCGCCGAGAAGTTCGACATGACCGCCCGGAACTCCCTCTCGGTACGCGTGCTTGAGCCACTCGACCGGTACTCGATCCGATATGACAACGAAGGATTCGAGATCGATTTCGAGTGGCAGGCCATCGGCCCGATCCATGAACTCGGCACCGCGGACTCCGGTCAGCAGGCGACCGCCCGCTTTCACATCGAACAGCCCGGGCGGATGCGCGGGACGATCCGCCACGCCGGTGAGGAGATCGCCATCGACTGCTACTCGATGCGGGATACGTCCTTCGGCCCGCGTGAGTACGAGTCCCTGGCCAGCGGCGGCTACTTCTGGGGCATCGCGCAGGACAGCTCCTTCCACGCGATCGCCATGGGCGAGGGGGACGAGCAGCGCGTCATCGGCGGCTACTTCTGGAAGGACGGCACTCTGTCGAGTCTTGCCTCCGGAACCCGCCGGGTGACGGAGTACGGCCCCTTCGGCCCTCGTCGGGTGTCGTTCGAGGCGGTCGACAAGCTCGGCCGGACGATCCGGGCCAGCGGCCAGATTGACGAGGGACTCATCTTCACGGGGTATACAGACCACACCGTCGTCTGGTCGCTCGTCGAGTGGGACTGGGACGGGGTGCCGCACTGGGGGGACAACCAGGAGTTCTGCCCGGCCGTGAGATTTCGCCGGATCGCACGGGGCGAGCTCGCTCTGGGTTGAGTCGCAAGCTGCGCGACCGACTGGTCGCTCGACACGGAAGCCGGAGACGTTGGCGGGTCAGATCATCATCATCAACGGCACGTCAGGCGCCGGAAAGTCCACGACGTGTGAGATCTTCGCCAAGCGGCGCGAGGATTTCTGGCTGCTGTTCGGAATAGACCACTTCTTGTCGAGTTCGTTTCCGGCCCGGTACAGCCACCACGGCCCGGACGCCCAGCAGGGCATCTACGCCCACCCGGTTGACGCGGGCTTGCCCGAGGGAACCCTGCGCTGGAGCTTCGGCGGCAAGGGATGGCAGGCCATGTGCACCTTCCACGAGTGGATCGCCGCCGCCTCCCGCCAGGGATGCAACATCATCGTCGACCACCTGCTGATGACCGACCCGCCTGTACTGCAGGACTGCGTCCGGCGGTTCGAAGGCCTGCCCGTCCTGCTTGTCACTCTGAAGCCCTCCTACGAGGTGCTCATGGACCGCCTGGCGAATCGCACCATCGACAAGCGGCTCCCGGCGGCGGAGATCTACGGCGACGAGGGGCTCCGGCGCGCCGTCGAGAAACTGGGCCGCCTGCGCCCCTGGTTCTACGAGAGCGTCTACGCCAACGACGCCTGCGATCTCGAGATCGATTCCGTGCAGCACAACCCCGAGGAGGTGTGCGACCTCATCGAGCAGCGGTTGGCCGAAGGGCCGGGAACGTCCTTCGAGGCTCTCCGGAGGCGATATCCCCGTCCGGACCGGAGCGCTGCCCGGCGCTAGGTTCCACAAGACGCGCCCCGGAGGACGGCCGCTCGCGCAACAGTCGGCGCTCGAGCCTCCCAGGTTGCGGGGTGTAGCTACGTGGTCGTCCCGCGGTGGGCGGACTCCGTCGCGGTCACGCCGAGCTTGGTCAAGAAGCTGCGGTAGTCGGTCTGCACCCACTCCTCGGCCAGTCGCCCGTCGTCGTCGTACCTGAAGGTACCGATCACTTCCCACTCGAGGTGTTGCCCAGTGGGCTCGACTGGGCCGATGGGCGAGTAGGTAAAGACCCCGGTGAAGTCCCCGGAGAACGTGCTGCGCGCGGCCAGGAAGTTGCCGTCCACGATGATCTGCTCACGGACGATTCGCAGATCGCTGAAAGCGTCGCGCAAGGACGCGAAGTAAGCGCGCAGTTGATCGAAGCTCAGGTCGCCGCCGGGCCCGTGGAAGGCGTAGTCCTCACTGAAGTAGGCGCGGAGCGCGACGTCGTCCTCACGAGCGATCGCTTGGTCGCCGATTCGGATCAGATCGCGGGCCAGCGGACTGTCAGAGATGAAGCCTGGCATTGGTGCCTTCCTTGGTGCTGGACTAGCAATAATGCTAGCCTAGCAATAGTGCTTGTCAAGTAGGATGGTCCCATGACCGCACAGGTGGTTGATCGACAGGAGCGACGAAAGAGGCGTACCCGGCAGGCGATCCAGAAGGCCGCTCTCGAGCTCTTCGCCGAGCGTGGCTACCGCGAGACCACGATCAACGACATCGCGGAACGGGCCGAAGTCGCGCCCAGAACTGTGACGGTGCACTTCCCCACCAAGGAGGAACTGCTCCTCGATGCCGAACCATTCACGCTCGACAGCCTGAGCGGACGTCTCTACGCGCGACGACCGCACGAATCCGCGCTTGAAGCACTGCGCGACTGGATGGCAACGACGATGACAGAGGTTGAAACCAACGCGTCCGAGCTGGACAGGCGCTTCTGGGAACGGCGCGCCTTGCGAGCGCATATCATCAACACCGAACCCGAGCTTCGCGGCCGCGCGCGCGCCAGCTACTACCCCTTCGAGCGCGTCCTCGCCGAGGCCATAGGCAAAGACCTCGGCCAGTCCGGAAACAGCCTGATCCCGCGCGTTGCGGCGCTATCGGCTGTCGCCGGCCTGCGTGAGCTCTACGAGAGCGATGAAGCCCACGCCCTAGCGGCCCCTCCCAGCGCCGCCGAACTACTCAAGCTCGTGGACACGGTGATCCGCTTCGCCCAGGCCGGCCTCGATGGAAATGGGTGACGGCCAAGGCGGCCACCTGACTTAGAAAGAGCTTGGAACAGTCGCATAAGCGTGCGCTGCACCTAGCTGCGGAGGCGGGCCGGCATGGATGCTCGGTTCTACCGCGACTTTGGGGGAACTCCGCCCTCGCCGATAACGCCCGGGACCGGCCCTGGGCCGCGAGCCGCGCAGAACACCCAGGCGCGCGCAAGCAACTCCTGACCGGCACCAACTCGATATCCACGCGGTTAGCGCAGCTCAGCGACTTAAGGCATGGTCACTGAGCGTGCCGGGCAGGCCGGGTGGCTCAGCGGCCGGCGATCTCGCCGGTGCGCTGGTCGCGCAGCGCGCGCAGGTGGACGGCGGCCCAGGTGCGGTGGGGCCGCCACGCCTCCGAGACTTCCGCCAGGGTACGGCCGGGACCGTACCGCTCGGCGATCTCGGCGTCCAGCCGGCGTTCGTGGGGGGGCAGCGCGTCGGGGGCGTTCGCGCCGCGGACCACGACCAGTTCGGCGGCGAACGAGCCGAGCCCCTTGACCTGCTGCCGCGCTGGATGGCCTGGCCTGGGTCCACGGCGCGCAGCGCCGCCCCGTCCAGCAGCCCATCCAGAGCTGCCTCGGCGACCGCGCGCAGGTACTCACTCTTCCGGCCGGGAAGATCCAGACCCAGCCGGGCCAGGGTACGTGGCGGGGGAAATGCGCCGTCCTGGCCGTGGTGGGCGATCAGCTCAGCGCGCGGGTTCGCCCCTGTGGTCGGCACGAAGTTCCGGCTCGTCGCCAGGCCCAAGCCCGGCTGGAGCGGCGTTGTTGACTGCGAGGTCCTGGAGTTGAACGAGCCGTCGCTGCTGCGCTACTCGTCGACCGGCGAGGGGGGCGGTGACGTGACAGAGGTTGTCTACCGCCTCGAACCCCACGCCGGGGGGACCCGCTTCACTTACGACCACACCGGTTTCACCGGCGTCGGCGGGGTCTTCATGGCCACGCTGCTGGGCCACGTCCGCAGGAAGATGCTCCGCGTGGGCCTGCCGCCCGTCTTCGATGACCTTGACCAGGACGGCACCCTGCGCCCTGGCAGCACCCGCAGGCCCAAGTCCCTGAGTGGTGACGTAAGCCGTCCAGTGCCGTAACGCTCACCGGCCAGCCGCAATCGGCGCAGGGAGGGGAAGCGCGACCCAACGCGCGGATCCGCTTGCGGTGCGCCGGTTCGGCCAGGCAGGGTGCCTGGGTCAGGGCCGGCCGCGGCGTCGTCAGCGGGCGAACTTGTCGATGGCGGCCTGGGTGACGGGGGTGAAGAAGTTGACGAGGTTGCCGTCGGGATCGCGGAACAGCAGCGACCGGTTCCCCCACGGCATCGTGGTGGGCTCGCTGACGAAGTCCTCGACGAAGCCGGCCAGGTTCTGGTGCACACCGTCCACGTCG